>Ga0255338_1003192_pt1 | contig 20506 bp, 17 predicted proteins | sample MeOH1_35cm_T4_19_FD_203715 | JGI IMG/M metagenome (GOLD analysis project Ga0255338, IMG submission 203715) | Sandy soil microbial communities from University of British Columbia, Vancouver, Canada - MeOH1_35cm_T4_195 | ecosystem: Engineered > Artificial ecosystem > Sand microcosm > Unclassified ...
TGAGCAGTGACGCGCGGGTTCCGCTGACCTGGAGCAGCACGCAGAACGTGAAGTGGAAGACCGCGCTCCCGGGTCCCGGTGCCTCCAGCCCCATCGTCGTCGGCGACCGGGTGTTCGTCACCTGCTATTCCGGCTACGGCGTGGACCGGGGCGAAGCCGGCGGCCCCGAAAGTCTTCAGCGTCATCTGGTCTGCGTCAACCGCACAGATGGGAAGATTCGCTGGTCCAGAGCCGTGGCCGCGGTGCAGCCGGAAGACTTCTATTCCGGGTACCTCACCGAGCACGGTTATGCCAGCAGCACGCCGGTCTCCGACAGGGAGCGGGTCTACGCGTTCTTTGGCAAGAGCGGCGTCTTCGCCTTCGATCTCGACGGCAAGCAGCTCTGGCGCGTGTCGGTGGGTACACTGTCCAGCAACCGGCGCTGGGGCTCCGCGGCCAGCCCTTTGCTCTATCACGGCTTCCTGATCGTCAATGCTTCAGACGAAAGTCGATCCCTCCGCGCCCTGGATTGCAAGACCGGTAAGGAAGTGTGGAAGGCAGAAGCGGACGGCCTGGAGCTGGCTTACGGCACCCCCACACTGGTGGAGGCGCCCGGAGGCAAGACGGAGCTTGCCCTCGGCGTGCCGGGGGAGGTCTGGGGGCTCAACCCGGACACCGGAAAGCTTGCCTGGTACGCATCCATCCCGATGAAGGGGAACATCTGCCCCACCCTCACGTCCAGTGCGGGGATCGTCTACGTCACGGGCGGCTTTCCTACCGGCGGTTGCGTGGCCATTCGGGCCGGCGGTAAGGGTGACGTCTCGAATTCCCACGTCTTGTGGTCCAGTCGCTACACTTCGTACGTCCCCACGCCGGTCCTCTATCAGGGCCATCTCTACTGGGTCAACGAGCAGGGAGTGGCGCACTGTCTGCGCGCGGATACCGGCGAGTTGGTGTATCAGGAGCGCTTGAAAGTGGAAGACGGTGCCCGGCCCCGGGTGTACGCGTCCGCCGTCGTGGCGGGCGACCGTCTGGTCGTGGTGAGCCGCAACCTGGGCACGTTCGTCCTCGCCGCAAAGCCCGCCTTTCGACAGGAAGCCGTCAACCGCCTGGGCGATGAAAGCATCTTCAACGGCACCCCGGCGGTCAGCGAGGGGCAGCTCTTCCTCCGTTCCAACCGCTACCTCTATTGCCTTCAGGCCGCCAAATAGTGTTCGGACCCCTCACGTGACGTTTTGGCGCGGGACGGGTAACAATAGCCTGGTCCCGCGGCCAGACAGGGGCGTCGCCGGATCGAGGAATGGAACGCGAGGTTGATGAAGTGCTACTAGAAATTACCGACGCCGCCAAAGAGAAGATCCGTACGGTGCTGGAAGGGCAGGAGCCGGTCGTCCGCACGATCCGCGTCTCCGCGCCGTTCCGTGGCAAGTACTCCATGTCCCTTGAGCCGGACGAGACGCCGACCGTGGATGACACGGTACTCGACTACGACGGTTTTCAGGTGTTCATCGACACCCGCAGCCAGCGCTACCTTGACGGCGCCTCGCTGAACTGGGTCGACACTGCTGCCGGCGGCGGCTTCCAGTTCGACAATCCGAACGACGTGCCGCAGCAGGCTGCGAAGAAAGAGCCGCCTGCCGGACCGGAAGGCGCCATCTGGCGCCAGATCCAGGAAGTCCTGGACGAGCAGGTGAACCCGGCCGTGGCCTCTCACGGCGGTGTGATCACCCTCATCGAATACAAGGACGGCGTCGCCTACATGAAAATGGGCGGCGGTTGCCAGGGCTGCTCCTCGGCCAGCGCCACTCTCAAACAGGGCGTCGAGCGCATCCTCCGCGACCAGATCCCCGAGCTCGTCGAGATCCTGGACGTTACCGATCACGCCGGCGGCCGCAACCCCTACTACGCACCATAAGGGCCATACAAGCGTTAAGCGCTAAGCACCAAGATCGGGTTGCACCCTTCTTAACGCTTAGCGCTTAACGCTTGATACATTACTCGGCTGGCGCCAGCGACTTGAACGAGGCGCTGTACTTCGGCTCCAGCTCTTTCCAAGCATCCTCGACGCTGTGGTAGATCACCCCGATTACGTGGGTGGCGTCATCCCGCAGCACGTACCACCGGACGTGGTGCTTGATGGTCCCATTGGCCTCGGGTAGTCGTCCGTTGCCCATCGCCTCGAAGTCGATCAGGAAGCCTTCGCGCTTGCCGGACTTCACCTCCTGCTCGGTCAGGATCTTGAACCCCGTGCCGAGTCGCTCTTTCAAGGTGGCTTCCAGGCTCGGCTGCAGCGCCTTGAATTCCAGTCCCGCGGGCAGTTCCATGCGGTGGATCAGCGTGAACGCCGCTCGCTGTGGGTGTTGGAGGTCGCCGTACACCGCCTTCACCGGTCCTAACTCCTCGGGGAACGTCGGCGCCTGATCCGGCTTTGTGAAGCCCTCCGGCACGTCCAGCTTGATGCCCAGCTCCTTGTCCTGAAAACTCACCGCAGCGCGCGCCATTCCGGTGGTAAGCGCAATCAACACTCCTGCTACCGCCAGTCGTTTCATCGGTTCGTCTCCTCGTGCACCCTGCAGGGTGCCAGGGTCTGTATGGACTACCGGCCGGCCCGCTCCTTGCCCAGGCCGGGGACGGCGCTCCCAGCGTTGACCATGATTTCAAACGGTCGCTATAATCACGATTGCTCGCTCCGGTCAACGCGTTGGGGTGGGCTCTCTTGTTAAGCCTCGCCCAATGGCGTCCCAAAAGTGAGGACGCTTTCAAGGAGCATTCGCATGCGCCCAGTATTCCCCCTGCTTTTTGCCGGGTTGGCCCTGTCGCTTGCCGGTTGTACCTCTCCGTCTTCCACTTCCGGCGGCCCGGCTGGTCCCGCCGGCGCTCCCAATAGCGCTCCCTCCGCCGGCCCCGCCAGCGCGGGTACGATCAAGCTAGGGGTGATGCCCAAGCAGATTGGGATTCCGTACTTCAACGCCTGCAAACAGGGAGCCGAAGAGGCCGCGAAGGAGCTGGGCGACGTCGATATGACTTACGACGGACCCACGGAAGACAAGAGCGAGGAGCAGAGCCGAATTCTGGATACCTGGCGCATCAAGAAGTTCAACGCCATCGCGGTAGCCTGTAACGACCCGGAACAGATCTCCACTTCCATCGGTCGCTGCCGCGATGAAGGGATTACGGCCATCACCTGGGACGCGGATGCGAATCCGGCAGCCTCCAAGCGGCAGTTCTTCGTGAATCAGGCGGGAGCGCAAGATCTTTCCATGGCGCTTGTGGACGAAATGGCGAAGCAGGCGGGAGAGTCGGCTACGGTCGGCGTCGTCAGCTCCTCCCCTACCGCGCCCAACCAGTCCGCCTGGCTCAAAGTGATGGAAGAGTACCGCGCCAAAAAGTACCCCAAGATGAAGATCCTCGAACCCGAGTACGCGGGTGAGAACCAGATCAAGTCCGAGGAGAAGGCGCAGAGCATTCTTAAAGTCCACTCCGACGTGAAAGGCATCTTCGGAATGACCTCCGTCGCCTTCCCGGGCGCCGCGAATGCGGTGAAGAAGGCGGGGAAAGCCGGACAGGTTGCCGTGGTCGGTCTGGGTACTCCGAAGGACATGAAACCGTTCGTAGACGAGGGCGTGGTGAAGACCGTCGTCCTGTGGAATCCCATCGACCTGGGATACCTCACCGTCTACGTGGCGCGCGCCGCGGCCAAGGGCGAGCTGAAGCCCGGCGATACTGAGTTGAAGGCGGGCCGCCTGGGCACGATGGCCATCAAGGGCAACGAAGTGCTACTGGGCAAGCCAATGCTCTTCACTAAGGACAATATCGGCAAGTTCGATTTCTAGGCGGTTGTCTCCCGGTTGGTGGTCATTGCGCTACCAAATAGAACCCGTAGCAAGGGGCCTCGTGGCCTGTTCGATCTGTGCTGAAACTACCGTAAGTGGTGAGCATACCTTCCGCGGGAAGGCTCAAAGATCGATTTCGGTGCAAGTTCGCTTGCTACGGGTGCCGCCGGGAAGGTACCCACACAAGACCGGTACGCCGGGATGCGCAACGGGGACCCCCGGACGGCAATTGGTAGATGGTAACCGCTGTGGAAACCCACTCATGTCTCGGTTTGTAGTCGCATTATCGGCCATGGTTCTCGCCGCCGGTTGTGGGGCCGGTCGCAAGGTGAGCTCCGCGCCCCAGGCTTCGACTCCTCCTGCGGAGTCGAAACCGGTGACGGTAGGTGCAAAGCCGTACCTGATCGAGTCGGATGCAGCGGGTCCGATCCGCCTCGGGATGACTCGCGAGCAAGCAGGGAAGGTGGAAGGGTTCAACGTCTCGCCCGCTACGCTGCGCCTGGAAGGCTCCCCTACTTCCGTGCTCCGCTACGAGCGCTCTGGTGAAGTGGTGGCAGTGGCGGAACTCAAGGGAGGCCACGTCTCGCGCATCCGCGTGCTGAGCTCTCAGTTCCGCACTCCGCAGGGCGGGCAGGTCGGCTCGACGGCACGTGAGTTGGCCAAGCTGTATGGAGCGGGCAAGGTCTTTACCGGCAAGGGCAATGCCTGCGCGCTCTTTGCGAAGGCGCCGGGGCTGAGCTTCTGCTTCCGCACCACGCCGCAGCTATTGCAGAAACCGGACTGGAAAAAGGTGTTGATGCGGAACCCGGCAGTCGAGGTAATCCTGGTCATTCCGGTTAAGTAGTGCATGCATGCCGATCCGCGTGAGCGGACGCGCTAGTGAGAGGTGGCCTTGCAGACCCGATTGGTATGGACGCTCTCCATCCTGGCGATTGGCGCTACTTTGGCGGCAATCGGCGTGGGCCTGAACGGGTACCAGCAATCTCCCCACACCGTGGCGGCTGCGTCATCCAAGCCGGGGCCGACGGCGAATCCGCGGGATGACGATCCGCTGGCGCCGCGGCTCTTCGACCAGGGCAGCACCATCCAGGTGCACGTGGCGGGGGCCGTCCGCAAGCCCGGCGTCTATACGCTCCCGTCCTGGGCTCGGGTCAACGACGCCGTCAAGAAGGCCGGGGGCGCTACCCCACGGGCCGACCTGGACGCGATCAACCTGGCGGATCACCTGAAGGACGCGGAGCAGGTGCGTATTCCCACGCGCGGACGGCCGGAAGTGGCGGCGATGCACCTTCCCACCCCTGAACCGCCGCCGGTGACTGTGTCATCCGGTGGTCACCGGGCCGGACGCTACCCGTTCGCTCCGGGCGCCGCGAATATTCCGAGCGCTGCTGCCGGTAATAAGCCGGCAGTCACTGCCTCGGGTCCGGTGAATTTGAACACGGCCACGCAAGAACAGTTGGAGGCCCTCCCTGGCATCGGTCCCAGCACGGCGGGTAAGATTATGGCATACCGCCAGCAGAACGGTCCCTTCCAGCAACCGGATGACCTCATGAACGTCTCGGGCATCGGTCCCGGACGATTTGCGAAGCTGAGGTCGCTGGTAGTCGCACCTTAGAGAGGGTATGAGAAGTCGCTTCGGAAGGCGAGAGCGAGCGAGTTGAGCACAGGCCAGGAGGTCGAGGAAGCTCGATATGGACATTGTCGGCCCGCCTCCGCCGACAACGCCTGTGCCCAGCGCAGCCGCTCGCAGCCGGGTGCCCTGGGTACCCGCGAGCGGGTGGCCGGGACTTCTCACACCCTCTCTTAAGGCGACCGGTGAGAGTCGGCGGTAACGTCAATACGCCTGCAGGCGGTGTATGGTGAGGGAGCGGTAGGCCACTGATGACTGGTGACGGCAAGCGACAAGGCCCATTGGCGCGCCTGAGTAACATCCACTGTGATGGCTGCGGCCGCGCTCCCAGCTTCTGGGAGTGGTTCCGCGGCGAGTTCACCAACCAGGGCTATCCGGACTGGCGCCACCCCGGGATCGCATTCCGGAACGCCGGCTGTCCGTTCACCTACGATAACCGGGCGAGCTGCGCGCAGTACTTTTTCGACCTTTTCGGAAGGCCGCTGCCGGAGGAAATGGGCCACCTCTGCCCGGACTGCCAGGCTCGTGCCGAAGAGGAGCTTCCTGCCCTCGTGGCTGAAGGCAGAGCCGGAAGCGTCTGGACGCTCCCGCGAGAAAGTCGCTACTGAGCCCAGTCGCACCGTAGTGGTTGCATCCGGTCCAGGAACAGTAGCCGCGCTTCCTCCTGCATTCTGCATGGTGCTTACGAGAGCGGAGTACGGAAGTTGTTTACGCAGCCTCATCCCGTAAGTGTCATCCCCACCCAGGGAGGGATCTCGGCTGCTCCACGTCGGGCACGTATATACCCCCGATGTGCGAACCCGTCACAGGATCAGACGGACGCGCGGGTACCGGCCCGAGAACGGGTGCCGAGATCGGCATGACCCGTACGGAAAGCCAGCCGGTCTAGTGCCGGTGCATAGCCCCCACGGTTACAGGAGCTTCAGTGCTTTTGGCGCTTTCCAGACCTTCTCCGTCGATGGCGGTCACGCAGTAGTAGTAGTTTCCCCGGCCGCCGGGCCGCCGGTCTGCATAGCGGCTTTTCGCGGCGGTGGTTGCTACCGGGGTGTACGGCCCGCCGGGCGCGAGCCCACGGTAAATCCGGTACGACAGGATGCCCGGACTGCCGGACTGCACCCACGTAACCTGCACCTTTCCACTGTCCGCTCGGGCACGCACCTGCGTGGGCGGTTCGGGCGGTTTCAGCCCCGTTGCGGCGAAGGCTTCGTTTCCGTCCACGCTCTCCCCACCCGGTCCGACACTGGAAGCTACGTAGTAATAGGTGATGTCGGCGGTGACTGCCAGGTCCCGGTAAGAGACGGTGCTCACGGTGGCAATGATGACGTATGGGCCGCCGGTAGCCAGTGCGCGCTTGATTACGTAATTCTGCGCTCCGACCGCCATGTGCCAGGAGAGGTCGATGCCGGTTCCGCGAGCCTCGGCTCGGAGGAGTCCCGGCGGCGGCGGCGGCGCGGGAAGCGTGAGCACGCTGCTCCCGATAGCGGCTGCAGAGTCCCCCGCGGAATTCGATGCGCGCACTCGGTAGGTGTAAACGGTATTCGCCACGACGGTAGTGTCGCTGAAATGGGTGAAGTCAGCGCCTACGCTGGTGACTGCACTGAACGGACCCATCCCCGTGCGCCGCTCGATCTTGAACTGGGTCTCGTTGTCGCTGTGATCGTCCCAGCTCACGTCCACTTGCGACGCGGACACGGCGCGAGCCGTGAGCTTGGAGGGCGCGGCGGGCGCCGAGGTGGCGATTGGGGTCAGCCGGTTGCCGGAGATTTGGATGTCGTCCAGCCACACGCCTTGCGCCGCGATGACGTCATCCGAGACCAGCCGGAAGCGGACCCGCACGCTGTGCCCGTAGAAGCGCCCCAGGGAAATGGCGTATTCGTCCCAGTCCTGCTTTCCGGTTAACACGAGGTCTATCCCGGACCAGGTATCGCCGTCGTCCGCGCTCGCTTCCACGTAAAGGAAGTCGAATCCTGGCTCGAGATCGGTGCGCGCGTGAAAGCGCAGCACCGGGTTGAACCCGGCGAGAGTTACCGCCGCAGTTTGCGTGAGCGCCACATTGGCGTTGAGCGCATAGGGCGCCCCTGGGCTATCCGTGTAACAGTGGCTGCCGCTGGAACTGGCCTCGGTGGAGATCGCCCACGGGGAGGCGCCGGTGAACCGGGGTGGCCCCTCTGCATCGTCCAGGAACGCCGTAACCGCGCTGCTGCTTTCGGGGGTCCGGAAGGGTCCCAATACGGCGAGCGGCGACATGTTCCCCGCGTTGTCCACTGCCCGCAGTGCCACGTAAACGCTCTGGCCGGGTCCGAGGAAGGACAGGAGGTAGCTTTCCGGAGTACCGGAGGGGGAAGGCAGTGGCAGCCACCGCGCCGGAGTTGCGTCGTCAAACGTCTCGTCACGGAGGGGCTCGCCGCTTACCCGCAGTTCATAAGCACTGGCCCGCCCCACCGCGCCGTCGTCTCCGGACGCGGTCCAGGAGAGCAGTACCCCGGTCGCCGCGACGTGGGTAACCGCGAGTGCCGCGGGTGCGCCCGGCGGATTGGGATCGTCCACCAGCGCCCGGGCCGCGTTGAGGCGCCGCGCGGTGACTTGCGGCCCCAAGCCCTCGGGAGCATCGGCGTTGTCGAGGAGGCGATGCCGCAGTTGGGCCACGCTCAAGTCCGGATAGCGAGAGAGGAGCAGTGCGGCCGTGCCGCTTACGTGCGGGGTCGCCATCGACGTTCCGCTGAAGCTGCCGTAACTGTTCCCCGGCAGCGTGCTCACGATGCCGACGCCGGGGGCGCACAGGTCGACCGTATCTCGCCCGTAGTTGGAGAACCCGGCCAGGTCATCTCGGTTGTCCGTAGCGGCGATGGAGAGCACGTTGACGCAGAACTGGTTATAGCTGGCCGGGTACGAGGGCGTCTCGTCGTTGTTGAGGCCCTCGTTGCCGGCTGCGGCCACCACGAGCACGCCGGCGCTCTGCGCGCGCTGGATTGCCTCCAGCAGCAGGTCGCTCAGCCCGGCCCCGCCCCAACTGCAGTTCAAGACCCGCGCGCCGTGGGCCACCGCAAAGTCGATAGCCAGGATGGCGTTGGAGGTGCTCCCGGTGCCGTCCGCTCCCAGGAACTTCACGGGCATGACGCGGACCACCGGGCAGACCCCAATCACGCCGATCCCGTTGTTCCCCTCGGCACCGATGGTTCCGGATACGTGCGTTCCGTGGCTGTTGTCGTCCATCGGGTTCGCATCGCCGTTCGCGAAGTCCCACCCCACTACGTTCCCTGCGTCGTCCCGCAGGATGTTGTCACGGAGGTCCGGATGATTGTAGTCAACCCCGGTGTCGATCACGGCGACGGTTACCCCCGCGCTGCCGGTCGTAACCTCCCAGGCTTCCGGGGCGTCGATGTCGGCATCCGGAAGACCGTTGGCTTGCCCGGTGTTGTGCAGCCCCCAGAGTTGCGAGAAGCGCGGATCGTTCGGGAGCGCGCTGGCGTGGAGCGGGTAGTCGGGCTCCGCGATGCGCACGCTCGGGTCGTGGCGCAGCGCGTTCAGCGCCTGCGCTTCGGTGACCCCGGCCGCCCGGGCGCGCTGCCCAAGGCGGAGTCGCACGAGATGCGGGCTGCGAAGTGTGGAGTCGACCTCCAACCCGAGCGCGTGCGCCGCGGTGAGGGTGTTTCCGGAAGCCACGTGGGGACGGAAGGCCACGAGGAAGTCCGTCGCTCGCGTCCCCTTTCCGGCCAACTCTGCCGAGGCTGCGTGCTGCGGCGCTACGAATCCCCAGGCCAGACTGGTGAGCGTGACGCAGAGCCCGAACAAGGCTCTGGCCCAGGGAACGAATCGATTGCGCAGCACACCCACCCGGCCTTCAGCCCACGCGGTCTCTCTTGCGTGAACCGTTACTATTTACGGCTGCGTACTGGGCGACTCCGCGGCGGCTAACAGGTTTTGTTCCTGGACCTGTGCCTTGATCTCCAGCATCTCGTCCATGGTGGGCACGTCCAGAAGCGGTCCCGAGGTGAGGGTCGCGTCGATGGCCTCTTTGGGGATGCTGTAGTGCACGGGATCGCTCGCTCCCAGGTACTTGAAGCCCTCGCTCGCCATCACGTCGCCGATGATCTTGTTCTGCACCCGCGGCCGTACCCGCTCACCGTCTACGAAGACGTTTACATCCACTGCGCGCCCATCTTCATGAGGGCTGGTACCGGGCCGCGCCTTCACGCCGAACGTGGAGCGCAAGGAAGCCTGCTCGGACCGGGTGCGGGCAGCGGATGTCACCATGAGGGTCACGTTCTTGGGGAGCCGGGCCACTGCACGCTGCAGCCGCTGCTTCACACTCGGACGCAGCGCATTGACCCGCCGGGCGATCCGTGAGTCAAACGCGATCAGCTTGGGCATTTCCTGTACCGTCGCCTTTGCCGGTGCCGCGGTGGCTACGGGCGCCACTGGCGGATCGAACCGTTTCGTCAGACCATGGGGGATGTGGAGGGTGAGTCCGCAGAGCAAGGTAACCGACGCAGGCACGCTGACAAGCTTCACGGTACGGGACGGCATCAAGGGCAACTCCTGGGGGGGAAGTAGGGTCAAAAACCAAGGAAACGAGCCGTTGGAGGCGCTATTGGGCTCGATCTAAAGTCCGCTTGGTATGACCGGATGATGCCAGCTTAGACGCAGAATCGCAAGAAAAAGGTTCCTCAGCCGTGTTTCGGTCGCGCTGATTCTGGGTAAGCGGAATACTCCCCTCTTGATTACCGGCAACAGCATCGGCTGGTTGCTGGGACCCTTCCGATCGTGCCTGGCGACCCGCAGAATTGCCTCGCAACAAGCCCCCATCTCCGGACGCCAAGAGTCAGCCACCTCGCCAGATGGCCGGACTCCCGGAGCAATCCGGGCCAAGCCAATCGACGTCCGGTACCATTTGGATAGACCACACGTCGGCGAGTTTGGGGTTCACTTACCGTCCCCCGGCTTATACGCCCCGACGAACCCTCGTCGATAACGGCCACTTGCCCGTATCGAGCATCTCGATCGGCGGAGCCGGTCGCGTCTGTTCGTGTTTCACCCGCATGCAGCGAGGCCCTTCCCAGGCGGGAAGGGCCTCGCTGCATAACGATGTGATGGAGTAGTGCGCCTTCCGTCAGGCCGGAAGCGGAGCGCCGTTTAACCGGCGGGCATCGATCGGGAATTCGAGGCGGAAGTCCATTGGCTGATGGGTCACCGTCACCACGGGCTTCGGCAGCCGCACCAGCCCCAGGAAATTCCCGTCCAGCCGGAGCCGAGCGGCGACGAAACAGACGGGGTAGACCTGTGGTGGAACCATCGCTTCCAACACCCAGAGCTCGGGTCGTCGCTCGCTTAGCTCGCATGCCACGGGGTAGGCCTCGTCGGCATCGTCAATCAGGGTTAGCCAGAGCCCTCGCTTCAGTGGCATCTTCTCCGCTCCTCGCCTTTCTCAACCGGCTGCGTACAAGTCTGCGATACCGCTACCGTGTATACCGCCAAACCTGATTATGGCGAAGAGCGGAGCGGCGTATGGGAGAGTGGGGTACGGGCGTGTGGGAGCGGCGAGCCAAAGACTCACGAATTACCGCATTACCCCTACACGCCCACACTCCGTCATTCTCCCAACGCCTCGCGCACTGCGGCGAGCGCCGCGTCGATGTCCGCATCGGAATGCGCCGTAGACACGTACCAGAGCCCTCGCTCGATGACGCGCACCCCCCGCTGCAGCAGCGCCGCGGCGAAGCGGTGGTAGCGAGGTGTGTCGGCCTTGGTCGCCGACCGGTAGTCATACAACGGCTCTTCGGCGAACGCAAAGTGGAACATCGGGCCGGGACCCTGGAGCTGCACCGCCACGCCCCGCTCCTGCGCGGCGGCGGCGATGCCCTCTTTTAACCGGTTGCCGAGGCGGAACAGGTGGCGATACGCCTCGCCATCGTTTCGGGTGAGCAGGTCCAGGCACTTGACGCTCGCCTCGACCACCAGGACGTTGGCGTTGTAGGTGCCGGAGTGGTTCACGCCCTTCATCAGCAGCTCCATCAGGTGCCGCTTCCCGCCCAGGCACGCGATCGGGAACCCGCCGGCCATCGCCTTGCCGAACGTACAGAGGTCCGGCGTGATGCCGAAGAACTGCTGTGCGCCCCCCGGCGCGAGGCGGAATCCGGTGATCACTTCGTCCAGGATGAAGACGATCCCCAGCTCATCGCACAACTCCCGCAGCTTCTCCAGGTAGCCGGGACGAGGCAGGATGCAGCCGACGTTGCACATCACCGGCTCGGTGATGACCGCCGCGATCTCGTCGGCGCGGGCCCGCAGCGTCTGCTCCAGGATCTCGGGATCGTTCCACGGGAGCACGATAACGTCTTCTAGCACCGAGGGCGTCGCACCGCGGGAGCCGGGAACGGCGTTCGGCGCCTCGCGCGGTCCCGCCTGGTCCAGCGGCGGCGCCACGCTGATGAGCACGTTATCGAACCACCCGTGGTAATGCCCTTCGAACTTCACGATCTTCCGCCGCCCGGTGTGCTCCCGCGCAAGGCGGAACGCCGCCTGGATCACCTCCGACCCGGAAGAGCCAAACCGTACCAGGTCCGCGCCGGGCACCAGCGAGCAGATCTTCTCCGCCAGCCGGATCTCCGCTTCGTGCTGCGCGGCGAACATCATCCCTCGCTGCATCCCCTCGGCGGCCGCTTCCAGCAGTTGCGGATGGCTGTGCCCGTGGATCAGAGGCCCCTGCCCCAGTACGAAGTCCAGGTAGTTATTCCCGTCCACGTCGGTGATCGTCGCACCCTGCCCGTGCGAGAAGAAGAGCGGCCGGGGGACCGCCGTGAGGCGCACGTTGCTGTTGACCCCACCGGCAATCACGGTGCGGGCGCGCTCCAGCAGCTCTTCGGATCGGCTCCAGTCCATACTCTCCTCCAGCACAGTCTAAGCGTTAAGCGTCAGGCGTTAAACTCTAGAAACGGAAGACCAGCGCTCGATACCCGAGCACCGCTCTTGAAGCTCAACGCTTCTTTCTAAATCTCTTGCGGTCGGCGATACAAAACAGATTAGAGGCTGCCCCCCGGAACGCCTCTGCGCTTCCCGGAGTTCGATTACGCATGGCCGCCCTTTCACCCGACGAACCCCTCTCCGCCCTCCGGCACATCCCGATCCACGACAACGGCGAGCCGCTCGTGGCGTTCCTGGAGCTTTGCCCGCAGATCTACTGGGAGCCCCGGCATCCGGTTTTCGACTACCACCGCTACCAGGTGGCGCGACAGTCCGTCGCCGAGATGCTCTGCAAAGCGGCCCACAGCCTCCCGGACGGCCTCCGTTTAGCAGTCGTCGAAGGCTGGCGCCCGCCCGAGATCCAGCGGCAGATGCACGCTGCCACGCGGGAGCGCCTCCGCCGGGAACACCCGGACTGGACGCCGCAGCACCTCAGCCGCACCGCCAATCGCTTCTCCGCACCCATGGACCTGAGGGTTCCCCCGCCTCACACCACTGGCGGCGCTGTAGACGTGCACGTGGTGCGCGAAGACGGCACGATGCTGGACTTCTACAGCCCCTATACGCTGATGGATGCGGGTGGCGCACGCATGAATGCCCGAGGCCTGAGCGCCGAGGCCAGCCGCAACCGGGGAATCTTGCGCACCGCAATGGAAGCCACCGGCCTCACCAACTACCCCTCCGAATGGTGGCACTGGTCCTACGGCGATCAAGGCTGGGCCTACCGCGGCGAGCACCCCGCCGCCCTCTATGCCGCCATCCAACCCGCCGAGTTCACCGACGCCGAGTTCCGCTTCGCAGTACGCCCCGACCCCGGCTTCTAGCGCCATTCGGCTATCGCCAAGCAGACAACTATCCCCGCTATTAGCCCCTCTCCATCAAAGATGGGGAGGGGTGGGCGAAGCCCGGGGTGGGGCCTCCCCTGCCATGTCTATGGCTGAGAAAGGGTCACGCGTTAAAGCGGTAACCCACGTTGCGGATGGTCTCAACCATATCTTCGTATTCGGCGCCGAGTTTGGCCCGGATGCGACGGATGTGCACGTCTACGGTGCGGGTGCCCCCGTAATAGTCGTACCCCCACACCTGGTTGAGAAGGGCTTCCCGGGTAAACACCCGCCCGCGGTGCGTCACGAGGAACCGGAGCAGCTCGTACTCCTTGAAGGTGAGCTCCAGCGTTCGCCCCTCGATCGCGACGGAGTAGTTCGCCTGATCGATTACCAGGTTCCCGGCGAACATCAAGTCTTCGTTGTTGATCTTGTGGGTGCGCCACAGGTGGAGGCGTACCCGCGCCAGCAGCTCGCTGGAGCTGGAAGGCAGCACGATGAAGTCGTCGATGCCCGCAGCCGGATCGAGCCGCGTGGCGATCTCCTCGTTGATCAGCCACAGCAGGCAGCTCTCGTGGTCCGGGCATTCGATCGCCACCAACTCACGCAGCTCCTTGGGCGTTACGGCAACCGAAGTGCCGTCCAGGATGAAGATCTCCGAAGGACGCGGAGAAAACGCCTCCAGGAGCTGCTTCTTGTCCGAACCGCAGGTGGCTACCGGGTAGCCCGCTCGCACCAGCTCATGCTGCCACGGCGAAAGGGTTCGGGCGTCGTCCGTGATGATCAGTATTCGCTGCATACCGTTAAGGGTGAAAGGTCAAAGGTTAAACGGTCGAAAGTAAGTGGGCAGCACCTGCTTCGTCGCATTTGCCTTTTCACTTTCCCTTCTGCCAAAGTGACGGTGAGAAGTCTCAGCCAGTTGGCTGCGGGTGCCCGGCGTGCCCCTTCCGGAAAGCACGCCGGCAGCTTTTCACAGAATTGGGAGGAACTCTTCTAACTCCAGCTGGGTGACCTGGGCGCGGTAGCGGCCCCACTCCAGCTTCTTGTTCTCGATCAGCTTGGTGAACACGTGCTCGCCCAGCGTCCGGCGCAGGAAGTCGCTCTGCTCGGCATACCTGATCGCGGCGTGGAGGTCTTCCGGCAGGCTCTGGATGCCGCGATCCGCCCGCTCCTCGTCCGTCATCTCGATGACGTTCTTCTCGATCGGAGCCGGAAGCTCATACTCGTTTTCGATGCCGTCCAGTCCGGCCGCCAGGATGCAAGCGAAGGCGAGATACGGGTTGCAGGCCGGATCCGGCGAGCGCAGCTCCACGCGGAACGCTTCTTCACGTCCGCCTTTGAACGCCGGAATACGGATCAAGTCGGACCGGTTCTGCAGCGCCCAGGTGATGTAGGACGGCGCCTCGTAGCCGGGCACCAGCCGTTTGTAGGAGTTGACCCACTGGTTCAGCACCAGCGTGATCTCCTGGATATGCGCCAGGATGCCCGCGATGTAGTGACGCGCCGCTTGCGACATCCGCTGGGGATCGTCCGGATCGTGGAAGATGTTCCGGCTGCCCTTGAAGATGGAGGTATTGATGTGCATCCCGCTCCCGTTCTGGTGCTGGAGCGGCTTGGGCATGAAGGTGGCGTAGACGCCGTATTTCTGCGCCAGTTCCTTTACTACCAGCTTGAACGACATCATGTTGTCCGCCATCGTTAGGGCATCGGCGTACCGGAGGTCGATCTCGTGCTGGCTGTGCGCGGCCTCATGGTGGCTGAAGTCCACGTCGATCCCCATCTCCTCCAGGGTGAGAATCGTGTCGCGGCGGATATCCGTCGCCACATCCTGCGGCGTGAGGTCGAAGTAGCCGCCCTCGTCCAGGGTTTCCGGAATGCCGCGGGGGCTCTTGAAGTAGAAGAACTCCATCTCCGGACCCACGTAGAAGATGTAACCCATCTTGGCGGCGCGCTCCAGCGTGCGGCGGAGCACCCAGCGCGGGTCCCCTTCGTAAGGGGTGCCGTCCGGGTTTTGGATGTCGCAGAACATCGCACCCACCGCGCCGCGGTCCCCCTTGCGCCAGGGGAGCATGTGGAACGTGTTCGCGTCCGGCATAGCGCGCATGTCGCTCTCTTCGCGGCGGGCGAAGCCCTGGATGGAGGAGCCGTCGAAGCTGACGCCGTTCTCCAGCGCGTCCTCGAGCTGGGCCATGGTCACGGCCACGCTCTTCTGAAAACCGAGGATGTCCGTAAACCAGAGCCGGATGAACTTGACGTTGTTCTCCCGGGCTACCTTCAGCACGTATTCGTTATCGTTACCCTGCATGGAGGTGTTCTTGTGAAGAAGCCCGCCCCATCACGCGCCTGCTGCGCCGGGGCCGGGACTGGAGATGCGCAAAACCGGTGGCCGCTACGCCGGACACTCTCCGTGTTCGATGCTGTATACGGGACACCAACTCGAAAGTTAAACGCCGTTTAGGCACGCCGCTCCCAACGCCCTCCCGCGAGCGGTCGAGCGGACAGCAATCCAATGCCCCGGCTGGCAATTGTCCCCGCACGATCGCCGACATTTGCTGCCGGCTTGCGTCGACACCCGGGCGGGTTGCCGCGGCAAAATACGGCGTTTCAGGTGCATTATGTCACGACCGTGTGGTAAAGTTTCAAACTAGAGTTTGTAATCAGCCTTAAGCGAGGATGAAATGTTCGACACGGAATGCCAGACCTGCGGCAGCGGACTGAAAGATCGGGACAAGCGGTGCGCACTCTGCGGCACCGACAATCCCCGCTTCGAAGGCGGCGTCGAGATTCCAAAGCCAGGCGTCGAAAAAGTGGAAAAGAAGCGCAGCCAGTGGCCCAAGCGCAAAGTCGGCGCCTGAAGCAGTGCCGGACGACCGGCCCCGTATTTCGTAACCGATGGTGAAAATGCGCGCCTTCGTAGGGCGCAGAACCGCTTCCGAATCCCGTCAACCTGATCGGAGTGAAGGATCTAGCCTCCGTGCGAACGCGGCGCCTGGAGACCGCGCGAGGTCGAAATCCTTCGCTTCGCTCCCGGCTTCCCCCCTTTACTCCGCTACTCCAACACTCCCTTACTCCTCCGGCGTTAGCTGTCACTGCGCCGCTCAATTAGCGCCCGGGGAACCCTGCCGGAATGGGTCAGACGGCGAGGCGCCAGCCCGAGTTAGGGGCAGGGTTGACACGATAAGCTATAATCTTCGGTGGACGGAACCAAAGGAAGCATACGGTTTTGGGCCAGGCTGAAAGGCGTTGTGCAACGACTCTTCCCGGAGTTGGTGCGCCGGAAGGCGGAAACCCCCGTCCCGCGTTGCTGCTGTAACCCACCAGTGGCAGGCGTCACAACCATAAAGGCCTCGGAAAGAGCCCGTTCTCGCACCTCAGCTACGTTTTCCCTCCACCTTCGCGGCAGCCTTAAGCGCGCGGTTTCGGGTGGCCGGGGCGTGTTGGGATGCTGGACGAGCAGTCATCCGGCCTCGAGGTTTCGGTCCGAGCACCGAAGCCCCTACCGCAGTAAGGAGGAATCCCCTATGCGTAAAGGCTCGACTGTACTCGGAAGTCTGGGTGTAACCTGTGCACAGGTTACATTGCTCATTCTTCCAATCTTCGCCGCCGCTGCGGTCGTGAACGAAGCGATGTTCACCACGCGGCCCCTCTATGCGGCAGAAGTGACTCCATCTCCGGTTGCCACTCCCTCATCCGAGGAAGAGGCTGCCCAGCGCGCGGCGCTTGAACGTCGTCGCTCCTATGTGGAAGCGGTGCTGGGAAAGGGTGCCTTACCGGCCAAGCCCTCCCGCTCCGCTAGGTCGATTGGTCGGCCGACGAAAGTAATCCACACACGTGCCACCTGGTACGGCCCGGGCTTCCACGGCCGCCGCACCGCCTCTGGTGAAACGTTCAATCGCAACGCGATGACCCTGGCCAGCCGGCACCTCCCGTTCGGCACCCGAGTCCGCGTGGTGAACCCGCACACCGGCCGCTCCGCCGTGGCGCGCGTCAACGACCGCGGCCCCTTCCGAGGGGGCTACACCGCGGATCTCAGTCAGGCCTTGGCTCGGCGGATCGGGCTAAGCAACAGCGGCGCCGTCCGCCTGGAGATCCTCCCCAAGGGCCAATAAAGGCCCAGGAATTAACTTGATCCGGAACGCGGACTACTGCGCATTCCTAATCACGGCCGTTCGCCACGATCCCTCGTGGCGAACGGCTTTTCCTTTCCCTGGTCAGTTCCCTCGCACTGCGCACGATGTGGTGCCGCCCGAGTGTTGCGATTTTTAAAATCTTCCGGGTCATCTCCCGAAGCGACCGGCGCTCGTGATCAATCAGGTGGTCGGAAAGCCATTCAGCGCCGTATGTATTCGCAACGAGATCGCCCCCACTAACCGGTGCCTGCGCAGGCAGGAGCCTCTCATTTACAACGCCCGCGGAGTTCAGCCCCAGGCGTAATCGTTTGACGCTCCCCACTCCCCTTGTTAAGATGGCCCAAGGAGCCACCCCACCGTGAGCGCGAACCCCCAAGCCATCCTCCGCCAGATCCCCAAGGTCGACCGCGTACTGGCAGAGCCGGAGGTCGCCGCGCTGGTCGAGCTGTATGGCCACGCACGTGTTGTCGACGCCATCCGCACGGCTACGGACGACCTGCGCCGCGCCGCCCTCCAAGCCGGCTCTTTACCCCCTAACGGCGCCTTGTTGGCGGCAGTGCAGCACGAGGTCCGCGAGCGCCTGGAAACGGGATCCCGGCGCACCCTGCGTCGTGCGATCAATGCCACAGGCGTAGTGCTGCACACGGGCCTCGGCCGAGCGGTGCTCGCGGCGGCGGCGGCAGACGCGGTCTCCGAGGTGGCTCGCCATCACTCGCTTCTGGAAGTGGACGCGGATTCCGGCGAGCGCGGGAGCCGCCTGGACCATGTCTCCGGCCTGATCCGCGAATTGACTACCGCCGAAGACACGCTGGTGGTGAACAACAACGCCGCCGCGGTGTTTCTCGCCATCAGCGCGCTGGCCGCGGGCAAAGAAGTAATCATTTCTCGCGGTCAACTCGTCGAGATCGGCGGCTCCTTCCGTATTCCGGACGTGATCCGCTCGGCGGGCGCCCGGCTAGTGGAAGTCGGCACCACCAATCGGGTGCGCATCTCCGACTACCGCGACGCGATCACCGAAAACACGGGCTTGCTCCTGCGGGTGCACCCCAGCAACTTCCGGATCGTCGGCTTTACCGCAGAGGCGTCGCTGGAAGAGTTGACGGCGCTGGGCCGCGAGCGCGGGATTCCGGTCCTCGACGACCTGGGCAGCGGCGCCCTCGTCGACCTCACTCGCTATGGCCTGGTGGCGGAGCCCACAGTCCACGCCAGCATCGCCGCCGGGGCGGACGTCGTGACGTTCAGCGGCGATAAGCTGCTGGGCGCACCGCAGTCTGGCCTGATCATCGGGAACGGCGAATTACTCGGTTGCCTGAAGCGGCACCCGCTGATGCGCGTGCTGCGGGTCGACAAGCTGACGATGGCGGGCCTCGAGGCTACGCTGCGGCTCTACCGCGACGAGCCGGCGGCGATGCGAGAGATCCCAACCTTGGCGGCACTGACTGCCAGCCCGGCAGAGCTCCGTTCCCGCGCCGAACGGCTGGCGGAACTGTTGACCGGGTTACCCCTGGAAGTAGATCTGGAGCCAGGGATTTCGCAAGTCGGTGGCGGCTCGCTGCCCGGTGAGGAGCTATCCACTACGCTGGTCTGTCTCCAGGCGGCGCAAGTTTCGGTGGTGGACCTCGCCCGGCGCCTGCGCACCGGCGAGCCCAGCATCTGGGGCCGCATCCAGCGAGGTCGATTGATCTTCGATCTCCGTACGGTGCGGGACGAGGAACTGGCAGAGCTCGCGGCGGGCCTACGGGTTGCGCTGGACGCGTCTGCTATCAAAGGGGAGGGATGACGATGATCCGGTTAACGGAAACCGTCAAGTGCGGCGGCTGAGCGTCCAAAGCGTCCTCAGAGGACCTGGCGCACGTGCTGCGCCAACTACCCAAGCAAATAAGCGACAAGGTGCTCGTCGGGCTGGAAACGTCCGACGATGCCGGCGTGTACCTCCTCGATTCCGAACGCGCGCTGATCCAGACGCTCGACTTCTTCACTCCTATCGTCGACGATCCGTACGAGTACGGCCAGATCGCCGCTGCCAATTCCCTGTCGGACGTCTACGCCATGGGCGGCACCCCGCTCACGGCGATGAACATCGTCTGCTTCCCGATGAACGATTACCCCAAGGAATGGCTCGTGGAGATCCTGCGGGGCGGGGCAGACAAGGTGGCGGAGAGCGGCGCCCTGCTGCTGGGCGGTCACACGGTCAACGACGAGACCATCAAGTTCGGGCTCAGCGTCACCGGCATAGCACACCCTCGCGAGATCACGGCCAACAACCGCGCGCGCGTCGGGGACGTGCTCGTGCTCACCAAAGCCATCGGCACAGGGATCGTGACGACCGCCCTCAAACGAGGCACCGCCGATCCAGACGATGTGCAGGTCGCCATCCGCTCCATGAAGACGCTGAACGCGGCCGCACAGCGGGCGATGGTGCGCGCTGGCGCCCAGTGCGCCACGGATGTCACCGGGTTCGGCCTCCTCGGCCACCTCTTCGAGATGGTGGACGGCAGCCAGGTCACAGCCGAGGTCGACGCAGGTGCGGTGCCCTTCCTACCGGGCGCCCTCCGCTACGCCGAAGACGGCGTCAACACCGGCGGTGGCCGCAATAACGCCAGCTACCTCGGAGATCGGTTGCGGTTCGACCCCGCGGTGCCGGAATCCGTCCGCGTCGCCTGCTGCGACCCCCAGACGTCCGGCGGTCTTCTCATCACGATCCCCGCAGAGCGGGCCTGCACGCTCCTTCAAGAGCTAGAACACGAAGGCGTAGTCGTCCGCGCAGTCATCGGCCGCATCATCAACGGCGACCCCGGCACGATCCAGGTGTGCAACCGCCCCTAGCCACCGGAGAACCAACCACGGCGCCAGGCAGCGGCACCGGCCGATTACCCGGCTCCTGGTGCGAACCACGTCCAGCCTGGCGATCCCGCACCCGGCGTCGCCAGGCAGCACCCGGCGCACGGGACAACCAACCCTCCAGTAGCCCGCCCGCGCACAGTTCATCGGTAAACGCCGGGAGCGTACGCACCTCCCTACCTTCCCCTCGAATCCCCGCTTGCCCATTCCGCAAAAGTCCCGAAACCACCAGTTCGCCCACCCTGACCCGCCTCCTCCGCATCGTCCAAATCCCTTCCAGGTTCTACGCCTTCTTCTCTCTTGCTGCTT
>Ga0255338_1003193_pt1 | contig 20496 bp, 18 predicted proteins | sample MeOH1_35cm_T4_19_FD_203715 | JGI IMG/M metagenome (GOLD analysis project Ga0255338, IMG submission 203715) | Sandy soil microbial communities from University of British Columbia, Vancouver, Canada - MeOH1_35cm_T4_195 | ecosystem: Engineered > Artificial ecosystem > Sand microcosm > Unclassified ...
GTGACCCGCGCACCGGCCAAAGCGGCCGCGCCGGCGATCTCCAGACCGGTGCGGCCGGTGGACACGTTGCTGATGAACCGCACCGCGTCGATGGGCACCTGCGTCGGGCCGGCGGTCACCAGAATCCGCCGCCCGGCAAGCGGTAGCGCGGCGACGTCTGGAAAAACTGGTTCCGGAATCACAAGAATCGTTTGAACCTTTCCCCCGCGGCTGCGTCCACGAGGTTGATCTGCTTCGTTTCCTTCTCCAGCAATGGAGACCCCCCGCCCTGGCTGCGGGGGTTTTCTTTGTACGCCAGTGTGCCCGCTAGCTTGTGACCCTGGCACGCCGGTGTTATCATTAAACGCAAGCTGTTCCCTAAAAAACCCAACGCTTCTGTAGCCGATGGGTCGCGTTCGCCGGAGAAATGTGCGGATGGCAATTAAAGAGCTGCTCTCGGAAGTACCTTTGTTTGAGGAGCTATCGGATGCAGAGCTCAGCATCCTCGCGCAACGGGTTCGCCAACGACGGTACAAGGAAGACGACACCATCTTCCACAAGCACGATCCGGGTATCGCGCTCTATGTCATCGTGTCCGGTAAGGTCAAGATCCACAACGAGACCCCGGATGGCTCTGATTGTATTATAGCGATCCTGGATGCCGGAGAATTCATCGGGGAATTGGCGGTAATCGATGGGCAAGAGCGCTCCGCGGACGCTACCACGCTGGCGCCGACGGAATTGCTGATGCTCACTCGCGACGACCTACACGATATCCTACAGCGGTATCCGCGCATCAGCCTTTGTTTGCTCGCCACACTGGCCGGACGACTGCGCCGGACCACGGAAGATTACCTGGCGTACTCCACGCTGGACATCAACGGGCGCCTGGCAATGCAGTTGCTGCGGTTGGCGGACCAGCACGGCATCGTGACGCCCGCCGGGGTGCGGATCGATCTCAAGCTAACCCAGACAGACCTCGGCTCCCTGGTCGGCGCCTCGCGGGAGAGCGTCAACAAGGTCATGGGTTATTTCCGCCGGCAGGCATGGATCTCGGTGGATGAGAAGAGTCAGATCACGGTGAAAGACCGCACCTGCCTCTCCCGCCTCTGCGGGGACCGCACCTAAAGCAGCGCAAAGCATTAGGCGCCGAGCGTTAAGTAGAAGCAGTCCGGCTTAACGCTTGATGCCTCACGCTTAATGCTTTGCTATGCTGCTTCCGCTTGCTCCACCAGCGCTCCGGCTTGTTCACCTAACCAGGCGTTTAGTGTGGTGGCCTGGGTGAGTGCGTCCGTTTCGTCCGGCAGGCGCCAGTAGCTGCCCTGCCGGGTCTTCTGCTTCATCCACGACGTAACGATCTGGATCTCATCCAGCAGCGTGGGGTCGATGCGGAGTTCACCCGCGCCGATGGGCGGAACGCTGACGGAGAGGAGCCGCTCCACCCACGCCAGGCGGCTGGCGCCGACCCACAGCTCGGCGAGCGGAATGTCTTCCTGGAACACCAGGCGACCGGTGCGGAAGAGGAACACGCAGAGGCTGTCGCCCTTGCGAGAGGGACACGCCGCCACCAACGATAGCTCGCCGATGGCGCTCAAGATCGCCTGCTGGCGTCCCGTGACGGCCTGGATGTGGCGGACTGCATCGCGTAACCGCGCGGCAATCTCGAACTGCAGGCGCTCGGCGGCCGCTTCCATCCGTCGTTGCAGCGCGTCCAGGGCGGAGTGCTCCCGGCCCTCAAAGACGCCGCAGGCGCTCTCAATCGAGTTCCGATACTGATCCGGAGTGATAAGGTTCAGGCATGGGGCGGAGCAAGTGCCGAACTCATACCGGTAGCAAGGCCGCTGCTTGTCCAACCGCTCGTCCGGAACGTCGCAGTCGCGAAGCTGCAGTGCGTCGGAGAGTGCGTGTACGGCGGCTTCGAGTGTCCCCTGGCTACGGAAGGGTCCGAAGTAGGTGGCGCCATCCCGCTGTGGCTGGCGGGTAACCTCCAGCCGAGGGTATTGGGTGCGCAGGTCCACGCGCACGTAGGGCAGCGGCGTGAAGTCACGGAGCATCACGTTGAACCGGGGTTGGTGTCGCTTCACCAGCCGGCTCTCCAGGAGCAGCGCTTCCAATTCGGAGCCAGTCCCGGTCCAGTCCAACTCCGCGATCTCCTGGCGCATGCGTCGGAGCTTCTTGGTAGTCGCGTTGCCGGTGAAATAGGAGCGGACCCGGTCTCGGAGGCGCACGGACTTGCCCACGTACACGATGGCTCCAGAAACATCATAGAACCGGTAGATGCCTGGGGTCTGGGGCAGGCTGCTGAGCCGTTCTTTGAGCCGGGCTTTGCAGCGGTAGAGGGCGGAGGTGGTCGCCATGTCGAACAGAACTGCTGAGGCGACCGGACGTCATAGGTTCCGTCCGGCTCGGTGATTCGGTAGGGATGCGAGCGTCTGACACTTTTTGGCACTTCGTGCCTGACATGCAGTTATATCGGTTTCTAGCGGGCGCTCCCGACAGACGAGAGCGAACAACTTTTTGCACAGCGGAGGCAGGGAACAGTGAGTGACAGACTGCACACGCGCCGGTCAGTGGTCCGGATGGGGTTGCTAGGACTGGTGCTGGCGGGCGGGTTGGTGCCGGTAGGCTCCAGCGCCCAGGACAAGGAGTTGGATCTGGGACCGCCCGCGCGGCCGGTGGTGATCTTGCTCGCCGATCAGCCGGTGGTGACGGTGGACCTGGCCGGTGACTATGGCCCGGTGCGGGTTACGGGAACGCTGGAGGCCACCCCCAAGAGCGCGCTCGACGTCGGCTCTCGCGAGGTGGCGTGGAGCGAGATCCGCTCTTTCGCCCGTGTTACGCAGCCTTCAGAAGGGTTCCCGGCCGGCAGCTTCCGGGTGGCGCTGGTGACAGATGACGTGCCGGCTACACAATCAGGCGGCACAGGGTACGTGACGGGGCTGCTCAACACGGAAGCGCAGGGAGCATGGAGGGCGCTGCGGCTGCCGGAAGGCTCGCTTACGCTTCGGGGCAAGCCGTACGGAACCCTGAACATCCCCACTTCTCGCATCAACCAGATGCGGCTGGAGCCCGTGCGCGGCGACGTGCAGACGATGCCCCCGGGGAACATCCGGGTAGAGCTCTTCCCCGGAAACGTGGTTTCCGTACCACTGCCGGACGTCCAATACCTCCAGCGCGACCTCCGCAAGGGCACCATCAGCGTGATCCTGGCGGATGATCAGACGTTCAGCGGCAAGCTGCTGGAGTTGCCGAAAGTGTCGATCCAATTCGTGGGAGAGATGCCGGTCGCCCCGGTGCCGCTGGAGCGAATTGTGGTTTTCGAACGGCGCACTCCCAGCAACCGCCGGCTGTAACCCACTTCCCAGAGTCTAAAACGAGAGAAGAGCGCGGTCCGGCGGACCGCGCTCTTCTCTCGAGTTCTACTTCACCGGCGTTGCGAGCTCTGCTTGGAGCATCCGCTAGTGACTGTGCCCCTCGTGCCCGGCTTCGGCGGCCTGGGTAGGTTGGGGCGGTACGCCCGGCAGCGGGAAGTTCGGCGGCGGGGCGGAAAGCTTTCCGGGCACCGGCTTTTCACCCCGGACCTGGAACCCGAGGTCATGCGCCAAATCCGTGCCGATGACGTTCATGTCCGGCATCGTGCTGGGCGACTTGCCGATCATAGTGACCGTCCGGTCCGGCTTGAGGCGGAAGAAGCGCGGGCACGGGTGACCGTGGTAAATCTCTCCCAGCGGACCGCCGGCGTTGGCTTCGTAAAGGATGGTCTGCTTTAGACCCGTATCCCGGTACCAGGTCTCTTCCCGGTCGGGAACCATCGTGGTCACGTTGAGGACTGCAGGCGCTTTGGAGCCGAGCTGCTTGGTGAGCTTGGCCATGTAGGTCTGCATCTCGCGGCAGTTGCTGCAGCCGCAGGTGAACCACAGCATCGTATCTCCCTTCACCAACTTGGAGAGAGACTGCTGCCTGCCCGTCTTGTCCGGCAACGTGAAGTCGGGCGCCTTGTCGCCAACCTTGAACGTCGGCTCCGTGGTAGGCTTTTTGGCGGGTTCCATGGGTTCCGCCTTATCGCCCATCAGCAGGTGCCGGCCGATGTCGATAGAGATCAATCCGATCAGGCTAAACAGGATCACCACGACCCAGGTGTTAGCACTCCAACGTTTCTTCATCTCACTACCGTTTCCGAGGCGCCGGGCAAGGCGCTCTCCGCGGCCGGTCCCGGACCATGGCGTACCGGGCAGCGCTCCAGCCGAGCTACAGGCTGCCCGTATGGGGGATTATAGCGACGGTCACAAGCGCAGCGGTCGCCTTCCGGTGAGATGGGACGAGCCTCTGGACTGCGCACCGCTCCGGACGTGCTTTACACGGTGAGACCGCTAGTGGGACAACACTTCCTGCGCACCGCCCGGTATTAGCGGGGATCATTGGTTGGCGCTACTGCAGTATGTGTCCCGTATTGAGTAGGTACGAGAAGTGCCCGTCCGGAAGTTCCTGCGACCGACTGAAACTAGGAGCGAGCGCACCCACGAATTACGAGAGAGCGGGCGCTATCCGTTCTCCAACTCTCCCAGCGCGATCGAGATCGCTTTACCGGTCCAGGCGCCGAGCCCCATCCCGCAGCCTGCGCCGAATGCGCCACCGAGCGCTACGTCTACCAGCGGCGGCAGCAGGTCTCCGAGAATCGCGCGACTGATGCTCCAGACCATCACCGCGCCGCACACGGTGCCGGGCAGCAGTAGGGCCAGCGCACCGCCGATCAGGCTGCCCCGGAAGCCTCCCAGGTGCTCCGAGATGGCGGCGGAAACTGCCGCGCTGAGCGCGGCGACGGTGAGCCCCGCAAGCGGGCTAACCAAGATGCCGCAGAGCGCGCCGAGCGGGCCGAAATACATTCCTCCGAGACTGATGCCGCAGCCGGCAGCAATGGCGATGCCGATGAAGCTGAAGTAGAGTGTGGTCACGGTGAAGCGACTCTCGCTTGACAATTGCAGCCATGCTCCGCGCGCCGGAGTGCTCTCTTTGGGGTCGGTAGGCGTCGCGCGGGTCGCGGTTTCTTGCTGCGTCTTGGCGTGAGAACGCGTGCCGGACCGGGTTCCCGAGGCACTGGCACGGGAGGTCTCCGGCCCGGCAGGCCCGGTCGGTGGCGGTGCTTCGCTGGCGGGGCGGTTCTGCCGTGGCGACGGAGTGTGGCGGCGCAGACGGGCATACGCCTCGTTGATCTGCCGGAGGCGAGCTTGCGCGCGCTGCTGGCGCTCGGGGGAGTGAGTGAAACGATCCGGATGCCAGGCGTCCACACAATCCCGGTAAGCCACCTTCACGGCATCGGGGGAGGCGTCCGGCTCCAGTCCCAGGATGTGGTAGAAACGAGCGAGATCATCGGCCACGGACCGAACCTCGACATCTGTCCCGCAGGCGCGCACAGGCGTGCGGATCGACTCCTGGATTCGTTCTACCCCATGAACGGGAGCGACGGCGAGTTGCGCGCCTCCTTTCCGGAGGTCAGACGTTGGAGAGGGGTGATTTCGATCCCGATTACGGGGAGTGCGGTGGCGTCGCGCCGGGTGTATTGCCGAACGACTGCATCATGGCGGCGGAGAAGAAGTATCCGGCCAGCATGAACAGCAGTTGCGCCACGGCGGGGATCAGTACCACCAGGGCGGCCTTCCAACGGGGGAGGCGGAAGAGCGTGGATACACCCAGCGTACAGAGCGCGAGGTTCCAGAACACGAATGGCGAGAGGTAGAAGAGCATCTGTCCCTGCCAGTTAGTCCGCATCGACTGCGCGGCTCGGCCGATTTCGTGACCGGAGGGAAGGGGTAGGAAGAAGCTCATCACCTGCGGGAAGAGGAGCATCGACACACCTACCACTGCATACTGAATGAATAACGGCAGCCAGGCCCAGCCCACCATCGCGACCACACGGCCCCAGAACGGCTTCTCTCCCCCAAAGAGGCGCGCCAGTCCATAGAGCGTCAAGGAGCGCAGCGACCACGAGAGTGCGACCGTTACCGGGACCTGTACCACGTTACCGAAAAGCTGCGACGCGGGGGCGATCCACGCCATTACCGTCTGCATGGTGCGCTCGGCCGCCGGGTCGGTGCTGGTACCACTGCTGCGCATGAGGCTGCCCATCCACCCGATTTGCCAGCGCGCACCGCCTACGCCGTATGCCAGGTAGTAGAGCGTATATCCCACGAGCAAGAAGATGGCCGGCCAGAACCAGGCGTCCGCATCCGTCATCCGCGCGAACGTCTCCGCCGGACGACGCAGCACCCCGACCAACCGATCTCGCAGTGGCGGTGCCGTTTCGGACGGAGGGGGTGCGCTGATGGGAACAGATTCACTCATGACTTGGATTGGCCCGATATAGGTCCCGTCTGGGTGGAAGTGGGTGGAGCGCCTCAGTCTACCTCGCCCGAAGGGGGTGCCCTTCCGATGAGACGCATCGCCATATGTTTAGCCAAGGCCGCTTAGAATTCGCGAAGGCGGTAACGAACAGTAAGTAATGCGAAAGAAGGCACATCGAAGTGAGCGGCACCTACGCATCAGTAACTACTCGCCACCGCAGTCAATCACTCGTTCGTCTGGCTGCTAACTCATCTTATACAGCCGCTATACTTTTCTCCGGCACCTGCGGGGCGTCCGTGAGGAGCGGGAGGAGCGCGTCTCCGACGGGGACATTAATGAAGAAGGCTCCGAGCAACTCATTGGAGTCGTTCTTCAGCTCATGCTCCGCGTGGGGCGGAATGTAGGCCACGTCGCCGGGACGGACGGGCGTCGCCTCGCCGTCGATGACGAGGGTGCCGCATCCCTGGGTAATGATCACCAGTTCCTCCGCATCGGGATGCACGTGCAGCTCTTGGACGTGGCGCCCGGCGGGCGGAATGAAGACGTGATGCACGAACTGGATGGTCCGCAACTCGTTGCGAGGCGCGGGCACGGGGGTCTCCGCGAGGCGGCGGACGGGTGCCGGCAGCTCGGTCCGATCCCGGAGCACCCCGTCGGCATCCCGGATCATGAAGTGAACCGTTCTCCGCGGGTTGTCATAGAGAACGCTCCCAATTGTGTTGTAGACCTGTTCGGTCCAGTTGGTTACCGGCATCGCGAGGCCCCTTCCTGTAATTTCCACGGTCCCGGGCACCACTCCCGGGAACAAAACGGCTTGTCTCTTCGCCATTTTCGCAGTGGTGTACGATTCCCCTATGTGCGGCAAATTTCCATTGAAGACGGGGCTTGGTGACCGGCGGAAATACTGCGATGCCCATAAACCGGGGGAAGGACGGGAACCTGCGCGGCACGAATGGGTCATGAGGTGTGGTAACAAGCGGGGTCGGTGAATAACCCTAGGGGATTACTGACGTGAGACCGCAGGCCGCGCAATGCGACGGGCCTGTTGCAAGGATAGATTGTATGAAAAAGACACTCTGGCTTCGGGCATTGCCGCTGCTCTTCATCGGAAGCGTCGCGGTGCCGGCGGTACGACCGGTGGCGGCGCAGTCGCAGTCGCAGGATATCGGGCGGCAGATGGAGGCGGAATACGGCGTACTCGGCGACGAATCCTCGGAAGGCCGCCGCATGAACGCCATGTTGGACCGCACGGTCGAGCGCATCGTGCAGGGGGTGAACTCCCAGAAGCACGCCAGCAACTTCAAGCTTCGCGGCGCCAAGATTCTAGGTGGACGCGACGCGAAGCACGACCAGGTGGTCAACGCCTTCGCGCTGCCGGATGGCCGCATCTACGTGACGTACGGCCTCCTGAAACTGCTGCGCGACAGCCAGTACCCCGAAGACGAGCTCGCCTTCGTGGTGGGACACGAGGTCACGCACGTAGCGGAGCACCACAGCGCGGGTCAACAGAAAAAGGCACTCCCCTACTACCTGGGGGCCGTTCTATTGGGACAGGTAGTCCGCAGTGACGCCGCCAGTACCGCACTTGGCCTCGGTCTGCAGGCGAAGACTGCGAGCTTCAGCCGCAAGGACGAATACGCCGCGGACAAGGGAGGCCTCCTCGCGATGGAGCAGGTGGGCTATGACCCGCGTGCCGCCGCGACGATGCTGCGCCGCCTGAAGGGACCGAGTGATCAGAACAAGTTCATGAATGGCCTCTTCGGCTCGCACCCGATCACGGACAACCGGATCGCGCGGGTTCAGGAGATGGTGGGCGACATGGAGTCCGGTCGGAAGCTGGGTTCCGCAGACGACTACGAAAAGGGCGGCCGGCGGGACCGCGATCGGTAGCCAGTGCGGCGGCGAGACCGGTAAACGCCGAAAGATAGGACATTGCCAGCGAGGGAGAGCAGTCGAAAGCTGCTCTCCCTCGCTGGCGTTTGGCCGCCGGTGCGGGCCGGGCGATATGATGAGCACGGCTACTTTGCCCGGCCGGAACAGGCCGGCGCGCTGGTTACGACAGGGAGAACACGCGGTGAGAAAACCGATCATTGCCGGCAACTGGAAGATGAACAAGAAGGCGTCCGAGGCGGCCGCACTGATCGGGGAGCTGGCCGCGGCGGCCGCAGCCTCAGCGGCAGAGGTGGTGGTGTGCCCACCGGCCACCACGATTCCGGCAGCCCTGGCGGCGGCCGAGGGGACCTCCATCAAGGTTGGCGCACAGGACCTCTTCTGGAAGGAGAGCGGCGCCTACACCGGGCAGATCGCACCGTCCATGCTGACGGACCTGGGCGTCACGCACGTGATCATCGGGCACTCAGAACGGCGCGGCCGCTTCGGAGTTGCGGAAGAAGGCTTCACGCCCGAGGTAGTGGCCCTGTTCGGAGAGTCGGATAAGACCGTCAACCTCAAGCTGCATGCCGCCTTGAAGCACGGGCTCGTCCCCATCGTCTGCTGCGGTGAGACCCTGGACGAGCGGCGCGCCGGAACCACGGATGCCGTGGTAGCAGGACAGATCGAGCGCGGACTGGATGGCGTGACCGCCGAGCAGGCCGCGGCCCTCGTGATCGCCTATGAACCGGTGTGGGCCATCGGCACGGGCGAAACTTGTGCGGCGGAAGAAGCAGATCGGGTGTGCGGCGTCGTCCGTTCCACGGTGGGACGGCTCTTCGGCGCCGACGCAGCGGACGCGGTGCGGGTGCAGTACGGCGGCAGCGTGAAGCCGGACAACGCGGTGGACCTGCTCTCTCGCCCCAATATCGATGGCGCGCTCGTAGGCGGCGCCAGCCTCAAGAGCAGCGACTTCAACGCCATCGTCGCCGCCGCGAAGTAGTTTCCCGGACGGCGCTCGGCTGCCCCAGATATCGGTTTGTGGGGGGTGCTTCCTTCGGAGTTACCCCCCATGTACTGGTCACGCCGGTCAGCACTCCCGCGGCGAGGTCCCTTCCGCGACGCCCACTCACTGTATAAGTACCCCGGCCCCGAGAAATAGCGGCTAGTAGGTAACCAGGGAGGCATAAGGCAGCACTGGCCCGCAATCTGGGGGAGCCCTACCGGCTCCTGGGTTCTGCCTGCACTGGCGGGTCTTCACCGATCTACCGCAGCGTGCCGCTACCGGGATTTCGGACCGGGTTGAGTTCCAGGGTGTTGAATGGCGGAGCCCGGTAGCGCAGGGCTTCCGAATAGCAACAGCACGAGGGCGAAAAGCGCCAGGCTGCCCAGGACGATGGTGGCGATCTGCACTCGCGGTGAATGCAGCCAGGTGACCAGCTTCCTGGGTGGAGGCGGCATCGCGGAAATGATTAGCCAGCACGCGGGGATGGCTACTACGAAGGCCGCGTTTCCGAGGGTGACAACTGCTACCGCCCGCCACGGCGCCATCTGTTCCGAGACAAGTCCTCCCACGCCAACGGCACAAAAGGTAGCGTAAAGTCCCAGGGCCAGAGTTTTGCCGGCTAGCAGTTGGCACTGGCGAAATCGCCGGCGAATGAGGGGGTTAGCGGAAACTCGATTGTTCATTGACTCGCTGACGCCGCAACCGCTCGTTCGGTTCCAGGTAGTACGGTGAGCCTACCCAGCGCAAGTGCTCGTTTAGAAGTGGAAGGGCGAGGTGAAAAGTTAAGGTCGCTATGAAATCCGGATCGCCAAGGCCGGGCTAGTTTCCGTTACACTGTTCTCTATGCATGAACCGCAGCGAAGTTTTCGGCCGAGGATCGCGACGCCGGCATCCCGGCCGCTGGGCACCGGTCTGATTCGAGCGCTAAACCTGGGCCTACTTCTCCTGGCGACGGCGTGCCCCGCAAGCGCGGAGACGGCGCGGATCGAATTGGAAGATGCGCCCCCTGCCGAGATCGCACGGCAGTTGCAGCACGTGCTGGGAGCGCCCGTGGAGATTCGCGGCGGCGAAGGGAAGCGCCTCACGTTTGTGCTGGCGGCCGTATCCCCACTGCGGATCCTGGACCGGGTCGCCGCACAGCTTGGAGGCACCTGGAAGATGCGGCTTCAGGTACGTCCCGGCCGTCCGGAAACGGCGCGGCTCGCGCCACCGATCGACCACGCCATGGCGCTGGGAGTACAGGATGTGCCGGCACAGCGGGCCTTCGCGTTGATTGCGCGCGAGTTGAAAGCCGACCTGGACACGCAGGGCGACCTGACGCACCGCGTGAGCATCATCGCGGCGAACGTGCCCGCAAGCGTGGTGCTGGACCGCGTCGCGGAGCAGGCCGGGGTCACTTGGGACGTTTCCTATCGCCTTGAGGTTCCGGACCTACCGCTCCCCGTGGTGGTCATGCCGCGGCCGCGGGAGATCACGGAGTTAACCTCTCCGGCGTCTGCTCCCCTACCGCCGCCGGTTGTCGTTCCTACCGGACCCACACCGAACAGCTTGCGCGCGGAGCTCTGGGCGGGGATCGGCCGCATCGTGCGCGTGGCGCCGGACCAACGGACAGCGGCTATCCAGGAGTTTCTGCAGCGTGGAAACGTGGTGCTTCAGGGCCTATCCAGACTTTCCCCCTCCGAACGCGCCGAACGGCTGCGGGTATTGGGAACGCTCATCGTTGGATGGAAGCGGCTTTACCAGGGGCTTGCTCCGGGCGTGCGAGAGGAGTTGGCTCCAGTTACAGCGCTGTTGGAGCGGTTGCAGATGTAGCCCAGGCGTTAAGCGTTAAGGTGGCGGCACGGGAACTGGGTTGACCAGACTCGAGTCCTCGACCGCCACGGGGAACCGGACGCGGACGAGTGTGCCGCTGCCGACCTCACTCTCCACGGTAATGGTGCCGTCGTGGGCTTCTACGGCCCAGCGAGTGATGCTGAGGCCCAGGCCGGTGCCCCCCGCGGCCCGGGCACGGCCTTCGTCGACGCGGTAGAAGCGATCGAAGATGTGGGGGAGGTGCTCCGGGGAGATACCGATGCCCGTGTCTCGCACGGTCAGCTCCGCCTGGCCGTCGACTGCCCGCAGCGCGACGCTTACTTCCCCGCCCTCGGGCGTGTACTTGATCCCGTTGCTGATCAGGTTCACCAGGATCTGGTTCAACCAGAGCGGGTCCCCGGACACCGTGAGGTCTTCCACCTCTTCGAGCAATACCGAGATGTGCTGCCGCTCTGCCATGCTCTCCAGGCTCTCGTAGGCGCGGAGCAGCACGTCTCCCAATTCCACCGGCTCGCGCCGGATCAGGTTCTGGCCGGAGTCCGCCCGCGCGAGCAAGAGCAAGCTCTCCACGACCTGCGACATCCGTTCGGCCGATTCCAGGATGCTCCCGATGGCTTGCCGGTACTCCTCGGCGGAGTGGGAGCCCATCAAGACCACTTCCGCCTCACCGCGGATCGCGGTCAGCGGCGTCTTCAGTTCGTGAGAGGCATCCGCGCTGAACTGGCGCACCTGCTGGAAGCTGCAGTCCAGGCGCGCAATCATCTGGTCGAATGCCTGGGCGAGGCGGCCGATTTCGTCATCAACGCCGGCATGCTTGATGCGGCGCTGGAGGTTGGTGCCCTGGATCTCCAGGGCGGTGCGCCGGAGATCGTCTACGCGGCGCAGCGCACGGCCCACCACGAGCCAACCGCCTACCAGCGCGATGACGAAAACGGTGGGGGTGAGGATCAGGAGGATCCAACCCGCGCGCTGGAGCGCAGCCTCGACCCCTTCCAGCGACGTGCCCGCCTGCACCAGGTACGGTACGCGCGGACCCATCAAGACCGGGGTGGTGATAATCCGCACCGGATGCTCGCCGAGTCCGGGAACCGTTTCGAACGTCGTCTCACCGGCGAGGCCGCGGCGCAGGGCATCCGCACTCACCGGCAGCGGGTGTGTATTGAGCCCATCCGATTTCTCGACTACGTAGCCCTGCGGATCGACGACCTGGATGTAACGCCCCCAGGAGCGGAGGTCGTTCGAGAGAAAGCGCGGCGACCCCGGCGCCGGCGTGCCCGCACCCGCGTAGAGGGTCGTTGCGATCTGCCGCGCGGTGGTATCGGCAAAATCGTGCAGCGCAGCATCGGCCCGGGAGTGAAGTACCCGGATCAACAGCGCGTAGGTGAACCCGGACAGCGCGAGAAGAGTGAGCGCCATCAGGCCCGCGTGCCACAGCGTGAGTTGGGCTCGCAGGCCGCGCACTTGCTACTCCTCTTCCTTCAAGATGTAGCCCACCCCGCGCACGGTGTGGAGCAGCTTGCGCGGAAACTTGCTGTCGATCTTCTTCCGCAGGAAATTCATATAGACTTCCAACACGTTGGACGGTGTTTCGAAGTCGTAGCCCCACACGTGCTCCAGCAGCTCTCCCCGGGCGAGGGTTTGCTCCGGCCGGCGCATGAGGTACTCCAGCAGCGCGTATTCCTTATTGGTCAACTCGATGCGTTTGCCGTCTCGCGTGGCGACCCGGGAGACGGTGTCGAGCGCCAGGTCCTGGTACGAAAGATTGGCGACACGGGTGGCAGAGCGCCGCTGCAGCGCCTTGACGCGAGCGAGCAGCTCTTCGAAGGCGAACGGCTTCGGGAGGTAGTCATCGCAGCCTGCCTCGAGGCCGGCGATGCGATGCTCCAATTCGCCGCGGGCGGTGAGCGCCACCACCGGCACGTCCAGCTTCCGCCGGCGCAGCTCGCGCACCACGTCGAGGCCGCTAATGCCGGGGAGCATCATGTCCAGCACCACGGTGTCGTACTCGCCGCTCAGGACGTGCTGGAGCGCCTCCTCACCCGTACCCACCGCGTCAACAGTGTAACCGGATACTTCCAGCCCCTCCTTGATGAACGAGGCGACTTTTTCTTCGTCTTCGACTACCAGGATGTGCATTGGACTAGGTTACTCACGGGCATCGAGATAGGGCGTGCTTGCCCCCATTTAATACGTTTTTCCGGTCGCGTAAGAACCTGAAATTCGTTTAATGGCCCGCTCCTTCAATCAGGCGAAGTACTTGGTCGACCCCTGGACACGGAAAAGTCTCCACGTTACCGTTGGGCCAGCGGACCTCGATCTCCTTGACGGAGGCGCGGCTCCCCAGGCCGAAGGTGGCCTCGAGGGAAGACTGCGAGAGGTAGCTGGAACCGCTGCGGACCATGCGCGTCTGCGCCAGGTCGTTGCTGTGGATGCGAATCGTCGCGCCGATGGCGCTCCGGTTGCTGCCGCGCCCCTCCAGTCGAATGCACAGCCAGTGGTGCCGCGGAGGTCCGGTCTGGCGCAGAAGGGCCGCCGGGCCGCCATTCGTCGAGAGGAGCAGGTCGAGGTCGCCGTCGCCGTCCACGTCTCCGTAGGCGGCGCCCCGAGCGACGCGGCGGGTGGCGAGCGCGCCCGACAAACGGCTCACGTCTTCGAACTGTCCGCGCCCGACGCCGCGGAATAACAGCGCTGGCTGCGCGTACTCCACCCCGGCGTTGCGCACGGCGACATCATCCTGGATATGCCCGTTGGCCACCAGGATGTCCTGCCAGCCATCCAGGTCCGCGTCGAAAAAGAACGCTCCGAAGCCGAGGAAGCGCTGGCTGGGGATGCCGATGCCCGCGCGGGCCGCGACGTCCATGAACAGGCCAGACGGGTCCCGGTGGTAGAGACTGAGCTGCTCGCCGGCGAAGTTGGTGATGAGGATTCCCGGTTGGCCCTGGTTCTCATAGTCCGCCACGTCGATGCCCATCCCCGCTTTCGCGGTGCCAGCCTCGGCCACCGCCACCCCCGCCTGCACCGCAACTTCTTTAAAGCTTCCATTCCCCTGGTTGTGGAACAGGAAGTTCGGCACCGTATCGTTACTGACCGCGAGGTCGGTCCAGCCGTCCCCGTCGAAGTCGCACAGCGCAACTCCGAGCGCCTTGGCCCCCGGCTTATCGATCCCGGCGGCGGCGGAAACGTCGGTGAATCGTCCACCGTCGTTGCGGAACAGGCGACACGTATCGCCCTGGTAGTTGTCAGGTCGCGCGTACGACTTGTGGCTCCCGTCCAGGGAGACGAAAAGCGATTCGTCCAGCGCGGGCGTCCACCGGACGTAACGGCAAACGAAGAGATCGAGCTTGCCGTCGCGGTTGTAGTCGAGCCAGGCCGCGCTCGTGGGCCATCCGGACACCTTGAGCTTTGCCGTGTCCGTCACATCGTCGAAGCGCTTCCCACCCACGTTGCGAAGGAGCCGGGAGCCGTTGACTGCGGTGAGGAAGAGGTCTGTGTAGCCGTCGTTATCGAAGTCGCCGCAGGCTACTCCCATCCCGTACATTCCTGACGGTAGGTGGTATGCGGCGGTTACGTCCTGAAAGCGGCCCTGGCCGAGGTTCCGGAAGAGCCGCGACTGACCGGGTGCGCCGTTGCTGCCGGGCCACGCACCGGAGTCGACCAGGAACGCATCCAATCGACCGTCGTTGTCGACGTCTACCAGGGCGCAACCGGAGCCCATCGTCTCCGGCATCCACTTCTTACCGGTCGCGCCGTTGTGGTGCTGGAAGCGCAGGCCGGCGCGGGCGGTGATGTCGTCGAACAGGATGGCGGAATCGGGGGAGGAGGGCTTGGCGGGCGCTTGTGAGACGGTCGGAGGAGTGCAACCGCCGAGATTGAGACAGAGCAGCGTCGTTAGAAGGACCTTCTCATAGAAGCCAGGCCTTGTTCTGCGCGACCCATGGCTTCCGCCCCGCGGAGTCATAGCGAGCGAAGCGCGGCAATCCCCACCGACGCCAGGCAGCCGGGAGGTCTGCGCCGCACGAGTATCTACCGGCGAGGAGGAGTGCCGCGTCGCCCATACGGGTGCCGGCACTGCGCTCCTCGCAGTGACGCTGGTTTCGTGGGCCACATCGCCGCAGGATGGAGGATGACCTGATCGCCGTCCCGAAGGAAACCGAAACCGCGTCATCTTGTAGGCTCCAGTGGGTGGAGGTGAAGCGGCCGGTCTTCCAGGGAGGTAGCGGCCTCCGAGGCGTGGCTCGGGTCCTGGCGAAGGAGGCGGTAGATCGTCTCTTCGCGGCGCGCGTCCGTGAGGCGGTTGAGGCGCTGGAGGCAGAGCATCAGGTTATAGTGCGCAGACACGTCAATCGGGTCGACATCCAGCATAGCCTCGAATTGATGGGCAGCATCGTCGTTCCGCAGGGCCGCAAGATAGGCCGACCCGAGTTCGAAGCGGAGCCGGAGGTCGCGGGAGAAGCGGCGGACCATCGGCTCCAGCAGCGCGGCGGCCTGGTCCGGCTGGCCCATGCGCCGGAGCACTGCCCCTTCCCAGGCGCGGGCGCGATCGGGGTCGCTGCCCGCCGCCTGGCGGAATTGCTCTCGCGCCGCCAACAGGTCACCGTCATCCAGATAGACGCGCCCGAGAGCAAGGAGAGTTTCCGTGTCTCCCGGACGCACTTGTAGTGAACGTGCCAGCGCTTGCAACGCCTCCGGATACGCCTTCACCCCGGCAAGCGCCGTACCGTAACATCGCCACGCTTCCGCTTCGGAGCGTGGGATCGGACTACCCCCTTCGACTTCCGCCAGCACCTCCGGCTCCCGCTGGATCGCTTCCCCCGCCCACCGGCTGAAATCGGGCCGGCGGCGTCGCAGAAGCCGCACACCAACCTCGCCGATGCCGCCTGGCGGCACCTGGAAGGTGAAGCGGCCCACATCCGCTCCCCCGGCGGGGATGGTGCGCCACTCGGCCACCGAGACCATCTCGTCCAGGTTGCCATGCAGCACGGGATGTTGGTCGCGATCACGGGCGATCAAACGATAGACGTGGGAATTTGCGGGCAGCGGCGCGCCGGGCGCAGTCACACCGCTTGAAAGTTGAACACGGCCGGCACGATCCGATAGCGTGACTTCCAGCCAGGCTTCCTGGAGGTCCGGCATCCCGGTCGGGAAATCGTGCCCGATGCCGGCATTGCGGACCACCACGTCCAGCAACAGCGGCTCGCCAGCGCGCACGGGCGGCGCCTCCGCCCACCGCTGCACCAGGCGTCCTCCGGGCCCGCTGCGCCGGAAGAGCACAAGCTCCAACGCCGGGGTGCTGCGCCTACCGACCATCCGGTCTGCCGTGTGCGCGTCATGGCAACCTAAACAGCCGCGTGCCTTCGCCCGCTCTCCATGAGCGAAAAGCGACGACGGCGCGAAGCGGCTGGTCTGCCATTGGCCGAACTCATCCGGTCCCGGCTGCCAGTGAAAACCGTTCTGCGGCAAATTCCAATTCTTGCGGTGGCAAGCACCGCACAATTCGGCGGACCGGTGGAGCGAGGGGCGGAGGTTCTGTTCCGCATGCTCTTTCGGCCGCAGGGTCACCTGCCAGGAGTGCGGCTCCGGGCTCGGCCCGCCCCGCAGGCGCAGTGCCGCGCTGCCGTAGAGCGCGTGCACGGTATCGACACGGTGGCAGGAGGTGCAGGTGAGACCTCGGAGGTGGGATTCGGCTGGGGAAAGAAGCTTCGCCGACCGCTCCCTGGTAAGGAAGGGGGAGTCGCTGCTAACGGAATCGGATGCGGCTTCGGGCGAGTGGCAACCGCGACACCAGCGAGCGGCCTCTGAACCGCGGCGCTGCACGAAGTCGGCCAGAGTACGACGGTAGGCGACGGAAGAGCCGGCGGTGGCGTGCCCGTGCGTACCGGCACTCCGATGGACCTGTTCGTGGCAGCCGGATTGCTGACAACCGCGCTCCGGCGCAGCGTGGGTCCGGAGGGCGCTGGGAAAGAGCGGCTCTCCGGATTGCTCCCCGGTGGTGGCGGTCAAGAAGCGGTAACACGCCTCGGAGTCGTAGTGCGGCGGCCGCCAGTCGGACCACGTACGTTCTAGGTAGGCGTAAGCGGACAGGAGCAGCACTGCGGCGACGAGTGGAACCGCCGATAGCCAACCGCGTTTCCTTCCGGGCGACGCGCCGCGGATCGTCGTCCGGAGTAACATCGCCACGGTCAACACTCCGGCAGCAACGTGCAGGTAGGTGAGGACGAGCCGTGGCGTCCCGGCGAGCGAAGGGAGCAGCGCGAAGACACCGGCAACGGCGCAGAGCGCCCCTCCCACCCGCACCGGCATTTGCGCGGTGCGCGCTGCGAGGAGCAACCCTACGAGAAACAAGAGCGCGTGAGCGCCGAGGTTGACCAGGGCGAGCGACGGCGAAAACCGCTCGCCCCCAGCAGCCAACAGCGTCGCGGGCAGCAAGGCTCCGGTCGCGAGCAGGACGCCGACGACCCACGACGGAGCCCGTGATGGCACACGAGGCGGGCTCTGGTTCGGCGCGGGTGGAACGGCCATTCGGGGTACCGCTGGTTGAGGTGGGGCTGCCCGGACCGGCAGCCCCCTGTTTGCGGTTAAGCAGCGCTCTCGATGACGTGTCGGATGCGGCGGAGGCCTTCGCGGAGCAGTTCCATCGAGGTGGCGAAGGAGATACGGATGTATTCCTGATCCTCGCCTTCATTGCGAACGCCGAAGTTGCTGCGCGCCAGTACGGCGATGTTTCCATCGTAGAGCATCGTGTGCTGAAACTCTTCCGCGTTCTTCACGCCCATCAGGCGGCACGCTTCCGTGATGTTCGGGAAGGCGTAGAAGGCGCCCTGCGGGTTAACGCAGGAGATACCGGGGATGCGGTTCAGCTCTTCCACCGCCATATCGCGGCGCGCCCGGAACTCGGCGATCATCGCGCGGACGGAGTCCCAGGCATTCGCGAGGGCCTCGACTCCGGCGTCTTGCACGAAGGTGGCGGTGCAGGAGACCGTATTGGTGTTCATCTGCGCGATCTTCTCGGCGAGCGGAGCGGGCATTGCGCCATAGCCCATACGCCAACCAGTCATCGCAAACGTCTTGGAGAAGCCGTCCAGCACGATGGTCCGTTCTTTCAGGCCCGGGATCTGCGTGATACTGGCGTGCTGTCCCTCGAACAGGAACTCGCTGTAGATCTCGTCCGAGAGAATCCAGGCGTCGTTCTCCTGCGCGATTTCCGCCACGGCTTCCAGATCGGCCCGGCTGAGCACGCCACCGGTCGGGTTGTTCGGCGAATTCAGGATGATCAGCTTGGTGCGCGGGTTCACCGAGCGCCGAAGCTGGTCCAGATCCAGCCGGAAGTCGCGAGACTCCACCAACGCCATCGGTACCGGCTTGGCGCCGGCGAAGTTGATGACGGACTCATAGATCGGGAAGCCGGGGTTCGGATAGACTACCTCATCGCCGGGTTCAGCAAGTGCCATGATCGTGTTGAAGATGATCGGCTTGCCGCCGGGGGTGATGACCACCTCGTCCGGGCTGAACTCGACACCGCGGGAGCGTGTGAGATAGGCAGCCACCGCCTCACGGAGGGCCGGGATACCGGCGGAGGGACCGTAGTGGGTGCGGCCCGCGTCCAGCGCGCGCTTCGCCGCCTCCCGCACGTTGGCGGGAGTGTCGAAGTCGGGGTCGCCGATGCCGAGGCTCACGATGTCCCGGCCCGTAGCGGCCAACTTCTGGACCTGCGCGAGCACCGTAAAGGCGTTCTCCGTCCCCAACCGGGACATGCGCTCTGCTAACTTCATCGGGTTACTCCTCTAAATCTGGCTGCACCACGGAGACACGAAGGCACGGAGAAGGGGCGTAGGTTCCGAAGAAACGTGCGGCCTCGAATGCCGGTAGACGCCCTTGCCGATCTCTGCGGGTGCGCGCTGCTTGCTCGGGTGAATTCTTGGGTGGGCTGGCAACTACCCATCGTACCTGCGACGGGCGGCCCGAGGGTAGTTCGGGAGGAGGGCGGGTCCGTCCTGCTACCGAACGGCCCGATTGGTAGGCTTCGCGTTTGCCGCAACCCGCTGTGTGGTCACCTATTCCTGATCGCTACGCCAGACAGATGACCCGGAGGTCCTGATTGAAGCGAACACTAGCATTACTGGTGACCTGGAGCGCGCTGCTCCTGGCGGGCTGTGGATCCCGCGGCGGTCCGGGAGCCGTTGCGCCGCCCAGAACCGCGCCGACACCGTCGGAACAAACCACCTCGACAGGAAGCGGCGAGCTTCGGGTCTCGTTCCTGGATGTGGGCCAAGGCGACTCGGCGCTGATCCAGGCGCCCGGGGGCTATGAAGTCCTGATCGATGGCGGTCCTAACGAAGCAGGGCCTCGAGTCATCGAGGCGCTTCACAGCGCCGGTGTGCGAGAAGTGGATCTGCTCCTCGGTACCCATCCGCACGAAGACCACATCGGAGGACTGATGGATGTGCTCCGCGAAGTGCCGGTGAAACAGGCGTTGGACCCTGGCTACGCGCACGGCACGTCGCTGCAACGGAAGTACCTGGAATTGCTGAAGGCGAAGGGCGTCAAAACGACCCGCGCGCGCCGCGGGCAGGGCTACGACCTGAGCGGCGGAGTCCGGTTGGACATCCTCGCTCCCGAGGACCCGCTCATCAAAGGCACCAGCGCCGATGCGAACAACAACTCCATCGTCGCGCGGCTAACCTACGGCAGCACCGCGTTTCTATTCACGGGAGACATGGAAGAAGAGGAGCGGGAGCGGCTGACGCAATCCGTACCGCATACCCAACTCCGGGCCGACGTGCTCAAGGTGGCGCATCACGGCAGCCACAACGGCACGGACCCGCAGTTCCTGCAGCTGGTGCAGCCCCGCTACGCGGTCATCTCCCTCGCCCGCGGCAACGATTACGGTCACCCGCATCGCGAGGCCCTCGAAGCGTTGGAGCAGTCGGGCGCGCAGATCCTGCGCACGGACGAGCGGGGCACGGTGGTGTTCACCTCGGATGGTCATCAGGTGCATCTCCATGGTGCACCCGCCTCCCCCGCGCGTTCCGTGCGGAGTACCGCGCCCGCTATACAGGTAATAGGCAACCGGGAGAGCCACGTGTACCACGCGCCCGACTGCCCGCGACTGCCCGCCCACGACAAGCAGGTCACGTTCAGCAGCGCGGTGGACGCGAAGAAGGCAGGCTATCATCCGCACGCCGCCTGCATGCGCGGGAATGGGAGGCCCTGACGATGGAGCGTGTCTACCTGGACCGCATCGAGGGGGATCGGGCCGTGCTGCTGTGCGGGGAAGACGGCCGCGAGAAGCTGAGTATCCCCGCACGCCTGCTACCAGCCGGAAGCCAGGAAGGCGCCGCGCTGGACCTTGCTCTTACCGCCGCGCCCGAAGACCACACCAAGGAGGCGGTGCAAGACCTCATGGGAGAGCTCTTCGGAGACAAGAAGAGCTGACCGCGCATAACGATGCCTCCTCAAAGAACTGCCGGCGATGTCGCAGCGAACGGTCGCTG
>Ga0255338_1003195_pt1 | contig 20479 bp, 18 predicted proteins | sample MeOH1_35cm_T4_19_FD_203715 | JGI IMG/M metagenome (GOLD analysis project Ga0255338, IMG submission 203715) | Sandy soil microbial communities from University of British Columbia, Vancouver, Canada - MeOH1_35cm_T4_195 | ecosystem: Engineered > Artificial ecosystem > Sand microcosm > Unclassified ...
TTGCGGCCGTGCGACGGCAGCAGCAGCGAGGCGAGGATGCCCGCGGCGAGGATGGCGACGGTGACGAGGAGCGACAGCGCCGGGTCGGGCTTGGCGACGAGCATGGCGTAGAAGATCTTGCCGCCGATGAACACGAGGACCGCCGCCAGCGCGTATTTCAGGTGATGGAAGCGGTCGATCATCGCCGCCAGCGCGATGTAGAGCGCCCTAAGTCCCAGGATGGCGAAGATGTTCGAGGTGTAGACGATGAACGGGTCCTGGGTGATGGCGAAGATTGCCGGGACGCTGTCGACGGCGAAGACGAGATCGGCGAGCTCGACGAGGACGAGGGCGAGGAACAAGGGCGTCGCGTAGGTGGACACCCGGCCGTCGTCGCCGGCCTTGCGGACGAAGAAGGCGTGGCCGTCGATGCGGTCGCTCACCCTGAGGCGGCGGCGCAGGAAGCGCAGCACCGGGTTGTTGGCGATGTCCGGCGGCGCGTCGGAGGAGAACAGCATCTTGACGCCGGTCAGCACCAGGAAGCCGCCGAAGACGTAGAGAATCCACTCGAACTCATGGACGAGTGCCGCGCCGGCGGCGATCATCACCCCGCGCAGCAGAATGACGCCGAGGATGCCCCAGAACAGCACCCGGTGCTGATAGATCCTCGGCACGGCGAAGTAGCCGAAGATCAGAGAGATGACGAATATATTGTCGAGAGACAGGCTCTTCTCGACGAGAAAGCCGGTGAAATATTCGATCGCCGGGGTGGCGCCGAGGGACCACCAGACGCCGGCGCCGAACAGGCAGGCGACGCTGAAGTAGCCGGCCGAGAGCCACAGGCTGTCGGTGACGCCGATCTCGTGGTCGTCCTTGTTGAGGGCGCCGAGATCGAGGGCGAGGAGGAGGACGACGATGGCGACGAACGCCATCCAGGCCCAGGCCGGGGTTCCGAGGAAACCGGCCGAGGCGAGCGAAAGCACCTCGTTCATGGAGGATATCCGGGTCGCGCCGCGTCCGCGCGTGAGTGAGGGGCCGACATCACGACGGACGCCTCCGTCGCCAGAGGGGCCCGGACCCCGCTCGAACGGCTGAAATGGGTCGCCGGGCGGCGGCGTCAAGGGGGGGCAGTCGGCAGTGGGCAGTCGGGAGCACGCGGCGGCGGCCGGGCACCCTTCTCCCGCGTCGCCCGCCACGCACGCTCTCGCCGATTGCCGATGCGCGCGCCATTGACCCGCCGCCCCGGCCGCGCGACCTATGCCGGTGAGAACAGGGAGCGCCCGCGATGACCGAGCCCGTGACGACCGTCGACCCCGCCGAGGTCGCCCGCTTCTCGGCGATCGCCGACGAGTGGTGGGACCCGCGCGGCAAGTTCGCGCCGCTGCACCGCTTCAACCCGGTGCGCCTCGCCTACATCAAGGAGGCGCTCTGCCGCCGCTTCGGCCGCGACGCGAACGACACCGAGGCGCTCGGCGGCCTCAGGATCCTCGATATCGGCTGCGGCGGCGGGCTCCTGTCGGAGCCGCTCGCCCGCCTCGGCGCCTCGGTGGTCGGCATCGACCCGTCCGAGCGCAACGTCGCGGTCGCCGCCGACCACGCCCGGCGCGCCGGCGTCGCCGTCGACTACCGGGCGACCACCGCCGAGGACCTCGCCGCCGCCGGCGAGCGCTTCGACGTCGTCCTCGCCATGGAGGTGGTCGAGCACGTCGCCGACGTCGCGGCCTTCGTCGCCGCCGCGGCGGCGATGGTGCGGCCGGGCGGCGCCTTCCTGGCGGCGACGATCAACCGCACGCCGAAGGCGTTCCTCTTGGCCATCGTCGGGGCCGAGTACGTGCTGCGCTGGCTGCCGCGCGGCACCCATTCCTACGACAAGCTGGTCCGCCCCTCGGAGCTCGCGGCGGCGATCGAAGCGGCCGGCCTCGGCGTCACCGAGACGACGGGCGTCACCTACGACCCGCTGCGCGACCGCTGGGACCGCTCCAAGGACACCGACGTCAACTACATGGTGCTGGCGGCGCGGGGGCGGTGAGGGCACGGCCGCCCCGTCCTCAATTCCGGTCTTCCGGCAGGAGCGGCAGGGCGTGGATGTCGATGCCCTCGTCGAGGAGCGCCTCGACCTCGTCGCGGCTCGCCTGGCCGTAGATGCCGCGCTCGTCGCTCTCGCCGTAGTGGATCTTGCGGGCCTCCTCGGGGAAGCGCTCGCCGACGTTCTCGGCCGTCGCCTCGACGTGGCGGCGCATCCGCCGGAGCATCTCCATCATGACGAGGGCGCGCGGGTCGGGCATCGCCACCGGCAGCGGCGTGGCGGCGGCCGGCGGCGGTCCGTCGCCGGCGCCGTGCGCCTCGGCCGAGACAGCGGCCGTGGCGGCCGTGCCGGCCCGGGCGGCGGCATGGGCCTCGGCCTGGGAGGCCGCCTCGGCGGCGCGCGCCTCGCGGGCCCGGCTCGTCGCCACCGCCGGCGCCATCAGGGCCCGGCCGACTCGCGTCGAGCCGCACTGCGGGCAGGCGACGAGGCCGCGGCCCGCCTGGGCGTCGAAATCGTCGGAGGAACGGAACCAGCCCTCGAACGCGTGCTCCGCCTCGCACAGGAGGGTGTAGCGGATCACGATGCTCTCCGCTGCCCGTCGCCGACGGCCGCCTCATGGCTGCCGGGCGCCGCGAACGGGCGGTCGTTGACGAGCGCCGGGATCCGCGCCCGCGCCGCCGCGACGGCGGCGACGTCGATGTCGGCGACGACGACGCCGGGCTCGGCGCCGGCCTCGGCGACGACCTTGCCCCAGGGATCGACGATCAGGCTGTGGCCGTAGGTCTCGCGGCCGTCCTCGTGGCTGCCGCCCTGGGCGGCGGCGATCACGTAAGCGCCGTTCTCGATGGCGCGGGCGCGCATCAGCACCTGCCAGTGCGCCTCGCCGGTCTGCCGGGTGAAGGCGGCCGGCACGGCGAGCACCTCGGCGCCGGCCTTGGCGAGGGCGCGGAACAGGTGCGGGAAGCGGACATCGTAGCAGATGGCGAGGCCGAGGCGGGCCCCGCCGACGTCGGCGACGACGGCCTCGGTGCCGGGCCGGTAGGTCGCCGATTCGCGCCAGCTCTCGCCGTTGGCGAGGTCGACGTCGAACATGTGGATCTTGTCGTAGCGGGCGAGGATGCCGCCGTCCGGGCCGATCAGGAAGCCGCGGTTCGCGACCGCGCCGTCGGCGAGCTTCACCGCGAGGGAGCCGATGTGCAGGTGGATGCCGAGCTCGGCGGCGAGCGCCCGGAAGCGGGCGAGCGCCGGACAGTCGGCCTCGCCGGCGATCTTCGCCAGAAGGTCTGCCCTGCTGCGCTCGAGCAGGTTGGTCATCTCCGGCGTCTGCACGTAGAGCGCCCCGGCGGCGGCGGCCTCGCGGACCAGCGCTTCGGCGCTGGCGATGTTGGCCGCGACGTCGCGGCCGGAGCGCATCTGGACGGCGGCGACGCGAAAGGTGCCCATCGTGGTCCTCGATCCGGCGCTCAGGCCGGGGTCAGCAGGGAATCGAGCTTGCCGGCTCGGTCGAGCTCGTAGAGGTCGTCGCAGCCGCCGACGTGCGACGTGCCGATGAAGATCTGCGGGAAGGTGTTGCGGCCGGAGCGCGCGATCATCTCGGCGCGCGCCTCCGGGCGGCCGGTGGCGTCGATTTCCTCGTAGGCGACGCCCTTGTCGGCGAGCAGCCTCTTCGCCGCGGAGCAGTATCCGCAGGCCTGGCGGGTATAGATCGTCACGTGGGTCATGGCCGAACCCGAACCCCTTCCTCGTCCATCCGTCATCTAGGCGACGCCACCCGGCCTTCGCAAGGTCGCCGCGGGCCGTACCACGCAAGTTTCGCGCCGCAAGCGGTCAACTTTCCTCGCCGAAGACGACGCGCGCGAAGACGAGCACGTCGACCGCGGCAGCGCCGCCCTTCAGGAGCGCGCGGGTCGCGGCGGCGACCGTGGCGCCGGAGGTCAGCACGTCGTCGACGAGGACGACGCGGCGGCCGGCGACGGCGGCGCGACCGCCGGGCGAGACGCGGAAGGCGCCACGGACGTTGTCGGCGCGAGCCCCCTTGTCGAGGCCGACCTGGCGGCGGGTCGGCTTCACCCGCTCGAGGCAGAAGGGGTCGACGCGGACACCCGAGCGCCGGCCGACGACGAAGGCGATCGCCGCCGACTGGTTGAAGCGCCGCGCCCACAACCGCCGGCGGTGCAGCGGCACCGGTACGAGGACGTCGGCCTCGCCGAGGATGTCGCGGCCGGCGGCCGCGGCGAGGCGGCCGAGGAGGGCGGCGATCTCGGTCCTGTCGCGATATTTCAGTCCGTGCACCAGGCTGCCGGCGACATCGCCGTAGACGGCGGCGGCGCGGGCCCGGCCGTAGGGCGGCGGGTGCGCCAGTGCCGCCGGCGACAGCGCGCCGGGGCCTGGATCGAACGGGAAGGGCGTGCCGAGCCGCTCGCAATAGGGCCGGTCGATCAGCCGGAGGCGGCTCCAGCAGTCGATGCACAGCGCGTGGTCGTCGGCGACCGGCCGCCGGCAGGCGAGGCAGACCGGCGGCAGCGCCAGGTCGAGGACCGCGCGGGCGCCGCCGGCGAGGCCGCGGCCGAGGCGGCCGCCGACGCGCCGCAGCGGCGCATCGGCGGGCCAGGGATCAGGGGACGCCGCCGTCCCGATCGGCTGCCACGTGTCCATGCCGCCAGGATAGTCGCGGCCGGCAAATGCGGCGAGGGGCGGGAGACGATGTGCAAGTACATGTATAAGTAGTATACATTAGATATATTCAATTGTTAATTGTGTTCCCTGACGGGCTTTGCGATCTTTCCGGGCGCCGGCCGCAGCGCGGCCAACGAACGGGGGAGGCAGAAATGACGCAATGGGACGACTTTCTGATCCGCGCCAGCCTGAGCGACAACGGCTCGCTGCCGCGGCAGCTGTCATGGGTGTCGCCGGACATCATTCCCTATGGGATCAGTCCGGTCGCCAACCCGGCCGCGCAGTTCTGCAACGCGCCGAGCTATGCCACCGATCCCGGCTCGAGCCCGATCTACAACGCCACCAACTATCTCTACGTGCGCGCCAAGAACCTGAAAGCGGGGGCGAACACGGGCACCGTGTTCCTCTACTATTCCAACTCGAACCTGCTGCAGTATCCGAGCTCGTGGTTGAACAACCCGATCGGCAATCCCGACGGGCTGCCGATCAGCGCTGCAAACATCGGCGACATCGTGACGCCGACGCAGGCCTTCGTGTGGCCGCAGACGCCGCCGCAGCCGGCGAACTTCCACTACTGCCTGATCGCCTGGGTGAAGACGGCGGCCCACGGCACCCTGCCGACCACCGACGCCGTCGCCGACCTCGCCGCCTTCATGGCCGAGAACGGCAACTGGAGCCAGCGCAACATCGCCATCACCGAGGCGGGGTCGCCGACCTTCGTCAAGTCGGTCAACTACTCCCAGGGCACCGAGCCGGCGACGATGAACTTCTCGCTCACCTGGGACTATCCGCCGATCGGCGCCCAGGTCCAGCTCGTCGCCCGCGACCCCGCCGGCGGCAAGGTCATCAACAGCGAGATCCAGACGATCCAGGCACAGAACTCCGGCTTCGTCATCCCGCAGATCCCCATCCCCGGCGGCTACAAGACCATCTTCGACATCAACTACTTCGCCAACGGCAAGGTGCCGCAGAAGAGCTTCACCCTGACGCTGAACGCCTACTATTTCGTGCCGCCGACGCAGAAGACGCTGCTCGGCTACGCCCGCGACATGCACGGCTTCGGCATCGGCCACCTGCCGTTGGCGATGACCGGGCAGCCGATGCTCGAGGCGGCGGTCGGCATCGGGCCGCAGAAGGCGGTGCTCGTCGGCACCCAGGAGATCCTCGCCCTCGTCCCGTGACCGCCGGGCCGGTGCATGGGGCGGCGGCGCGAGCGCTCCGCCGCCCGTCCGCGCCCCTCCGCCCCTCCGCCGCCGTCGGCGTTTCCGTTCCGGGCGGGAATGCGCTAGGGCTCGCCCCGTGACCCACGGGAGGCGGCCTTGGTCGACGCGCGCATCCTCTTCGATCGCGGCCTCATCGCCCGTCGGCGGGCCCGGGCGATCGCCGCCGGCGCCGACGCCGGATTCCTCCTCGACGCTGTCGTCGCCGATCTCGGCGACCGGCTGGCGGCGTTGACGCGGCGCTTCGAGCGGGCCCTCGACCTCGGCAGCGGCGGGCGCGTCGCTCGCCTCCTCGCCACGACCGGCGTCGCCGCCGCGACGATCCGTGCCGACGTGCTCGCCGCCGATGCCGCCGGCGGCGGCCCGGACATCGTCGTCGACGACGAGGCCTTTCCCTTCGCCGAAGGCGCGCTCGACCTCGTCGTCTCGACGCTGACCCTGCAGGCGGTGAACGACCTGCCCGGCGCGCTGGTGCAGATCCGCCGGGCGCTGAAGCCGGACGGGCTGTTCCTCGCCGCCGTCGCCGGCGGCGACACGCTGACCGAGCTGCGCGCCGCGCTGATCGAGGCGGAGGCCGAGGCGACCGGTGGCGCGGCGCCGCGCGTCGCGCCCTTCGCCGACGTCCGGGCGCTGACCGGCCTGCTGCAGCGCGCCGGCTTCGCCCTGCCGGTCGGCGACGTCGACCGGCTGACGATCCGCTACGACGGCCTGTTCGCGCTGATGGCGGACCTGCGCGCGCTGGGCGCGACGAGCGCCCTCGCCGACCGGCCGCGCCGCCTCTTGCGCCGCGGCGTGCTCCTGCGCGCCGCCGAGATCTACGCCGGCCGCTTCGCCGATCCCGACGGGCGCGTGCGCGCCACCGTCGACGTCGTCTCGCTGTCCGGCTGGGCGCCGCACGAGAGCCAGCCGAAGCCGGCTCGGCCGGGCTCGGCGACGGTCCGCCTCGCCGATGTGCTCGGCCCGCCGAGGAAGCGCGGCTGAGCCATCGGTGGCGGCGGCCCGTGGGATCAGGCCGCGGCGATCACCTCGATCTCTACGAGCCAGTCCGGCACGAGCGTCTGGACGACGACCGCCGTCGTCGGGACGCGGCGGCTCCCGAGGGCCGAAAGGCGCGCGTGCTGGTTCGCCTCGGCGAAGGACGCGTCGCGCAGATAGCTCGTCAGCCGCACGATGTTGTCGGTCGTCATCTCCGCCTCCGCGAGGATGCGCCGGATGTTCGTCCAGACGAGGGAAAGCTGTTCCTCGAGCGCCTCCGGCGCCCGCCCGTCGACGTCGAGCCCCATCGTCCCGCTGACGAAGAGGAGCCGGGTCGCGCCGCTCACCTCCATCGCGTGCACGTAGTCGTCGGTCGCCGGATAGATTCCGTCGCGCGGGTTCCGCGGGACCGTCAGCATGTGCCCTCTCCCCTCATTCGAGCCGGCGACGCCCCCCGCCGAAGCGGGATTCGCGCTCGCGCCCGCGCGTCAGTGCCGGTGGCGGTGGTGCAGGTCCGGATAGTGCGGATGCCGGTGCGTCAGCGGCGCGTGCACGTGCGGGTGGCTGTGCGGCTCGCCGGCCGGAACGTCGGGCCCGTGCTCATGGCGGTGGTGCTCGTCGTGGACGTGGCGGTGGTCGTGGGCGAGCGCATCGTGAGCGTGCTCGTGGGCGTGCGCTTCGGTCAGGTGCAGGTAGACGCCGAGCGCCATGAGGCATCCCGCCGCGACGAGGGCCGGCGTCGGCGCCTCGCCGAGGACGACGATCGCCAGCACCGCGCCGACGAAGGGTGCGGTCGAGAAATAGGCGCCGCTGCGCGCCGCGCCGAGATGGCGCAGCGCCAGGACGAAGAGCGCGAGGCTGACGCCGTAGCCGAGGAAGCCGACGACGCCGGCGGCGGCGACGAGCCCGGGGCCGGGCATGGCGGCGCCGCCGGCGAGCGCGAGCGCCAGGTTCACGGTGCCGGCGACGGCGCCCTTGACGAGGGCGAGGGCGATCGGGTCGGAGGCGCTCAGCTTGCGCGTCAGGTTGTTGTCGATGCCCCAGGCGAGGCAGGCGGCGGCGACGAGCAGGGCGCCGAGGCCGAACCCCGCCGGCCCGCCCTGCCAGGAGAGCACGCCGGCGCCGGCGAGGATCGCCGCGGCGCCGACGAGCAGGCGCCGGTCGACGCTCTCGTGGAAGACGAGCCAGGCGATGGCGAGCGTCGAAAGGCCCTCGAGGTTGAGGAGCAGCGCCGCCGTCGCGGCCGGCGTGGCGGCGAGGCCGAGCATGAGGAGCACCGGCCCGGCGATGCCGCCGGCGGCGATGACAGCGACGAGCCACGGCCAGTCGCGCCGGGCGAGCCGCGCCTCGCCGCCGCCGGCGCCGAGCCGGGCGCGAACGAGGTGGGCGGCGGAGAGCCCGGCGGCGGCGCCGAGATAGAGGAGCCCGGCGAGGAGCCACGGGTCGACGCCGGCGCCGAGGATCAGCTTGGCGAAGGGCGTGCTGGCGCCGAACAGCACGGCCGAGGCGATGGCGAGGAGCGGTCCGGCGGTCGTTCGGGGCATCGGCGGCTCTCCGCGATTTCGTTCTCTGGCGCGGCCGGCGCGCCGGTGCGGCCCTCGGCCTTGACAGGCCGGCGACGGCGCGGGATGTCGTCGGGGCCGCCCGAGGACCGTAGCATGGCCGCCTTCGCCCCTTCACGCCCGACGCTCGCCGTCGGCCTCCTAGCCTTCGCCGCGGCAGTCGCGCTCGGCATGGCCGGCCGCTGCATGCTCGTCGAGAACATCCCGCTCGCCCACGCCTGCGAGGCCGGCGGGCAGTCGTTCACCTGCACGGCCCGGCTCGGCGTCCTCCTCGGCTTCCGCACGCCGGGACCGGCGGCGCTTGCCGTGCTCGTCGGCCTGTGGACGCTGTGGCGGCCGAGCCCGACCGCGCTCGTCGCGACGCTCGCGGCCGCCGGCCTCCTCCTGTTCCTGTTCAACGCCTGGCCGGCGGGGCTCGTCCTCGTCCTGGCGATCCTCAGCCTCGCCCGGCCTGCCAGGGCCTGAGGCCGGCGGCGAAGGCGAGGGCGACGAGGCCGAAGCCGATCGCCTGCAGGTTCTGCGGCCCCTCGTGGACGACCGCCGCGACCGCGAGCACGGCGATGGCGAGGCCGAGGAGGCGCTCGACCCGGCGGCTGCCGATGGCGATCGGCACGATCAGCGCGACGAGCGCGGGGGCGGCGAAGGCGGCGGTCTGGAAGTCGCGGTAGCGGGAATCGGCGACGAGGGCGATGAGCGTCGCGGCGAGGATCACGGCGGCGGCGAGGAGCGCCCAGCCGCCCGCCCGCGCCGCGGGACCGGCGGGCCGGCCGGGCTCGCCGCCGAGGAGGGCGGCGATCGTCGGCCGCTCCGCCCCCGTCGCGACGAGCCGCGCCCCGGCCACCGCACTCACGGCGGCGAGCGCCAGCGTCGCCGCGGCGAAGCTCCAGTCCCAAACGTCGAGGCTGACGAGCGGGATCTCGAAGGCCCACCAGGGCAGCGCCATGCCGGCGACGAGGGCGAGGGCGGCGAGGCGCGCCGGCGCGCGGCCCGCGGCCTGCCTCCCGGCGGCGATGAGGAGGAGCGCCACGGCGAGCCCGCCGGCCGCCTGGAAGGCCCAGGCGGGCGCGCTCGAGATCGGCTCGCCCCAGTGGAACTTCAGCCCCAGGCCGTCGTCGAGGATGCCCCAGTGGCCGCCGACGGTGCCCTCGAGCTCCCGCTTCCACGGCTGGTCCTTGGCCTCGATGAGGTTGTAGTCCCAGCCGTTCGCCTTCGCCATGGCGATGATCTCGGAGAGGTAGCGCACCTGGTTCGCCGGCGAGGGCAGGGCGTCCTCGCGCATCCGCCCGGCGCTCGGCCAGCCCGTCTCGCCGATCAGCACGTCCTTGCCGGCGAACAGCGCGCCGATGTGGCGGCGCACCTCGGCGACGTGGTCGCGGGCGCCGATGACGCCGACCGGGTCGTCCTCCCAGTAGGGCAGGATGTGGACGGTGACGAAGTCGACGTCGTCCTTCAGCGCCTGGTTCTTCTCCCAGAACTCCCAGACGTCGGCGTAGGTGACCGGCAGCCCCGTCTCGGCGCGCACCGTCTTCAGCGCCGCGGCGATGTCCTCGACCGGCAGCTCGCCGCGGAGCAGCACCTCGTTGCCGACGACGATGGCGCGGATGACGTCCGGGTATTCCTTGCCGAGGGCGATGGCGCGGGCGATCTCCGCGGCGTTGCGGTCGCGCTCGCGGCTGAGCCAGAGGCCGAGGAGGAGCTTCAGCCCGTGCTTGCGGGCGAGCGCCGGGGCGGCGTCGAGGCCCTGGTTGACGGCGTAGGTGCGGAGGCAGTCGGTGACGCCGGCAAGCGCGCCGAACTGCCGGTCGATCTGCTCGACCGAGACCGGGATCGTCGGGTCGAAGGGACCTTGCGCGCCCTCGAAGGGCGAGTAGGAAAGGCAGGCGATCTTCTCGCCGGGGGCGAGCGGCGACGGCGGCACGGCGGCCGGCAGGCCGAGCCAGTACCACAGCGCCACGACGAGGATCGGCGCGGCGACGAGGAGGCTGCGGCCGAAGCGCCCGGCGGCTCCGGCGGCGCCGGCCGGGACGGCGGATAGGCGGTCTGACATCGGTCGGGCCCCGTCGGCGTGCGTCTGTCCTGCGGGCGAACGGCCGGCCGGGCCGCCGCCGCCGGCGCTAGCCCCTTCCGTTCCGCCCGGCCTTCGGCCATATAGACCGGCAGGCTTCCACGCAACCGATCCGACGCGCCGGCGCAGGCCCGCCTGCCGTGCGCCGCGGTCAACGAGCATTCGCACCGATGGGCGCGCGCCTCCCCGTCTTCAAGATGAACGGCCTCGGCAACGCCATCGCCGTCGTCGACCTGCGCGCCGGCGGGGCGCCGCTCGCCGAGGCCGAGGCGCGGGCGCTCGCCCAGCCGGACCTCGGCCTGTCGTTCGACCAGCTGATGGCGCTGCACCCCGGCCGCGACGGCGCCGATGTCGTCGTCCGCATCTACAATCGCGACGGCTCGCCGGCGGGGGCCTGCGGCAACGGCATGCGCTGTGTCGCCGACGTGCTGTTCGCCGAGACCGACGCCGACCGCCTCGTCGCCGAGACGACGGCGGGCCTGCTGCCGATGACGCGCGGCCCGGCGCGCACCTACACGGTCGACATGGGCCCGGCGCGCTTCGGCTGGGACGAGATCCCGCTGGCGCGGCCGGTCGCCGACACCGACGCCGTCGTCGTGCCGCTCGACGCGCCGGAGGCGGCGAGCCTCGGCCCGGCCGCCTGCGCCTCGATGGGCAACCCGCACGCGGTGTTCTGGGTCGACGACCCGGCGGCGATCGACCTCGCCCGCATCGGGCCGATGATCGAGCGCCACCCGCTGTTTCCGGACCGCGTCAACGTCTCCTTCGCCCGCGTCGACGGCCCGTCGGCCGTCACCGTGCGGGTCTGGGAGCGCGGCGCCGGGGCGACGCTCGCCTGCGGCTCGGCCGCCTGCGCCGTCGCGGCGCTCGGCGCAAGGACCGGCCGCACCGGCCGCGAGGTCGCGGTCGGGCTGCCGGGCGGCGTCCTCGACATCGCGATCCGGCCGTCCGACGGCCACGTCCTGATGACCGGCCCGGTCGAGACCGAGGCGGTCGGTGCGATCGACCGGGCGACGCTGACGGTGGCGCTGGAGGCCGCCGCCTGATGGCCGTCTCCGTCCTCACCTTCGGCTGCCGCCTCAACACCGTCGAATCCGAGGTGATCCGCCGCGAGGCGGAGGCGGCGGGCGTCACCGAGACGGTCGTCGTCAACACCTGCGCGGTGACGGCCGAAGCCGTCCGCCAGGCCCGCCAGGCGATCCGCCGGGCGCGGCGCGAGAACGGCGCGGCGCGTATCGTCGTCACCGGCTGCGCGGCGCAGATCGAGCCGCACACCTTCGCCGACATGCCGGAGGTCGACCTCGTCCTCGGCAACGCCGAGAAGCTCGAGCGGGCGAAGTGGGCCGAGGTCGCCGCTCGCGGCCCCGACTTCGGCGTCTCCGCCGCCGAGAAGGTCGTCGTCGACGACATCATGAGCGTGCGCGAGACCGCGGCCCACCTCGTCGAGGGGCTGGAGGGGCGCACCCGGGCGTTCGTCCAGGTGCAGAACGGCTGCGACCACCGCTGCACCTTCTGCATCATCCCGTTCGGCCGTGGCCCGTCGCGCTCGGTGCCGATGGGCGCCGTCGTCGAGGAGATCCGCGGCATCGCCCTCCGCGGCACGCCCGAGGTGGTGCTGACCGGCGTCGACCTCACCGCCTACGGCCGCGACCTGCCCGGCGCGCCGGGCCTCGGCGGCCTCGTCCGCGCCATCCTGCGCCACGTGCCGGAGCTCGAGCGGCTGAGGCTCTCCTCGATCGACAGCGTCGAGGTCGACGACGCCCTCTTCGCCGCCATCGCCGAGGAGGAGCGGCTGATGCCGCACCTGCACCTGTCGCTGCAGGCCGGCGACGACATGATCCTGAAGCGGATGAAGCGCCGCCATCTGTCCGCCGACGCCGTGGCGATGACCCGGCGCATCCGCGCCGTGCGGCCCGACGTCGTCTTCGGCGCCGACCTCATCGCCGGCTTCCCGACCGAGAGCGAGGCGATGTTCGAGAACACCCTCGCCCACGTCGACGATTGCGGGCTGACCTTCCTGCACGTCTTCCCGTTCTCGGCCCGGCCGGGCACGCCGGCGGCGAAGATGCCGCCGGTCGCCCCGGCCGTCGCCCGCGAGCGGGCGAAGCGGCTGCGCGACAAGGGCGCGGCCCGGCTCGCCCTCCATCTCGAGGCCGAGGTCGGGCGGCTCAGGCGTGTCCTCGTCGAGAGCGAGGACCTCGGCCGCACCGAGCAGTTCACCCCGACGGTGATCCGCGGCGGCCGGCCCGGCAGCGTCGTCGCCGCGCGCATCACCGGCCACGGCGACGGCCGGCTGATCGGCGACCTGCTGGCGGAGGCCGCCTGAAGCCCATGGCGGAGAGCGAGAAGCGCGGGTTCCTCGGCCGCCTGTTCGGCCGCAAGCAGGGACCGGCCGGGCCGCTGCCGGCGGACGCCGGGCCGGAGCGGCGCGAGGCGGGGGTCGGCGAGCCGCAGGCGGCGGGACCGCCGGCGGCCATACCGGACGGCCAGGACGCGGACCAGGGCGCCGATTGGACCGAGGCCGCCGCAGAAGCGATCGAGGTCGGCAGGATCGTCGAGGCGGCCGAGCCGCCGCTCGTGCCGCTGCCGTCGCATCCCGAGCCGCTCGGGCCGGCCGATCTCGAGGCGGCCGAAGCGCCGCCGGAGCCGGTCGAGCCGGCGGCCGCGCCGTGGCCCGGGCCGGACACCGGGCCGGAGGCTTCGCCGGCCGAGCCCGGCGCCGAGGCGCCCAAGCTCGGCTGGCTGTCGCGGCTGAAGCGCGGCCTCGCGCGCTCGTCGCAGTCGCTCGGTGAGAGCGTCGCCGGCCTGTTCACCAAGCGCAAGCTCGATGCCGCCACCCTCGAGGAGCTCGAGGACGCGCTGATCCAGGCCGATCTCGGCGTCGAGACGGCGATGGCGATCACCGAGCGCCTCGGCGAGAGTCGCTACCAGAAGGGGATCTCCGAGGACGAGCTGCGCGGCGTGCTGGCCGAGGAGGTCGAGGCGCGGCTGAAGCCGGTGGCGCTGCCGCTCGACCTCGACCGCGGCCGGCGCCCGCACGTCGTCCTCGTCGTCGGCGTCAACGGCTCCGGCAAGACCACCACGATCGGCAAGATCGCCGCCCGCCTCGCGCGCGACGGCAAGTCGGTGATGATGGCCGCCGGCGACACCTTCCGCGCCGCGGCGGTCGAGCAATTGAAGATCTGGGGCGAGCGCACCGGCGCGCCGGTGATCGTCCGGCCGACCGGCTCGGACGCCGCCGGTCTCGTCTTCGACGCGCTGACGGCGGCGCGCGAGGCCGGCACCGACGTCCTCCTCGTCGACACCGCCGGCCGCCTGCAGAACCGCGGCGAGCTGATGGCCGAGCTCGAGAAGGTGGTGCGCGTCATTCGCAAGCAGGACGCGACGGCGCCGCACGACGTGCTCCTCGTGCTCGACGCGACGACCGGGCAGAACGCCCTGCAGCAGGTCGAGATCTTCGGCCGCGTCGCCGGCGTCACCGGGCTCGTCATGACGAAGCTCGACGGCACGGCGCGCGGCGGCATTCTCGTCGCCATCGCCGCCAAGCACCGGCTGCCGGTGCACTTCATCGGCGTTGGCGAGGGTATCGACGACCTGTCGCCCTTCGACGCGCGCGACTTCGCCCGGGCCATCGCCGGGTTCGACGACTGACGGCCGGCGCCGACCGGCCGGCGCCCTTCACAGATCATCAATTCGGCGTGAACAGCCCCGCGCAAGCCAGGGCATCGCAGTGTCACGCGCCGGCGCTATCAGACGGGACGCAGACCCCTCTCTCGAGGATGACCGTCATGCGCCTCGTCGATCTCCGCATTCGCACCAAGCTCGTCCTGGCGGCCGGCGCGCTGTTCGCCGCCTCCATGCTCGCCATCGTCGCTTCCGGCCTGTGGATCGTCACCTCGGCGGCCACGGCCGATGCCGAAGCGCGCGCCGACGCGCTCCTCGAGGAGTACGGCCTGACGATCTCCGAGGAGATCGGACGTGCCATCGGCCGCGCCCTCACCGCCGGCCAAGCGGTCGAAGGGCTCGTCGGTCATGGCTCGGTCGACCGCGACACCCTCGGCGCGCTGGTCACCCGCATCGTCGGCGACAGCCCGGGGCTCGTCGGCATGACGCTCGCCTTCGAGCCGAACGCCCTCGACGGCCGTGATGCCGAGTTCGTCGGCCATCCCTATTCCGATGCCACCGGCCGCTTCGTGCCCTACTTTTTCCGCAGGGCGGACGGCAGCGTCGGCGTCGAGAAGCTGGTGATGACGAAGGAAGCCGGCACCGAGGGCTGGTACGACTTGCCGGTGCGCGAGAACCGCTCGCTGATCACGCCGCCCTACGTCTATCCGGTCGAGGGCAAGGACGTGCTGATGACGACGGTCAGCGTCGTCATCCGGCGCGACGGCAAGCCGATCGGCATCGTCACCTGCGACCTCGCGCTCGAGAGCGTCTCGGCCTTCGTCGCCTCGCTGAAGCCGTTCGGCGATGGCCGGATGATGCTCGTCGGCGGCGACGACCTGTGGATTGCCACCGACGACCCGAAGCTGCTCGGCAAGCCCGTCGAGGATGCGACGGTGCGCGGCCTGATCGGCGGCGTCGCCGGCGGCGGCACGCCGTCGGTCACGACGGACGGAGCCGATGGCGGCGGCCAGAGCTACCTGCTCGCCGGGGCGGTGCGCCTCGCCGGCCTGAAGGAGCGGTGGACGCTCGTCATGACGGTGCCGGAGGCGACCCTGCATGCCACCGTCACCGACGCCCGCAACAAGATGCTGCTCGCCGCGGCGGCGACGCTTGCCGTCGTCCTCGCCCTGGTCTTCGCCGGGGCGGGGATGATCGCCCGGCCGATCGCGCGGATGACGGAGAAGATGCGGGCGCTGGCGGCCGACGATACCTCGATCACCGTCGACGGCACCGACCGCAAGGACGAGATCGGCGAGATGGCGCGGGCGGTCGACGTCTTCCGCCGCCACGCCGTCGAGCGTCAGGCCCAGGAGGCGGCGAAGGAGCGCGAACGCGCCGAGCAGCAGGCGCGCCAGCAGGTCGTCGACGGTCTCATCGCCCGCTTCCGCGAGGCGGCGACCAACATGATCGCCCAGGCGAGCCGCGCCTCGGAAGAGCTCGGCGCGGTGTCGGGCGAACTCTCCGCCTCGGCCACCGAGAGCCGGTCGCGCGCCGACTCCGCCCGCGAGGCGTCGATCCGTGCCTCCACCAACGTGCAGTCCGTCGCCTCGGCGGCCGAGGAACTCACCGCCTCGATCACCGAGATCGCCGGCCAGATCGCCCGCACCTCGTCGATGGTCGGCACCGCCGCCGACGACGCGCGGGCGACCAACGCCCGGGTCGCCGGCCTGTCCGCCGCCGCGACCCGCATCGGCGAGGTGGTCGGGCTGATCGAGGCGATCGCCCAGCAGACCAACCTCCTCGCCCTCAACGCCACGATCGAGGCCGCCCGCGCCGGCGACGCCGGCCGCGGCTTCGCCGTCGTCGCCTCCGAGGTGAAGACGCTCGCCGAGCAGACCTCCAAGGCGACCGAGGAGATATCCGGCCAGATCGCGGCGATCCAGGCCGAGACGCGTGGCGCCGTCGAGGCGATCCGCACCATCGCCACGACGATGGAGGAGGTGAACGGCTTCGCCGCCGCCATCGCCGGGGCGATCGAGGAGCAGAGCGCCGCGACCAACGAGATCGGCTCGAACATCGACAGCGCCGCCACCGGCACCGGGGCGGTCGCCGAGGACATCGCCGAGCTCAACGCCGCCGTCGTCGGCACCAACGCATCGGCGGTCAGGGTGCTCGACGTGTCGCGCTCGGTGAACGCCGTCACCGAGCGGCTCGAGACCGAGATCGACGGCTTCCTGCGCTCCGTCGCCGCCGCCTGACCTCCGCCGGCCGACACCGGCCGGCGTCGTCGTCCGCGACCGTCGCGGCGGCCCTGCCAGATAGACCGAGCCCGGCTCTCCTTTCCGAAGGGCCGGGCTTTCGTTTGTCTGGCGCAGGCCGCGCCGTCAGCCGCCGCCAGGGGCGGCGGCGAGGTCGCCGAGCGCTGCCGCGCCGGTCTCGAACTGCAGCCGCGCCAGGCGGGCGTAGAGGCCGCCGCGGCCGGCGAGCGCGGCGTGGGTGCCCTCCTCGACGATGCGGCCGCCGTCGAGGACGACGATGCGGTCGGCGGAGAGCACCGTCGCCAGCCGGTGGGCGATGACGAGGGTGGTGCGGCCGTGCTTCAGCCGCTCCAGCGCCGCCTGCACCGCCGTCTCGCTCTCCGCGTCGAGGGCGCTCGTCGCCTCGTCGAGGAGCAGCACCGGGGCGTCCTTGAGGATCGCCCGGGCGATGGCGATGCGCTGGCGCTGGCCGCCGGACAGCGTCACGCCGCGCTCGCCGACGACCGTCGCGAAGCCCTGCGGCAGGGCGTCGGCGAAGACGTCGACGCGCGCCGCCGCGGCGGCGGCACGGACCTCCGCCTCGCTCGCCTCCGGCCGGCCGAAGCGGATGTTGTCGAGGATCGAGGCGGCGAAGATCGTCGTGTCCTGCGGCACCACGGCGAAGCGGCGGCGCAGGTCGGCGAGCCGGGCGGTGCGCACGTCGGCGCCGTCGACCGTCACCCGGCCGGCGAGCGGGTCGTAGAAGCGCAGCGCCAGGGCGAACAGCGTCGACTTGCCCGCCCCCGACGGGCCGACGACGGCGACCGTCTCGCCCGGCGCGACGGCGAGCGACAGGCCGTCGACGACCGGGCCCTCGCCGGAGGGATAGGCGAACGAGACATTCTCGAAGGCGACGGCGCCGCGCGGCGCCGGCAGCGCGACGGGCGCCGCCGGGTCGTCGACCGCCGGTTTCTCGGCGAGGATCTCGCCGAGGCGCTCGGCGGCGCCGGCGGCCTGGGCGATCTCTCCCCAGGCGGTGGAGAGCTCGCCCAGCGCACCGGCGGCGAACACCGCGTAGAGCACGAACTGACCGAGGGTGCCGGCGGTCAGGCGGCCGGCGAGCACGTCCTGCGCCCCCATCCACAGCACCGCGACGACGCTCGCGAAGACGAGGAAGATGCCGATGCCGGTGAGCAGCGCCCGCGCCGCCATCGCCGTGCGGGCCGCTCCGAACGCCGCGTCGACGCCGTCGCGGTAGCGCGCCGTCGCGGCGGCCTCGGCGCCGAAGGCCTGGACGGCGCGGATCGCGCCGATCGCCTCGGTGGCGTAGGCGGTGGCGTCGGCCAGCGTGTCCTGGGCGAAGCGCGAGCGGCGGCGGATGGAGCGGCCGAAGCCGTAGAGCGGCAGCACGATCACCGGGATCGCCACCAGCACCAGGGCGGAGAGGCCGGGGCTCGTCACCACCATCATCGCCGCGGCGCCGAAGAACAGGACGAGATTCCTGAGGGCGCTCGAGATCGTCGAGCCGACGGCGCTCTTGATCTGGGTGGTGTCTGCGGTGAGCCGCGAGATGATCTCGCCGGTCAGCGAGCGGTCGAAGAAGGCGGGCGTCAGCCGCGTCAGGTGGGCGAAGACGTCGGCCCTGAGGTCGGCGACGACGCGCTCGCCGAGCCAGGTGACGAGGAAGTATCGCGCCGCGCTGGCGAGGGCGAGGACCGCGACGACGATGACGAGCATGCCGAAATAGCGGTCGATGAAGGCCGGGTCGTCGGCGCCGAAGCCGAGGTCGATCATCCGCCGCACGGCGAGCGGGATGGCGAGCGTCGCCCCGGCGGCGGCGAGCAGGGCTATGCCGGCGCCGACGACGTGGGCGCGGTTGCGGGCGACATAGGGGGCGAGGAGGGCGAGCGGCCGGACGCCGGCACGCCGCCGCGTCGCCGCGACTCCGGCGGCCTCCTGCTCTCGTCCGGCCGATCGCCGGCCCGCGGCTCTGCCTGCCAAGCTTGCATCTCCCGTTCGTGTCCGGGGCGGATCCGCGGCGTCCGGCACGCCGGGCACCGGCCCGCGTGCCCGGGAGCATGGCCCCACCGCACCGGCGGCGTCCACCGGTCGCGTCGACGGGGTCCGCCTGCGCCACGCGGCGGCGCCGGGCCGCCGGCGCCCGTGTCAAACCACGCGGGCGGCGACGCGGCAAGCCGCGAGGAGCCTTGTGCCGGGCCGGGCGCTGGGATATATCGTCGCCCCGATCGTTGGGCCGCGGTCCGTCCGGAGCGCGGCCGTCTTCGTTTGACTTTCGCACGCGATGCCCGCGCGCGATGCGGTGGACCGGGCGGATCTTCCCGCCGGCGCCCTTCACTGGATGACGGCCATGAAGAAGAACATCCATCCCGACTACCACTCGATTCGCGTCGTGATGACCGACGGGACCGAGTACGCGACGCGCTCGACCTACGGTGCCGCGGGCGACACCCTCGTCCTCGACATCGACCCGCGCACCCATCCGGCATGGACCGGCGGCCAGCAGACGCTGCTCGACCGCGGCGGCCGCGTGTCGCGCTTCAAGAACAAGTTCGGCGGCTTCCTCGGCTGAGCCGGGGGCGCGAGCCCGCGCCGGCCGACCCGAGCGCCCCGGCATCGTCCGGGGCGCTTCGCGTTTTGCCGGGACATCCGGCTCGTGGGGGGCGCAGAGGGGGACGCCGTTCGACTCCGGCCGCGGATCGTCGCGACACAAAAAACGAGCCGCGGGGGCGCGGCTCGAGAGAGTCTAGACAGGGAGGCGTCAAACGGAGTGGAGGGGATCCACCCGGATCCAGGAAGCCTGGACGCCCCATTGATAATTCGGAAAGGCTAACGGACGGTTAACATGGCCGCCGCGTCAGCGTCGGAATAGCGCGTTGGCGGCGTCCTCGGTGGCCTTCTTGGCGGCGATCGCCGCCTCGATGCGCAGGATCTCGGCCTCGAGCAGCACGATCCGCGTCTCGAGATCGGCGATCGACAGCGCCGCCAGCGGCTCGCCGACCAGGTGTGCGCCCGACGGCGGCGCCGGCCGGTCGTCTTCCATCGCCATGGTGGTCCTCCCGTGCGTGCCGCCTGTGGTAGCGCCGTCGTTCGGCGTTGTCATGGCGGCCGCGAATATCGCCTGCCAGAGCCGCCGCGGGCAGGCGGCGGAGCGGCGGTGGCGGCAGCGCGGACCGGCGGCGAGCCATGCCTTCGATCCATGCCCTCGATCCATGCCCTCGATCCATGTCCTCGAGCCATGCCCTCGCGGCGACGAGCCATGCGGCGCCGGGTGTTGTACCGTCAACGATCCCCGGGCAGTGTGCCGCGCCGCGGACCGGCGAGCGGCGTCGTGGCGGCGAGTGGAGTTCAACGCCGATGGCCGAGAAGACCCGAACGGTGGCGCGCCACGCCACCCCCGCGCCCGGATTCGTCGAGTTCGTCGTGCTGATGGCCGCGGCGATGGGGCTGAGCTCGCTGTCGATCGACAACGTGCTGCCGGCCTTCGCCGCCGTCGGCGAGGCGCTGTCCGTCGCCGACGCCAACGACCTGCAGTATCTCGTCTACGTCTACATGGTCGGCTTCGCGCTGGCGCAGATCGTCTACGGCCCCCTCGCCGACATGGTCGGCCGCCGGCGCGCCATGCAGATCGGGCTCGTCGTCTACGCCGCCGGCAGCCTCGCCGCGGTGCTGGCGACGACTTTCCCGCTCCTCCTCGCCGGCCGCCTCGTCCAGGGGATCGGCGCCGCCGCGGCGCGGGTGGTGACGCTCACCATCGTCCGCGACCGCTATTCCGGTCACGAGATGGCGCGGGTGATGTCCTTCGTGATGATGGTGTTCCTGATCGTGCCGGTGTTCGCGCCGGCGATCGGCAGCCTGTTTCTCCTTCTCGGCGGCTGGCGGGCGGTCTTCGCCAGCATGCTGGGGATGGCCGTCCTGCTGGCGGCTGCCTACGCGCTGCGGCTGCCGGAGACGTTGCCGCCGGAGCGGCGCATGGCGCCTTCCGCGCGCCGCCTGCTCGGTGCCGTGAAGGCCATCGTGACGAGCCGCGCGACCCTCGGCTACGCGACGGCCCTCGGGCTCCTGTTCGGCGCGCTGATGGGCTACATCGGCTCCTCGCAGCAGATCTTCGCGAC
>Ga0255338_1003196_pt1 | contig 20471 bp, 17 predicted proteins | sample MeOH1_35cm_T4_19_FD_203715 | JGI IMG/M metagenome (GOLD analysis project Ga0255338, IMG submission 203715) | Sandy soil microbial communities from University of British Columbia, Vancouver, Canada - MeOH1_35cm_T4_195 | ecosystem: Engineered > Artificial ecosystem > Sand microcosm > Unclassified ...
ACGGGGAAGCGGGCTCGGGAGACCCCGAGCCCGCTCTATCGTCTACGCACGGCGCTGGGCCGTTTGTGGCTCACCTATCCGGCTGCACCGCCTGGCCTGGCGCAGAATCCGGGATGACTCATGTCGTTCACTTTCGGATCGATCAACTCTCCCTCGGGCGTGAACGCCTCATGGGCGCGGGGGACTGATACTTGTGTAGGAATCACCAGCGCGCCGATATTTCCCAGCATCGCCCGGAGGGGCACGAGGGCGCGCATGCCCCCAAGCGCGCCGGGCGAGGCGCTGGAGAGGGCGATCACCTTCCCGGTATAGGGCTCCAGCGGCGCCTCTCCGGCCGCCGGCCGGGAGACCCAATCCAGGGTGTTCTTCAACGCGCCGGGGATCGAGCTGTTATACTCGGGCGAAGAGATCCAGAAGCCGGCATGCGCTTTGAACAACTCCTTCAGGCGGAGCGCGTTCTCCGGCAGGCCCTCTTCCGCTTCCAGATCGCCATCGTAAACCGGCATCCGGAAGTCGCGCAGGTCGATCAAGGTGACTTCCGCGCCCAGCCCGGTCAGCGCCGCCGCGGCGATCCGGGCCAGCTTCTTGTTATACGACTCCGTCCGCAGGCTGCCGGCAAACGTCAGGATCTTGGGTAATTCGCTCATCGTGTCCTCGCTACGAGAGTGGGGCTTCGGGTGATAGAAGCGTAATACGTAATGCGTAATACGAAATGCGTAAGGAGCCGGTAATCGGCATCACGGATTACGCATTACGGATTACGCATTACGCATTACGCATTACGCATTACGCATTACGCATTACGCATTACGCATTACGGATCGGCCAGGTACTGTACCGCACGCTGCCCGGCAGGGAGGCTACAATTAGGCGACATGGTTGACCCCGAGAACTCCCTGCCACCCTCTGGACCCGAAACTGGAGAGCACCTCTCCGCGTTTATCGTGGAGGACGTCACCGGTAAGTTCTCCGGCGAGCACCTCTGTTACGTCTGTTACCTGGGTGAAGGCCCGGTAGTGCTGCTCTTCGCACGCGAGATCGATGAGCGGCTCGCCCGGTTGGCGTGTGATCTGGATGGGTGGGTAGAACGGCACCCGGAGGCGAGGGCCTTCGTCGCGGTGCCGACCGATGATCCCGAAGGGGATGCGGAGGCGCTGCGAGAGCTGGCGGGGGAGTACGGGCTGCGGTTACCCCTCACACTGTGCGCCGAGGGTGAGTTCGGCCCGCACCTCTACCGGCTGCACCCGAGAGTGCCCGTGACGGCGCTGCTGTATCGTGAGAAAACGGTGATGCGCAGCCTGAGCGCCCGCGTGCCGGACGAGGAGTTCCGGGCCCAGCTACTGCGCGAGGCGGAAGCGTTGATCCAGACCGCGACCTCGAAATGAGAGCCAATCAGATTTAAATTGACAATTGAAGGTTTCTAATTGTCAATTTTCAATTCCCCTTTTATCAATCCGCCGCGCAGGGCGGCTGTTGTGTGAGACACCCATGAGTCAAGAAGTGAATCCCGGTCAGATCCTACGTGAGCACCTGTTCGATGGCCAGCTGCTCCAGCTCCCCGCGCCGGAGGAAGGCATTCCCGGCTTCTTGCCGGCCTGGTTCCAGGGCGAGCTTCCGGCGCTGGTCTACCCGCCGCTGAACACGCTGGGGCTGGAAGAAGGCGCGAACGTAAACCTGGAAGTCACGCCGTACCACATCTACTACGGCACCCTGCGTGAGCTGGCCGAGACCGCCGGCGGCACGGAGCGCTCCGAGGTGCTGAAGCGCCTCGCGCTGGAGCTGAACCCGAACGCCGCGATGGAAGCGTGCGAGCTGGCTCGCCGCCAGATCGAGCGGGCGCTGCTTCACTTCGAGCTGGCGCAGGAGCTGGACGACAGTATCCCCGGCATCGACCAGACCGTGGACCTGTGCCAGGCCGCGCTCGACCTCTCCCCCGGCGGCAACGGCAATGCGCCCGCCGGCGTGGAACCCGAGGCTCCGAACGAGGACCAATCGACCTTCCAGCAGGCCCAGGCGGCGCTGAACGATAATCCCGAACAGGTAGTGATCCTCCTCACGCCGATGGCGGAGAAGTACCCGGACAGCGGCGAGGTGTTCTTCATCCTGGGCGCAGCCCACCGGCGGGTAGAGGACTACCCGGAAGCGGAGCGCTGCCTGCGACGCGCCGCCCGGCTGCTGCCCAGTGAGCCGTTCATCTGGTGGGAGCTGGCGCAAACCTGCGGCGAAGCCGGCCTCTGGCGTGCCGCCGAAGAGGCGAGCCGCAAGGCGCTGGAGCTCGACCCGGAGAACCCCCTCTACCTCGTGGAGCTCGGCCGCGCGCTCTTGAACCTGGGCGACCGCGACGGCGCCGACGACGCGATCCGCAAAGCCCAGGAAATCGTTCCGGACGAGCCGATCGTGCAGGAAGCCGTTCGCCAGCTCGAAGCCGCGAAGTAGAACCGCTAACTTCCAGCCGAAACAGAAGGGGGTCGCGACGACGTCGCGACCCCCTTCTTGTTCCGCATTCCAACTGCCCAACCGCTGGATTACCCGGACTTCCGGAGCCATCCGGGCAGCTACTTTCGACTACGTAACCGTCACCGAAGAGCCAGACCTGGATGGCCGATCTCCAAGCCGGCCAGTTCGTGCAACGGTTACTCCGCCGCCAGCGGTAACCGCACCACGAACTCGCTGCCCTGACCCGGACCCGCACTGTGCGCCTCCACGGTGCCGCCGTGCAGCTCCACCAGGCGCCGCACCATATTCAAGCCGATCCCCAGGCCTCCGTGGGTCCGGGCGTGAGAGCGGTCGACCTGGAAGAACAGATCGAAGATGTGCGGCAGGATCTCCGGATCGATCCCGATGCCGTTATCCCGTACCCGCACCACCGCCTGACGCCCGACGCCTCCCTCCGTATTTCTCTCCACTGTCAGGGTCAGCGAGAGGGCGCCACCGGGATCCGTGTACTTGGCGGCGTTGGTCAGGAGGTTGGTGAACGCCTGCTCTAATCGGATCGGGTCCCCGTTAATCGGGACCGGCTCATCCGGTAGGCTAAGGGCGAGCGCGTGCCGACGCGCCTCGATGAGCGCCGGGACCGGTTCGGTCAGACGGCGGAGTACCTCGCGGAGATCGAGTTGCTCCTGCTTCAGCTCCACCAATCCCCGGCTGATGCGAGAAACGTCCAGTAGGTCGTCCACAAGCCGGGCCAGGTACTCCGTTTGCCGGGAGATCGTCTTGCGCAATTGGATCGGGCGAAGCTCCTGGGAACCGATGCGGTCCAGCAGGTAGATGGAGCTACTGATCGCCGCCAGCGGATTTCGCAGCTCGTGGGCCAGCGTCGCGATGAACTCGTCCTTGCGCCGGTCGGCGTCCGCCAGCTCCGCCACCCGCTGCCGGAGCTGCTTCTCCAGGTGCATCTGCACCGTGTAGTCCTCATGGATCAGGACCACTTTGGTGATGTGGCCCGCGGCGTTCCGGATGGGATAGATCACCGACCGCACCCAACGCTCCGGCTCGATCGCGGCGGGCGCGTTCGGCAGCGTCTTCGCGCGATCGTACAGGATGGGGGGAACCTCCGCCGCCTCGCCGGCGAACCCCTTGCGGATGTAGGGCATCACGCCCTTTTCTATCAACTGCGGGTCCTGGAGCATGTTGTAGTTCTGCAGGTCGCTGAGGCGCAACTCCCACAGCCGCTCCCATGCCGGGTTCACCTGGAGCGTCCGGCCCTCGGGGTCCAGGACCTGGATGCTCTGCGGCGATTGCTCCACCAGCAAGCGGAACTGCTCCTCGCTCTCGCGCAAGGCTTCCAGCAAGCGGTCGCGCTCCCGTACCGCCTCCTCCGCCTCCGCGCGGGCCGCCCGCTCGCGGTGGAAGAGGAGGACATCGTTCACCGCGGCAGCCACAATCGAACCGAAGGCAGCCAGCACGTCCACCACTTCCGGCAGCAGCTCGCGCCGGGAAAAGTAGTTCACTACGCCCCGCAGCTCTCCCGCGGCCAGCAGCGGGATCACCGCCACGGAAGCCAATCCCTCGCGCCGCACCCACTCCGGGTCGAAACGTGGGTCGTCCAGCAGCCCGTTGCGCACGTACGGAACGCGAGTGCGGGCAACCTCCGCAGCCTCGAACGGGGAGGTAAGCACCTCGATCCGGGCGCGCGCGCTGGTGGCCGTGGTGGTGGAGAGTCCGGCACTGGCCTGCAGGCGGAGCGCCTGGCTCGCCTCCTCGTAAAGCCAGACCCGTGCCAGGGCGGCATCGAACTGCTCGACCAGCACCCGTACGAAGGTGTCCAGCAGCTCCTGCAGATCGTGACAGGAGCTGAGCTGTGCGGCCGCCTGGGCCGTGGCGCGTAGGTAACGGCCCACGTGGAGCTGCCGCTCTAACTCCACCCGCTCCGCCACGTCCCGCAGCGAAGCCACGAACACCTCCCGCCCGCTCACCTCGAGCGCGCCCAGGCTCAGCTCAACCTCTGCTTCCGAACCGTCCTTGCGCAGGGCCGGCACCCGTACGGCGCGGCCCAACAATTGGGGCACGCGCGTAGACAGGTAGCGCTGAAACCCGGAATCGTGAGCGGGGCGCAGACGCTCCGGAATCAGGGCGATCAGGGGCTGCCCCACCAGCTCATCCGCCGGCCACCCTAATAACTTGTGGACCATCGGGTTCGCATAGAGGATCACACCCGCCGCGTTGGCAACAACCACCGCGTCCGCGAGGGTATCCAAAATCAGCCGGCAGTCCAGTTCCATGCACTCTCGGTAACAGGGCCGGTCGATCTAGGGAACCGGCAGCCGGGCGTATTATACCCGTTGCGGCTTACTTTTAGAGCCTGCAACCATAAGAAGCAGGAGGCGGGAATCAGAGGCCGGGGGACACAAAGGATGAAGGGTGAGTCCAACCCTGAACACCCTCCCCCGATTGCCTCGCAACAAAGTTCCAATGGTCCCACGTGCGACGTTCTGAAACCGGAGGTCCGGTTTCGGGACACAATGCTATACGAGTAGCACGCGCCGCTCTTTCCTTCCGCCATGTCCAAGCTCACCCAACGAGAACTCGCCGCGCACCTCGGCCTTAGCTATGCCACGGTGAGCCGCGTGTTCAACGGGGACGGGCGGGTGACGGAGCCGACGCGGCGGCGGGTGCTGGAGGAAGCGGAGCGGCTCGGCTTCCGCGGCCACGCGCTGGCGCGAGCCCTGCGGCTGAAGAAGAGCTTTGCGCTGGGGATGGTGGGTACGAACACGCACCAGGGGTACTGGTCGAACGTGGTGGCCGCGATGGAGCGGCGGGCGCGGGAGCTGGGCTATCACGTGATCATCTGCCATCGCGGCCGGGACGAGGGCTCTTCGGAGCAGATCCGCTTCTTGCTGGACCGCCAGGTGGACGCCCTGGTGCTGGCGCCGCATCCCACCGCGGAAAAGCCCGCGGTGCTGCGGGAAATCACGGAAGAAGGCACTCCCCTACTGATGCTGAACAACCGGCTTGCCGGGTTTCCGGCGCACTACCTGGGCACGGACAGCCGCACCGGGATGCGCCGCGCCTGCGAGCACCTGCTGGCGCTGGGGCACCGGCGCATCGCGTGCGCGGCGGGGCCGGCGGGCGAGTACACGGCAATGAGCCGGGTGGCGGGCTACCGGGAGGCGCTGCGGAGTGCCGAAGTTCCGTATGTAGAGCAGTGGGTGGTGAGCGCCGGCTGGAATCAGGCTGAAGGCGAGGCCGCCGGACGCCGGCTGCTGGCCCTCTCGCCGCGGCCGACCGCCGTGGTGGCGGCGAACGACGACGTGGCGATTGGGATCTATCTGGAGGCGCGGAAGGCGGGGCTCCGGATTCCGGAGGACCTCTCGATCGTCGGCTACAGCGGAGACCGCACCGGCTCGCTGCTGGCCACGCCCCTGACCACGGTGCGGCAGCCGGTGGACGCGCTGGGTCGCCGCGCCACGGAGCTGATGCTGGAGTTGATGGGCGGCGAGCACGACCGCCTGGTGTACGAAGAACTGGAAGACGAGCTGGTGATCCGGGCCTCGTGCTCGAAGCCGGCTTCGTAGGCGGACCAGACAGATTTCAAATTTGAAATTTACAATTTTCAATTTCAAATTGGCTTCTTTGGAGTGAACTGCATGAGGTGGATCGGCGGCATATCGCTGGGAACGGCGTTGGGGATCGGGGCGGTGATGGCGTGGGCGGATGCGCCGAAGGCTCCGGCGGTTCCGGCACCCGCGAAAGCGGACCCGAAGGCGGCGGAGTTCTTCGAGACGAAGATCCGGCCGCTGCTCTCGCAGCAGTGCTTCGCCTGCCACGGCGAGAAGCTGCAGAAGGGCAAGCTGCGCCTGGACAACGCGGCGGATCTCTTCCGCGGCGGCGAGACGGGCGTGGTGGTCACCCCGGGTCACCCGGAGAAGAGCGTGCTGATCGAGTCCATCAGCTACGCCAAAGACCTGAAGATGCCGCCGCAGGGCAAGCTGAAGCCGCAGCAGATCGCGGACCTCACCGCCTGGGTGAAGATGGGCGCTCCGTGGCCCGGCTACGACCCCGCGCAAGCCGCCGCGGCTGCCCCGAAAGCGGGCGGCTGGCAGATCAGCGACGAGCAGCGCCATTTCTGGGCATTCCAGCCGGTACAAGATCCGGCCGTCCCGGCCGTGAAGAACAAGGCGTGGGTGAAGAGCCCCATCGACGCCTTCATCCTGGCCGGGCTGGAGAAGAAGGGCCTGAAGCCCGCTCCGGCCGCCGATAAGCGCACGCTGATCCGCCGCGTCACCTTCGACCTCACCGGCCTCCCGCCCACCCCCGATGAGATTGACGCCTTCCTGGACGACACCTCGCCGAATGCGTTTGCGAAGGTGGTGGACCGCCTCCTGGCGACGACCGCCTACGGAGAGCGCTGGGGCCGGCACTGGCTGGACATCGCCCGCTACGCGGACAGCAACGGCCTGGATGAGAACACCGCCTTCGCCAATGCGTATCGCTACCGCGACTACGTGATCCGCAGCTTCAACGCGGACAAGCCCTACGACCAGTTCGTCCGCGAGCAGCTCGCCGGCGACCTGCTCCCCGCGAGCCAGGACGACCAGGTGAACGCGGACCGTCTCACCGCCACCGGCTTCCTGGTACTGGGCCCGAAGGTCCTCGCGGAGCCGGACAAGCAGAAGATGCTGATGGACATCGTGGACGAGCAGATCGACACCACGTCCAAAGCGTTCATGGGGCTCACGCTGGGCTGCGCGCGGTGCCATGACCACAAGTTCGATCCCCTGGCCACCAAGGACTACTACGCGTTCGCGGGCATCTTCAAGAGCACCCGCGCCATGCAGTCACTGAACACGGTGGCGAAGGCGTACGAGCGCCCCCTCGGCGACAAGGAGTCGGTGGAGAAGGCCGCCGCCCACCAGAAGCTGGTGGAAGCGAAGCAGGAAGCGGCGCGCGAAGCCGCCGAGAAGCTGAACGCCGAGCTCTCCACCCGCATCGTGAACGACTCGGACAAGTACCTCCTGCTCGGCCTCCAGGCCGCGGTCACCGCCGCGAGCGACCTGGGCACCCCGGACCTGAAGCGCCCCGGCACCGTGGTGCTGGAAGCGGAGAAGTTCACCCGCGGCGACGTGAAGGTAACCGGAGACGGCCAGCCGCAGGGCTTCGGCTACATCGAGAGCGCCGGCCGCTCCGCCGCCTTCACCGAATACGAGATCACCCTCCCCTCCGCGGGCGACTACGAGCTCTCCCTGCGCTACGCCTCCGGCGAGAAGCGCCCCGTGCAGCTAAGCCTGGACGGCAAGGCGATCAAGACCGACGCGGCCAGCGAGCCGACCGGCGGCTTCGGCGCCGGGGAGCAGCAGTGGCGCTTCGAGACCCTGTTCACCGCCGCCGCCGGCAAGCACGTGGTGCGCCTGGACCAGCGCGCGGGCTCGCTGCCGCACGTAGACAAGATCGTCCTCGTGCCGGCCGCCGGCGCTCCGGTGGTGGCCAGCTCCCCCCGCACCCGGAAGCCCTCCGACCTCGCGAAGGAAGCGGGCCTGGACGCCGAGACGCTCCGCCGCTCCGCGTCGTACCTCCTCGCCTCCCAGGCGCGCGGCGATGACGCGGTCTTCGGCCCGTGGCACCAGCTCTCCGCCCTCCCGGCGGCCACTTTCGCTCAGGACGCGGCGAAGCGGGTGGCCGAGTGGAAGAGCAGCGGCAAGCTGCAGAGCTGGGCGCCGCCCGTGGCCAAGCTCTTCTCCGGCGAGGCACCGAAAAGCCTGGAAGAGACCGCGGCGCGTTACAAGTCGCTGTTCGTACAGGTGAACGACGCCTGGATCCGGGCGGTGCAGAACGCCAAGAAGGCGCCCGCCAAGCTGGGCAACCCGGACCTGGAGACGGTCCGCCAGGCCCTCTACGGCCCCAAGGGCGCATTCGGCCTGAACCAGATCGAGCGCCTCTACACCGCCGAGGCGAGCGCCAACCTGAAGAAGCTGAAGGACGAAGCCGAAGCGCTGGCCAAGGCCACGCCGGAGCAGCCGATGGTGCTGGCCGTGGAAGAGGCGGCCGAGATCGGCGACGTGAAGGTGCACATCCGCGGCAACCACCTGGCGCTGGGCGACAACGCCCCCCGCATCTTCCTCCGCGTGGTCGCCGGCGACGAAGAGAAGCAGAAGCCCGTCCCCGCCAACCACAGCGGCCGCCTGGAGCTGGCGCAGTGGCTGACCGACCCCGCCCACCCGCTCACCTCCCGGGTGATGGTGAACCGGATCTGGGAGCACCACTTCGGCCAGGGCCTTGTGCGCACGCCGGACAACTTCGGCAAGCTGGGAGATCGCCCCAGCCACCCGGAACTGCTGGACTGGCTGGCGAAGCGGTTCGTGGAAAAGGGCTGGAGCATGAAGGCGATGCACCGCCTGATCCTGCTCTCCAGCGCCTACCAGATGAGCACCGTGCAGGACCCGAAGGCCGCCCTGGCGGACCCGGAGAACCGCCTGCTCTCGCACTTCATCCGCCGCCGCCTGGAAGTGGAGGCGATCCGCGACAGCATCTTCGCCGTGGCGGGCACCATCGACCGCACCATGGGCGGCAGCCTGCTGAAGACCCCGAACTTCGGCTACGTCACCAACGACCAGTCCGGCAACGGCGCGCAGTACGACAGCCCCCGGCGCAGCATCTACCTGCCCGTGATCCGCAACGCCGTGTATGACGTGTTCCAGGTGTTCGACTTCGTGGAGCCCAGCTTCCCGAACGGCGCCCGCGCCAGCACCACGGTCGCCCCGCAGGCGCTCTTCCTGCTGAACGGCCAGCTCGTGATGGACCAGGCCGAAGCGCTCTCCAAGCACCTCCTGGCGGACGAGAAGCTGGACGACGCCGGCCGCCTGAAGAGCGTCTACCTCCGTGCCTTCGGCCGGCCCGCCGAAGCGGACGAGATCGCCAAAGCGCAGACCTACCTCAAGGCCTATGCCGACCGCCTCGCCCAGAAGGAGCCGGACGCCGAAAAGCGCCGCCAGCTCGCGTGGCAGAGCTACTGCCAGATCCTGTTCGCTTCGAACGAATTCGTGTACGTCAATTGATGCAGGAGGGTGTTCAGGTGTTGGGTGTTCAGGTGTTGGGAGCGTAATTCGTAAGGAAGCCGCGCTATTCGTGAGCCGATTTCCAAGATTCACGGTTAACGCCCAACCCTCGCCCAGCAGTAGCTGCCTCCGCCCCGGCAACACCTGAACACCCAACACCTGAACACCGAGGTTTCCATCATGAATTGCAATAAATTCCTCCCCGTCTTCAGCCGCCGCGACCTGCTGCGCAGCTCCGCCAACGGGTTCGGCTTCCTCGCGCTGGCGAGCCTGATGGGCCACGAGCGCGCCGAAGCGGCCGTGAAGGAAGCGGCGCAGGCCGCGAAAGCCGCCGGCCCCCTCTCGCCGAAGCAGCCGCACTTCGCGCCGAAGGCGAAGCGGATCATCTTCCTCTTCATGCACGGCGGCCCCAGCCAGGTGGACACCTTCGACCCCAAGCCCGCCCTGAAGCGGGACAACGGCAAGCCGTTCCCCGGTGAGAAGCCGCGCGTGCAGTTCGCCCAGACCGGCAACCTGCTGCAGAGCCCTTGGGAGTTCAAGAAGTACGGCCAGTGCGGCACCGAGGTGAGCGACCTCTTCCCCCACGTGGGGGAGATGGTCGACGACATGTGCGTGATCCGCTCCATCCACGCGGACAACTCCGCACACGGCGGCGCCCTGCTCCAGCTCCACACCGGCAGCGACACCTTCGTGCGCCCCAGCATCGGCTCGTGGGCCACCTACGGCCTCGGCACCGAGAACCAGAACCTGCCCGGCTTCATCACCATTTGCCCCACCCTGGGCCACGGCGGGGTGCAGAACTGGAGCAGCGCCTTCCTCCCGGCGGACTACCAGGGCACGCCCATCGGCAACGCCGCGATCAAGGCGAAGGACGCCACCATCAAGTACATCCAGAACGCGGAGACCAGCCGCGACCTGCAGCAGCTCCAGCTCGACATGCTGAAGCAGGTGAACGAGCGTCACCTGAAGCCCCTCGGCCCGGACCCCGCCCTGGAAGGCCGCATCAACTCCTACGAGCTGGCGTTCCGCATGCAGATGGCCGCCCCCGAAGTGCTGGACATCAGCAAGGAGAGCGCCGAGACGCTGAAGCTGTACGGCATCAACGAGGAGCCGACCGACAACTTCGGCCGCCAGTGCCTCCTCGCCCGCCGGTTCGCGGAGCGCGGCGTGCGCTTCATCCAGTGCACCCACAGCTACAAGTGGGACCAGCACGGCAACCTGCGCGCCGGCCACGGCCAGAACGCGAAGGAAGTGGACAAGCCGATCGCCGGCCTGCTCCGCGACCTGAAGGCGCACGGCCTGCTGGACGACACCCTCGTCTGGTGGGGCGGCGAGTTCGGCCGCACCCCCACCGCCCAGGGCAACGACGGCCGGGACCACAACCCCCACGCCTTCAGCATGTGGCTGGCCGGCGGCGGCGTGAAGGGCGGCACCACCTACGGCGCCACGGACGACTGGGGCTACTACGCCGTGGAGAACAAGGTGCACATGCACGACCTGCACGCCACGCTCCTCGCCCTCCTCGGCATGGAGCACACGAAGCTCACCTACCGCTACGCCGGCCGCGACTTCCGCCTCACGGACGTAGCCGGCAACGTGGTGAAAGAGATCATGGCCTAACCGCCCGGATCTTCACCACAGCGACTGTTTTCTCACCACAAAGACACGAAGGCACTAAGGGGAAGTAGTTTTAGCCAGGATCAACAGGATTTGAAGGATAGGAGACCGGGTGTCGCCATGGGCTCTGGCCGTCCCTATCTTGTCGATCCGGTTGATCCTGGCTACTTCTCCCTTGGTGCCTTCGTGTCTTTGTGGTGAATCCCTAATTCTCTTCCGCCTCCAGCCCGAAGCAGTCCGCCACCAGCAGCACGAAGCCCTTCAGCGTCTCGTACGCCGCCTCGCTCATCCGCTCCGGGATGTTCACCACCCACTGCTCGTCCCGCTCCGTTTCCTGGGTGTTCCCCTTCTGGCGGCGGCTGGTGACGCCGCTGCCTTTCAGCGGCGCGCGGGTGGCCTCCGCCGCCTGCCACAGCTCCTCCTCCCGTGTGGGGGAGATGCGCCGCGGCGTGAACTTCACCTGCAGCTTCACCACGCTGGGCCGGTAGCTCAGGTAGACCGGCTGCGCGGGGAGGTGACTGGAGCCGTACGCCTGCACCGCCGGGTTCCCCTCCGGGTCCCGGATCCAGTTGTAGTCTCCGCCGGGGAGGCGCTCCTGGAGCATGTTCTGTACGTCCCGCTGGGTGTAGGGTCGATCCGGATCTGGTGGGGGCATGGTTACTTTCTGAGTCTACCGGATATGCCTGCAATCCCAAGGCACCGCCTCAGGCGAGAGGCGAGGCCTGGGCTATGCTCTTCCGTCTCTTCCATCACAACACCTCCCGCGAAGAGACTCAGGTCGGACGCATGACGATGCAAGATCTGGAAGCTACGCCTCTTGCAAGCGCAAGAGGCGCACAGAGCAACCGTAGCTACCGGCTAAGCGTGCGGCAGGTTGTGTCAACCAGATATGGAAGGGGAAACTTGCTAGAGGAGCACATTCCACGAAAGCGGTTATAGCTGAATTCGCTTATAACCCGAAATACACGTCCGGCCTCACCGGAAATGGTCTATCTCGCAGGGCTCGAGACCGAACTCCTTCCTCCAGGCGACCCATGCAGAGAGTCCAGGAGAAGTCATTTCCGAATCAGGCGATCCACTCTGCGCCGGGCGAGCGATCAGGAGACGCCCCATTGCAGTAGCCGGCTTCAGCCCAGGGCGGGGCAGATCACCCCGCCATTCCCCGCGTGCGATCGCTAGGCCGGTCGCACCTCAAGCCACCTCTGTGCCAACTCAAGGGCCATCAAAGCGGCTGCCGCACAGGATCCACAAGATCGGTCAAGCGCCCGCCGCCGCTTCCAGCTACCGTTCGTTCCAGGAGCGAATGATGAAGCCCCGAACGGACGAGGACTACCACGAACGGCTGGTGATGCTGCTGGGCCACAACCAGAGCCACCTGGAGGAGCCGCTGCGGCTGGAGGAACTGGCGCATCGCCTGCTTCGCGCCGGGTGCAGTTACCGCATAACGCGGGCGGACCGGGTATGGCCCGTAGCTGGCCATGTGCTTCGGCTCACACAACAGCCCATTTCCCGAGACACCTGACCGCACGGTTACCCGGCGAGAAGGACACGGCCCAATCCGAATCCAGTCAGAGTAACAATAATGAGCCGGCCAGCAGAAACGCCTCCTGACTTGAAGAGATCCCGCCAGGACACGGCAGCCGTCTCTGGGTTCGTCGCATCGTCGTTCCAAAGTACGAGTAGATCGGTGACGAGGGCTACCGCCCACAGGATGAGCAGTGCCCATCCAGGAGATGGTTGTCGAGCAATCCAGGCCCCTGCGGCCAGAGCGCCGAGGAGGTCCGCCTGTTCTACTGACGGTTTACGCTCTAGGAAGTCCCGGCCAAAGTACCAGACCCGCCAGCTGAAAATGAGCGATGAAACCGCCCAGCGCAACGCGGTAGGTGCAACTACCACGCTGGCCCAACCTCCCCACAAAGCGCTCGCTGAAAATGCAAACCAGCTCGCACACGAAGCAAGAGCGGTCAATAGCGTGATCGCTCGGCGATGTTTGAGGGCAGCGACGCGGACTTCCGCAGTTGACATGGGCTGGCGCAAACGCGCTTTCCCGCAGCTTCTCAACCCGCTCGGCCCCCGGTTCGGAGATTTGGACGCCATAGTAGAGGGTGCTTCCCCACAGGTAATTGTTGCGCGTGCCCAGCTACGACCCTTTCACAAGTTTACCGGCCTTCTATGGTTACGTACTGTAGCCTTCGGAAGGTACAACTGGACCCAGGTTAATGCAGTCGAGATCCTCGACTGTGAGAGGTGGTGATGCCCGCCGCCGATCTTCGACAGCTATATCCCGACTTCTCGCCCTACCACTTCCACCGGCTGTTTGCGGGGATGATGGGGGAGACGGTGGCGGAGCACGTGCGGCGGCTGCGGCTGGAGCGCGGGGCGCTTTTGCTGAAGCACGGCCGCCAGCCGGTGACCTCCGTGGCGCTAGACGCGGGCTACGAAACGCACGAGGCGTTCACCCGCGCGTTCAAGACGTGGTCCGGGGTCACCCCGTCCGACTACCGGGCGCATCACTCGCTCTCCCTGCCCGGGTCGCCCTCCGGCGTGCACTACGCGCCAGAGGGACCCCTGTCATTCGTGCCGCGGAGCACGGGAGGAGCGACGATGGACGTACGGATCGAGACAACGCAGTCACGGCGGGTGGCCTTTATTCGCCACGCCGGGCCGTACGCGCAAGTCGGCGACACCTGGGGGCGGCTCTACCGCTTCGCCGGCCCGCGCGGCTACTTCCCGCCGCGCACACAGTTCTTTGCCCTCGTGTACGATGACCCGGAGGTCACCCCGGCAGAGCGGCTGCGGTACGACGCCTGCTTCGAGGTCGACGAGCGGTTCCGGCCGCAAGGCGCGGTGGGGGTGCAGGAGATCGCGGGCGGGGAGTACGCGGTCACCGAACACATCGGCCCGTACGATACCCTCGGCCAGACCTACGCGCGGTTCTGCGGGGAATGAGTGCCCGCGCACGGACGAGAGCTGCGGTCCGCGCCCGCGCTGGAGGTCTACCTCAACGACCCTCGCCAGACCCCACCGGATAAGCTGCGCACGGAGATCTACCTGCCGCTGGAGGCCGCTGTTCCCTAAGATACGAAGCGCAGGCCCGAACCGGACCCACAGTATGCTGGCCCTACCGTCAATGGGCACAAGGGGAGCATCGCTAGGAAACTCCCGCCCCTGCAAAGCGACCACCCGAAAGGCAGCAAGACTACCTGTAATCGAAGGGGATCGCCACGCTTCGCTCGCGATGACTCTACTTTAGAGGCCGACCCCGCATCGGACGGTGGTCCTCGCATCGGACGGTGGTCCTCGCATCGGACGGTGACCCCGCTTCGGACGGTGGTCCTCACATCGGACGGTGGCCTTCCGAAACAGCCAACCATACCCGCCAAGCAATCCAAATCTAACGAAGACTGGGGCATTCTAACTGTGACGGTCCCCTGGGGGGCCGTTGCTCGAAGGCCCGCCGGCCAGCCCATGAACCAACTCCTGAAACGGTTCCCACTCCGTAGCGGGGAAGTCGGCGGTAGTGTGGTAGCCCGCAGCCGCCCGCTCGCCCCGCTTTAGCGGGGCGAGAAGGGCGATTGGAGGGACCTACGGCGCGAGAGGGCTGGCCGGCGGGACAAGGGCAGGGGGGATCACCGCCAAGAAAGATCACCCCAGGCAAAGCCCATCGAGCAAGCAGGTCTCCCGCTCCCATCCCGGCAGGAGCCTCCACCAACGTGGGGGAACTACTGCCACACCCGTCTCCGGCGCTCGAAAGGCTCCGCATGCTCACGCCCAAAGTGATCCCCGTCGCGCTACTGCTGGCCTGCCTCGCCGCGGTCGCCTCCACCGGCAGCGCGGAACCACACCCGGAGCCGCTCATGCGCGAGACCTACCGCCCCCTCTACCACTACAGCCCCGCCCGCAACTTCATGAACGACCCCAACGGGCTCGTCTACTACCGGGGCGAATACCACCTCTTCCACCAGTACAACCCGTTCGGCAACCAGTGGGGGCACATGAGCTGGGCGCACGCCGTCAGCCGGGACCTCGTCCATTGGCAGCCCCTCCCCGTGGCGCTGGCGGAGGCGGACGGCGTAATGATCTTCTCCGGCTCCGCGGTAGTCGACGCGCAGAACACCAGCGGCTTCGGCACGAAGAAGGACCCTCCGCTCGTCGCCGTCTACACCGGCCACCGGCCCGCGGACGAGATGCAGAGCCAGTGCCTCGCCTACAGCGTGGACAAAGGCCGCACCTGGACCAAGTACGCCGCCAACCCGGTGCTCCCCTGGGAAAAAGACTTCCGGGATCCCAAGGTCTTCTGGCACGCGCCCACGCACAAATGGGTGATGGTCGTCACCAAAGCCGCCGATCGGCGCCTGCGCTTCTACGGCTCGCCGGACCTGAAGCAGTGGAGCCTGCTCAGCACCTTCGGCCCCGCCGGCGTGCCGGATACCGTGAAGGCCAACTGGGAATGCCCGGACCTCTTCCCCGTACCCATCGAAGGCGAGCCCGGCCGGAGCAAGTGGGTGCTCCACGTGGGCATGGGCAACGGCCACGTGAGCGGCGGCTCCGGCGGCGAGTACTTCATCGGCGACTTCGACGGCACCACCTTCCACAACGAGAACCCGCCTTCCACCGTGCTCTGGGGCGACTACGGCCGCGACAACTACGCCGCCGTCTCCTGGTCCGGCACCACCGCCAGAGGCGGCGCCCCGTACTGGATCGGCTGGATGAGCAACTGGCAGTACGCCAACGACGTGCCCACCCACCCCTGGCGCAACATCCTCACCGTCCCGCGCACCCTCTCCCTCCGCCGCACCTCCCAAGGCCTGCGCCTGGTGCAACAGCCGGTGCGCCAGTTGCAAGACCTGCGCGAGACGAAAAGCTCCTATCGCAGCACTACCCTCACGCCGGATCAGCCGCTCGTTCCCCGGCAATCCGATTGGGGCGACGCGCTGGAGATCGTCGCGGAGTTCGAGCCCGGCACCGCCGCCGAGGTCGGCCTCCGCGTCCGCCGCGGCGAGAACGAAGAAACGGTAGTCGGCTACGACACCGCCGCGAAGCAGCTCTTCGTCGACCGCGCCCGCTCCGGCAAAAGCGACTTCAAGCCCGGCTTCGCCGGCCGCAGCGCCGGCCCGCTCAAGCCCGCCGGAAACCGCGTGAAGCTCCATCTCTTCATTGACCGCTCCTCCGTCGAGGTCTTCGGCAACGAAGGCGAAGCCGTGCTCTCGGAGCTGATCTTCCCCCGGCCGGAGAGCCAGGGCCTGCAGCTCTACTCCCGCGGCGGCGACGCCCGCCTGGTGCGGCTGGAGATCTGGAAGCTAAAGCCCGCCATTGCCGCCGCGCCCGCGGAGAAGTAGGGCGGATGCAGCCGCCTTCTCGACGCCGGCAATCGCACCCGGAAGGTTCTCAGCCCTCTTTCGCGGCGAGATACTGCTCCAGCGCCTGGAACGCCTCACACGCGTAGACGGCCGAAGGGCCGCCGCCCATCGCGATCCCCACGCCCAGGGTCTCCACAATCTCTGCCCGCGTCGCGCCCTCTTCCAGGCAGTTGTACACGTGGTACGCCAGGCACCCCTCGCACCGCGCCGAGACGGCGATCCCCAGCGCAATCAGCTCCTTCGTCTTCCCCGAGAGCGCTCCCTCACCCATGGCCTGGGTGTGCAGTTGCCCCATCGCCGCCACCGGTCCCGGCAGTTCCCGGCCCAGGCGCCCCATCAGGCTGCGCAATTGCTGGCGGTAGGCAGGGTAATTCTTCTCCGGCATCGGATCTCCTCTCATCTGTATGCGGGTTCTCAGCTCAGGGTGCCCACTCCGGAATACCTCGAACCGCAGCCCTTCGCCGGCGCCGGCAGACGAGTGGCGGTCACCGCAGCAGTGAAGCGCCGGGCGGGTGCAAAGGATGACACGCTGTAAGTGGCGCCCATCACACCCGGCCCACCCGCTTCTGCGTCAATCTTTAGTGGTAGCACGGTTACCTACCTACTGCTCCCTTCCCCTGGCTAACGACGATGACCGAACCGGAGGACCCGATGACCCCTACACTCCTAGAGCGCCCTTTCCCGGGCAGCGTGCGGTCCGATCACTCCGAGTGCCTCCCGCTAAACCTCACCGAAGCCGAAGCGGAAGCGTTGCTTTCACTCTGCAGCGCGTCGGCCGCCGTCTCCGCGGAGCACGAGCGCCAGGTCTTCTGCAAGCTGGGCGAGCTGCTGCGCCGCTTCCGCCACTAGAGGTCAGCCGCCCGAGTCAGCCGAACTTGCGTGGAGACCCGGCCGGCGCTAGAATCCGCAGGTGCCGTCGTCTTCACCACCCGGCCCGGCCGTCGCGGAGCGCTGCTTGATGAGAGGTCTGCTACCCTGGTGCGCTGGCTGCGCCCTCCTGTTACTTCTTTGCTTCGGTCCATCCACCACCGCTGCGGCGCCCGCTCCCATTTCCGCTCCGGAGCTTGCGGCCATCGGCCGTAAGGTGTGGCAGAACGAGTGCGGCGGCCGCCGCGACGGGCTCACCACCTGGAACGCCGGGGAGCAGTTCGCCTCCCTCGGCATCGGACACTTTCTCTGGTATCCAAAAGGCTATTCCGGACCGTTTGACGAAGCGTTTCCGCGCCTGGTCGCGTTCCTCGTCGCCGAGGGCGTCGCGGTACCGGAGTGGGTCCGGGATCATTCCTGCCCCTGGTCCTCCCGCGCCGAGTTTCAGGCGGAGTTCCGCAGCGCCCGCATGAATGAGCTGCGCGCCCTCCTCGCCAACACCGTGCCGCTGCAAGCGCGGTTCCTGGTACGGCGGATGGAGGAGAGCCTGCCGAAGCTGCTGGAAGCGGCGCCGGCGAACTGGCAGGAAAAGGTGCGGGCGCAGTTCCAGCGGATGCTGGGCACCAGCGCCGGCAGCTTCGCGCTCATCGACTACGTGAACTTCAAGGGGGAAGGCACCAAGGAGACCGAGCGCTACAACGGCGAGGGCTGGGGGCTGCTCCAGGTGCTCCAGGGAATGAAGGGCAGCGGCGACGCCGGCGCGGTGCGGGAATTCGCCGCCAGCGCGGAAGCGGTACTGGAAAGGCGCGTGGCCAACTCCCCTCCCGCCCGCGGAGAGAAGCGCTGGCTGGTCGGCTGGAAGAACCGCGTGCGACGCTACGTGCCGTAACCGGTCACCGGCGGTCCAGCGGCTGCCATTTCGGCCGGTAGGTAAACCCCATGCGGGCGAAGATCCGCCTCACGGAGGACTGCACTGCGGTGAAGACGGCGCCCGGGTCCACGCGCGTGGGCTGCCGCGCTTCCAGCACCACGCGGCCGTCGATCAACACCGTGTGCACGCTCTTCGCACCAGTGCTGTAAACGAGCTGCAGCACCGGATCGGTGAGGGGGTAAGCTTCCGGCACGTCGTTCGCGCGGATCACCAGGTCCGCGCGCTTCCCCACCTCGAGCGAGCCGATGCGGTCCGCCAGCCCCACCGCCTTCGCGCCGTTGATGGTGGCCATCGCCAGCGCGTCTTCGGCGGTGAGCACGGCGCGGCTGCCGAACCGCTCCCGCGTGGCGAGCACGGCGAGGTAGCCCTGCAGACCCAGGTCGAAGCGGTTCGACCAGTTCGCCGAATCCGAGCCGAGGGCGATGTTCACGCCCCGTCCGTACAGCTCCGCGTGCCGCCCATGCAGCATGCCCCCCACGCCCCAGAGCATGGAGCCTGCCGGGCACCACGCGATGGAGAGACCGCTGTTCACCACCGGCTCCACCTCGTCGTCGCGAATCACGTTCACGTGCGCGAGGAGGGTGTTGTCATCCAGCACGCCCAGCTCTTCCAGGTGCAGCAGTGCGTGGCGACCGTGGCGGAGGTCGTCCGTCTCCGTGTCCACCTGGTAGTACGACTGGTGCTGGTTGAACACGCACCCGGCCGCCTCCGCCGCGGCCTTCGCGGCCCGCTCCAGCTCATCCGTCGCCGTGCCCATCCCTGCGATGGCGACGTGGCCGCGGACCAGCGCGTCCGGGTCCCGGTTGCGCTGCAGCTCCGTGCCGAGCAGCCGGAGGGCGCGCTCCGTGCTGGCGGGCGCGCGGTCTAGGCGGTAGGCGTTATAGCCGCCCGGAGTTTCCAGCGCATCCCAGAGGAACGGGTCCGCCACCAGCCCGCGCATCCCGAACGCCTCGGCGGCCGCCGCCACCGCCGCGGGCGAGTAGGCAGTGCCCGCCTCGATGAAGCAGGTGGTGCCGTTGCCCGCCATCTCCAGGCACGCCAGGAGCGTGGAGGCGTACTCCCCCTCATCATCGATCGCGTTCACGAAGTCCAGCTCCGTGGTGGAGCCGATCTCCGCGTACGAGCAGGTGTCCCCGAACGCCCCACGCGCCAGGTGGTACGTCACGTGCGTGTGGCACTCCACGAACCCGGGATGCACCACCCCACCCCGCGCGTCGATCACCCGCGCCGCCTGATACTGCGCCAGCACCTCCGCCGCCGGCCCTACCGCCACGATGTCCCGCCCGGACACCGCGATTGCGCCGTCCGCGAACACCCGGCGCTCCGGGTCCATCGTCACCACGTAGCCGTGGGCGATGAGGAGGTCGACGGTTTGCGGCTCGGTCATCGGAGTACTCCTGGCGCGGGTGATATGCGGGTCACTTCCTATAATCCGAGCGGCATTCCTGCGATAAGTCCGGGGGTTTCGGACGGGCTCCCGGCGGGAATAGCCGCCGGTGACCCGAAGTTGCGAGTCCCCGATTGGTGCGAGACGTCCAGGCCCATGCCCCTACCAGACCCAGATGCTTCTCCCCTGGCGGGAGTGGTTCACCGTAACATCAATGCGCTGCTGGAGGTGCGAGCGCAGCAGCAGCGGGCCAAGAGCGCCCAGGATCGGGCCGCGGACGCCATCACCGCCTTCACCGGGAGCATGGCGTTTGTCTACCTCCACCTCTTCCTGTTCGGAGGCTGGATCGCCCTCAACCTCGGCTGGGTGCCCGGGGTCCGGCCGCTCGACCCCTCCTTCGTCGTACTCGCCATGATGGCGTCCGTGGAGGCGATCTTCCTCTCCACGTTCGTGCTGATCAGCCAGAACCGCATGGCAAAGCTCGCGGACCAGCGCGCGGATCTGGACCTCCAGGTCAGCCTGCTCACGGAGCATGAGCTTACCCGGCTGATCCAGATGGTCGACTCCCTCTTGCAGCGTCTCCCCGTGAGCGTGGAGCGACCGGGCGATCGGGCGACCTGGATGAATTGGCCGTGGACGTGCGTCCGGAGCGGGTGCTGCACGAGATTCTGGCCGCCGAACAGGCGGTCGGCGGCGATGGGCGTTCCTGAGAATCTCCGGAGGCAGAGAGGTTTGTCCGTGCGGATAAACAGGGCATTAGTAAATCCGTGAAGCAGCGAGGCCTCACCGGTAGTCCACGTCCCTCGACCATTCCTGAA
>Ga0255338_1003197_pt1 | contig 20465 bp, 18 predicted proteins | sample MeOH1_35cm_T4_19_FD_203715 | JGI IMG/M metagenome (GOLD analysis project Ga0255338, IMG submission 203715) | Sandy soil microbial communities from University of British Columbia, Vancouver, Canada - MeOH1_35cm_T4_195 | ecosystem: Engineered > Artificial ecosystem > Sand microcosm > Unclassified ...
AGGCTCATCGCGGGCGAGTTGATCGCCAGCAGCAGCACCGGCGCATCGGCCGGATTCACCTTGCGGTACGACGGCGGCACCGTCATCTCGATCGGCAACGAGCGTTGCGCGCGGAACAGCGCCGCCTGCACGTCCACGGCCGCGTCGTCGATGTTGCGGTCGCTGTTGAACTCGATGGTGATGCTGGAGTTGCCCAGCGTGTTGGCCGAGCTGATGACGGTGACGCCCGGAATCGTGGCGAACTGCTTCTCGAGCTGCGTGGCCACCGACGCGGCCATGGTCTCCGGGCTGGCGCCGGGCAGCGTGGCGGTGACCTGGATCACCGGCGAGTTGAAGCTTGGCAGCGCCGCGATGGGAATCGTGGGGTACAGCACGATGCCCGCGACGATGACGGCCAGGCACAGCAGCACCGTCATCACGGGCCGGCGGATACAGAGCTCGGACAGCGTCATGGCGTCAGGGCTTCCCGGAGGCGGCGGCAACCGCGGCGGCGGCCGATGCGCCACGCGCGGCGGCTTCGCGCACCATGGTGCCGGGGCGCAGGTTCTGCGCGCCCTCGGTCACCACGCGGGCGCCGGGCTGCACGCCCTCGATCACGGCGGCGGCGGCCGTGGTGGCCACCACGCTCACCGACACGCGCGCCACGGTGTTGTCCGGCTTCACCGTATAGACGAAGCGCCCCTCCGGCCCCGTGATCACGGCCTGCGGCGGCACGCTCAGCGCGCCCTTGAGCACCTGCACCGTGGCGTTGATGTTGGCGTAGGTGCCCGGCCAGAGCCGCTGCGCCGCGTTATCGAACATCGCCTTCACGCGGATGCTGCCATATTGCGGGTCCACGGAGTTATCCACAAACGTGATCTTGCCGGTCACGGGTTCCTTGTTGCCGTCGTTGGGCTGTGCGGTCACCTGTACCGGGCCGGCGTGCAGCGCGTCGCGCAGCGCCGCCAGTTGCCGCTCCGGCAGCGTGAAGGTGACCGTGATCGGCGCGATCTGCGCCACGGTGACCATCGGCGCCGTCGTGGCGGGCGTGACGAGCGAGCCGGGGAACACGTTGATCACGCCGGTGCGTCCGCCGATGGTGGCGCGGATGGCGCCGTAGCTGATGGCCACGCGGCTCGCCTCGATGGCGGCCTGGTCGGCGCGGATGGTGGCCTCGAAGCCGTCGACCTTGGCCTGCGCCGTGTCCACGGCGCTCCTGGAGATGAAGTTGCGCTGCAGCAGCTCCTGGCTGCGCGCGAGCGTGCGGCGCGCATCGGCCAGGTCGGCCTGGTCGCGCATCAGTTGCGCGCGCGCCTTGGCAAGATTGGCGTCGTCCATGCGGGTGTCGAGCGAGAACAGCAGGTCGCCCGGCTTCACGGTCTGGCCTTCCTTGATATGCACCGCCCGCACCGTGCTGGACACCTGGGGCCGCACTTCCACGGTCTGCATCGCCGTGACCGTGCCGTTGGCGGTCACTTCCAGCGGCACATCGCCCTGCCTGACGATGGCCGTGGTCACGGTCGTGGCGGCCGGGGCCTTGGGCGCCGGCCTGGGCGCCAGCCATGTCTTGTAGCCGAACCACCCCGCCGCGCCAACGATCAGCAGCACCAGGATGCCAATCCAGGGCGAGATGCGGCCGCGTCCCGTACTGGCGGACGCGCTCCAGTTGCCATCGACGAAGCCCTTGGGCCGGTCGATCCCATCTGATTTCATTGTGAGGACCCTCAAACACCGCATGGCGCGCGCCCGCTCCCCGGCACCGGCTTCGTGGAACCGGTTTGCCCGCGCAAGGCGCTACTAGTACCGCGCCTTGGCCGTCGAAGCCAGCGCGTTGTATTACAACCCGTTACAGCATTAATTGGGAAATAGCGGGCCGGCGATCGATGCGCGGGCCCGCACTGCTTGTATCTGACTTAAAACATTAGCAGAAAAGCGCTGCCGGGCCACGCGGGATCCATGTGCGCCGGCATATTTCGTTACGGATTGCCGCGCTGGTTGATGTTTTCCACCGACACTTCGCGCGGTCCCGGGATCACCACGGCCGCATCGCCGGCGCGGAGCACGCCCGGCGTGGCCACGCTCAGGTACACGCCGGTGTAGCCGCTGCGGACCATGTCGCGCGCCGCGTGGGCGTAGCCCATGATGGCGTTCAGCTTGTAGCAGGGCTGGCGCGGTGCGCGCACGATCAGGTCCACCTCGCCCACGCGCACGTGGTCGCCGATCCAGAGCACCGACTCCAGCAGGCCCTGCAACGTCAGGTTCTCGCCCATGGCGCCGAAGGCGAGCGGGCGCTCGGCCTCTTCCACGCCGGCCTCGCGGCGGCGCGCGTTCCACCAGGTGTAGTGCTCGATCGGATAGGCGTACACGGCCTTGTCGCGGCCACCGTGCACGGTTGGATCGGCCTGCTCGTCGCCGGCCAGGCCGCGCACGTGCACGCCCACGGCAATCGGGTGGTGCAGCGTGCTGAGCGGATGCTTGCGGATGGCCGACATCACCACGGCCTCGGTGCCGGCGCCGGCCACCACCAGCGGCAGGCGGATGCCGACGTTGACGGCCAGCACGCGGCCAATGGCGCCGCCGTTGGCGCCGGCGCGATTGGGACGGGGATCGGTTTCGGCCACGGTGCGCGCTCCCGCGAGAAGTTGTCCCGAGTGTAGCGGCTTTGGCACCGGTTCGAACCGCGCCAATGTGGGGAAGGAGACGCTCCGCGCGTCCCGGGGATGTCAGCGCGAAAGTGCCGGCGTCAGGGCCTTGGGATTGACGATGCTGTCGTGCTTGCCGCCGAGCACGTCGAGGATGTTCTGGAACGCGGTGCGGAAGTACAGCTCGTAGCTGTCGCGCTCCACATAGCCCAGGTGCGGCGTGCAGATGCAGTTCTCCATGCGCAGCAGCGCGTGGCCCTGCAGGATCGGCTCGGATTCGAACACGTCCACGGCGGCCATGCCCGGCCGGCCCCGGTTCAGCGCGGCCACCAGCGCGTGTTCCTCGATCAGCTCGGCACGGCTGGTGTTGACGAACAGCGCCGTGGGCTTCATCCGCTGCAGGTCGGCCAGCTTGACGATGCCGCGCGTCTCGTCGCTCAGGCGCAGATGCAGCGACAGCACATCGCTCTCGGAAAACAGTTGCTCGGCGGACGCGGCCACGTTCAGGCCGTCCTCGCGCGCGCCTTGCTGCGACGCCTCGCGGCCCCAGACCAGCACATGCATGCCGAACGCGCGGCCATAGCCGGCCAGCAGGCGCCCGATCTTGCCGTAGCCCCAGATGCCGAGCGTCTGGCCGCGCAGCACCTGGCCCAGGCCGAAGTTGGGCGGCATCGTGGTCGATTTCAGCCCCGACTGCTGCCACGCGCCGTGCTTGAGGCTGGCCACGTACTGCGGAATGCGGCGTTGCGCTGCCATGATCAGCGCCCAGGTCAGCTCTGCCGGCGCCACGGGCGAACCCACGCCCTGCAGCACCACCACGCCGCGGTCGGTGCAGGCGTCCATGTCCACATGGCTGCCTGCGCGGCCGGTCTGGCTGATGATCCTGAGCCGCGGCAGCTTTTCCAGCAGCTGGCGGGTCACGCGGGTGCGTTCGCGGAGCAGGACCAGCGCCTCCACATCGGACAGGCGCGCGGCCAGCTGGCCCACGCCCTTGACGGTGTTATTGAAAACCTTGACGTCGTGGCCTTCCAGCAGGGCAAAGCACGGCAGCTTGCGCACGGCGTCCTGGTAATCGTCGAGAACGGCAATCTTCATCGGTGACTCTTTGGCTTGAGGAGCGGCGTCTTGGTGCGCGCGGCAACAGAATCAGCGCACGCCCGACAGTATTGTTGGCTTTCCTGACACAGCATTGACACCAGACATGGCCCAGCACAATGCTGCGCAGCAAAAAACAGGCGGGAAATGCGGTGGTATCCTTGCCCGCTCCTGCGACGCGGCAGGACGAAAAAGGCGGCAGCGCCACATCCCCGCCACCGTTCCCGCGCCGCCGGACAAAGCCCGGCCAGCCCCTGCCGCCCGCCATATGCGGGCGAAGCGCAACTGTAGCGCAGCCGCAGGGACGGCCGCGACCCCTGCGCAGATTTGCTTGTTGCGTAGTTGTAACGGGATGTGACGCGCCCCCGCCCGAGTGCCCCATGCCGAACATGGCGCACCGCGGTGTTGCCGGCCGGACTTTGCCAAGCTTTCTTTCTCGCTTTGGAGTCGCTGAATGAACCACCCCACAATGCAAGGCACCCCGGTAATGAACGTACCGGCCTGGGTCAAGAACCAGAAACTGGTCGCATGGGTTACCGACATTGCCACACTGACCAAACCCGACAGCATCCACTGGTGCGACGGCTCGCAGGAGGAATATGACCGCCTGTGCGAACAGATGGTCGCCGCCGGCACCATGCGCCGCCTGAACCCGGCCAAGCGCAAGAATTCGTTCCTGGCGCTGTCCGATCCGTCCGACGTGGCGCGCGTGGAGGACCGTACCTTCATCTGCTCCGAAAGGAAGGAAGACGCCGGCCCCACCAACAACTGGACCGCCCCGGCCGAGATGCGCCAGACGCTCTCCGGCCTGTTCGACGGCTGCATGCGTGGCCGCACGCTATATGTGGTGCCGTTCTCGATGGGCCCGCTGGGCTCGCCGATCGCCCACATCGGCGTGGAATTGTCCGATTCCCCGTACGTGGCCGCAAACATGCGCATCATGACCCGCATGGGCCGTGCGGTGTGCGACGTGCTGGGCGCCGACGGCGGGTTCGTGCCGTGCGTGCACAGCGTGGGCAAGCCGCTCGCGGCCGGCGAGAAGGATGTGGCATGGCCGTGCAATCCCACCAAGTACATCGTCCAGTTCCCCGAAACACGCGAGATCTGGTCGTTCGGCTCAGGCTACGGCGGCAACGCGCTGCTCGGCAAGAAGTGCTTTGCACTGCGCATTGCGTCGACGATGGGCCGCGACGAGGGCTGGCTGGCCGAGCACATGCTGATCCTGGGCGTGACCTCGCCCGAGGGCAAGAAGTACCACGTGGCCGCCGCGTTCCCGTCGGCCTGCGGCAAGACCAACTTCGCCATGCTGATCCCGCCGAAGGGGCTCGAGGGCTGGCGGGTCACCACCATCGGCGACGACATTGCCTGGATCAAGCCGGGCCAGGATGGCCGCCTGTACGCCATCAACCCGGAGGCGGGCTACTTCGGCGTGGCGCCGGGCACGAGCGAGAAGACCAACTACAACGCCATGGCCACGCTCAAGGAGAACGTGATCTTCACCAACGTGGCGCTGACCGATGACGGCGACGTGTGGTGGGAGGGCATGACCAAGGAGGCCCCGGCGCACCTGATCGACTGGCAGGGCAGGGACTGGACGCCCGAGATCGCCAAAAGCACGGGGGCCAAGGCCGCGCACCCGAACGCGCGCTTCACGGCGCCGGCGGCGCAGTGCCCGTCGATCGACGAGAACTGGGACAACCCGGCCGGCGTGGCGATCGATGCGTTCATCTTCGGCGGCCGCCGCAGCACCACGGTGCCGCTGGTGACCGAGGCCCGCAACTGGACCGAGGGCGTCTACATGGCGGCCACGATGGGTTCCGAGACCACGGCGGCGGCGGCGGGGCAGCAGGGCGTGGTGCGCCGCGACCCGTTCGCGATGCTGCCGTTCTGCGGCTACAACATGAGCGACTACTTCGGCCACTGGCTGGCGCTGGGCAAGAAGCTCGAGGCAGCCGGCGCAAAGCTGCCGAAGATCTACTGCGTGAACTGGTTCCGCAAGGACGCCGACGGCAACTTCGTGTGGCCGGGCTTTGGCGACAACATGCGCGTGCTGTCGTGGATGATCGACCGCGTGGAAGGCCGTGGCCAGGGCGCCGAGCACCTGTTCGGCACGTCGCCGCGCTACGCGGACCTGAACTGGAACGGCGTGGAGTTCTCGGAGGCGCAATTCCAGCAGGTCACGTCGATCGACCATGAGGCGTGGAAACAGGAACTGGCGCTGCATGACGAGCTGTTCACGCAACTGAAGCATCACCTGCCGAAGGAACTGGCAGATACGAAGGACAAGCTGGCGAAGCGGCTGGCAGCGTGAATCTGCCGGGCTGGATGGCGCCTTGTTTTTGGGCGCCCTTTTTTATAGGCTTTCGCTCAGGCGTTTTTGGATTTCGTCGAGGAAGGTCTCGTAGGTGAAGCCCCAGTACGACAGAATGATGTCGTCATTGAATTCCTTTAGATACGCTGCCTCGATCCGGCCCGGGTTATCATTCTTGAACTTATTTATCTCCCGCACGATCCATGCCCGGTCTGCGGGACTCGATTCCTCTATATAGGTGTGAATGATTAGCCAAAAAGTTTCGCCATACATACAGCAATCCTGGTGAAAATACCCCCCCAAAAGCTGCCCCAGCCCGGGATATCGCTCCTTAGTAGTTCTCGCCAAGTATTGGTAAAACGTCGTCATAGCGTCGCCAATATTAGATACTTTTGGTCAATCGCTTCTTGATTTCGTCGAGGAATGTTTCATAGGTGAAGCCCCAGCACGACAGATCAATATGATCGATGAATTCTTTTCGGTACGCAGCATCCAATTTACCTGCATTGTCCATCTTGAATCGCTCGATCTCCTTTATTACTGATGCACGGTCCGGGGGACTTGACCCTTCTATATACGCATTGATGATTTCATCAAAGGTATCCCCAATCAGATCATAATCCTCATGGAAATAGCCACCGATGAGCTGATCGAGTTCCTGGTATCGTTTTTTGTTCATTTTCTATAATCAAATATCAACGTATGCCGTCAAAATATAATATGGCATCTTGTTATATTCCTTATTCTCCAGCACTACGGTAACGGTGCGCGCATCGGTCAATTTCCCCGATTGGCGATTGATTATCTTTCCAACAGGGTGTGGGAATCGCTTCTCCAGGCGTAAAATTCGTCTGCTTGTGGACGACCATGACATTATTCGTGCGCGATTGGCACTGAACATGTCGGAGATCACTATTTCTGCCGTGCTGAGGTCGGTAAATGTCGAAACGCTTTGCCGATTCGACTCCCTGACCAGCCGCTCTCGCAACTGCGCCTCAGTTTTCCCAACGTGCTTCAAAAGCGTATGCCCACCCGGACCTTTCAGCGATTTCGCCTCATGCTGTATCAGGTAAATCCGCCCGGTGGTAATACTCGCCACCCGCGCCGCCTTCACCATGCCAGCGATGCCAAAGCCGACACCAATATCCAGCGACAGGCCAATATTGTTCGCCATGTCGGGCGGCGCCCGCATCGTCTCGGCGAGCTTGGCGGCCCCTTGCTGGGTCAGCGTCGCAGTGTCGCGCCCGGTCCAGACCTGGCGCATGCCGCGCCACGCAGTGTCCGCGCCATGCATGCCGAACACGACACAGCCGGCCTTGGTGAGTCCGGTCGGCTCGGGCGCGATGCATAGCACGCCGGCACCCACCATCTCCAGCACGCCGCCGACAACATCCAACCCGCCCCACAGGCGGTTGGACATCATTTCAGTGGGGCTGATCGACCGGTGCGCCAGCACCGCCGCCAGTTGTGGCGCGCTCATGATCACGCGCACGCCATCCATCTCGTCTGCCTGAGCCATCGGTGATTTCCTCTCATCAGAAAGAGGCCCGACGCTACCGGCTCAGCGCATTCTCATTATTGAGGTGGCTCAATCCCCGGCTAGAACAAGGAAGTTGCTATGCCCGTAAGGATCCGACGCGTTAATCCACCGCTTGTTGTCTCCCCTCGCCCGCTTGCGGGAGAGGGGCCGGGGGAGAGGGCAGGTGTTGGACAAAGCCGCGATGCTGGAACAAACCGGCAGCCCTTTTTTTGCCGAGCCATGCTGGAACACACCGACGGCTTCGCTCGTTGTGCTCCCAGCTAGGCCACCCCTCTCCCCGACCCTCTCCCACTGAGGGGAGAGGGAGCAAACCTCGTGGCACCGAACTGCCACTTGGGCGTCGTTGGCGGCGTCGCCGCCAAAACACCAACAGCCTTGTTGAGACTCGCTGCTTTTTCCCTACCCTCGCTGCTTTTCCCCTACCGATACAAGACCCCCGGCAGCCATAACCCAATCCCCGGGAAGATATACAGCAGCGCCAGCGCCACGATCTGGATCACCATGAACGGCAGCATGCCCGCGAAGATCTGGTTCAGCGTCACGTGCGGCGGCGCCACGCCCTTCAGGTAGAACGCCGCCATCGCCACCGGCGGCGACAGGAACGCCGTCTGCAGATTCAACGCCACCAGCAGCCCGAAGAACAGGGGATCGATGCCGAAGTTGTCCAGCAATGGAATGAAGATCGGCATGAAAATAATGATGATCTCCGTCCATTCCAGCGGCCAGCCCAGCAGAAAGATGATCACCTGCGACAGGATCATGAACTGCACCGGGTTCAGATTCAGCGACAGCACCCATTGCTCCACCAGCGCCTGGCCGCCCAGCAGCGCAAACGCCGCCGAGAAAATCGACGAGCCGACGAACAGCCAGCACACCATCGCACTGGTCTTGGCCGTCAGGAGCACCGATTCGCGCACCACGCCGTAGTTCAGTCGCCCATAGGCCAGCGCCAGCAGCGCGCCGCCGAGCGAACCCACCGCAGCGGCCTCGGTCGGCGTGGCGAGACCGAACACGATCGATCCCAGCACCGCCAGGATCATCACCGCCAGCGGGAAGAACGACGATAGCAATAACTTGAAGATCTCAAGCCGCGCGAAATCGAAACGCCAGTAGAAATACCCCATCAGCACGACCACGGCGGCCAGCGTGCCCCAGAACCACGCGGGCGCGGGCTGCGACGCGGCTTCCGCCACGGGCGGCTTGACGAGTACCGGCCGGGGCTCCGCAGGCGCGGGAACGGGAATCCGGGCCGCCGGCGCGGCGGGCGTCAGCGCGTCGGGCGCCGGGGCGGCTTCCTCGGGCGGCGCCTGGAGTTCGTCGAACGATGCCGGCGCCTCGGAAGACGAGGGCGCGGACACCGCGCCCATCTCCTCCAGGCCACCCGCGCTGATCGCCACCAGCGGCGAGGTCACGACCGCGTACATCAGGCTCATCGCCACGGCCACCACGATGCCCGGCATCAGCACCAGGCCAAGCTGGCGCGCCATGGCCCTCATCGGCATATCGGCATTGCGGCGGCCTTTCAGCCCCACGATCAACGCTGGCAGCGCGCGCCGGCTCACGGTGTCGCGCAGCGTGGCGGCCAGCGGCGACAGCACCACCACGCGCTCGGCCGCCGACAGCGGCGGCGCCAGCGCGGGCCGCAGCTTCGCCAGCACGATCACATACACGATGTACAGCCCAGCCAGCATCAGGCCGGGGAAGAAGGCGCCCGCGTAGAGCTGCACCACCGACACGCCGGCCGTGGCGCCATAGACGATCAGCAGCACCGACGGCGGAATCAGGATGCCCAGGCACCCGCCCGCCGTGACCGCGCCAGCCGAGACCGCCGTGCTGTACCCCGCGCGCAGCATGGCCGGAAACGCCAGCAGCCCCATCAACGTGACCACGGCGCCCACGATCCCCGTGGCCGTGGCGAACACCGCGCACGTGATCAGCGTGGCCACCGCCAGCGAGCCCGGAATCCACGCCAGCGCCAGGTGCAGGCTGCGGAACAGCTTCTCGATCAGGTTGGCGCGCTCCACCAGGTAGCCCATGAACACGAACAGCGGGATCGAGATCAGCACGTCGTTGGTCATCACCGCGTACGCACGCTGCACCATCAGGTCCAGCGTCTGCGCCACGGCGATCTCGGGATTGGCGTGCCGGTACGCAAGCCATGCGAACAGCACGCCCATGCCCATCAGCGTGAACGCGGTGGGGAAACCCAGCATGATCGCCACCACGATCAGCGCCAGCATCAGCAGGCCGAAATGGCCGTTCGTCCAGTTTTCGGCCGATGGCATGAAGAAGATCACGGCGCCCACGATCAGCACCATCAGCGACAGCCCGAACCACAGTTCCTTTCTCATCGCGGCGTGCCTCCTGAGTGCGCCGACGCCTCGCCGGCCTCGGGGGCGGGCGTGGCCAGCACGTCCTCGCTGCCCACCATCTGCCGGAGCTTGTCCACATCCACTTCCTCCACATCGCCCTCGCGCGCGGGCCAGCGGCCGCGCTTCAGGCACACCAGGCAACGGAGCACCTCGGCCACGCCCTGCAGCAACAGCAGCGCCCCCGCCACGGGGATCACGGCCTTGAACGGATAGATGGGCGGCCCGTCGGCGGCAATCGACGAATGCTCGTTCTGCGCCAGCGAGACCTCGAAGAAGTCGATGCCCGCCCATGCCAGCGCAATCACGCCCGGGAAGAAGAAAAGTAAATAAAGTACGAGGTCGATGGTGGCCTGCGCGCGCGGCGCGAGGAAGCCGTAGAGGATGTCCCCGCGCACATGGCCGCGCTTGGCCAGCGTGTAGGCGCCGGCCAGCATGAACATGGTGCCGTAGAGCATGTTGGTCACGTCGAACACCCACGCATGGGGCGCGCCCAGCGCGTAGCGCGAGAAGACCTCGTAGCTGATGGTCAGGGTCAGCACCACGATCAGCCATGACACCGCCTGGCCGACGAACGTGCTGATCCTGTCGATCCCGAACAGCAGCTTTTGCACGGTGATGCCTTTTCAGGAAACGGCTAGGAACGCAGGAAGCGGCGGCCGGCGCCGGGACGCCGGCCGCCGGGCCTCAGCTCTTCTTGGCGGCGAAGTAGTGGGCCGATGCCATCCGGTATTCGACGTTGGTGTCGTTCTGCCAGCGCGTGCTGCGCTGCGCGAACGCGCGCATCGAATCGTTCACCTTCTTGAACATCGGATTCTCGCGTTCCTTGCGCGCCACGATCTCGTCCCAGACCTTGAGCTGCGCCTGGAGCACCGAGTTCGGCGTGGCGTAGAACTTCACGCCCTGCTGCTGCAGCGCCAGGTAGTCCTTCGCGTAGCGGTCGATGGCCTTCATCGACATGTCGGCGGAACTGGCCTCCACCGCATTGGCGATCAGCGCGCGCAGCCTGGGGTTCAGCGCGTCGTAGCGTTTCTTGTTGAACAGGATCTCGAATTGTTCCGAGCACTGGTGGAAGCTGCGCAGCATGCAGACCTTGGACACATCGGGGAAGCCGAGCGCGCGGTCGGAGCTGGCGTTGTTGAATTCGGCGGCATCCAGCAGGCCACGGTCCATGGCCGGCACGATCTCGGCGCCCGGCAGCGCGTTCACGGCCGCGCCGAGCCCGGTGAAGATATCGATCGACAACCCCACCGTGCGGAACTTCAGGCCCTTGAAGTCCTCGGGCTTGGTGATGGGCTTCTTGAACCAGCCCAGCGGCTGCGTGGGCATGGGGCCGTAGAGGAACGACACCACGTCGAGGTTCAGGCTGCGGTAGATCTCTTCCTGCAGTTCCTTGCCGCCGCCGAATTTATGCCAGGCCAGCAGCATGTTCGCGTCCATGCCCCAGGCCGGCCCCGATCCCCACAGCGCCAGCGCCGAGTTCTTGCCATACCAGTAGGCGATCACGCCATGGCCGCCGTCGAGCGTGCCCTTGCTGACCGCGTCGATCAGGTCGAACGCCTTGACCACGGCGCCGGCCGGCAGCAACTCGATCTTGAGGTCGCCGCCCGACATGTCGTTGACCTTCTTGACGAAATCGCCCGCGAATTCGTGAAAGATGTCCTTGGTGGGCCAGGTGCTCTGCCAGCGCATGGTCACCGGGCCCTGGGCGCTCACGATGGCCGGGAAGCCCATCGCCGCCGCGCCGACTGTCCCCACGACGGCGGCACCGGCGCCGCCCATGAACTTGCGCCGCGAGACCGCGCTGCCTTTCTGCCTTGCTGCCATGACTGTCTCCCCATTGTTGGTATGGAATGGACGACCGACGAACCGCATGGACATCGCCGCGCGGCACCAGGCACCTGGCCGGTGCGCGCGCGGATTGCGAACAGTGGAAGAAAGGAATGCGCGAGGCAGTGGGGGCGCGTCCGCGGCGTTCGCATGCGGACATCGCATGCAAACAATATGAGACATTGCCCCGGCCCTCAGTTGTCTGAATGTTAGGCAACAGGCATCGCGCCAACAATGTAGGGGATACCCGATTTGGCTGACGCCGTGGGCGCCTCAGTTGCCGTCCTGGCCGTCGCCCAGTTGCTGCACCGCGTACTTGACCAGCCCGGCACGGCCCTCGATGGCGAGCTTGCGCTTGAGGTTGAGCCGGTGGGTTTCCACGGTGCGCACCGACACGCCCAGCTGCGCCGCGATCTCCTTGTTCGCCAGGCCGCGGCCGATGCCGGCCAGGATGTCGCGCTCGCGCGGCGTCAGCGCGTCGAGCGGCCCCACGGTCTGCTCGGCCATGCCGCGCGCGATGCGGGCGCTGTAGAACACGCGCCCGGCCAGCACCGCCTGGATGGCGGCCAGCAGTTCGTCCGCCGGGGCGTCCTTGAGCACGTAGCCGCGCGCGCCGGCCCGCATGGCCTGGCGCACGTACTCCAGGTTGTCGTGCATCGAGACGATCAGCACGGCCAGTTCGGGATAGCGGTCGTGCAGCGCGCCCGCCAGCGCAATCCCGCCCATGCCGCGCATGCCGATGTCGGTAATCACCAGGTCCGGGCGGCACCGCGCGCTCGCGCCGGCCAGCCACGCCAACGCGGCGTCGCCATCGTCGGCCTCGCCCACCACCTCCAGGCCCGGCTGCAACGACAAATGCATGCGCATGCCGTCGCGCACCAGCGCGTGGTCGTCGATCAGCAGCACGCGGGCGGGCGCCGGCGCGGTGGCGTGAGACGCACCCAGGGCGGTGGCGTTATCGTGCGAAGCGGTCATGACTGCGAAATATCCGAAATAGGGAGCCGGGCCGGCCGGGCATCGGCCTGGCGTGCGGGCAGCGAGGCCGTCAGCCACGTGCCGGCCGGCGAGGAATACAGGTCGAACCGGCCGTCCAGCGCGGCCATGCGTTCGCGCAGGTTGCGCAAGCCGATGCCACGGCGCGGGTCCAGCTGCATGCGGGCCACGTCGAAGCCGGTGCCGTTGTCGCGCACCGTCAGCCGCGTAGCCGTTTCGCCAAATTCCAGCATCACGTCGACGCGGCTCGCATGCGCATGGCGCTCCACATTGGTCAGCGCCTCCTGCGCGATGCGGAACAGCGCGGTGGCCTGCTCGTCGGCCAGCTCGCGCGGCGGGCCGCTCTGCGTCACATCAATCGTCAGCGAACTGCCGGCCTGCATCTCGCGCGCCAGGTGCTGCAATGCAGCAAACAGGCCCAGGTCGTCGAGCAGGGCGGGGCGCAGGTTGCGCGCCACGCGTCGTACTTCATTGAAAACGGAGTCCAGCCGGTTCAGTGCCATGCCCAGCACCGGCGCCACCGACGCACCCTCGGTGGGCGCAAGCCGGATGCGGTTGGCGGCGGCCTCGAGCACCAGCTTCACCGAGACCAGCAACTGGCTGATGCCGTCATGCAGCTCGCGCGAGAGCCGCGCGCGCTCCTCTTCCTGCGACTGCACCACGCGCCGCGCCAGCTGATGGAGCTTGGCATCGGCCTCGCGGTGCTCGCTGACGTTGAGCGCCAGCCCGCTCGCGGCCACCAGCAGGATGCTGATGCCGGCGATCACGCCGATCCAGGCCATGGTCTCGCGGATGTCGGTCTCCGCGCGCGCGTCAAGCTGGCGTAGCGTCTGCTCCACATCGTCCAGATAGATGCCGGTGCCGAGCATCCAGTTCCAGGCGGGCACGGCCACCACGTAGCCGAGCTTCGGGGCAAGCTGCTGCGACGACGGCTTTTTCCACAGGTAGCGCACCGCGCCGCCGCCGCCCTTGGCCGCCTTGATCAACTGCTGGATGGTCAGCGCGCCCTGCGGGTCGCGCAGCAGCCACAGATCCTGCCCCACCAGTTCCGGCTGGCGCGGGTGCATCAGGTTGCGGCCCTGCAGGTCGTAGAGGAAGAAATAGCCGTCGGGACCGTAGTCGAGCCGGGCCAGCGCCTCCATGGCGGCCTGGCGCGTGGCGGCGTCGTTGTGGCCCGATTCGATCATCGGCGCGATGGCGCTCTGCGCCAGTTCCACGTAATGGCGCAGCTCCATTTCCTTGCTTTGCAGGTACGCGGCCTCCACCAGCGCGCGCTCGTGGCGGGCCAGCGCAGTGGCCTGGTAGCGCACCGCCAGCGCGATGCCGAGCATGGCCACGGCAAGCGGCGCAACGGCTAGCAACAGGATCTTCTGGCGGAGTTTCATCTGGACCGGGGGTAAACACCGATGCCGTCAAGGCCGCGATACGTCGTCGCCTTGCGTAGTACTACGCAGATGTGCTGCGTAGTTACGCGCTTGTGCCGGCAGGGGCGGGTGTCAATACTACACGCCGGATTGGCACGGTGCCCCGCGCGCCGTGTCATCCGTGCAGTCAGCGCGTCGATCCCGCCGTTCGGCGCGCTCCTGCCTGCCGACCAGATCCGGACCAGACGAGAACAGACCGGGCACGCCGCAGACATCCAGGAGACCCCCTTTTCCTCGCAGGATCGTCCGCTGCCGCCCTGGCACCGCCCCCCGCTGCCCGCCTCGCGTCGACCAGGTTTTTCACATCCGGTCTGAGGAGACCCTTCACTATGAATCGCATCGGACAACACCTGTTGTGGCTGGCCGTCGCCGTGCTGGGCGCGTTTGCCTTCGGCACCGTCGCGCTGTCGCGCGGGGAAGCCGTCAGCGCACTGTGGATCGTGGTTGCCGCGCTCTGCATCTACCTGATCGCCTACCGCTACTACAGCCGCTTCATCGCCGACAAGGTGATGCAGCTGGACCCCAAACGCATGACGCCCGCGTGGCGCCATAACGACGGCCTGGACTACGTGCCGACCAACAAGGCGGTGCTGTTCGGCCACCACTTTGCCGCCATTGCCGGCGCCGGCCCGCTGGTGGGCCCCGTGCTGGCCGCGCAGATGGGCTACATGCCCGGCATGCTGTGGATCCTGGCCGGCGTGGTGTTTGCCGGCGCGGTGCAGGACTTCATGATCCTGTTCATCTCGTCGCGCCGCGACGGCCGCTCGCTGGGCGACCTGGTCAAGTCCGAGATGGGCACCGTGCCCGGCATGATCGCGCTGTTCGGCTGCTTCATGATCATGATCATCATCCTCGCGGTGCTGGCCCTGATCGTGGTGAAGGCGCTGGCCGGCTCGCCGTGGGGCACGTTCACCGTGGCGGTGACCATCCCCATCGCGCTGTTCATGGGCATCTACACGCGCTACATCCGCCCGGGCCGCATCGGCGAGGTCTCCGTCATCGGCTTCGTGCTGCTGATGCTGGCCATCATCGGCGGCCAGTACGTGCATGAGAGCGCCGTGCTGGCGCCGCTGTTCACGTACGACGGCAAGGCTCTGACGTGGATGCTGATCATCTACGGCTTCATCGCCGCCGTGCTGCCCGTGTGGCTGCTGCTGGCGCCGCGTGACTACCTGTCCACTTTCCTGAAGATCGGCACGATCATCGCGCTGGCCATCGGCATCCTGATCGTGGCGCCGGAGTTGAAGATGCCGGCCTTCACGCAGTTCGCCCAGGGCGGCGGCCCGGTGTGGTCGGGCAACCTGTTCCCGTTCCTGTTCATCACCATCGCCTGCGGCGCGGTGTCGGGCTTCCACGCGCTGATCTCGTCGGGCACCACGCCCAAGCTGCTGGAGAACGAGTCGCACGCGCGCTTCATCGGCTACGGCGCCATGCTGGCCGAGTCGTTCGTCGCCATCATGGCCCTGGTGGCCGCGTCGGTGATCGAGCCGGGCGTGTACTTCGCGATGAACAGCCCGGCGGCCGTGATCGGCACCACGCCCGAGGCCGTGGCGCAAGCCGTGTCCACCTGGGGCTTCGTGATCACGCCTGACGTGCTGATCCAGACCGCCAAGGATGTTGGCGAAAATACAATCATCTCGCGTGCCGGCGGCGCGCCCACGCTGGCCGTGGGCATCGCGCACATCCTGCACCAGGTGGTGGGCGGCCAGGCCATGATGGCGTTCTGGTACCACTTCGCCATCCTGTTCGAGGCGCTGTTCATCCTGACCGCCGTGGACGCGGGCACCCGTGCCGGCCGCTTCATGCTGCAAGACCTGCTGGGCAGCTTCGTGCCGTCCATGCGCCGCACCGAATCGCTGCCGGCCAACCTGATCGCCACCGCGCTGACCGTGGCGGCCTGGGGCTACTTCCTGTACCAGGGCGTGGTGGACCCGCTCGGCGGCATCAACACGCTGTGGCCGCTGTTCGGCATCTCCAACCAGATGCTGGCCGCCGTGGCGCTGGTGCTCAGTACCTGCGTGCTGGTCAAGATGAAGCGCGGCCAGTATGCGTGGGTGACCGCGCTGCCCACCGTGTGGCTGCTGATCTGCACGCTGACCGCCGGCTGGCAGAAGCTGTTCGACGCCGATCCCAAGGTCAGCTTCCTGACCCACGCGGCCAAGTTCAGCGATGCCATCGCCCAGGGCAAGGTGCTGGCCCCGGCCAAGTCGATGGAGCAGATGCACCGCATCGTCTTCAACGACTACCTGGACGCCGGCCTGTGCGCGCTGTTCATGTTCGTGGTGCTGTCCATCGTGTTCTACGGCTTCAAGACCGCGCTGCGGGCGCGCGGCCACGCCCGCCGCACGGACCGCGAGACGCCGTTCGAGCCGCTGCCCGCCGGCGCCTCGGCCGAGTAACTCACGCCATTCATCCACAGGAGGCCACGATGCTGGAACAACTCGGAACCATGGGCCGATACCTGGGCCAATCGCTGCGGCTGATGGTCGGCCTGCCCGACTACCAGACGTATGTGGCCCATATGGCGTCCACCCACCCCGACCGCGCACCGATGACGTACGAGGAATTCTTCCGCGAACGCCAGGAGGCGCGGTACGGCGGCGGGCAGGGCAAGTGCTGCTAGGCGCATAAAGCGTCGCGGACACCACAAGGGCGACCCTCCGGGGTCGCTTTTTCATGCGCGCATGTATCGGGTGTTGCGTTTACCCCTCGGTTTTTAACCAACGGATACCGTTTCTGGAGCGGGTTACAGGGCCTCACAACTGGTTACAGCAACAGCACGAACCCTTCTCTACACTCCGTTCCAGATTATCGGAACAAGGAAAAATACGATGTCTCGCCATCCTTTTCGCAATATGCGCAACCTGCGCAACCTGACCCTGGCTGTTGCCCTGTCGGCGGCTGCGCTGCCGGTTTTTGCAGGGGGTGACCTGAATAACGCACTCGGCGGCGGCTTGGGCGGCGTGGCTGGCGCCGCCGTGGGCGGCGCGCTGGGCGGCAGCACCGGCGCCGTGGTCGGCGGGGCGGTGGGCGGCGGCGCCGGCGGCGCGCTGACCTCGAACAAGCGCGAGCGCACCGGCGCCATCATCGGCGGCGCCCTGGGTGGCGGCGCGGGCACGGCGGCCGGCAATGCCGTGGGCGGCCGCACCGGCGGCCTGGTGGGTGCGGGCCTGGGCGGCGCGGCTGGCGCGGCGCTGGGCGGCAATGTCTCGCGCAGCAACTCGTATGACGATGACCGCCGCTACTACAAGGGCGGCAAGCATCGCCACGGCCGCGGCCACGGCTACGGCCGCTACGACGACTGATCGCCGGGCGGATACGGAAAACGGGCCTCCAGGGCCCGTTTTTCCATGGTGCGCGGTGCGCATCCGGCGCATAAGAAAAAAGCCCGTACCGGGGAGGTACGGGCTTTTTGCCGCGCTGGACGGTCAGGCCGAGGTGCTCAGATGGCGGCGCCGTCGGTGAAGACGTCGAACTTGCCAGCCTTCGCGCCTTCGCCGAAGGTATCGAACTTGCCGCTGCGGGCGCCATCGGTGAACGAATCGAATCGGGTAGCCTTGGCGCCATCCGTGTATGGGTCGAACGTGGTCTTGGCAAAGGCGGGCGCGGCGGACAGGGCCACGGTCACGGCGGCGATCAGGACAAACAGGCGCTTCATGGCAAATCCTTTCATTTCAGGGCGATGCCGGCTTCAGGGAAGCGATTGTTGCGATGCGGCATCAGATGGTGCGATATTAGGCATTTCCCTGATATGAATAAATATTGCGATCCACAATGATTGATTGTGATTTCCACAATAAACCTCCCCGGATCGTGTAAAAGTTCACGGGTGAGACGGGAGACTATGTCATGGATCGACTTCAATCGATGCGCGTCTTCGCCAAGGTGGTGGAGCTCGGCAGCTTTGCACGTGCGGCGCAGCAATTGGAAATGTCCAATGCCGTGGTCACGCGCTACGTGGCGGACCTCGAAAGCCACCTGGGCACGCGCCTGCTCAACCGCACCACGCGCAGCCTGTCGCTGACCGACGCGGGCGAGACCTACCTGCAACGGTGCGCCCAGATCCTGGAGGATGTGGAAGAGGCCGAATCGGTGGTGACGGCGCGCAGCCAGTCGCTCTCCGGCACGCTGCGGCTGGTGGCGCCGGTCATGTTCGGCCTGCACCTGCTGCCGCAGACGCTGGAACGCTTCCAGCAGCGCTACCCGGACGTGGTGTTCGACGTGCTGCTCTCGGACCGCATCGTGGATATCGTGGAAGAGGGCCGCGACGTGGGCGTGATGCTGTCAGACCTGGGCCTCGGCTCGCACCTGGTGGCCCGGCGGCTGATCTCGGCTGAGATCATTCTGTGCGCATCGCCCGAATACCTGCGCGCGCACCCACCGGTGCGCAATGCGAACGACCTGGCCAACCATCGCTGCATTGCCATGCGGCTGCCCACGGCCGAGCACGAGTGGACGCTGTCGGGCCCCGAGGGCGAAGTCACCGTGCCGATCCGGCCCGGCCTGTTGTGCAGCAATGCGGAACTGGCCCACCAGGCCGCGCTGGCCAACATGGGCATCGCCATGCTGTCGTCATACCTGGCGCGGCCCAATATCGATGCCGGGCGGCTCTGTCACATCCTGCCGCAATACCAGCTGCCGCGCCGCGACGTGAGCGTGGTCTACCCAAGCCGCAAGTTCCTGCCAACCAAGGTGCGCGCGTTCATCGACTTCCTGCTCGAGGAAGGCACCAAGCGCGTCGGCGAGGAGGGTGGGGAGAAGTAGGGGACAAAGCACAAGGTGCCGCTGTAGCGCTGCGTTAAATGCAACAAAAATGTTGTAATATACCACCCTGAAACACAACATTAGTGTTGTATCCTCCCTGTATCCCGACGGAACAAGGGGAGCCCCCCCCAGATGTACGCATATCCAGTCAACCTGACGCCGGATGACAACGGCACGCTCCTTGTCACCTTCCCCGATGTTCCCGAGGCTATCTCGGTCGGCGAAGATGAAGCGGATGCACTCGTCCAGGGGCTTGACGCCCTGGAGGCGGCTTTTGAGATCTATTTCCGCGAAAAGCGCATCATCCCGCACGGCTCCAAGCCGAAGCGCGGTCAACACGCCGTCGTGCTGCCGGCGCTCGTCGCCGCCAAGGTTCAACTGGCAAACGAGCTATTGGCACAAGGTGTGCGCAAGGCCGAACTGGCGCGCCGGCTCTCGTTGCACATGCCGCAAGTGGACCGGCTGCTGGACTTGCGCCACTCGTCCAAGCTTGAACAGATCGAGGCGGCTTTCCAGCAGTTGGGCAAGCGTCTTGAGGTAATCGCGGTCTGACGCCTGCCTCGCGGCGGGCCCCCCCCCGCCACGAGGGCGGGATTACTCTTCCGCGTCGGCCGTCGCCTTGGTGGCGGTGCGGGTCTTCTTGGCTGCCGGGGTCTTGGCCGCGGCAGTCTTCGTCGCAGCCTTCTTCGCCGGGGCCTTCTTTGCCGGCGCCTTCTTGGCCGCCACCTTGGCCGGCGCTTCCCCAGCCTCCGCGCCCTTGGCCGGCTTCGCAGCGGTCTTCGCCGCCGCGCCCTTGGCACCCGCCTTCGGCTCGCGGACCTCGAACTCGAAGCCGATCTTGCCGTCCGGCTGCTTCACCAGGAACGCCTTGAAGTTGCGCCCCGTGCGCGACGACTTGAACCCGGTCAGCAGGTCGGTCTTGCCCTCACTCAGCAGCTTGCCGATCTGCTCGCGCGAAATTTCCTGCTGCAGGATGATCTTGCCGGTCGTGAAGTCGCAGGACTTCTCGCTGCCCACGGCGTTCTCGCAGACGTACTTCATGCCGTGCTCGTAGACCGCGCCGCCGCACTTCGGGCACGTGCCCACCGGCGTCTGCGCGCTGAAGTCCACGGGCTCGCCATCGGCATCGTCGTCGTTCTGGCCGAAGTCGAACTCCATCTTCCAGTTGCCGTCGTCGTCCTTCACAAGCTTCAGGATGGCCGCGAAGGGCCGGCCCATCTTGCTGCGGAAGCCCTGCAGCGGACCGATTTCCTTCTTCAGCAGCAGTTCCTCGACCTCTTCGATCTCGAACTGGCGTCCGCCGGGAATCTTGCTGATCGAGAACTCGCACGCGGTGCAGGCAAAGCGACGGTAGTTCTCCTTGACCTGGCCGCCGCACTGCGGGCACGGGGTGTCCAGCGTGGCGTAGTCGCCCGGGATCGTGTCGCTGTCGTATTCCTTGGCGCGCTTGACGATCTGCTGCGTCATCTGCGCGATCTCGCGCATGAATTCGTCGCGCTTGAGCCGGCCGCGCTCGAT
>Ga0255338_1003198_pt1 | contig 20462 bp, 21 predicted proteins | sample MeOH1_35cm_T4_19_FD_203715 | JGI IMG/M metagenome (GOLD analysis project Ga0255338, IMG submission 203715) | Sandy soil microbial communities from University of British Columbia, Vancouver, Canada - MeOH1_35cm_T4_195 | ecosystem: Engineered > Artificial ecosystem > Sand microcosm > Unclassified ...
CACCTCGCCGAGTGGATCGGCGTCGATTCCTGGGATCCCAGGGCGTTTGACAGCAGTGAGCCCAACGATCGTCTGGCCGCGATCAGGCTGTGACGTTGGTCAAGAGGGCCTTCGTCGCACGCTTACGTTCCGGGATCGTGACCGGCCATTCCGGTCGCCCCCAAAAAACGGTCACGTTCAGCCCGGAATCACCGGTCACGTTCGGCCGGAATCGTCGGTCACGATGGACCGGAATCCTCGGTCACGATCGACCGGAATCAGCGGTCACGTTGCTCCGGAATACCCATGCAACTATCATTTGATAGCCAGGTCGGGCGCCACGATCAAGAACCAGCGCCCGGCCAACGCGATGACCCAGGCGGAGCCCACGACTGTCGCAAGCGACCAGGACTGGGTAGATCCCGTCACAGCGGTGGTGCCAAACTACCCAAACCACCGCTTCGGACAGGTTGGCAGGCGCGGCCATCTACAGCACAGCCATCGGATCCCCTTCAGCCGGCGCGAGCCGGCTCATGGGTACCGCATCGCCTCGAGCTCCGAGGCCTTGGTGTCGCGCGACTTTGTAACCCGACGGTACAGTGCGCTTATAGGGGGCCGCCTGGCCGCCCTGCTCCACCGCGCAACACCGTGGCGTTCCCACTTAAGATCGCTGGCTCCCTGGATCCGGTTCATCATTGCTCTTGCAAGTCACCGTGGCCTGGCGGGCAAGCCTCGCCGGCACCCTGCGCCCCAACGTCTCAGGCTACCTGAATAAGGGTCTTACCAGTGCCCTGACCGCGAAGCATCTGGATGAATGCCGCGGGGGCACTTTGAAGCCCGACAGCGACCGTTTCCGTCCAGCGGATCAGTCCATCGGAGATCCAGCCGGTCATGTCGCGCTCAAATGCCTGCCGTTGATCAACATGGTCGGTGATGATGAAACCGCGGACTGTCACGCGCCTCTCCAGAACCCTGAATAGAAGTTCGGCACGGGAGAACCCTCCGACTTGCGCTTGAGTGCTGTTGTAGTGCGAGATGAGTCCGCACAACGGGACGCGCGCTCCAACGTTCAGCAGCGGAAGAACAGACTCGAGAACCACGCCACCGATGTTTTCGAAGTACACGTCTACGCCATCGGGGCAGGCAGCGGCCAACTCTTGAGCCAGGCGAGAGCTGCGATGATCGACACAGGCAGAGAAGCCGTATTCCTCCACGGCAAGTCGGCACTTCTCACGGCCGCCCGCGATCCCCACAACGTTGCAGCCGTGTATGCGTGCGAGTTGTCCCACCATGGAGCCGACTGCGCCAGTGGCCGCACCGACTACGACGGTCTCACCTAATCGTGGCTTCCCGATCCCCAGCAGTCCGACGTACGCAGTGAATGCCGTAGCGCCGAGGACGCTGAGCGCTTGGTGAGCGCTCGCGAGAGGCATCTCGAGTCGCCGCAAGTCGGCCGCGTTTGCGACTGGATGTGACTGCCAGCCGGTGCGGGACACGACCAGAGTGCCGGGGCTGAGCGCGTCGGAACGGGACTCGATCACACGTGCTACACAGGCGCCGACCATTGGCTCCCCAATTTGCACCGACGGTGCATAGGACTCCCGATCATCCATGCGCAGCCGCATATAGGGATCGAGCGACAACCAAAGCGTCTCAAGGAGTACCTGGTCGTCCAGCAGGGCGGCGCGCGGGGTGTCCACGATCATGAAGTCGGCCTCCTGCGGCTCTCCGCGAGGCCTCCTCGCAAGCAGCACCTGACGATTGAATCCCGGCGGAATTCCGCCGGCTTTCCCGTCAGCCGGCATAGTGCCGTCCTTTCATGTCAACTGCGTCCGACATGAACGACACCCGTTGCGGCCAGCCTGTCAATCTCGGCCTCCGGCCACCCAGCTTGGGTCAGCACCTCGCGAGTGTCCCCTCCTAAGACCGACGGCATGCGTCGCAAGTTCGGTGCCTGTCCGTCGTAGCGCACCGGATGCGCGAGCACCGTCGCCGTTTCGCCACCGACGGTGAAGTCCTGAAAGCACTTGTTGTGCTGAACCTGCGGATCTGCACGAATGTCGTCGTAGTTTTGAACTTTTTCGTACCACAGTGCGTGAGGCGCCAGCGCGCTGTCCAGCCGGTCGTAGGTCCAGGACTTCAGCTCTTCGCCCAGGATGTGCATGAACTCATCACGGTTGCGCATCCTGTCGTCCGACAGCTTCACCAGCTTCGGATTACCGATCGCCTGCGCGAACTTGTCAATTTCGCCCCCCAAGCTGATCACCGCATGACAATCGGCCAGTTTGAAGACACCGTACGGCGCAGGCAGGAACCAGGAAGCCAACCGGGAATCACGACGCAGCCGTTCCGGACTGCGTTTACCCGAGACATAGGCGGCGATCGACTCAGCCTGCAAGTCCAGGCCCGCGTTGAGGAGGTTGGACTCGATGCGGGTCCCCTCCCCAGTCTGGACCTTCCTCACGTACGCTGCCGTGATGGCCATCGCCATCAACGCGGCAGCGTGCTGGTCGACGACCGGTACACCGGGCACGGTGGGACACTCTTCCAGGTTACCCGTCACGGCGATGAGTCCGCAACGTGCCTGAACCAGAAGATCCTGCCCCGGCATGCTCGCCATGGGACCGGAGGAACCCCAACCCGATGCCGAGGCATAAATGATGTCCGGTTTGGTCGCTTTCACCGCCTCGTACCCGAAACCCAGGCGCTCGAGCACTCCGCCCCGGTAATTCTCCAGCAACACGTCAGCCTGCTTGATGAGGGACTGGACGACCTCGCGGCCCTCCGGCGACTTCAAGTCGACGGAGATGGACCTGGAATTCCGATTGACCGCGAAGAAGCTCGCGCTCAGGCCGGCTACAAAAACCGAGTCGGCGCCGTACCCTCGCTCGAACGCTCCGTCGATCGGCTCGACCTTGATAACGTCGGCACCCATGTCCGCAAGGTACTGCGCGGCGGCAGGCCCTTGGACAAAGTGGGTAAAGCTCAGAACCTTCATTCGACCGAGCATGTGCTGTCCCCGTGTGTGTAGTGTCTGCAGGTCGTCAGAGCGCCTGGCGCCCATTCTTCAGAAGGCTGCGGGCAATTACCGCGCGGTGTACGTCCGAGGCGCCGTCGAAGATGCGATACACCCGTGCGTCCCGATACAGCTGCTCGAGCGGCATTTCGCGGCAGTACCCCATGCCTCCGAAGATTTGGACAGCCTTGTCCGCAACACGTCCCAGCATTTCAGAGGCGTAATACTTCACCATCGACACCTTCTCGCGCGGGTCAAATCCCTGGTCAGTTTCCCAAGCGGCGTTCATCACCATCATCCGTGTGGCGAAGATCTCGGTGGCCATGTCGGCGAGCATCGCCTGAACCATCTGAAACTCGCCTAGTTTCTGACCGAACTGCTTTCGCTCGTTGGCATAGTCAATGCACATCTGCATGAGCTTGCGAGCCATACCGACAGCACGCCCTCCGACCATCCCCAGACGTACGCGATTGATCGTCGAGAGCGCCTGGTAAAGGCCAGAACCCTCGGGGCCCAGCATCTGCGTCTGCGGCACGCGCACGTCTTCGAAGATCAGCTCGGAGTGGTTGGTGCCCCGCAGTCCCATCATGTATTGCGTGCGACCCACGGTAAAACCGGGTGTGCCCTTGTCGATGAGAAACGCGCTGATCCCTTTGGCCCCCTTGGAAGGATCAGTGACAGCAGTGATGATGAACGCGTGCGCCACGTCCGCATCGCTGATGAAGTGCTTGGAGCCGTTGATGATGTAGCCTGAACCGTCGCGCTTCGCCGCAGTCTTGATCCCTGCCGCGTCGGAGCCGGCGTTCGGCTCCGTCATGCCCAGCGCGACGTTGATTTCACCTGTGACTGCCGGCAGCAGGTACCTCTCTCGCTGTTCCCCTGCGCAGTTCAAGAGGGAGGCGGGTATCGCTCCAAAGGCTCGCCGCACCAGAGCGTCTTTGGTGAAGCCAAACTCCTCCTCGCAAAGGCACATGTCCACCGTGCTCAAGCCGCCCCCACCGACCTCAGCCGGCATTCCGAGCGCAAACAAGCCGAGCTGCCTCGCCTTCTTGCGCAACTCCCTGGCGAGCTCGGGTCGCACCACCTGGGTCTCTTCGACCTCCGCTTCGTGCGGCGCGAGCTCGTTCTGAACGAACTTGCGCACGAGGTCCAGAACCATTTGGGTTTCAGATGGAATCGAGAAGTCGACCATGGCGGTGTCCCTTGTGACTTGGTTGGAAAAGATGTCCGAAATGAGCGAACGCAGGCCTGAAGACCGCGCGCTGGGACTCAGTCGGTCTTGTCAAAGACTGAACGGTTGAGAACGTCTCGAAAGACGGCCGGCCGCTTCTCAATGAACGCGCGCACACCTTCCGAGAAATCGGCCGTCTGAGAGAGAGCCTCGCTCAGCGTGAGTGATTTCGCAATTGCCTCGTCTTCCGGTAGGTCAACGGCATTCTGAAGAGCGCGCTTGCATGCGTAGATCGCTTGCGCCGGTCCGTTTGCGAGTCCTGCCGCAATCTCCCGAGCAGCGCTCAGCGCCTCTCCGCGCGGAACAATTCGGTTGACCAAGCCCCACGCGAGCGCCTGCTCAGCGTCGATGGGGCGACCCAGCAGCATGAACTCCTTGGCGCGGCCCAGGCCGATCCGCTGGGTGACACGAACAGTGCCTCCGCTGCCGGGGAAGCCACCAAGCTTCACCTCGGGCAAACCGAGCTTGGCGTCCACCGCAGCCACAAGCAGGTCGCAACCGCTCGCCAGTTCAAGACCGCCCCCCAGCGCAAGGCCCTCGATTGCCGCAACCGTCGGCTTCGGAAAGTGCGCGAACTGCCCGTAGGTGTCGTTCTCCACGGCAAGTTTTCTGGAAACGATTCCCTTTTCTTCCACGAGCCTGGGAAATTCCCTGATGTCCGAACCTGCGCAGAACGCGCGGGCACCCTCCCCCGAGAGGACCAAGGCTCCGATTTCAGGGTCCGCAGCGAGCCGTGTCAGAGCGGCTCCCATCTGCCGGGTCATGCCAAGCGTGACCACGTTCATTGGCGGATTTACAAGAAACAAGGTGGCAACGCGCCCGTGCACCTCAACACGCACTTGCTGGTCGGTCATGTCTTATCGTCCTTTCTTGCGTAAATTCTGGCCGATACTTACTTGCACGTCAATAAGGTTAGCGCTAGCATCCGTGCACGGCGCTTCGACAACGGCCGCACCGCTTCGTCACTTCGAGAGAGGAATCCGCACATGGCAGCCATCGTGATCGCGAAGGTGAGAGTCACCGATCCAGTCAAATACGAGTCCTACAAGCCGCTTGCGAAGCATGCGATCGAGACCTTCGGAGGCCGGTACCTGGCTCGGGGTGCAGAGCCCGTCGTGATCGAGGGCGCAGAGCACCAGGCGCGCTACGTTGTCGTCGAGTTCGACTCCGTGGAAACCGTGCGGCGGTTCTACGACTCTCCGGAGTACCGCGCCGCTCGCGACGCTCGCGCGGGAGCGGCCGTCGCCGAGATCACTGCCCTTCAGGGCGTTTGAGCACCAGACGAACCAGACGAATCAAGGAGCCCCCATGCCCAGAATCAAGTTCGAATGCTCCGGTGTCATCCCGGCCTGTCTGCTGCCGATGCACGAAGACCTCAGCATCGACGAGAAGAGCTATCGCAAGCATCTTCGCGACGTGACCGCAGTCCGCGGAATATCCGCGATCACCGTGAATGGCCACGCCTCGGAGGTATCGTCCTGCACGTTCGAGGAACAGGAGCGTATTCTCGACATTTCGGCGGAGGAAGTCGGTGATCGAACGCCTATCATCAACGGCGTGTACGCCGATAGCACGGCCGAAGCGGTCCGCATCGCACGCATGTCAGAACGACGCCACGCGTCGGCGTTGCTCGTCTTCCCGTCGAACGTGTTCGTGCTCGGCTGGCGTTCCGACATGGTGGTCAACCACTTCAAGGCAATTGCTGAAGCGACTGACCTGCCCCTCATCATCTTTCAGTTTCCGACCGCCCTGCCGATGTCGTACAGCCACGACGTCCTCGCGAGGCTAGTCGCTGAAGTTCCAACCGTTCGGGCCGTTAAGGACGCCTGCGGCGACCCCGCTCGACATGAAGCGACCGTCCGATTGCTGCAATCCAACACGCGACCCTTCCATGTCTTGACGACGCATAGCGCATGGTTGCTGTCTTCGCTGATCACCGGTTGCAACGGATTGCTCTCCGGCGCTGGGAGTACGATTGCTGATCTGCAGGTCGGGCTGTTCGACGCGGTCCATGAAAACGATCTCGCCACGGCCAAGGCCTTGTCCGAACGGATCTTTCACACGACCCAGGCCTTCTATGGACCGCCAGGCGTAGACATGCACAACCGGATGAAGGAGGCCCAGGTACTGCTCGGCAGGTTGCCGTGCGCAGCCGTGCGCGGGCCGCTGCAGAAGTTGCCAGCATCCGAGATCGACCGCATTGGCCGCCATCTTGCGGCTGCCGGCATAAATCGGTAGCACCCAAGCCAGGTGCGCAGATCGCGTACCATTCCAGCGAACCTAGGAGGCCGCTCTTGTTCATAGAAAAGAATCTTGGAATGAGGGACCAGATCAAGCAGGTCGCCGAGGAACTGCTGGTAAAGCACGGGTACCGCGGACTGAGCTTTCGTCAAATCTCGGAGATACTGAACACGACCAGAGCCAACCTGCATTACCACTTCGGGAGCAAGGAGGGCTTGGTCGAGGAAGTACTTGAGGATTATGCGGCGGTGACGCTCGAGCGCTACCGGGACATCCTCGGTGACACTACCTCCACGCTCAGGGAAAAGGCGCGGGCAATCGTGGAGATGAACCAGGAGCGCTACCGCCGATACAACCCGGGCGGAGATCACGGAAATCCCTGGAGTCTGATGACCCGATTGAGGTCCGACACCGACGCACTGAACGACAGGATGCGGATGCGCCTGGAGGCAGTCCTGCGGGAGTTCGAGGTCCTCGTGCGAATCGGTGTGCGCACGACGGTGCAATCGGGAGAACTGATGCCGGAGACGCCGCAGGAGCATGTCGCCCTGCAACTCGTCACGATCATCCACTATGCCGGGCTCGTCACGCGTGACAGCGGGACCTTCTCGCGCTTACCCGAGCTGTGGGACGCTACGCTCACGACCATCGAGCGTGCCTACGGCAAGCGGTCCAGGAAGCGCAAGGCCTAGAACGAAGGGATGTGCCGTCAGCCTCGGATCGGGACTGGCGCGACGTCCCGCACTCGCATGCCGGCGGCATTCCGGTCCCAGACCCCGGTCGCCAGGCCGGTGGACCTCAGATGCGATTTCATCACCTTCTGGGTCGGAGTTCGGGGCAATCTCGGCAGTTGCTCGATGTAACGAGGCACCATGTGGGGGGGAAGCCGCTGCGCGAGAAAAACTGTGAGTTCCTCCGGCGTGACTTGGCCGTCGTCGCGCAACACTACGCACAGCTTCACGTCATCGTCGGCTACGAAATCGGAAGGCACGCCCACTGCGGCGCACTCGAGCACTGCGGGATGACCTTTCGCGGCGACCTCGATATCGTATGACGAGATGTTTTCGGCCCGCCGGCGAATACGGTCGCCGAGTCGATCCACGAAGTACACCCAACCGTCCGCATCTATATAGCCGCTATCTCCGGTGTGAAACCAGAAGTTTCGCCAGCTCTTCACCGTCGCCTCCGGGTTGCCGTAGTAACCTGGGCTGAGCGTCCACGGGTACTTCGGCCGTACCAGGAATTCGCCAATCTCTCCCGGCGGCAAGGTTTCGTCGGTGTCGGAGTTCACCACACGGAACTCGTACCATTCGTCGAGAATCTTTCCGCACGAGCCGGGCCGAAGCGGCACATCAAACGGGTGCCAGCACGGAATGTTGACCTCGGTCATCCCCCACGTCTCAATTCCCTTGAGTCCGAAGCGCCGCTCGAAGTCGCGCGCAATGTGTTTGGGAAAAGGCGAGGTCCCGATGCGGGTCAGGTCGGTCTCGGCGTCGTCTGGCCGCTCCGGCTCTGCGTAGATCATTTCCAGCAGCGGCCCATGACCGATCGTGACTGTGGCGCGGCTCTCACGGATGCGATCAATCCATTTCGCCGCCGCAAAACGCTCGTCGAACCTTACCTGCGCGCCAGTCAGCAAAGCTGCGTAGATGACGCAGAATCGTGGCGACATGTGAAAGAGCGGATGGGCGCAATAGAAGCGATCGTCCCCGCTCACCCGCAGTCCTTCGACGGCGTGCCGTGCAGTTAGGAAGGCCTGGGCATGTGTGATCATGGCACCCTTGGACGGCCCAGTCGTCCCGGACGTGAACAGGATCGAGCACAGGTCGCTGGCAGCCGCACCGGCGCACCTCCAGGTCCCCGGCCGCGACCCCGCTCCTGATATCGGCTGAACCGCTCGGCCCGCGACGTCCAGTGGCAGACCTTCGGTGGATCCGTAGACCAGGATCTTCTTCGCGCACGTGAGTTCGATAGCGATTGACTGCAGCGCCGGTATCAGCGCCGCCTCTGCGATCACGGTCTCCGCCTCAACCAAGTTGACCGCGTGTGCAAGCGGTTTTCCCACGAACACCGGGTTGATTGGCGCATCCGCAGCGCCAAGAAGATTGACCGCAAACCACAATAGCACGGCCTCTTGCGAATTTTTTCCTAGCGTTGCGACTCTGCCCCCCTGGCGAACACCTGCGGCGCTCAGGAAGAATGCAAGATCGAGGGCGCGGGTCCAGGCCTCACTGAAGGTTAACGGAGGGCCGTCCCCAAAGGAGAGGAAGGGCGCGTCGCCGCTCAGGCCAGCGCGCCATTCGATGACCTTGTCCAGCGACCAGTGTTCACGCACGAAGTCTTTGTAGGACGACGGCATCTGCCCCCCTTGCACTCTCATCACGCGTCTATTCGAAGCCGTTCGTCACTCCTTGACCGTGACGAATTTGCCACCGCGGATTTCCACCGTGATGAGTGAGTCCTCGAATACACCTTCGTGCTGGTCCTTCGAATAGCACAGCTTGCCGTCGATGAACGTCTTGTCATAGTTGCAGATCGTCTCCAGCGCATCACGAATCTTGGGGCCCGTGGGCGCGCCGTCAACCCGCCGCATAGCCTCGACAACGGCAAGGAAGCCGGTCGAGCCGATGATCTCGCCGTAGCCCTTTGGCGTCTTGCCCGCTTCGGCGATGACCTTCCCCAATTCCTTCTGCTTCTCGGTCGGGTCGTCCCAGTTCCCCATGGATACGACCTTGATCCCCTCACCAGCAGGACCGGCGGCGTCGATGAAGGGGCGCTGGTTCAGGCTGCCCGAGCCGATGATGGGGGCCTTGATCCCGACCTGCTTGGCTGCGCGCACGAAGGCGGCGCCGAGAGCCGGTGCCGATGTTTGTAGCAGCACGACGTCCGGGTTAGCGTTTCGGATGTTGGTCGCTGCAGCCGTCAGGTCGATCGCATTCAGGGGGGCCGCCACGCTCGCTACCACCTCAATGTTCTTCCCCTTGGTGAGCGCAATAGCCTGCTTCATCCCCGCTTCGCCGTACGCGTCCTCCTGATACATGATTGCGACGCGCTTCCGGTTCTCCTTGAACACCCCACGCTCCATGATGGCGCCGATGATCAACGTATCTGTCGGCGCGGTGCGAAACACCCAGGGCCAGAAATTGTTATCTTTCGAGGTGACCGGAATGGTTCCGACCGGCGCCAGCACCGGCACCTTGTTGGCCATCGCAATCGGCATGAGGGCGAGAGTACCCGTGCCAATAGTCGAGCCGACGATCGCCACAACACCTTCTTGGCGAATCAACTTGGTAGCGCAGCGGGCCGATTCCGTGGGGTTGGTTTGATCATCACAGAAGACCACTTCGACCGGCGTCCCCTTGATGCCCCCTTCTTTGTTCACCTTCTTGGCCAGCGCCTCGACGATGTCGCGCTCCGGCACTCCGAACGGCGCCGCGGGCCCGCTCATGCTGTAGATGCCTCCGATCTTGATCTTGTTCTGGGCCACTGCCGTGCCGGCAGCGAGGCCGAAGGCCATCGCGCCCACGAGAAACTTCGCCATACATGACTTCATCGCACACTCCTTTGGGTTTCGTAAACGCACATGGGCTCTCACTAGGCCAGAAAAGCCTCTGCCAGCCTTTCGGGATTACTCAGATCCTCCTTGCTGCCAGCACGCGTCACCTCCCCGTGTGACAAAACGACGTATCGGTCGGCCGTACGTGCTGCAAAAGCGAGGTTCTGCTCCGCCAGGAGAAGACCAAGGCCGCTGTGTTTGAGCTGATCAAACACGCTGACCAGAATGTCAAAGACTGCCGGCGCCAAACCCTGGGTGGGCTCGTCCAGCGCCAGATAGCTCGGTTTGCGGCCGAGCGCCATCGCGATGGCCAGCATCTGCTGCTCGCCCCCACTGAGGAGGCCAGCGGTAACCGCACCGCGCTCCCGAAGAATCGGAAACATGCCCAGAATCCGTTCGCGTTGGTCCGCGCGCTCTTCTTGCGGCAGCAGTCGCAATCCGAGTTCAACATTTTCGGATACCGACATGCTCGCGAACACATTTCCGCGGCGTTCTGGGACAAACGCGAGCCCCTGAGCAGCGCGTTTGTGCGCAAGCGACGTGCCGATCTCGACGCCGTTGAGCTTGATCTCTCCGGCGCCATTCACCACGCCTGCGATGGCGCCTAGCAGGCTGCTCTTGCCCGCTCCGTTAGGCCCGAGGATGGCAAGCATCTCGCCAGCGTGCAGGTCCAGCGCCACATCCTGGACAACAGTGATGCGGCTGTAGCGCGCACTGATTCCACGGCAGGTCATGACATCGGTCGCGCCGCGGGACACGCCAGCGTTGTACATGGTCATCGGCCCGCACTCCCCAAGTAGACATCAATGAAGGCTGGGTCGCGCGCGACGACTTCCGGGGCCCCCTCCAGCAGTTTGGCGCCATCCTTCAGCACCACCACGTGCTCCACGAGCTCACGCACGAGCCCGAAGTTGTGTTCCACCAGCAGGACGCCGACTCCCTTTGCCGCGAGGCGGCGCACCTCAGTGGACAGCATGCGTTGCTCTGCACGGGCCAGCCCGGCCGCAGGCTCGTCCAGCAAGATGTATTTCGGCTCGTTCGCCATCGCCCGTGCTACTTCCACCAGGCGCACGCGCCCCATCGGCAGCTCGTTCATGCGCAGGTGGCGGCACTGGTCGAGTCGCAGTTCGCGGAGAATTTCGTCGCATCGCGTGCGGAAAGCCTTCTCCTCGCGAGCCGCGGATGAAAGCCGCAGCATTGCGGCGACGAACCCCGCCTTGTGCACAGGGAAGAAGCCGCACATCACGGCTTCTTCCACAGTGACGTGTGGATCGAACCTCGGCGTCTGGAATGTCCGCGCAAGGCCGCGCGCGATGCGCCGGAAGGGAGGCAGGGCATCCATCACCTCGCCATCGACGGATACAGAGCCACGAGTGGGCGTCACCATTCCGGTGATTGCATTGAAAAGCGTGCTCTTCCCCGAGCCGTTCGGGCCGACGATGCCGAGGATCTTGCCCGGCTCCAACGTCACCGACACATCGTTGAGGGCCGTGACGCCGCCGAACTGCACGGTGACTCCGCGTGTCTGTATCGTCATGCCAGCTCCTCGTGCGGCTTCGGCACAGGCTCGCTGGCAGCGCGTGTCCTCGCTCGCCCTGCTCCGCCTGCGAACATCCGCTTCCAGTTCGTCCCGAGCAGGCCATTAGGCGCCACCAGTAGGACCAGAATGAGGACGGCACCGAAGATCATGCCTTGCGTTTCGGCTGCTGGCAGGTACAGGGTGATCAGCGTCAGGAATGCCGCTCCCACGATCGGCCCGAGGAATGTGGATGCGCCGCCGATTACTGCCATCAGAAGCACCTTGATCGAAACGTGCATGGTGAGCGAATCCGGACCCATGTAGGTCAGTTGATGGGCATACAGCCATCCGGCCAGTCCGGCCACGGCCGCCGACAAGGAGAAATAGGACGCGAGGATAGCCGGGACATTGACGCCGTCCGCCGTCGCCCGCAGTGGGTCGTGACGTGCCGTCTTTACGGCGCGCCCAAGCGCGGAGTCGGTGACATTCACGTACAGCACCAGGACCGCGACGACAGACAGCCAGCTCAGGACATGCATGGCGTGAATGGTCGGAGCGAACCAGAGCGTTGGTATTCCCGAGAGTCCGATATAGCCACCGGTGAAGCCTCCCCCCTCGCGAATGGCAAGCTCCAGCACGAGGCTCAGCAGGAGGGTGGCAATGGAAAGCGGCATTGGTGACAGCCTTGAGATGGCCCGCGCCATGGGATATGCCAATACCATGGGCAGCAGCAGCGCGAGCACGAGACCGATCAGCGGCGAAAGCCCGTACCGCGTCGTGACGATTCCCGTTGCAAAGGCGCCGATCGACGCGAATGCGGCAGGCGCAATGGACAGGATGCCTGCCTGTCCATACGCCATGCCAGCGGACAGTGCCATCAGCGCGAAAATCGCGACCATTACCGAGTTGTCAAGCCAGAAAGGGCTATTCAGGATAAACGGAGTGATGATGAGGATGATTGCGGCCGTGCCGAGTGGCGGCAGGTAGCGGCTGGACATGAGATTGCGCATCAGACACGCCCCCCGGTCGAGGCAATCAGGTTCGTTCGACCGATCGACAGGACCACAAAGATGAAGATGAGCGGCATGGCGGTCGCCCACGCTCCCGGCAGGTATCCAGAACTCAGCGCCTGCACGATGCCGATCACGAGGCCGCCGGCGAACCCGCGGAGCGGGCTGCCCAGGCCGAACATGATGGCCGAGCCAAAGCCCCAGATCGTGAGCGTGAACGCGGCGCTGTAGTCGGTTCCCGTTGTGAAGAGGATCAAGACGCCCGCGACGCCGGCCAGGAGTCCCCCGAGGACGTAGGTCGAGAACCAGATCAGCCGGACATGGATCCCACTCAGGGTCGCCCCCAACGGATTGGCGGCGCTCGCTCGCATCGCGCGCCCGAAGGGAGTTCGCTGCAACACGGCCAGCAGTGTCACGAGAATGGCCACGCACACCGTGATGTTGATGCCGACCTGCGGGCTGATCCGGATGCCGGCAACGTCCCAGAATGTGCTGAACGGCTGGCGCACCATTGGATTGGTTCCGAACAGCGTCAGTATGAAGGACTCGAGGAAAGTCGCTAGACCGAACGTGCCTAGGACGGCAATGACATGGTCCACGGCGCCGGGGCGGTTGAGCCTCATTGAGATTAGTCCGACAACGGCCGACGCGAGCACGGCCGCGCCAACGCCAAAGAGAGCACCGGCGGTTCCTCCGGTCATGTACATGACGGCGGCAGCGAGCACTGCGTACGCACCTAGCGCCACGTCGACGGACCCGGTGGTGACGAAGAGCAAGCTGACCGGAAACGCCAGCAGCCCGTACGTGACACCGAGCAAGGCACCCCGGATCAGAAACTCGCCAAGTTCGAACATTGTGTTGTCTCCTCCTGCGGCTGGCCCAGACGATTGGACACCAACGCATACTTACTTGCAAGTCGGGGTTTGCCCGACGCGACGAGCGGCGAATCAATTCATCCAGAGGCCGCCAGTCACGTTGAGTGACTGTCCGGTCATATACGAGGCTTCGTCGGAGATCAGGAAGGCCACCACGTTGGCCACATCCTCTGGATAGCCTAGACGTCCCATTGGGATGAGATGCACCCGCTCCGCCGAAGACGGCAGCCCTTTCGCCGCCGCCTCTTCATCCGCTCGTTCCCGCATCAGCGTGTTAGCGATCGTGCCTGGGCACACTGCGTTCACCCGGATAGCATGCTTCGCGAGATCGAGCGCCATAGACTGCGTCATGCCGATAATGGCGAACTTCGAAGCGCAGTAAGCGAGCGACATGGGTCGCCCCGACTTGCCAAACCAAGAAGCGATATTGATGATCGTTCCTGCACGCTGGGCCGTCATCAGCGGAACGAGGCTGTAACAGCAGTTGTATGTTCCCCGCACGTTGACGCGGATCGTTTCGTCAAACTCTTCGGGTGAACCATCGAGAATGGACGCCACGCGGCCTATGCCCGCGCAGTTCACGAGGATACGCGGGGAACCACCGAGTTCGCTTACCGCTTTGTCCGTTGCGCTCCGCACCGCCTGCAAAACAGAGACGTCCAGCACCTGTGAACTGACCTGCGCACCTTGAGCGATCAGCTCGCTGCTTACCCGGTCGAGCGCGGCGGCATCGTTGTCCCAGAGCGCCAGTTTGCACCCTTCGCTAGCGAGGCGCGTGGCGATGGCCCTGCCGATCCCGTTCGCGGCCCCTGTGACGACCGCGATACTGTTCGAGTAACCGTACATTCTTGCTCTCCTGCTGCCGTGGTTTGAGGTCACGTGCGTCGAATGTGGATCCCGCCGTCCACATGAAAAGCCTGCCCCGTCGTGTAAGGAAGCAGTCCGGCAGCCAGGGCGCCGACGGTTCTTCCAACGTCCTCCGGCTCGCCCCAGCGCGCCTGCGGAAAACCACGTCCTTTTACCCAGGCGTCGTACTTTTCGAAGACATCCGCTGTCATGTCGGTGCGGATGATGCCGGGCCGGACCTCGTGCACGGCGATCCCGTTTTCGGCAAGCCGAAGAGCAAAGAGAGAGGCCATCATGGCAATTCCGCTCTTGGAGATGCAGTAGTCGGCTTGAGTGGCCGTTGCGATCACGGCGTTCCCCGATGAAATGAAGATCACGGAACGCCCCGGCTTGGTGAAATTTCCTACCGGCTCCTGCAGCATCCGTTTGGCGAGCCGTTGGGTGAGGAAAAATGCACCACGAAGATTGACGCTGATCAGCCGGTCAAAGCTTTCCACGGGCGTCTCGAGCATGTCGCCACGGTGCTTCGTCTGCACGCCGGCGTTGTTCACCACGCAGTTGAGCGGCCCGAACGCAGCCCAAGCCTCACTGACGATACGTTCGTGCTGTTCGATCTGTGCCACGTCACCGAGCACGAACGCGCCGCGGGCACCACGCGCGGCAATGCCCTGAAGCGTTTCGTCCGCCGCCTGATCGCAGACGAGATCGTTTACGACGACGTCGAATCCATGCTCCGCCAGGGCGTAAGCGATGGCACGGCCGATTCCACGACGGCCGCCGGTGACCAGGGCTGGCCCGCGGGATGATGTCTTGTCGATCACTGCCGCTCCTCCTTCTCCACTCGAGAGACGGGCACCCATCGCATCAGGTGGGTTGCGCTTGCGACCTGTTCCCCGCGCTGATTCGTCGCCACGACATCCGAAAGACAGCGCCTGCGCTCGGGCTCGATGCTAGCGATGGTGTAGGTAATCGTCAGCGTGTCGCCGAAGAAAACGGGAGCTGTGAACCGCACCCGGTCGTAGCCTTGAGACACTGGCGTAAATCCGGTGTAGTGGCCGACGTGCGGCGTGAACATGAGAGTCGAGGCAGTCGACATAAACCCCATGGACAGAACGCCGTGGGCGATGCGATGCCCGTATGCGGACTTGCTCATGTACTGCTCATTGCAGTGCACGTCCGAGAGATCTCCGCTGATCCCCGCGAACAGATAGACGTCGCTTTCGCTCACCGTCTTGGAGAACTTGACCTGATCCCCCACTGACACGCGGAAGTCTTCTTGCTGCATTTACTGTCTCCTCACCGCGCTCTAGCGCCGCGGAAAAAAGATATCACTGACCTACACGTAAGTCAATGACCGCGTTACACTTCTTTTTTTTGGTAGGCACCCGCCCGAAGGCACAGGAACAGCGAACACCATGAACAACATGAGCCCGGCCCCCGTACCACCGCACGCGGGCACCGTAGATTTCGTCAGCGGCCGCACTCGCCTCTATGGCATCGTCGGACATCCAATTCGGCAGGCGCGGTCCCCCGCCACGCTCACCTATGAACTCAGACGTCGCGGCCATGATGCGCTGCTGGTGCCGATCGACATCGCTCCTTACGACTTCGACGCCGTTTTTCCGCAGCTGCTCAAAGTCGGCAACCTTGACGGGCTGGTGGTGACCGTGCCCCACAAGGCCCGTGCTGCCGCGCACATGAAGCGCGTCGGCCCCATGGCTGCGGTCTGCCGGGCTGTGTCCGTACTCGGTCGCTGCCGCGACGGGTGGGTCGGCGAGATGTTCGACGGCGCCGGCTGTGTCACTGCCATTGAGAGTCGCGGTGTCCGCGTCGGTGGCAGACGCGTGCAATTGCTCGGCGGCGGCGGCGCCGGCTCCGCGATCGCCGCGGAGCTGGCGCGCAAGGGCGTGTCCATGCTGCGGCTCGTGGAACCCGATCGCCCGCGGGGAGAAGCGTTGGTGCGCGCGTTGCGGGACGCCTACCCAGCCTCCCATATCTTCCTGGGCGCTTCTGATCTGAGCGACATCGATATCCTGATCAATGCCACGCCGGTCGGCATGCTCGATCCTGATGCGGCGCCCATTGACGATCTGGCGATTCCGGCCAGCGTGGTCGTCATGGACGCCATCATGGATCCTGAGCGCACGAAGCTGCTGCGTACAGCCGAAGCCTGCGGCTGCGTCTGCGTCTACGGCCGCGAAATGCTGGAGTCCCAGGTCGTCCGCGCCTGTGACTTCCTCCTGCGGGCCCGTGAGCACTCGATCGGGGACTTCGTATTTCACCCGGACGGTATTTCCTGAGAGCGCATCGCCCTGGCCGCGCGCGGTCTTCTGCCAACCGACGATTTCGCCAGCGTCAGGCATGACGGGGCGCCCGGGCCTTGCCGTCGGAAAACTTTTCGATGAGGAGGCGGCTGAAAGCCGAGGCGAGCGCACGTGCGGTGCGTAGCCAGCAGGCCGGCGCGTGGTCACCGAGGCCTCCTTCAGCGTGTTCAGCGACGAGCAGTGCAAGGTGTTCTTGTCCGACCCGGCGCGTAAACAGCTTGATCTCTCTCCATCTTCACTCCTCCAGGTGCGGGAAGTTTCGGCTTCACTCCATGACTGTCTTCAGGAAGCCGGCGAGCGTCACTCGCGCCAGCCTGCGGCCGATCTCCGGATCAGTCCCGCTGCGATACCAAATCATCATGTTTCCGTCGTGCACAGCCTGCAGGTACAGGACGGTGTCGCGCGTTTCCTGCGTTTTCGTGAACTCGCCGGTACGCTTGCCTGCGTCGATGATCTCTTCGAGAACGACAGCCAGCTTGCGATAGATCTTGAGCAACTGCGCGCGGAGCCGCGCGGAGGTGTTTGCCGTTTCGGCCGACATCAGCATGAGCAACGCAAGATCTCTCGGATGCCGCGAGGCCCAGCCGGTCTGACATTTCACGAATACCTTCAGCTGCTCGCTAGCCGGCCCGCCGTGCGCCTTCACCCCCGCGACACTTGTGTCGATCGACCGCACTTCAATGCGTTTCAGCACTTCGAGCAGCAGCGTCTCCTTGTCCTTGAAGTAGTAGTACACCGCGCCCTTCGTGAAGCCTGCGAGGGCGGCAACTTCATCGAGCGTAGCGTTTACGTAGCCGCGGCTCGCGAAAAGCGCGGTGGCCGCTTCAACGATCTTGTCGGTGGTGGAGAGGGTGGACTCAGCCGGAGATGACTCCGCGCGAGGGGACCTGGCATCCGCGCGTTTCTTGCGTGCGGGCGTCTTCGGCGTCGCGCTCGAGCGCGGCTGTACAGGGCGGGGAGCCACTGCAGAGGCGTGCGGTCGTTTCATCGTAACAAGCTTGTTGGTTCAGCGGAATTTTCAGTGATCGAGGGTTATCACTGATCCTGGCTTCCGTGTATCTGCCTCTATCATACAACATACCTACCGGTAGGTATCTGCAGATTTCGGACCTCTTTGAGACACAGGTGGCGGGCGCGGATGCGCCCGCAGGAGCTCTATTCGCATGACCGTGCAGCTGCTCGAATTCCTTGCCAACGGCATCGCGCTCGGCGCGATTTACGCACTCCTCGCCGTCCCTATGAGCGTCGTGTGGGTCACCACCGACGTGATTGACGTCTCAACGGGTGGATATGCGGTTGTCGCTGGCATGGTGGCGGCGGTCGTGGGGATGCCGTTTGGGCCGATATTCGGGGTGCTTGCGGCATTAGCCCTCGGCGCGCTGGCCGGATTGGTGTTCCTGGGCTTTCACAGGATCCGCAAGCAGCGCGACGCGATGCTGATCGTGCTCGCCACCTTCGCGTTAATGCTCGCGATCGAATCGGGCGTGCTTTCCACCCTGGGGACCGACAACCGGTTCCTCAACCCGCTGCCCGGCTCAATCACGCTCTCCGGCGCTGTGGTCACCTACCAGTCGCTGTTCAATCTCGCGGTGAGTGTCATGGTAATGGTCGGCTTGGCAGCACTGCTCAAGCTGTCGCCCCTCGGGCTGCAGATGCGCGCCAGTGCCATATCGGACCGCGCCGCGATGCTCGTAGGCGTGGCCGTGCGCCGCACCCAGTTCCTCACGTTTGTGTTCTGCGCCGGCATCGCTGGTATCGCTGGCGTGCTCGCTGTGCTCGCCATCGGGATGACGTACGCGAGCACGTTCATCTTCACCACGGTCGCCTTCAGCGGGACGGTGTTGCTCGGTCGCGCCGGCCCCTTGCCTGCTTTCTGGGGCGCGATGCTGCTCGGGATCGTCACTGCTGTAAGTGACGCCTATCTGCCCAACGGATGGGCCGCGGGCGTCCCATCGTTGCTGATCATCCTTGTGCTGGCGACTGGCCGCATGCCCGCTACGGCGTTCACGGGTGCACGCCCATGAAGGCGGCGAAGCTCTGGACGGCCCCTGCCGTCGTTTTGGCCGTCTTTCTTCTGGTGATGCTGCTCGGCCTCGTGCGGCCCTCGCTCCACACGACGATGTTCACGATCGGCTTGTACGCACTCATCGCGGTGCCGCTGGGGCTCATCTATGGTCAGGGCGGCACGATTTCGATTGCTCAAGGGTCCTTCGCCGCTCTCGGCGCCTACACATCGGCCATCCTCACCACGCGCTATGGCGTTCCGCCCGCGCTGTCGGTAATTCCGGCCATCCTGCTGCCCGCGATCGTCGCGTTCGTTATCGCACGCCCTATTCTGCGGCTGCCGGAGCTGTCACTGGCGCTGGTGACGCTGTCGCTCGGCACCGTCATTGCGGTGGGGCTGCAGCGGGGTGGAGACTTCACAGGTAGCTACGTGGGTCTCTCAGGTGCGCCACCGCTGCCGCTGGTCGGAAAGGATCCGGTGCTGGTCGCGATCGCCCTGTGGAGCGTCCTGCTGCTGGTGGTCATCCTGTACAGCCACTTCGTGCACAGCGCGCGGGGCCGCGCCCTGAACGCGGTGCGAGTGGACCGCCTCCTGGCCGAGGCCATGGGCGTGAATGTGCCGCTCTATCTGGCCACCCTCTTCGCAATCGCCGCCGGCGTGGCGGGGCTTGCCGGCTGGTTCTATGTGCACTTCATCGGGTACATCGCCCCCGATTCGCTGAGCGTAGAAACGTCGGCGCACATCCTCTTCATGGTTGTCCTGGGCGGGCGCCGGTCAGTGCTCGGTCCGATCCTGGGGGCTGCGTTCTTCACGTTTGCAAACGACTTCCTGCCGGGTGCCGAAACGCACGGCTTGTTCTTCGGAACCATCCTCGTGCTGATCCTGCTGGCGTCGCCGGACGGCATCCTCTCCCCGCAGGCACTGAGGGCGATCCGCAGGTTCTTTGCGCGAACAATTCCAGCCGGCGGTGGCGCACCCGTCGTCATTCCCGAAGCAAAGAAGGTGGCGCAATGAGCCTCGGCGCATCGGGCATCTCCATCCGGTTCGGCGGCATCGTTGCCCTGAACAACGTGGCCGTCTCGGTCTCTCCCGGGGAAATTGTGGGCTTGGTCGGCCCCAATGGCGCCGGCAAGACGACTCTCTTCAACTGCCTCACCGGCGTCGCGCAACCGCAGCAAGGCGTGGTGCAGTTGGAAGGGCACGACATATCGCGCCTGCGCCTGGAGCATCGCATCCGGCTGGGCATCAGCCGCACGTTCCAGACGCCGCGCCTCGATCTGACAGGCAGCGTGGCTGACGCGGTCATGCTCGGCTTCAACCCCCGCCTGAAGCAGGGAATCCTCGAGGCGTGCCTGCCGTTCTCAAAGGCGCGCGCGACTGAAGTTGACCTGCGCGCCCGAGCCGAGAAGCTGATCGCGGAGTTCCAGCTCACTAACGATCCGGATCTGCCAGCGGGCGAGCTTTCGCTCGGCCACCTGCGCCTGCTGGAAGTGGCGCGGGCGCTCGCCAGCGAGCCGCGCTACCTGCTGCTCGACGAGCCTGCAGCCGGCATCGACGACGTCGACCGGGACCTGCTGGCGCAGGCTATCCGAGGCGCCGCCGCGCGTGGCCTGGGCGTGCTGCTCGTGGAGCACAACGTCGGATTCGTTGCCGACCTGAGCCACCGTATGGTCGCGCTCGTCAGCGGAGAAGTCGTCGCGCAAGGTGCACCATCGACCGTCGTCTCGGACCCTCAGGTGGTCGCCGCCTACTTGGGAGTGCAGCGTGTCGCCGCATGAAGTTTCCGAATCGTCTCCCGCCCCACTCACGGTGCGCGACCTGAGCGCGAGCTATGGCTCGCTGGTCGTCTGCCGCAACGTC
>Ga0255338_1003199_pt1 | contig 20446 bp, 11 predicted proteins | sample MeOH1_35cm_T4_19_FD_203715 | JGI IMG/M metagenome (GOLD analysis project Ga0255338, IMG submission 203715) | Sandy soil microbial communities from University of British Columbia, Vancouver, Canada - MeOH1_35cm_T4_195 | ecosystem: Engineered > Artificial ecosystem > Sand microcosm > Unclassified ...
GCCACGACGCCGTGATCTACGCCGTCGGCTGCGAGAGCGACCGGCACATGGGCATCCCCGGCGAGGACCTCGCGGGCTCCCACTCCGCCACCGAGTTCGTCGGCTGGTACAACGGCCACCCCGACCATCGCGACCGCTCCTTCGATCTCAGCACGACCGCGGTAGCGGTCGTGGGCGTCGGCAACGTGGCGATGGACGTGGCGCGCCTGCTGGCCTGCGACGCCGAGGAGCTGGCCAAGACCGACATCGCGGCCTACGCCTTGGACGCCTTGCGCAAGAGCCGGGTCAAGACCGTCTGGCTGCTGGGCCGGCGCGGGCCCGCCGAGGCCGCCTACTCGCTCGCGGAGATCGAGGAGATCGGGGACTTGAGCGCCTCCGATCTCGTCGTCGATCCCGCCGAGGCGGCCGCGGACCTCGCCTCCGTCGCGGACCCGGCGGCGAAGAAGAAGACCGAGTACGTCCAAGCCCAGGCGAAGAAGGGCCACGGCTTCAAGGAACGCAAGGTGCGCCTTCGCTTCCTCGTCTCGCCCGTCGAGCTGACCGGCGAGGACGGACGCGTGAGCGCGATGCGCCTCGAGAAGAACAAGCTCGAGGGCGACGGCAAGGGCGGCGTGAAGGCGGTCGGCACCGGGACCTTCGAGACGATCAAGGTCGGCCTCGTGCTGCGCTCCGTCGGCTACCGCGGCATCCCGATCCCGGGGGTGCCTTTCGACGACAAGTCGGGACACATCCCGCACGCCGACGGACGGGTCGTCCCGGCGCCGGGCCAGGCTCCTCTTCCCGGGCAATACGTCGTCGGCTGGGCCAAGCGCGGCCCCTCCGGGCTCATCGGGACCAACCGCGCGGACTCCGTCGCGACGGTGCACTCCTTGCTCGCCGACCTCAAGGCGGGGACCTTGCCGGCCGCCGCCGACGCCTCGCTCGAGGCCACCTTGCGCCTGTTCTCCGACAAGAAGGTCCGCGCCCTGAGCTTCGTCGACTGGCAGAGGCTCGACGCCTTGGAGAAGTCCAACGGCACCAAGGCCGGCAAGATCCGGGAGAAGTTCACGCGCGTGTCGGACATGCTCGCCGCGCTCGCCCGAGCGCCCCAGGCCTAGCCGACCGTTCGCCAGGGGGGCCCGTCGTCTTTTCGTATGGCGTTCGGGTCGGCCCCGAGGCAGCTGAGGACCTTCTCCTTGAGGTGCGCGAGGTCGAACGGCTTCGTGATGTATTCCACCGCGCCCAGCTCCAAGGCCCGCTTCGCCAGCTCGATGTCGTTCTGGCCGGTCAGCACGATGATGGTGATCCCGGCCTCGGAGGCCCGAACGGCTTTGAGCACCCCCAGGCCGCTCATGCCGGGCATGGTCATATCCAGCAGCATGAGACGGGGCCGTTCGGCTTCGATGATCCGCAGCGCTTCATCCCCGGAGGCGGCCTCGAGGACTTCTCCGCTAGCCTGAAGAAGGAGCGTCAGTATCCGCCGGGCGGCCGGGTCGTCATCGACCACCAGGATCTTGGCGCTCATGGGCGATCGCCGGACTTGCGAGGGAACGTCTGGAGCAGGAAGGAAAACCGGGAGCCTTTCCCTGGGGCGCCCTCGATCTCGATGCCGCTGTCATGGGCCTCGACGATCTGCTGGGCCAGCGAAAGGCCGACCCCGAATCCCCTCCCGGTCATTTTTTTCCCGCTCTCCGAGCGGTAATGGCCGCTCAGGATCTTGGCTCGGTCCTCCAGGGAGACCCCGATGCCGGTGTCCTGCACATAGATGCGGCAGTGCCCCGGCCGGGAATGCTCGACGCTGACCCCGAGGACGATGCGCCCTTTGTCGGGCGTGTACTTGATCGCGTTGCTCAGCAGGTTGCTGATCACCAAGGCGAGGGAGGCCTGGTCCGCCCGGACCGGGGGAAGGTCATCCGGGATCTCCAAGGTCGCCCGTAGCGCCTTTTTTTCGCACAGCAGCGCCATGCGCTTGAGGGCGGTCCTCAGGATATCAGCCGCATCCGTCGGCGCGAAGTCGATGGCGAGCTTCCCGGCTTCGAGGCGGCCGAGGTTGAGCAGGTTTTGGACGGCCCTGACGAGTCCGTCGATGTTGGTCGTTATCATCTCGAAGAACCGGCCGTTCTCCTTGAGCCATTTCGGCGGGAGATTCTCCTCCAGCAGAGTGGTGGCGATCTTCATGACCGCCAGCGCATTGCCGACCTCGTGGCTCACGACCGAGACGAGATTGGTCTTGAACTTGCTGAGGTCCTCCGCCTGGTTATGCAGCAGGCGCACTTCCAGCATGTTGCGTATGCGCATCAGAACCTCGGCGATCTCGAACGGCTTGCTGACGAAATCCTTCGCGCCCTCCTGCAGCGCGCGCAGCTTATGGGCCGGCTGGGCGGTGACGGCCAGAACCGGCAGATAGCCCCCGCTCTCGACCTCCTTCAAGCCCGACATGACCTGGAAACCATCCACGCCCGGCATCTCCAGATCGAGCAGGATCAAATCGTAGCCGTGCTCGCGATGGAGGCCGCAGACCGCGCCCGGGTCCATCGTGGAGGTGACGAAGGCATAGCCCGCGCCGCGCAGCAGCCGCTCGAGCAGCAGGATATTGGCTTGCTGATCGTCGACGATCAAGATCTTACCGTGAAGGATATCGGATGGGGTTATCATGGGAATCGATGCGGCTTATTTTCTCCCATCAGCATGTTCTTCCGAATAATCCAGCGCCTCATCCAGCGCATGCATGAGCACGTCGACCTTGATCGGCTTGGTGAGATACCGGAAAAAGCCGGCCTTCATGCCCTTCTCGACGTCGAGCGGCATCGCGTTCGCGCTGATGGCGATGACGGGGATGTGCTCCGTCGCCGGATCTTCGTTCAGGATCTTCAACGCCTGGCTGCCGCTGATGCCGGGCAGATTGATGTCCATCAAGATCACTTCCGGCTGCTTGTCGCGCGCGATCTCGATCCCGCTGATGCCGGTCACGGCGGTCAGCAGCAGGATATCGGGGTGACGCGCGATGATCTTCTCGACCAGCTTCATGTTCGCCGGGTTGTCCTCGACATAGAGGACCGTGTGCCGTCGCGCCTTCCGAGGCGAACGAGGTTTAGCCGAGGCGGCCGCCTGGCGGTCTCCCGCGGCCAGCTCCGACCCGGCGACCGTTTTGAGCTCGAACCAGAACACGCTTCCCGTCCCGACGGTGCTTTCCACGCCGATGACCCCTCCCATGAGCTCCACCAGCCGCTTGGCCACCACGAGGCCGATCCCCGTGCCTTCCTCGCCGCTGCTCTCCTGCCCGAGACGGTTGAACGGCTGGAACAGCTGCGTCATTTTTTCCTGAGGCAAACCGGCCCCGGTGTCCTTGACGCTGATGCGGATGCGTTCCGGCGCGCCCATGGCGCACTCCACGACGACCGTCCCTTCCGCCCGGTTGTATTTGATCGCGTTGGACAAGAGGTTGAGGAGGACCTGCTTCAAACGGGTGCGGTCGGCCCGGACGAAGCAAGGGACGTCGAATCGGGGGAAGGTGAGCTTGATGCCATGCTGCTGCGCCTGCGGTTCGATCATGCCCTGGCATTCGAGCATGACCTCGGCCAGCGACACCGGCTCGCGCGAGATCGGCACCTGCCCGGACTCGACCTTGGCGAGGTCGAGGATCTCGTCGATCAGCTTCAGAAGATGCCATCCAGCCTGAAGGATCTGGACGATGCTCTCCCTCTGGACGGGCGTCGGCGGCGTGGAATCGGATTCCAGCAGCTGGCCGAAGCCGAGGATCGCGTTGAGCGGGCTTCTCAGCTCATGGCTCATGCTCGAAAGGAAGTCCGATTTGGCGAGGTTGGCTTTCTCGGCCACGGACCGGGCGGTCTCCAGCTCGACGTTCTTTTCCTGCAGCACCTGGTCCAGGCGCTTTCGTTCGGTGACGTCGCGCGCGGCGGCGAACACGCCCTGCAGCCTGCGGTCCCGGTCGTAGAAGGTGGTCGCGTTATAGGACACGACGGTCTCCTTGCCGTCCCTGGAGCGGGCCGTGAGCTCGTAGTTGGTGATCTTTTTCTCGCTCAGCACCTGCTTGATGCTCGCCTCCGCCGCCTCGGGATCGGTGAAGTAGTTCTTGAACGGCGCGCCGATCAGCTCGTCCCGCGTGCAGCCGGTGAGCGCCTCCATCTGTTTGTTGACGTCCGTGATGATGCCGGAGGGCGCGGTGGTGATGATCGCGTCGATGTTGGATTCGATGAGCGAGCGCGTATAGAACTGCTGGTCCCGCAGACGCTGATCGAGGAGCTTCTGTTCGGCTTCCACCTGCTTGCGCGCGGTATTGTCCGTGCCGATCAGCAGATATCCGATGATCGCGTTCTGAGCGTCGCGCAGGGCCGTGACCGACACGAGAGCCGGGAAGCGGCTGCCGTCCTTGCGGATGTAGGTCAGCTCGTAGATGTCCTCGATGCCGCGCGAAGCCTTGAAGACGAGCGCCTCGAAGCCCGGCGTGATCTGGGTGCCGAGCTCGGCGCTCAACGCCTTGGCGCGCATGATCACCTCCTGGGGATCGGAGATGTCGGCCGGCGTGATCTTGTTCATCACTTCGGCCGCCTTGTAGCCGAGCATGCGCTCCGCGCCGACGTTGAAGATCTGGATGACGCCCTTCGCGTCGGTGGCGATGCTCGAGAAGTTGGCGCTGTTGAAGATCGCGCTCTGCAGGGCGCCGGTTTTGAGCAGGGTCTCCTTGCGCCGGACCTCGGTGATGCCGTCCGCGGAATCCCGGCTTTTTCTGGACATGGCGGCCTCTGAAATAGCGCTGACTCGTCTGCCTGCACCGGAAGGATATCAGGGCGAAAGGTACGTGGGTATAGAGGAAACGTCAGGGGCCCGTGTCGCCGCCCTGACGCGGAATTATCTTTCTCGGTATAATCCGTTCATGGTCCAGCTTCCGCGCCGCCTCGCCGCCGCCGCGATCGTCACCGCCTTTCTGGCCGGGTGCCAGGGCACCATGCCCTCCGTTCCGGGCTCAGGCCAGACCCGGACCAAGCCCAGCGACCTGGTGTTCGGGATCCATTGGATCGGCGGCACGCCGTCGGAGACGGCCGCGCGCAACATCCAGCGGACCTCGGGGCTTCCCAACGTGGTCCCGCTCGCCAACGAAGCCGCCGCCGCGGGCGTCGACGTGATCGTACGGCTCACGTACAAGAGCTCATACATCCAGATCGAGACGTTCGCCGGCGGGACCAAGAAGACGCTGACGGAAGGGCGCGCGAGCTGGTGGACGCAGAGCGCAGGCTGGCGCGACATCGGGAACCATCTGGTCTCGAACTTCCCCGCCGGAGGTCCGATGCACGCCGAGGTGCTCGCCGAGCGCGCGAAAGCCCAGCCCGCGGGCGGCGTCACAAGGAGCGACCTCGAGGCCGTCGTCAAGCAGGCCATGGCCTCGGCCGGGAACCCGAAGCCCGAAGCCTCGCCCGCCCCGCGTTCCGACGCGGACGCCCCGCGCTACAAGGCCGGTGAGCGGCCGGACGACTACGCGGTCGTCATCGGCATCGAGAAGTACTCCGACCTCCCCGAAGCGCGCTTCGCCGAGAACGACGCCGCGGCCGTGCGCGACCATCTGGCCGCTCTCGGGATCCCCGAAAGGAACATCGTTTCCCTCGTCGGCGCGAAGGCGGGCAAAGCCGCCTTCATGAAGACCTTCGAGACGTGGCTGCCCCGCAACGCGGGCCCCGAGTCGACGGTGTGGGTCTACTACTCGGGCCATGGCGCTCCCGACCCGGGGACGGGACAGGCGTATCTGCTCCCGTGGGACGGGGATCCTCAATTCCTCGACGACACGGGCTATCCGCTGAAGCGGCTGTACGCCAAGCTCGAGGCTCTCCCCGCCAAGCGCGTCATCGTGGCGCTCGACTCCTGCTTTTCGGGCGCCGGGGGGCGCTCGGTGCTCGCCAAGGGGACGCGCCCGCTCGTCAGCAAGATGGATCTGAGCGTTCCGGGGTCGAAGATCGTCGCGATCACCGCCTCCGCGTCGGATCAGGTCTCCGGCACGCTCGAGGACCAAGGGCACGGCCTTTTCACTTATCACTTCCTCAGCGGCTTGAACGGCGCGGCGGCCGACACGCGGGGGCGGGTCACGCTCGACGGATTGTACGGCTACCTCCAGCCCAAGGTCGCAGATTCCGCCCGGCGTCAGAACCGGGACCAGACGCCGCAGCTTCTGCCGCGTCGCGAAGCCGCGGCAGCGATCCTCCTTCGCTGACCCGGAAACAGGGCTTGACCATGGTCAAGCCGCCGCGCTAGGTCCTCCGGCCTGAGGGCTGGGCCTTAGGGCTCTTACCCCGGATCGCGGCGCGGCCTATAATGGAAGGGATGAAGCGATTGCTGCTCGCCCTCCTGCTCGTTCCGGCGCCTTCCTTCGCCCAGGTGCGGGGCAACGCCGTCTCCGTCGTTCCCCAGATTTCTCTTGGAAACTCAGGCATTTCTTCCCTTTCGTCGCCGGCGATCGGCAACGCCTCCTTGCCTTTGAGCGTTTCGCTTCCGGCTCCGTCCGCGCTGAACGCCGTCACCCCCGCCCCTTCCGTCGTTCCCGCCGCGCCGGCCGCCGTTGCGGCCGCCGTCAAAGCCGCTCCCGCGGCGCTGACCGCGCTGAAGACCGCCGTCCCCGCCGCGCCGGAGAAGCCGTCCGCGCCGGTCGCCGCCGAGGACCGCAAGAGCGCCTCCAACGCGATGTTCGACGGCGCGCTGAAGGTCCTCATCGCCGGCTCCGAGGCGGTGCCCTTCATCAAGACCGGCGGCCTGGCCGACGTCGTGGACGCCGTCTCGCGCGGCCTCGCCGCGCGCGGCCATGACGTGACCATGGTGCTTCCCAAGTACCGCGACCTCAAGACGGCCGGCGTCGAGCTCGAGAAGATGGGCACGGTGTCCGTGCCGATCGGCGACCGCGTCGAGACGGCCAACGTCCTCGTCGGCCGGCGCGACGGAGTGCGCGTCGTGCTCCTCGAGCATCCCGAGTTCTACGAGCGCAAGGGCGGGCCGTACGCCGCCAAGCACGAGGCCCTCGGCCTGTCGGCCTACGAGGCGGCCGGGATCGACGACGCCGACGAGCGCTTCGGCTTCTACGCCCGCGCCTCGCTCGAGGTGATGAAGGCGCTCGACATCCAGCCCGACGTCATCTCCGCCCACGACTGGCACGCGGCCCTGATCCCGACCCTCCTCAAGACCATCTATAAGGACGACGCGTTCTTCGCGGGCACCAAGACCACCTTGACCATCCACAACATCGCCTTCCAGGGCGCCTTCGCGCTGGCGACGGCGGGCAAGCTCGGCTTCGCCGACGCGGACCTCGAGCACAAAGGCGGCGCCAATTTCATGAGGTCCGGCATCGCCAACGCCGACGCGGTGACGACCGTCAGCCCCACCTACGCCAAGGAGATCGTCGAGAACATCCTGTTCGCCATGGGCCTCGAAGGCCCCCTGCGCGCGCGCCCCGACGGCGTGCACGGCATCATCAACGGCATCGACCCCGTCCTGTACGATCCCGCGACCGACCCCGACGTCGTCCACCACTACGACATCGACGGCGTCGCCGAGGGGAAGGCCGCGAACAAGGCCGCGATCCAGGCCCAGCTCGGCCTCGACCCCAAGCCCGACGCCCCGCTCTTCCTCGTCGCCTCGCGCCTCGCCCACCAGAAGGGCGTCGACATGATCTTCGACTCCGCGCGCGACGTCGTGCGCCTCGGAGGCCAGCTCCTGATCATGGGCGCCGGGGACGCCCAGACCGAGGCCCTGCGCGCCGCGCTCGTCCTCGCGTTCCCCGGGTCGATCGCGTCCTACCCATTCGACGAGAAGTTCGTGCGCATGGGCTTCGCCGCGGCGGATTTCCTGCTCATGCCCTCCCGCTTCGAGCCGTGCGGCCTGTCGCAGCTCATCGCCCAGCGCTACGGGACCTTGCCCATCGTCACACGGGTCGGCGGCCTGGCCGACACGGTCCGGGACCTGCGCGACGACCCCGTCCACGGCGACGGCCTGATCATCCGCGCGGTCGCGTCGATCTCCCTCTCCCGCGCCATCGCCGACGCGGTCTCCGGCTACCATCATCCGGGGGCCATGCCGCTGGCGCGCCGCGCCGCGATGAGCAAGGACTCGTCCTGGGAGATCTCCCTGGACGTGTACGAGGCGCTGTTCCGGCGCCTGCTGCGGGCCGAAAGTCCCGAAAAGCGTTAGGCCCTCTCCCGGCCCCGCCTAGTCCCCTACGCCCCGCCGCGGCGCCCCCGCAAGCCGCTATCCTCCCTGTATGAAGCGGCTGCTGTCGTCCGTCCTCGCGCTGGTCATCGGCCTGGGCTCCGTCCCGGCCCAGGCGCAGACCGCGCTCGGCCGGGCCTCTTTGCCGGCCTCCGCGGCGCCGGTCCCCGTCCCCGCCGGCCTCGTCGCTCCCGCCTCCGGCTCCTTCGCGCTCGCCCCCGCGCTCGGCGCCGCGCTGACGCCGGCCGCGTACGCGCCGCTCGGCCCGTCGCCGGTCCCAACGGTCCCCGTCCGCCCCGCCTCGGTGATCCCCGCCGCGCCCCTCCTTTCGCCGGCTCGGCCCGCGACGCCGCTCGAGACCTTGCGCGTCGCGGCCCTGCCCGAGGCCGCTCCCCGGATGGGCGTTCTGTTCGACGGCTCGCTCGCGCGCCCCGCCGCCGCCTCGGTCGAACCGCCCGTCCAGCCCAAGGCCGCCGCTCAGCCCCGGCGCGGCTTGCTGCAGCGCTACAAGGACGGGCGGCACAAGAACCCGCTCCAGAACGCGTTCGGCAAGGCGATGTTCGTCACGACGATGGCGGCCGTCACCGTCCCCGTGCTGTGGGGCGCGGCCCCGGCGATGAAGCTCGCCTACGCCGCCGTCGCCGCCGACGCGCTCATGCTCGCGGTCATCATTCCCGTCGCCCTCGTCCTCGCCGTCTGGCGCAAGCTCCGCGCGCCCCAGACCGCCGCCAAGCCCCCGCCCAGCCGGCGCGCCAAGCTCGCCGTCGTCGCCCTCGGCGTCGTCCTCGGCCTCGGCGCCGCCGTCGCTCCCTACCAGGTGACCGGCCCCGTCGTGGAGTACGCCAACGCCATCACCGACCGGGGCACCCCGGTCGCTCAGCAGGACCGCGCCCGCTGGATCTCCGGCGGCGCCGTCGAGGACGAGGTCGTCAAGATCCTCGCCCCCAACCCCGTCGGCCGCGAGGTCCTAGACAAGCTGCGCGACCGCGGCGGCGTCCTTCGCCTGCCGCCCTTCTTCGTCATGCGCCAGGACGATTCCTACGCCCAGCACGAGAACTTCTTCGACGGCGTCTATCTCAACGAGGGCGAGGTCCTCGGCCGGGGCTGGACTGTCGAGCGGTTCCTCAAGGACCCCGCCCTGCAGCGGCGGCTGATCCGGGAGATGAGCTCCACCGTCCTCCACGAGCTCACCCACGCCGTCCAGGGGCGCCGCCCGCCGTGGACCCCGGGCTACTTCAAGCTCACCTTCGAAGCCGAGCAGGAGGCCTTCTTCCGGGAGATGCTGTTCCGCCTGGCCGAGCTCGAGCGCGACCCCGCCGCGCGCAACAACGGCCACGACCAGTGGATGGTCCCCGACGCCGCCGACGACCTCGACGGGTTCCTGAAGTCCGTCGCCGCGATGTACGAGAAGAACGTCTCCGTCCCGAACCCCTATTTCGACGCCTTCCTCGCCGAGCAGCGCGCGCGCTGGCCCGCCTTCCGCGTCCACATCTACCAGGTGCTCGCGGCTCGCGCTCACACCCCCGCATCGGCTAAAATGTACCTGGACAAGGCGAAGGCCGCGGCCAAGGAAGCGGGGCTCCCCGAGCCCGCCCCCCTCGTCGCCTCTCGCTGATCCGATAAACCTATGTTCTTCCCCCTCATCTACTGGGTCGTCATCCCGTTGTTCTTCGGCTGGCTCGTCGTGCGCTGGCTGAAGAAGGTCAGCCCCCTCGTCGTCCCTCCCGAGGTGGCCGCGCTGTTCGCCGAGCGGCCGATCGAGCCGAAATGGTTCCGTGCCGCCCGGCGCGACCAGGGCGGCCTGCTGCGCTGGCTCGGCGACTTCGAGAAGCAGCCCGAGGCCGTGGAGGCCGCGTACGCCGGCAAGGAAGCCGCCGTCGCCGCCGGGGAGAAGGCGGCCTTCCTCGTCTTCAACGACAAGGCCGAGCTCCTCGAACAGGTCGATTCGTAAGCCGTGCCATGACCGCCCAGCCCCTGCGCGTCATCGGCAAGCTGCGCTCCTGCTTCCGCGAGAAGTTCGGCACGCCGCGCCAGCCGCTGCTCGTGCCGGGGGCGACCGCGGCTCTGACCATCGCGAAGGAGTTCCTGCCGGAGCACTCGCTCGCGGGGCTCGAGCGGTTCAGCCACGTCTGGCTGATCTCCTACTTCCATCTCAACACCAACAAAACGATCCGGCCGAAGATCCATCCGCCGCGATTGAAGGGCGAGAGCGTGGGGCTGTTCGCGTCGCGCTCGCCGCATCGGCCGAGCCCGATCGGGCTCTCTTTGGCCCGGCTCGTGGGGATCGAGGGAGCGACGATCCATCTCGCGGGGATAGATCTCGTGGATGGGACGCCGATACTCGACATCAAGCCGTACATCCCGGAGTGGGACTCGGTGCCGGACGCGGACCCGGGCTGGGTCAAAGATGCCCCGTTCCCGAGCTTGAGGGTTGAAATGTCCGCCGCCGCGTTGAAGGACATCCAGGCGGCGGAGAAACGGCTTAACGTCGACGGATTGGGGACTGTTCTGACGGACATTCTGAGCCAAGATCTGAGGAACCCCCGCGATAAAGCTCAATCTAAAGACGGCCTGGAGCTTGGTTTTTTCCTTCACGATTTCGACTGCCATTTCTCCGTCAGCAACGGCACCGCAACCGTATTGCGTCTTGTGACCGGCACGAAGATGCACAAGAAGGAACGGCGCGCCTCCCCCACCAAGGTCAAGCTCGCGTGACGACCCCCGAGGTCTGGCGCGGCAACGTCAGGCGCATGTACGCCTGGCGAGCGTTGACCCATATGCACTTCTTCGCCGGGGTGCTGGTCCCGTTCTTCACCGACTGGGGCGGTCTGACCTTGCCGCAGATGTTCCTGCTCCAGGCCTGGTTCTTCCTCTGGATCTTCCTGCTCGAGGTGCCGACGGGGGCCGTCGCCGACAAGTTCGGACGAAAGGCCTCGGTCGTCTGCGCTAGCGCCTGCCTGCTGATCGCGACCGCGATCTACGCCACGGGCAAGGGCCTGCCGCGCTATCTCCTCGCCGAGTTCATCTGGGCCGCGTCGGGCGCGCTGGCCAGCGGCGCGGACGAAGCCATGGTCTACGACAGCCTCAAGGCCGCGGGCGACGAGGGGCGCTCGAAAAAGGCGCTCTCTCTTCTCTCCTCGTTCGACATCGGCTCGATCGCCTTCGCCGCGCCGGTCGGCAGCCTGATCGCCGCCCGCTGGGGCCTGGAGGTCACGCTCTACGCGATGCTCGTCCCCTTCTTACTCGGCCTCGTCCTGAGCCTGACCTTGCGCGAGCCTCCGACGGGCGAAGAGGGCGCCAAGCCCGGCTACCGCGAGGTGCTGACGCGCGGCGTGCGCTACTTCGCCTCGCACAAGCCCCTGCGCGCCCTGGCCTTCGACTCGGTCACCATCTGGATGCTGTCCTTCATGACGATCTGGCTGTTCCAGCCGCGGCTGAAGGAGCTCGGCCTCGGCGTCGGGGCCTACGGCTTCGTCACCGCGGCGATGACCCTGTCCCAGATCGCGGTCATGGGGAATTCGGAGCGCGTCGAGCGCCTTTTCGGCGGCACGCGCCGCTACCTGGTCTGGAGCGCGGTGCTCCCGGGGCTCGCCTTCCTGGCCCTGCCGTTCGCGACGAACCCGTGGGCCGCGTGCGCGCTGTTCGTGGTGATCCCCGCCTTCGGCATGTCGCGCTCGGTGCTCATCTCGAACTACATGAACAAGCACATCGGCAGCGCCCAGCGCGCGACGGTGCTCTCCACCGTGGGCATGGGCCGCCAGCTCATGGGCATCGTCGTGCTGCCCGTCGTCGGGCTGCTCACGAAGATATCCCTGCCCTGGACCTTCGCGGCGCTGGGCGCCGCGATCCTCGCCTGCGCCTGGGCCTCCTCGGTCGAGGAAGCGCACCTCACGGTCTAGGACGAAGCCGGACTCGCACCGGTGCGAGTCCGGCCTGGACTGTTTCCGGAAACAGTCGCCTCCGCCTAGGGGCGGACTTTCAGGATCATCCCGTCCGAGTGCGCCGTCATCTCCGGCGCGTACATCGACTGGAGCACGGCCGCGCCTATGCGATAGGTCCCCGGCGTCGTCGGGCGGACGCGGTAGGCGAGCTTGTACTCGCCGTGCGGCAGCCAGTCGATGAAGAAGTTCGTCAGGGAGTCGCGGGGCTCCTCGTAGCGCGACAGCAGGTCCCACTTCCAGCCCGAGCGCAGCTCCTCGCCCTCGAACCCGGCGCCGCGCGGGTCCTTGAGGTGGACGTACTCGAACTGCGAGCGCGTCTTGACCGTCAGGCGCACCTCGATCTGATCGCCGACGGCGACGGCGTCTCCCGACTTGAGCGGTGAGAGCTTGTAGCCGTCGCCGTTCTTGTCGCGGCGGAAGTAAGTCCGCTCCACCTCCATCATCCCCGGCCCCGAGGCCTTCGGCGGCTTGTCCGTGCTGTAGATCCAGGTCAGCGACGCGAACCCGAAGCCGGGCCCGGTCTTGTCGATGAAGGCCTTGCCGTGCGTCTCCTTGACCTCGGCTCCCGAGCGGCTCCAGCGCAGGGGCTGGGACAGCCAGTCGAACGGCTCGACGCGCGCGACCTCCGTCTCCCCGCCCCACTTGATCGTGTAGCCGTCGCCCTTGTCGAGCGCGCCCCGCGACTTCAGCACGTCGAGCAAGGAGTAGATCGCCGCGGCCGAGGCCTTCGTGGACTTCCACTCGTTGCCCTTGCGGTTGAAGAGAAGCCACTGCACCATCCCCGGTATGCGCGGGTCCTTGGGCTTCATCGTCAGCAAGGTCCGCAGGAAGAAGGCGTGCTTCTCGACGCTGTCGTTGTACCACAGCCAGGAGATCTTCTCCGGCGCCCAGTAGGTGCCGGCGATGGGATCCGTGCGCACGCCGTCGAGGGCGCGCGCCAGGTAGAGGTCAGCCTTCGCTTTCTCGCCCAGACGCCAGTACACGTAGGCGGCGTAGCCGCGGCCGAACGGGGTCAGCGCGTCGGTGTGCTTGTCGGCGTAGTCCGCCCACACCTTGGCGAAGCGCCAGCCCTGCTCGGCGCCGGGCATCGCCTTCGGGAACGAGGTGACCGTGTAGGCCGCGTACAGGATCAGCGCGATCTCCCCTTCCTCGGGCTTGAGGTGCCTGGGGATCTCGTTGTTGGTGTACGCCAGGGCCTTCGAGACCACCTCGGCCGGAGGCGTGACGCCGTAGCGCTGGGCCTCGGCGAAGCCCGCGAGGACGAGCAAGGTCATGTACGGGCTCGAGCGCCCGCCGGGGAACCAGGGAAAGCTCCCGTCGCTCAGCTGATAACTCTTCAGCTTGCCCAGAGAATCGGCGAGCTCCGCCTCCACCGTCTTCGGGTCGAACATGTCGATGATCGGCCAGCCGGACTTGCGGCCCTTCGACGCTTCCTCCCAGGGCGACTCCATCAGACGCGTCAGGCGCCGCGGGTCGGAGCGGTCCCAGGCCGGAGTGATCGTGGTCCGTTTCGGGATCTTCTTCGCCGCCGCGGCCAACGCCGGATACTTGCGATAAAACGCGTTGACGATCGCCAACGGGACATATCTGTCGAGCAGCTGCTCGGTACACTCGTACGGGTAATGGACGAGCGACGGCAGGCTGTTCAAGACGATCAAAGCCAGCTGAGGATCGACCTGGACGTGGACCGACTCGTGCTCGCGCGTCGAATCGGGCTCCGACCAGGTCGGCAAGGCCAGGACCTTGCGCGTCTCGCCGTCGAGTATGGTGAAGGCCGTCTCGATCAGGCGCTCGCGGGAAGGCAATATGGGCAGCTCACGCTCCTCGGCGTCGGCCAAGGTCCCGGCGCGGGCCACCGCGCGGACCGAGAAGGTCGTCATGCCGCGCGGAGCCTTCACCGTCCACGACAGCGGGGCGATGCCGTGCGGCTTCGCCGTGAACGGGACGACGGTCCCCGAGAGGCCGAGCTTGGACGCGGCGTCCTTGCCGTCCTCGGTGACGAGCAAGGTCACCTCGCCGGTCATCGGAGCGCCGGTCTCGTTGTGCACGATCGCCTGCAGAAGCCCCTCGTCGCCCTCGCGATAGAAGCGGGGCATCTCGACGCGGACCATCAGGTCCTTGCGCGTCACCGACTCGGCCGAGACGTTGCCCCGCTTGACGTCGCGCGTGAGCACGACGGCGCTCGTCTTCCAGCTCGTCAGGCGCTCCGGCGCCTTGAAGGCGAAGAAGGCCTTGCCGTTCTTGACCGTCAGGTGCGGCTCGAAGTAAGCCGTCTCGGAGAAATCCTTGCGCGCCGCGACCGGCGGCTCCGACGGCTTCCCGGCGGACTCCTTCTTGTCCTGCTTCATCTCCTCGCGGTCGTTCGCCTTCGCCCGCATGGAAGGAGCCTCAGATGCGGGAGCGGGGGCGGCCGCGGACAGCGCGCCGCCGAATCCCGCCCCGCCGGCACGATCAAAGGACTCTTCGGACATCGCGCCCCTGACGGCGGCGACGGCGCCTGGAGCGTACATTTTCATGCCGGAATAGCGCCCGCCGTACACGCGGCTGCGGTTGATGCGCAGGCCCGGCGCCACCGGCTCGCGGATCGCCGAGTGGTAGAGGTCCATCATCTTCTTGACCCAGCCCTCGTCGACCGGGAGCTGATGGCCGTACGGGATGAACAAGGAGCCCTGCGCGGGCGAGTAGTTCCAGCGGGCGGGATACAGTCCCGCGGTCCAGGCTCCGGCGGCCCCGGCGTAGTACTCGAGCGAGCGGTCGTACACGCGCACGGCCGCCTCGCCTGAAGCGGGCTTGCCGGCGCGATCCGACACGGACAGCGACCAGCGCACCTTCTGGCCCGGCTTCATCACCGCGTCGTGCTTGAGCTTCACGAACAGCTCGCGGTCCTTCCACGGCACCTCCACGCGGGTCTGCCCCGAGCGGATCTTGAAATCCTGGGCGCCGAACCAGCGCACGGTGAAGCCGCCCTTGTGGTCGTCGGTGATCGGGATCTCGAAGGTCTGCACGCCCCCGCCGCTGAGGATACGGCGCTCGAGCATGGATTGTCCGCCCCAGATCTCGACGACCGTCAGCTTCGACAGGCCGGCGGAGCCTATGAGCAGGCGCGCCGTCTCGCCGCGCAGCACGGTGCCTTGCTCGGCGAGAGAGACCGCGGGCAGCCGCAGGGAGGTCTTGCCGTACCCGGCCGACAGGACGATGACCGACTGCTCGACGGCCCCCCCCGCGGGGTCGTCGGCGCGCACGAGGAGGCGGTAGGCGCCCTCGGCGAGGCCCGGAAGCCCGGCGATGACCGGCTTGTCCTTCGAGAAGCGCAGCTTCCCGGCGGCGGCCTCCGGACCATTGGGCACGTCCTTGTAAAGCTGCTCGAGCGGCTGGCTCTCCGCGAAACGGCCTCCCCATTGCGACTCGCCCCCGTCCATGGGAGGATCCTGGGTCAGCCGGTAAAGGGTGAACGAACCGGTCCCGTCCTGCGTCTTCTCGTTGAGGTTCAGGAGCTTGAGCCCGACGGCGTGGGGCTTGCCGGCGCGGGCGAAGCCGGCCGGCGGCTCGATGGCGAGGAGGACGGACTTGTCGCCGGCGGTGAAGGAACGCTCCGCCGTGATCGTCCGGCCTCCGGGGTCGCGAGACTCGACCGACACGGTGAAGCGCGAGGGCGGCGCGTTCTTCGCCGAGGGGTCGTACGGCTGGGGCGTGAAAGGGAAGCTGAACTTCCCGTCGGCGCCGGTCTTGACCTGGCCCGAGGCGACCTCGGTCGGGCCGCGGCCGGCCCACTGCCAGCGCCACCACCAGCAGAACCACGGGATGTACACGGAACGGGTCACCTTGTAGGTCACCGGCGCGTCCGGGACGGCGCCGCCGAAGTAGTACTTGGCCTCGCCCCCCACCGACACCGCCCGGCCGTAGCGCCAGATGCCGGTGCTCTCGTCGACCTTCACCTCGAACTCGGGACGCTTGTACTCCTCGACGGCGAAGGACAGGTGGCCGGAGAAATTCCTGTCGAAGTCGCCGAGCATGGCCTGCGCGGAGTACTGGCCGAGCAGGCGTCCCGTCGGGATCGCGCACGAGACCGAGGCCGATCCCATGGCGTTGAGCTTCGGCTCGGCCTTGCACAGCTCCTGGCCGTTCGCGTCGTTGAGCCGCACCGTCAGCTTCGAGGCGCCGTCGTAGACCTTGTACCCGCGCGGCAGGCGGCGCAGGACCGTGGTCTTGACCCGCACGGTCTGGCCGGGGCGGTAGATGGGGCGGTCGGTCTCGAGATATATCTCGATCGGGGCGGGGACGCCGACGTTGAAATAGGACGGGTTCTGCCAGTACGCGCGGCTGGCGCCCGAGCGGGCGAGCGGGTCGAGGGAGAAGCTCCGGCCTTCGCCGTAGACCAGGCTCACGGTGGCGGGGACCTCGGCGACGCCGGCGTCGTCGGTGGTCAGCGACAGCCGCTCGACCTGCCCCCAGTTCGTGCGCTTGAACGCGTCGATGCGGGCGCCGCGCGCGGGCGCGCCGGTACGGGCGTCGAGCGCGTACAGGTGGAAGCCGGCGACGGTGCGCTCCCGTGGCTCCGCGGGGTCGAAGATGAAATCCCGTTCGGGGCCCTTGGGCCCGGCCGAGCCGAGCAGGAACAGCTCGGTCACGTTCACGAACACCGCGGAGATCAAGGACGAGCCGGGCCTGGGCCGGGCGTCGTTGCTCGCGATCGCGAGATAGATGCCGGCCGTCAGCGCCGGCGGGACGGCCTGCGTCTCGACCTGCTGATACGGCGCCGGCGCCTTGATGTCGACGGCATAGCGCGCGACGGGGGTGCGCGTCGCGAGGAAGGACTTGACCAGCTCCATGTCGGGGCTGCGCAGGGCCGACCAGTCGTCCCCCCGGCGGCGGGAGAGCTCGGAGATCTCCTCCGGCTCGACGATGTGCAGGGCGACGTGAACGCGCTCGAGGTTGCGCGTGGACATGCGCAGGATGTCCTTGCCGGGAGGCGGAGCGAAGCGGCCGGTGACCGACAGCATCGGCATCTCGATCTGGGCGCGGAGCTTGGCGCAGGCTTTGGCGGAGCGGGCCTGAGGCCAGCTCGCCTCCACCGTCTTGCACAACGCGACGGCGTCCGCGGGGGCGCCGTCGGCGTGGAGCATCAGCGCGGCCTCGTAGCCGGCCTCGGCCTTGGCGCCGGGAGCCGAGAAGGAGCTCATCCAGCCCCGGAGCAGGGCGACGGCCGCCTTGCGCGAGGCCGTGTAGTCAGGGAACGCGCCGACGTTGTCCGCGTGGCGGAAGGGGATCAGAAGGCGCTTGAGCTTCCAGCTCTCGCGGACGGCTTCGCGGCCTTCGCCGCCCATGCGGGCGCTTTCCTCGTAGACGGCCCCGGCCTGGAGGGCGGGAGGCGCGTCGGGGGCGTAGGCGCCCGAGTAGTCCTGGACGACGAAGGAAAGGCCGGGCGGGTTCTTGCCCGGCTCCGAGGGCGCCTCGGTCAGGAGGAAGCCGGTCCAGCGCAGGACCGCCAGGTCCCACAAGGTCGGAGCGAGGGAGGCGTCGGCGTCCTTCAGGTCGACGAAGTAGGTCTCGCCGGCGATCGGGAGCGCGGCGAGGGCGCGGCGCACGGCCCACAGCTTCTGGTAATCCGCGCGCAGGTCGCCTTCCCATTCCGCGCGCGTGCGCTTCGTCAGGTCCTTCGCCCCTTCCTCTTCGTCCTGGGGCGCGGCCCAGCCGTATTGCTTCAGGAACTCGCGGGCGAGCTCGGTGCGGAGGATCAGGAAGCGGCCCCGCCAGGCGGGATCCTGAGGCAGCTTCTCCGGGAACACGCGCTGGGCGGCCTCGGCATAGCGGAACAGCAGGGCCTCCGACTCGGCCGCGCGATAGAGGGCCTTGAGCCGCTCCTCGCCCGAGGCGGACTTGAGGGCGGCCTCGTACTCCTTGAGTGCTTCCTGATAGAGGCGCTTCTCGAACAGCGCGTCGGCTTTCGCGAGGTCGGCGCGGGCGGGAATCGCCGCCGCCGCGAGGATGGTCAGGACGAGAAGGAATCGTTTCATGGCGCTCTCAACGAGGTCGGAGGATCCGGTTTTGACAACGGCGCGGCCGCTATGTTCCCTGCAGACTGTACCCCCGTTGCGGCGCGAGCGCAAGGCCGTCCGCGCCGGTAAGTTTTAGAATTTATACACTGTCCGGGTTGCCCCAGAGACTCCGTTTCCAGGCCCTCGCGTTCCTCGGCTCCTTCCTCGCCTTCTGCCTGGAGCTGGCCGCCGCCAAGCTGCTTCTGCCGCGCTTCGGCGGCAGCGCCTACGTATGGACCGGCGCCATGATGTTCTTCCAGGGCCTGCTCCTGCTCTCCTATCTCTATGGACGCCGGGCGCGGCTCCATCCCCGGGGGCACGCCGTCGCGCTGATCCTGCCGTTCTTCTTCCTTCCGCTGACCCTCCCCTCGCCGCTCGCCGCGTCCGGCCCGTTCGCGGAGCTGCTCTGGTCCCTGATCCTCTCGGTCGGAGCCCCGTTCTTCGTCCTCTCCACGACGGTCGTCGTCGCCCAGAGCTGGCTCATGCGGTCCTCCTGCGCGGAACGCTCCGATGGTTATTTTCTTTACGCCGCGTCGAACGCCGGCGCCGCTTGCGCCCTCCTCGCCTACCCTCTCGCCATCGAACCGCTCCTCTCGCTCACGGCCCAGGGCTGGCTGTGGCGCGGGCTGTACGCGGCGTACGCCGCCCTGTGCTGGTCCTGCGCGCCGCGTGGGACCGCGTTCACCGAGCCCGCCGCCTCGGGACGCGCGCCGTCGACTCGAGAGCGCGCGCTGTGGCTTCTCCTTAGCGCGGCGCCCTGCGCGGCCCTGCTCGCCGCGACGAACCTCCTGAGCATGGACTTCGCCGCGGTCCCCCTGCTTTGGACGGCGCCGCTGGCGACCTATCTGCTCACCTTCGTGCTGAACTTCAAGCGCTCGCCGTGGTACCCCGAGAAGCTGAACCGGACCTTGCTCCCCGTCTTCGCCGTCTTCCTCGCGCTGTTCCTGATCCCGGCGGGGCTCGCGTACTGGTCCTCGCGAGACTCGTCCCCCGCGCAGATCCTCGCCCGTCTGCTCGACCTCGGGAGGTTCGGCTACGTGCTCTTCGCGCTGTTCGCGCTGAGCATGATCTTCCACCGGTCGCTCGCGGCCGGGCGTCCCTCGTCCGAGAGGGCGATGGCCGGATACTACAGCTGGATCGCGGCCGGGGGACTCCTCGGCAGCATGATCATCGGCCTGGCCGTGCCCTATTTCGGCCGCGCGGTCGGCGCGGTGGCCCTCGATTGGGCCGCCGTGGGCTCCATCGCCGTCGCCGCGATCCTCGCCCGGGACTGGGAGCGGATCCGTCCCTACCGCAAGACCGCGGCGGGGCTGGCCGCGCTCGCCGTCGCCGTCGTCGCGGCGGTCTCCTCCGCCGCCAGCCGCTCCGGCACCGTTCACAGCTTCAGGAATTTCTACGGCGTCTACTCGGTCCGCAATGAAGGCGGCGTGCGCACCTTGTACCACGGGAACACCGAGCACGGCGTTCAATTCCTCGACGCCGCCCGGCAGAACGAGCCGCTGTCGTACTACGGCTTCGCCTCCCCGCTCGGCGAAGCCTGGGAAGCCCTCGGGCCGAAGTGGCGTTCGGTCGGGGTCGTCGGCCTGGGCGTGGGCAGCCTCGCGGCCTACGGGCGGCCCGGCATGGCCATGGATTTTTACGAGCTGGACCCCGACGTGGCCGACATCGCCGAGCGCTGGTTCACGCATCTGCGCCTGAGCGCCGCCGCGATCCGGGTCGTGACCGGGGACGGACGGCTCTCGCTCGAGAAGGCCGACGGCGCCGCGTACGACGCGCTCGTCCTCGACGCCTTCAGCAGCGGCTCGATCCCCATACACCTCTTGACGAAGGAAGCCTTCGCGTCCTATCTCCTTCGCCTGAAGCCGGGCGGCGTGCTTCTCTTTCACGTGTCCAACCGCTACCTCGACCTGCGCCCGGTGCTCGGAGCGGCCGCGCGGGATCTCGGCCTCTCCGCCGCGTCGAAGCGCCAGCTGTCCGTCGGCCACGCCGGGGAAGGCGTCGTCCCGTCGGTGTGGGTGGCCGTCAGCCGCGACGCGGCGCCGATCGGGAAGCTGGTCGAGAAGAGGGGCTGGCGGGATCTCGGCGCGGGACCCTCACGCGCGACCGCCTGGACCGACCGGCACGCGAGCCTGCTCCCCGCGCTCGCCTTTTAGAAAAAAAGCCGGGCCGTCCATTGCGCTCGCCAGGAATCGAACCTGGATACCCGCCTTCGCAGGGCGGGACACTATCCTTTGTGTTACGAGCGCAATCGACGGCCCGACGCGTGATTATAGTTTATCGCCGGGGGGG
>Ga0255338_1003200_pt1 | contig 20445 bp, 18 predicted proteins | sample MeOH1_35cm_T4_19_FD_203715 | JGI IMG/M metagenome (GOLD analysis project Ga0255338, IMG submission 203715) | Sandy soil microbial communities from University of British Columbia, Vancouver, Canada - MeOH1_35cm_T4_195 | ecosystem: Engineered > Artificial ecosystem > Sand microcosm > Unclassified ...
TCGATTGACGCCTGGGGAGAGCTTCCGGTGCCGGAAGTCGAGAAGGCGAAGGCACGGGGCGAGCAAGTCTGGGCTACAAACCAGGGATACGCCGGCGGGCCGTATGTGGACACGCCGGGCTACGCGGGCCGGTCGCAGGGGTGGATGGCCTGGAAGATGGGCCTGGAAGCCTGGCACTTTTGGGACGGCTGCTATTGGATGGACCGGCAGAACCTGCGTGGTCCGGACGGTAAAAAGATCCCGCACAAGGTGATCAATGCCGACCCAAGCCGTTACCTGCTGGACACCTGGAATGATCCGCTGACCTTTGACCAGAAGCGGAACCCACGCCTGAAGGAGTGGATCCGCCTGAACGGGGACGGCGTGCTCTTCTATCCGGGCACCCCAGTGGGTCTGCGCGAGCCCCTCGCCAGTTTCACGCTAAAGTCGCTCCGCCGCGGCCTGCAGGACTACGAGTATCTCTGGCTCTTGCGCCAGGCGGGCAAGAACGCGGATGACCTGGTATCCAGAGTGACCCCGCGACCGAACGAATGGTCGCACGACCCGGACGCCTGGGATCAGGCACGGATCAAACTCGGGCAGCGGCTTCAGGAGCTGAACCCGTAACGCGAGTTCGCCGCGCCGTCGACAGGGGGCAGCGAGAGGTGTGGCGAATAGGTCCGGTATGAAAGCGATCTGGCCACGCTGGGGCGTTGCAGCCCTCCTCCCCCTGTCCCTCGCGCTTACGACTTCTCAGGCGCGAGCCAAGAATCCGTGGCTGCCCCTCGCCAATGCTCACGCTCACAACGACTACCTTCACCAGCGGCCGCTCCTCGACGCGCTCGACCAGGGCTTCTGCAGCGTTGAAGCGGATATCTTTCTAGTAGACGGTAAGCTCCTGGTCGCCCACAACCAGGCCGACGTTCGCCCGGAGCGCACGCTGGAACGGCTGTACCTGGAGCCATTGCAGCAGCGTGTCCGGGAGAGCGGGGGCCGTGTATTCCGCGGCGGGCCGGGCTTTACGCTCTTGATCGACATCAAGGGCGAGGCTGAGCCGACCTACCGCGTGCTGCGCGATGTGCTGGCGCGCTACCAGGGGATGCTTACCCGCTATGAAGGTGAGAAGGTGAGGCCGGGCGCCGTCAGCATCGTCCTATCCGGCAACCGTCCGAGGGCCGTGCTGGAAGCCGAGAAGAGCCGCCTCGCCGCACTGGACGGCCGGCTGGATGACCTGGGGGCAGGCGCTGCCCCGGCTTTGATCTCCCTCGTCAGCGACAACTGGCAGCTCAAGTTCACCTGGCGGGGGATCGGCGCGATACCTGCGGACGAGCACGACAAACTGGCCGAACTCGTGCGCCGTGCCCATGCCGAAGGCTACCGCATCCGGTTCTGGGCCACTCCCGACACGGTGGCCGCGTGGTCCGAGCTTCACAAAGCAGGCGTAGACCTGATCAACACGGACGACCTTTCCGGGCTTTCGGCATTCCTTCGTATCCCACCCAAGAGTTAGGCGATTCTCGGGGAGGGCGCGGCTCCAACCATTTCACGGTAGCAATCGGCGCCGTCACATTAGCCGCGGCCTCTCTTTCGTCTCCCTTCCGCATTCATCCGCGTGTTCCGCGGGCAATGTGCGGTAGCCGTGGCGCTCGGTTGACGCTGTAGGGGCTTCGTGTTAGCATTGCCGGGTTCGACGGGTCCTCCCACGCGACTCGCCTACCTCATACCCAGGTCACCGCGAGGTCCGACCGTCCCCATCACGGTAGGGAAGAATGACCCCTGAAGAGCTGGAACACGTCCTCGAGTCCATCACCGAGAAGTATCAGCGCTACGTTAACCCCAGCCTCCCCAACCTCCTGAAGTTCATGGGCTTCGGGACGATCAGCCACTCCGCGGACGGGATGTACCTCCGCGACGTGGAGGGCAACGAGTGGCTCGACTTCCTCGGCGGGCTCGGCGTTTTCAGCCTGGGGCACCGGCATCCAAAGGTGGTCGCCGCCGTGCGTGCTCAGCTCGACCTCCAGCCGCTCACGATCCCGATTTTCTTCAACCAGCTCCAGGCGGATCTCGCGGAGCTCCTCGCGGAAGTGCTTCCGGGCCGGATCCAGTATTCGTTCTTTTGCTCCAGCGGCACTGAAGCGGTGGAAGGCGCCTTGAAGCTCGCGCGAGTTTGCACCGGCCGCACCGAGGTGATCTCTACCGATCGCGCGTATCACGGCAAGACACTGGGAAGCCTCAGCGCTTCGGGTCGCGAGCTGTACAAAGCGCCGTTCGAGCCGCTCGTTCCGGACTTCCGCCAGGTGCCATTCGGAGATCTCGCCGCGATGGACGGCGCGATCTCCGAGCGCACGGCAGCCGTCATCCTGGAACCAATCCAGGGAGAGGGTGGAGTAGTGGTGCCTCCGGCCGACTATCTACTCGGTGTGCGCCGCCTCTGCACGGAGCGGGGAGCGCTCTTGATTGCAGACGAGGTCCAGACCGGACTGGGCCGGACTGGTAAGATGTTCGCCGTGGAGCATTACGGCGTTGAGCCGGACATGATTTGCCTGGCTAAAGCCCTGGGTGGGGGAGTAATGCCAATCGGCGCCTTCTGCGGTACTCCTGAGGTCTGGGAGCCGTTCAGGGAGCGCCCTTGGCTGCACACCAGCACTTTCGGTAGCCCGGGCGGCAACCCGATGGCGTGTGCCGCGGGCATCGCGGCGATCAACGCGATCCGCGACGAGCGACTGTCGGAGCGCTCGGCCGAGCAAGGAGACTACTTCCTCGCACGACTGCGGGAGCTGCAATCGGAGTTCCCCACCGCCATCCGTGAGGTGCGCGGCAAGGGGTTGCTGTTAGGACTCGAGTTTTTCGACGAGGACATTGCGGGCCTCACGATCGCGGGCGTGGCGCGTCGCCGCCTGATCGTGGCGTACTATCTCAGCAATCCGAAGGTATTCCGTTTCGAGCCGCCCCTTCTAGTCACTCGGGAGCAAATTGACCTCGCGGTTACCGTGTTCCGAGAATCTCTAGCCGAAACCCTCGCCCTCATTGAGGGCGTCATGCCTGAATGACCCGCCTCGCGGAGATTAGCACGCCCCGGTCCGGCCGGCGCCGCGTGCGGAGCAGTCGATGATAGAACGTGATCGCCTAAGCGCCTTGCTTAATCAGTTCAGCGGCAAGCGCGTCCTGGTCATTGGCGACTGCATGCTGGACGAGTACATCTGGGGCCGGGTCAACCGCATTTCTCCGGAAGCTCCCGTGATGGTGGTGGAGCAGATGGAGACCACGTTTGCGGCCGGAGGGGCCAGCAATGTGGCAGTCAACATCGTGGCGATGGACGGGCGTGCTTCCATCGTCTCGGTGGTTGGACGGGACGCGATGGGGGAGCAACTTTGCGCGGAGCTTGCCCGGCAGGGGGTATCCCATGCCGGAGTGGTCGTCGATCCCAGTCGTCCCACTACTGTCAAGACCCGGATTGTGGCTCACAACCAGCAGGTGGTGCGGGTAGACCGCGAACATCGAACGGCGATCTCGCCCGCAGTGGTGGAGCAGATGATCGAGCGCGTCCGCGTCGAACTGCGCAATTGCAACGCCATCCTATTTTCGGACTACAGCAAAGGCGTGCTCACCGAGGAACTGGTGGCGAAAGTGCTGGATATGGCCCGCGGTTCGGCCATTCCGGTGTTCGCAAATCCCAAGCCCGCCAACATCCGGCAATATCGCGGCCTGAGCCTGATCTCGCTGAACCAGTCGGAAGCGGAAGCCGTCACCGGGGTCAATCTCTCTGACCTCTCCGTGATGAATGAAGCGGGAGCGCGGCTCATGCATCAGTGCGGAGTGGAAGCCGCGGTGATCACCCTTGGGGGACGCGGGTTGGCCCTCTTTGAGGCCGGTAAGGACTGGCGGCATCTGCCGGTGGTGCCGCTGGAAGTCTACGACCCTTGCGGGTGCGGAGACAGCGCCATCGCTGCCGCAACGCTCGCCCGTGCCGCGGGGTCGAATTGGGTCGAGGCGGCGGTGTTGGCCAACCTGGCCGGCAATGCCAAGGTTCGCAAGCTGGGCGTGGTCCCTGTGACGCGCAAAGAAATCGAGAGCGTCTGGACGATGAGCCACGCACGCAACGGCGGCGCATCACCGAACGGAATTGCACACTAGAGGGACGGATGGATAAGCTCCAGTTTTACATCGGAGACGTAAGCAGGTTGCTGGCGGAGCTTCCCGTCGAGCAGGTGCAAGGCATGGTTGACCGGCTCCTGGCTGCGTACGACGAAGGCCGCCAGGTTTTCCTGATGGGCAACGGAGGCAGCGGCTCGACCTGCTCCCACATCGTCAACGACCTCCAGAAGTGCATCTACCTGGCCGGGGGCAAAACTTTCCGCGTGCTTTCGCTCACGGACAACGTGGCCCTCATCACGGCCTGGGCAAACGACACCTCCTACGACAACATCTTCGCCGAGCAGCTTCGCCCCTGGGTGCAGCCCGGTGACTTGGTGATTTGCGTCAGCGGCAGCGGCAACTCGCCCAACGTACTGAAGGCTGCCGAGCTCGCCCGGGAGATGGGCGCCTACACGATCGGGCTCACCGGGTTTGCGGGCGGTAAGCTCGCCCCGCTGGTGGATGACGCGCTGATCGTTCCCTCCGACAACATGCAGCGCATCGAGGATCTCCATATGATCATCCTCCACATGTTGTTCTGGAGGATGCTGCAGGAAGTGGAAAGCAGGGCGCAGGGATGATCCGAGCGTCGGCGCCGGGACGCTGCGGATTGGTGGGGAACCCTACCGACGGTTACGGCGGTACGGTTATCTCATCCTCCCTGGCCGAGCGGGCTGTCGTTGAGATCACTCCTGCCAGCGAGATCGTCGTGGACGTGTGCGGACACCGAGCGGAAATCTCCGGCCCCGCCGATCTGGCGCTCACTAACAGCTTTACCGACGTCGCCAAAGCCGTATTCACCTTCCTTCCGGACTCGGTGCGCGAGTGGAAGTTCCACCTCACGGCGCGCACCACGGTGCCGATCTGCGCAGGGCTGGCCGGTTCGACCACGATGCTCATCGCGATCCTTGGCGCCACGCTGCGGATGCTGGGCGTGCGGCTGAGCCCCTACGAGATCGCTGAGGCCGCTCGGCTCATCGAGTTCAACACGATGAACTGCGTGTGCGGGTTTCAGGACCAGTATATGGTGGTGTTCGGCGGCCTGAACTACCTGGATTTCCGAGACAAAGGTCCTGAGTCTAAGCTGGCGCCGGTGTACGCCACCGTCGAGAACCTGGAACCGGTTCTGGGTGATTTGCCGTTATTACTCGCGAATACCGGTGTGCAGCGCCATTCCGGTAGGGTGCATCATGCGTTCCGTGAGCGCTGGCTGGCGGGCGACCCTGAGGTGGTGCAAGGCTACCGGCGAGCCGCGCGGCTGGCCCGGGATGCAAAACTGGCACTGCTAAGTGGTGACTGGCCCGCCGCAGGAGAGTTGATGAACGAGAACCACGCGATTCAGCGCGGCTTGGGCGGTAGCGGAGAGATGAACGAGCGCCTGATCGACGAGGCGCTCAAAGCCGGGGCATGGGGTGCAAAGCTGGCGGGTGCAGGAAAAGGCGGAACCATCATTGCGGCGCACGAGGACCTGGAATACCTGGGGCGACGCCTGCAGGAAGCCGGCGCTACCCGCATACTGAAGGTGCGGCCCTCGGAAGGGCTCATCGTGGAAGGGCAGATCTAAGCGCAGCAATCATGAGCAATCTCGAAACGGCCGGCGATCCGCAGCTCTCCATCGTCATCCCCTGTTACAACGAAGCGACCCGCCTGCCGCGCTCGTTGCCGGTCATCCAGGAATACTTGCGGAACAGCGGGCTCACGTATGAAATCCTCGTGGTCGATGATGGGAGCAAGGACGGCACCGTGGCCTATGTGGAAGCGGAGTCGGCCAAGGACCCGTACCTCAAGCTTTTGCGCTACGGCCAGAACCATGGCAAGGGCTTCGCGGTCCGTTATGGGATGCTCCGGGCGAGGGGACAGTGGGTCCTGTTCTCTGATGCGGACCTCTCCACGCCGATCAGTGAGCTGGACCGGTTCCTCCCGTTTTTGGAACGAGGCTACGACGTAGTCATCGCCTCGCGTGCCCTGCCGGAGTCCCGACTCGAAGTACACCAGCCCTGGTACCGCGAGCGCCTCGGAAGGCTCATGAATCGCCTGATCCGCATGGTGAGTGGTCTCAAGTTTTCCGATACGCAGTGCGGCTTCAAGCTGTTCACCCGGCGCGCCGCCTACGATGTGTTCGAGAACGTAACAGTCGAGACCTGGATGTTCGACGTGGAGGCCCTGGTGATCGCGATGAAGTTGGGCTGCTCGATCGTCGATGTGCCGGTAACCTGGCTCAACTCCGACGAATCGCGCGTGCATTGGACTCACACGGTCCGCGTCTTCCGCGAGCTCCTCCACATTCGCCTGCACTGGTTCGGACGGCGACCCGTTCGGCAGAGCGTTCCCGCGTCGCAGTGAACCGGCACACCTACCGATGAACCCCGATGAATATGCGCGGATGCACGCGCTGGAAGACTGGTACTGGTGGTTTGTGGCCAGGCGCAACGCTTCCGCGCGGATGATCCGGGACTTCGCGCCACCGGAGCGTCCCCTGCGCATCCTCGACGCAGGCTGCGGCACGGGTGGGATGCTGGACCTCTACCGGACCTGGCCGGACGCTAAGGCGGTGGGGGTCGACATGTCCTCGGACGCGCTTGGCTTCAGCAGCGGCCGGGGCCACGCGCGACTTGTGGGTGGGAACCTCACGCTCCTGCCGTTCCGCAGCGGCAGCTTCGACGTGGTGACGGCGCTCGACGTCATCGAGCACGTGCCGGATGATGGGAAGGCGCTAGCGGAAATTTCGCGGGTGCTGCGACCCGGTGGCATCCTCGTGGCTACCGTCCCGGCGTATCAGTTCCTCTGGGGCCCGCATGACGTGGCGCTCCATCACCAGCGACGCTACGACTCGGGTCAGTTTTGTGCCTTGATCAATGCCGGAGGGCTGCGAGTGGAGCGGCATACCCATCTGTTGGCCGCGCTCTTTCCATTTGCTGCGGTAATGCGCCTGCTGGGACGAAAGAAGAAAGGCTCGGAGTCGTCAGCCACACTTCCACGAGTGCCGCCATCCGTGAACCGCGCATTGATTGCGTTCCAGGGCCTGGAGTTGGAAGTCGCCCGCCGTGCTCCGCTCCCGTTCGGCCTAACTATCATGGTGGTTGCACGTAAGCCCGTGCCGGCCCGGGCGCCCCTCGCTTCCGTTGAGGAAGGGATGCCCGCGCTCGCAACCATCTGACGCGACGAGCCGACTGAACCATTTGCGGAGCGGAAAGCCACGACAACAAAGAGGGCCGATCCCGCGGGATCGGCCCTCTTCCACATTTACTGGAAGGCGGCGCAGTATCTAGTCAATGGCGCGGTGGAGTGCGTCTTTTACCTTCCCGACGCCCTGGCGGAATTCACCGGCCAGCTCCTTCTCTTGCCCCTCTTCCACTTCGTTCGGCTGATCCGTCAGATCGCCCCACGCCTTTTGAACCTTGCCCTCGGCTTCTTGCAGCTTGCCTTTGACTTCGTCTTTATGCATTGGATTCCCCCTCGTGCCTCGGGGCACGTCCTGATGCTAGTTGATACCCAGGGGACGCTTTTCTGCAAACCCGTGCGAGTGGAAGGTGCGGTCAGGAGCCATTGAACCGCTGCATCGCATCGTCCACGCCCGCCGTGATGATGACCTCCACAGCGTCCTTGGACCGGCTAATCGCTTCCTCGATGGCGGTGGTCTCGGACGGGCTGAAGTCCGAGAGGACGTGGTCGATTACGGTATTGCCTGGTGCCGGCCGGCCGATCCCGATGCGAATCCGGGGGAACTCCTCGGTGCCCAGCTCGTGCACGAGGCTCTTCAGCCCGTTATGACCTCCGGGCGATCCGCTGCGGCGAATCCGGATTTTGCCCAGGGGCAAGTCCAGGTCATCAGTGATGATGATGAGGTGGGCCGGTGTAAGTTGGTGGCTGCGCATCAGTGGCGCGACACTTTCGCCCGAGAGGTTCATGAACGTCTGAGGCTTGACGAGGGCTACCGGCACATCGGCGATGGAGCCGTAGCCCACCAGCGCCCGCTTCTCTGAACGCGTTGCCGAGATCTCGTGCACCTTGCCCAACCGGTCGACGGCGAGAAAGCCTACGTTGTGCCGGGTAGACCGGTACTGCTCGCCGGGATTGCCCAGGCCAACGACCAGCCATGTGGGCTGTGGAGAAGTGCGAAGGCGAAGCAGTGGAAAGCGCATCGTGGACTCTGGGCCCTTGGGGGGCGACGGGGTTGAGCGAGTTACGAGCTGCCTCATACAACCGGCGGCGGCAGCGCAACTACCGACTGCGGCCAACAGCCGCAGCCATCGCCTGGAGTGCAACACGAGCCGCGGAGCGTAGGGTAACATCGCGCAGGGCGGGTCCGGGTCGCCGGATGCGGGCGACCCGGAAACCACGCCTAGAGGTACGGGAGGAACAACTCGCTGACGCTGGCGCCGCGGTGAATGCGGTCAATGGCATCCGCGAGCAGTGGCGCCACGCTCAGGCACTGGAATTTCGGAGTGAGCCGACCTTCCGGATGCGCGATCGTATCGGTAATCACAACCTGCTCCACCGCTTCGCAGCGGTTCAGGCGATCCACCGCGGGCCCCGACAGCACGGGGTGAGTACACGCCACGAGAATTCGATCCGCACCCTTAGTCTTCAGCGCTTCCACGGCGCCGACGATTGAGCCGCCGGAGTCGATCATGTCGTCGATGATGATGCAGGTCTTGCCCTGGACGTCGCCGACTACGCTGATTACTTCGCTCCGGCCCGGCTCCGGGCGGCGCTTGAAGACGATGGCCAGACCGGCGTCGAGTTGCTGGGCGAGCGAGTGGGTACGGCCTACACCCCCTTCGTCCGGAGAAACGACGACCACCTGGCTACCGCGAATGTCCTGTCCTTTGAAGTAGTCCGCGATCAACGGCCCGCCGTAGAGGTGATCGACCGGGATGTTGAAGAAGCCCTGGATCTGCTCCGCGTGGAGATCGATGGCGAGGACGCGGTGGGCGCCGGCCAGGGTAATCAGGTCGGCGATGAGACGCGCCGTGATCGGCTCGCGAGGCTTTACCTTCTTGTCCTGGCGCGCGTAGCCGTAGTAGGGCATGACCACGGTAATCCGGTCCACAGAAGCGCGGCGGAGGGCGTCCAGAATGATCAGCAGCTCCATCACGTGCTCGTTCACCGGCTTGGTGGTCGGCTGGATCACGAACACGTCCATCCCGCGCATGCTCTCCTCGATCTTCACCCGGACTTCACCGTCGCTGAAACGGGTGAGGAGCATGGGTGACGGCCGCAGCCCGAGGTGTTCCCCAATCGATCCCGCCAGCTTCGGATGCGCGCTGCCGGCCAAAATCCGAAGGTTGTCATTTCGCACAGGTCTTACTCCCGTTCCCTACGCTGCTTTGCCCAATCGGGCTTGTTTACCTGTCGTCCTCGCCCGATCGCCAGAGCGTCGGCCGGAACTTCTTCCGTCACCACCGAGCCAGCCGCAATAAAGGCGCCATCCCCCACGGTCACCGGCGCCACCAGCGTGGCGTGGGTGCCCACGAACGCGTTGCGGCCGATGTGGGTGCGATGCTTTTTCTTGCCGTCGTAGTTGCACGTGATGGTGCCGGCGCCGATGTTACTTTTCTCCCCGATGAACGCGTCCCCGAGGTAGGCGAAGTGGCCCATCGAAGCGCGATCCTCGGCCGTCGTGTTCTTCAGTTCGACGAAGTTCCCGATCTTCACCTTTCGCCCGACCTTACAGCCGGGACGAAGCTGGGCGAACGGACCGATGTTGGTGTCGTCACCCACCTCGCTATCGGCCAATACTGCGCTCTGGATAGAGATCCGGTCTCCCAATCGGCAGTTGCTGATGCGCACGAACGGCCCGATCTCGCACTCCTCGCCGATCACCGTTCCGGAGGAGAGAAAGGTCTGCGGGCGGATCACGGTGTCCTGGCCGATGATCACGCCGGGCTCGATGTAGGTGTTAGCCGGGTCCTCGATGGTTACGCCATTGAGCATGTGCTCGCGTAAAATGAGCCCTCGAATGTAGGCGGTGACATGTGCCAGTTCTCTGCGATCCCCGACCTGAACCCAGTGCTCCATTTCATGGCGTGCGATGAACTGCACGGGATGGCCGTGCCCATCCAAGCGTCTCAGCAGGTCGGACACCTCAGTCACTTCCGAGGCGCCTTGGGATGGGAGCTCATCACACGTGGTTTTGAGGGTTTCCGCGCAGATTACACACGGCAGAACTCCTGGAACCCTGGGGAGCTTTCCGCCCGACCCGACGGCCGCAATCACACCGCCCACGCGGTGTAGCTCGAGCAGCTCCCGAATGCTTTCAGGACTGATGGCAGGCTGACAAGCGGCGAGTATCACTACCGGGCCACTGGTTTCGCCCAGGACGGCAACCGCGGCCCGCAGTGCGTCGGCGCTCCCTAGCGGCTGCGCCTGCTCCACGTACTCGAAGCCATCTCCCAATGCCGACTGGACTGCGCCCCCCGGTGGCACCACCACGATGACCCGCGCGATGCCGAGAGCACGGCAAATTTCAGCGGGGAAGGCCACCATGGGCTTGCCCAGGATTCGGTGGACGGCCTTAGGATGGCGGGACTTCATCCGGGTGCCCTGGCCGGCGGCAAGGATCACGGCGGTGGCGGCTATCGGCGCGGCGGATGACATTTACAACGGTTCCCACGCCCGAGCGCGGCCGCCAGGGAGCGTCGGCGAGCCGCAATCTAGAGGCGTCATGAGTGTATCACCTCTCGACGGCGGACGGGAACGCCGGTCGGCGCCGAAACATCGGCAAGGGCGCCGGAGCCCATTGCGCTATACAGCAGCACAGAGCGGAAAGGGTGGCGCCGGGTAGCCGGTGAAGTTACGCGGGGAGGGCTTACGATGAACCGTTTCTCGATAGGATGCGCGGCAGTTCTGGCGCTGGCGGCGACCGGGCACGCAGCCGAGACGCTGTGGCAGGCGACTCCGTTGACCCCGGAGAAGAGTTACACCGCGGGGGTGGAGGGGCCGGCCAGCGACGCGCAGGGCGTTTTCTATGCCGTCAACTACGAGCGGGAAGGCACGATTGGACGGACCGGGTTAGACGGCAAGAGCGAGGTCTTCGTCACCCTACCGGAAGGCAGCGTAGGAAACGGCATCCGGTTCGACCGGGACGGCCAGATGTACGTGGCGGATTACAAGCAGCACAACGTGCTTCGCGTAGACCCGAAGTCGAAAAAGGTCTCGGTGTTCGCGCACGAGCCGTCGATGAACCAGCCGAACGACCTGGCGATAGCGCCAGACGGCACGCTCTACGCCAGTGACCCGAACTGGAAGGCTAGCACCGGCCAACTGTGGCGGATCAGCCGGGACGGGAGGGTGAAGAAAATCGCCGGCGACATGGGCACGACCAACGGGATCGAGGTCAGCCCGGATGGCAAGACGCTTTACGTAAACGAAAGCGTGCAGCGAAATATCTGGTCGTTCGACATCACCGCGGACGGAGTATCCAACAAACGGCTCCTGATCCAGTTCCCAGACTTCGGCTTCGACGGCATGCGCTGCGACGCGGATGGGAACCTCTACGTTTGCCGCCACGGTAAGGGAACGGTCGCCGTGGTGTCGCCTCAGGGCAAGGTGCTGCGCGAGATCGACGTACTCGGCACGAAGCCCAGCAACCTCTGTTTCGGCGGCAAGGACGGGCGGACCGTCATTGTTACGGAAGTCGATCATCAACGCCTCGTCCAATTCCGGGCCGACCGCCCGGGTTTGGAGTGGCAGCGCTGGAAGAAGAAATAGAAGGAGAGCAAGGATGCGAAGCGGCATGCTTCTGGCGGGCACGCTCGCCGTGGCCCTTAGCGTGACCGGTGGCATTGGCGCCACCGCGGCCGGGAAGGAGAAGGGTGTGAAGGGCGTCAAGCGACAGGACTGGGGTAAGACCTACAACGAGACCCCGATTTACCTCTACACGCTGACCAACTCCCACGGGATGGTCGCCAAAATCACCAATTACGGCGGCATCGTCACCGAGTTGCACGTTCCGGATCGGAACGGGAAGCTGGGTGACGTGGTACTGGGTTTCGACAGCTACGAGGAGTACATCGTTAAGGGCAGCCCCTACTTCGGCGCCATCACCGGCCGCGTGGCCAACCGGATCGCCAAGGGGAAATTCTCGCTGAACGGCAAGACGTATCAACTCGCCGTCAACAACGCCCCCAACCACCTCCACGGCGGTGTACAGGGCTTCGACAAGATTGTCTGGAAGGGTGAGCCCATCCCGTCGGCCGAGGGGCCGAGCGTGCGCTTCATCTACAACAGCCACGACGGGGAAGAGGGCTATCCCGGCAACGTTGGGATGGTGGTCACCTACACCCTGACCGAAGACAACGCGCTGAAGATCGACTACCGTGCCAATACGGACCAGGAAACGCCGATCAATCTCACGAACCACAGCTACTTCAACCTCGCCGGGCAGGGCAACGGCCTGATCCTGGATCATGAGTTGATGGTTGCCGCGGAACGCTACACGCCGACGGACGACACCTTTATCCCCACGGGTGAGATTGCGTCTGTCAAGGGTACTCCCTTCAACTTCATCCAGCCCACTAAGATGGGCGCGCACATCAAAGAAGTGCCGGGCGATCCGGGGGGGTACGACCTCAATTACGTGCTCAACAGCGAGGGCAAATCCCTGGCGTTGGCGGCGCGGGTGTATGAGCCGACCACCGGGCGCGTTATGGAAGTCCACACCACGGAGCCGGGCATCCAGTTCTACACGGGTAACTTCCTGGACGGCAGCTTGAAGGGTAAGGGCGGCAAGCAGTATCCCAAAAACGCCGCCTTCTGCCTGGAAACGCAGCATTTCCCCGACTCGGTGAACCAGCCGAAGTTCCCGTCGACCATCCTGAAGCCGCGTGGGGTATACAGCACCACCACCGTCTACCGCTTCTCCACTCGCTAATCGGCAACTGGTGTCCGCACAACGGGCGCCTGGTACGCGCGAAAGAGGGGGCTCGATGCGTCGAGCCCCCTCTTTCTCTTGCCCCATTCCGGGAGCCCCGCGATTACCGCTGCAGAGTGATCGTGACGAATGCCCCCGCGCCCACTCGCACGTTCAACGTAACCCGTGCAGGACGGAAGTTGACCGAACGAACCTCAATGGTATAGGCGCCACCGGGCAGGCCAGCGAAGCTGAACTGCCCCGAACTGGAGGTCGTCCGCGTTTGGCCTACCGCCGGACCGGCAACGATCCGGACCGTCGCACCCACCACCGGTGCCCCGCTCGGGCTGCGCACGAACCCGGCCAGGCTGCCGCCCGAACTCGAGTCCGTAGTCAATTGGATGCGCAGGTTCACGGTGCTATTGGCCGTCACGACCACGTTCCGGCGGGTATCCGTGAGATAGCCGGACGCCGAGACCGTCAGGACATAATTCGACGCGGCCACCAGGTTAGCGAACGTGAATGCACCGTCGGCGTTCGTGGTAGTCGCCAGGTCGCCGGATGGACCGCTTAACTCGACGACGGCACTTTGCACCGGACGTCCCTGCGCGTCCACTACCAGTCCGGACAGGGTGCCTAGCCCATTTCCGGAAGCAGTTAACTGTGCATCTACCGTGGTGGTAGCACCGGCGGTGATCTCAACGCCGGATACCTGCGCGGTGATGAATCCCGTCTTGCTAACCTGGACCACGTAAGTGCCTGCTTCCAGGCCGCTGATCCGGTAGGTGCCCGACGATCCAGTGGTTGCGGTGGCGATCACGGTGCTGTTCTGGAGCACCTTGACGGTGGCCGACGCGACCGCGACCCCATCCATGTCCGTCACCGCGCCGATGAGGACGCCGCCGGTCGTCGAGAGTCCCAGCATTACGTCGAGGGTCGTAGTCCGGCCGGCGATCACTTCAATACCGGTCACCGTACTGGTGGAGTAACCACTGTGGGTGAAGGTGAGCGTATACGTCCCTTCCGGAAGATCGGGGACGCCGTAATCGCCCTGGTCATCACTGCGCACCGACTGCCCCGTGGAGGGTCCGGCGGTGACCTTGACGATTACATCCGAGATAGCCGTCCCGTCAGACTGGGTAACGCGCCCGGTGATGGAGCCAAGTAACTGGTTTGCCTGGTCCGTCAGCGTAAAGTCCAGCTGCGTGGTCGTATCGACAACGATTGATGTGGTGCGCGTCTGCGGCGCGAACCCGGTAGCGCTGGCTCGCAGCGTATAGGTGCCTGCGGGCAAGCTCAAGATCTCATAGAGTCCGGTGGCGTCGGTGGTATCCGACCGGCCGGTAACCGGCCCGCCTGTGATGGCAACCCGGGCGCCCACGATCGGTTGACCGTCACCATCTACCACCAGCCCCGTAATGCCTGCCGTTGAGGCGCCCACGCTCGTAAGAGTGACGTTGAGCACCTCGCTTTCATCCTGCTCCAGAATAACCGTGGTCGGAGTGCTGGAGACGAAGCCGGCAGCGGTAACACTGACGGTGTACGTATCCGGGATCACGCGGGTGATCGAATACCGGCCGCGGCTATCCGTGGTATCCCGCATTCCAGAGGAAACTCCCCCGCTCAACGTGACGACGGCCCCGCGAATTGCTGTGCCGGTGGTGTCACTCACCACGCCGCTGAGCGTGGCCAACTGGCTGGCCCGCAGGCGCAGCGCAAAGTCCGCGGTGATGCTGCGGCCCTGGGTAACGGAGAGCTGCCGGGACTCGTTGTAATAGCCTGCGCGGGTGACAGCCAGCCGGATCCGGCCTGTGTTGAGGTTACTGAACGAATAGAAGCCGCTTTCATCCGTGGTGGTCGATTGGCTGGGTACCCCCGCGCCGCCGGTGAGGTCAACCCGCGCGCCGCCAATCGGCGTTGAGGTACCGCGCTGCGTGACGTGCCCTTGCACTACGCCGCCTTGCGTGGTCTCAGACCGGATGGTGAAATCGATCCGGGCATTAACGCCCGCATTGACCGTGAAGCTGCGGCTCGTCCCGGTATAGCCGCTGCGGTTCGCGGTGAACACATAGTTTCCGGCGTTGAGGCGGCTTAACAGAAATGAACCGTCCGCTGCCGTTGTCGTCTGCGCCGGAGCGCTCGGACCGGAGGTGGCCGCTACGGTGGCCCCGGAGATCCGGTTACCGAGCGTGTCGACTACAAAGCCACTCACCGAGCCGGTCTGCGCGGCGGCCGGATGGGGCGCAAGTAGGCCGCCGAAAAGGACCAGCAAAGTCAGCAATATCTGCGACAGGGCACTGCGCCGAGCCCTGAAGGCCTTCGGGGAGGTAGGCAGACTCATTCCAGTCTCCGGGTGCTTCCGGCGGATCGCTCCAGCGCGGAATGGCAAGAAAACATTTAGCTAATTCGTTTTCTCGGGAATGGACGATACCCAAACATCGGGGCGCGGGTCATGGCGTCTCACTCGCCTATCAGGCACGGAGAGTCTACTGGGATGAAACGTTTCGGATCGGAACCAGACGGTCATGAAGTAGTGAAGCACCTACGAGCGGCCAGGTTTTCGGACGGGGCAGCCACGGATCAGGTGATATAACATAGGGGCGACAGGGGGGACGCCCGAACCGCCCCCCGCCACACACTTTTGCTACCCCGCCCGTATGCCATCCACTGGAGTCCATCGATGACGGAGACGTTGACCAACGTTGAGGCGCCCAACGGCGTCCGAGCCCTACTCGAAAACTGGGCGGAGAACCCTCCTCCCAGCCTGAGTGCGGCTCTGGCCGAGAACGGGCAAAGCGCCGAGGCGCTGGAAGAATACGCACGTTCCGGCATCTCGACCGAAGAAGTAGAGGTCCTGCGAAAGGTCCTTGTGCAGGGCGCTGCCAGCGCCGACCCGGATGACGCGGCCCTGCTGGCCCGTCTCACGCCGCAGCTCGATCCGCGGGAGCGTGCCTGGGACCGCATGATGCGAGCCAAGAGCACCGGCGAGACGCTTTCCGCCACCGTAACCGAAGCGGTTAAGGGCGGAGTGGTCGTGGACGTAGGTGTCCGCGGCTTTGTGCCGGCCTCCCAGCTGGGGCTGAGTGTCCCGCGGAACCTGAACCAGTACCTTGGCCGCACGCTGAAACTGCGCGTCCTCGAAGTGGACCGCCGCCGCCAGACCGTTATCCTCTCGAACCGCGTGGTTCAGGAAGAGGAGCGAGCGGACAAGCGCCGCTCGGCCATCGGACGCGTGAGTGAAGGCGATGAGATCGTCGGCACCGTGCGCCGGCTTACCGACATCGGCGCCTTCGTCGACGTGGGCGGCGTGGATGGTCTCCTCCACGTGAGCGAGCTCTCGTGGAAGCGGATCGACAAGCCTTCCGACCTGTTGAATGTAGGTGAGAAGGTGCGCGTCAAGGTCCTGAAGGTGGACCCTGAGGCCGGCCGGATCTCCCTTTCCATGCGCCGCCTCGCGCCGGATCCCTGGGATGCCGCGCGCCGCAAGTATGGCGTGGGTAACACGGTGAAGGTGAAGATCACCTCCCTGGTCGCCCAGGGTGCCGTGGTGCAGCTCGATGAACAGATGGAAGGGTTCATCCCGATCAGCGAGCTGGCGCCGCGACGGATCAACACCCCCGACGAGGTCGTGCAGGTCGGGCAGGAAGTGGAAGCAGTCGTCATCGACTTCATTCCGCGTGAGCGCCGGATCGTGCTCAGCATCCGGAAACTGGAGCAGCGCAAAGAGCGGCAGGTGATCGACACCTACCAGAAGAAGGTGCGCACCACCAGCGAGCGCACGACCCTGGGCGACCTCTTCGGCCACCTGTTCGAGGAGTACCAGCCGCCCGCTCCGGAGCCGGCGGCCGCCGAAGCCGAACCGGACGCCGTCGCTGTCGGCGAAGCGGTCGAGACCACGACTGCAGTCGAAGCCTCGGACACCGGTGCTGTCGAGCCGGCTGAAGGCGTCGAGGACACCGCTGCGTTGATCGATGACGAAGTAGCGTCCGCGGACGAGCCAGCCGCAACGGGCGAAATATCGTTCGCGGAAAGCGCCTCGGCAGAGGACGTGGCTCCGGAAGAAGTCTCTGCTCACGCTGAAGAGATGCTCGAGCACGCAGCTGCGGAGATCGCCGCCGACACGGCTGAGCAGCAGGGCCTACCGGTTCCGGAAGAAGCAGCAACGCCAACTTCGGAAGCCGAGGGTGACGAGGCGGAGCCGGTTAAGGATGCCGACGAAGCCTGATCGTTCCGTTAGCCAGGAATAGAAAAAAGAGCCACCCGGGATGGGTGGCTCTTTTTTCGTGTTCGGAATAGGATTTCCACGGACTGGGTCGAGTTCCCGATCCGATGGATTCTTTCGAGGCAGAAGTTTAGCGAGAAACGAAGGACAACCGAGTCCGTCCGGCGAACGGCACCTCGATAATCTAAACGCTCAATTCCCGGAAGGGGAGCGGGGGACCCACTTTGTTGGGGCGAATGGTCCATGGGACCTAGGGCAAGCTCTTCGCGCCCGAGCCCGTCAGCTAACCCCGTAAGCGTGGCTAGAAGAGCTCCGGTCCCGTGACCGGCGTACCGCTGTTGTGCGCCTGCCAAAACTGGATCGGCTTCGAGCCACGACGACGTCGTGGCTTTTGTAGTTTCTGGCCGTAAGAGCATTGAAGCAACCGGACTTTCCGGTCGTTTCAAGCGAATAAATTGCGCAAGCTGACCGACTAGCATCCATGTGTTGGATTCTCCACGCTTGATAAGCGGGGGAATCAGGATGGTTACGGGGCCAGGATGATCGCGGACAATCTCGACAACATTCGTATCTACCGGGACGGTCGCGCCGTGTGCGCACGCTTGATCGGCCCCATCAACCGACAGACGATCCTCGGCTTCCAGCAACGACTGGAGGGAGTGCTGCGCGATCGCTGTTTCACGCTCACGCTCGATCTGGGTGCAGCGGAGTATCTGGATAGTGACGGTATCCGGTGGCTCCAGCGGGTCCAGACCGCGCTCAACGCCGGCGATGGCGAATTGCGCCTCGCCATCCGCCAGGGGAGCCGGATCGACCGTACGCTCCGGCTCCTCCAGTTGGACCGGGTATTCCGGATCGAACTTCACGACGCGGAGCCCGAGAATTCGGCCCACTCCAACTCCGTTCAACTCACCCACGTCTAGGTATCGGGTCGAGGTGGCAGCTGGGAAATGAGTAAATCGCAGCCACTGGATGCTTGGTCGTTTCCCTGTTTCCCCGTTTGCTTCCGAGCGCTGTAGCGAGTGCGCCGGTCCGACCACCTATTGACCCGCTTCGCTCACGCCTGCCATCCGGGTCAGGTTGCGTCTTGAACCCTGGCAAGCGAAGTCAACCGCGATAACATGCCTCTCGGCATTCAGTAATCCACCCCTGCGAGAGGAAGTTGTCTCATGTCAGACGCAGCCTTCACCACCGGCCGTCGTCCGTATCCCTGTACCGTGGTCATCTTCGGTGCTTCGGGTGACCTGACCCGCCGCAAACTCCTGCCGGCGCTTTGGAACCTTCACATGGAAGGCCGTCTACCGGACGGCTTTTCCGTGGTCGGACTGGCTCGGACCGAGAAGTCCGACGAAGCGTTCCGTGCCGAAGCGTTGGAGTCCGCCCGCAAGCACTCACGGTTCCGGGAGGTGCCTCAGGACAACTGGGACGAATTTGCCCAGGGCATCTACTACCTCCGCGGGCAGTACGACCGGTTGGAAACTTATCAGGAATTGGAGCAACTGCTAACTCGCTTGTGTGATGAGCGCGGCTCGTGCGGGAATCAACTCTTCTATCTGGCGACCCCGCCAAGCGGCTACGAAGAGATCGCCGAAAAACTGGGTGAGAGCGGACTGGCACGCAAGGGGGTCGAGGGCGGATGGGCGCGGATCATCGTGGAGAAGCCGTTCGGTACCGATCTCGCGTCCGCCCGGCACCTGAACGAGAGTCTCCGCCGGGTGTTTCGCGAGGAGCAGATTTACCGGATCGACCACTACCTGGGCAAAGAAACGGTGCAGAACCTCCTCGCTTTCCGGTTCGCGAACGGCATCTCGGAGCCCATCTGGAACCGCCAATATGTGGACGACGTGCAGATCTCCGTCGCCGAAGAGTTGGGAGTAGAGGGTCGGGGCGCCTACTACGAAGAAGCGGGAGCCATGCGCGACATGATCCAGAACCACCTAATGCAGGTGATGTGTCTGGTTGCGATGGAGCCTCCCGTGAGCTTGAGCGATCGCGCAGTGCGCGATGAGAAGGTCAAAGTACTCCAGGCTGTCCGGCCCATCACTGCGGACGAAGTGCCGACGGCGACCTGCCGCGGTCAGTACTCTGCCGGAACCGTCAACGGCCAGCCGGTACCAGGATACGTCGAAGAGCCGGGAGTGGCGCCGGACTCCCAGACGGAGACCTACGCCGCCATCCGGTTCATGATTGATAACTGGCGGTGGGCGGGTGTGCCATTCTACCTGCGGTCCGGCAAGCGCCTGCCAAAGCGGGTTACGGAGGTTGTGATCCAATTCCGGCGCGTGCCGCACCTCCTGTTCCGGGACTTTGGCGAGGAACGGCTGGAGCGCAACCTGCTGGTTATTCGTATCCAGCCGAACGAGGGGATCTACCTGCGTTTCGGCGTGAAAGTGCCCGGCACCGGGATGAAGATCCGCCCCGTCTCGATGGAGTTCGACTATTCGGAAGAGTTCAAAGCCGAGCCCCCCGAAGCGTACGAGCGCCTATTGCTCGACTGCATGCTCGGAGACATCACGCTGTTCAGCCGCGATGACTGGATGAACATCTCCTGGGAACTGATCGACCCGATCTTGAAAGCGTGGCGGGAAGACAAGCGTCCCCTGCCGCAGTACCCCGCGGGCACGTGGGGGCCGGAGGTGGCGTGTAACTTGTTAGAGCAGCACGATCACGCCTGGTGGACGCCGGAGTAGCGACACCGGGTGAAAGCAGGGTACAAGTTAACGACCGCCCGGGTGCCGGGCGGTCGAAACTTGTTGGGCTTACTTACCCGCGGCAGCGCGGCTTCGAAGCGCGCGACGCCGGGATTGCGCCTGTTCGAGGCGCTTTCGTTCTTGCGGCGAGCCATCCTTCGCGATGATGGCTTGCGCATTCTTGTCATTGGGGTCCAGCCCTAGCAGGCCCCAGGCCGCAGCTACTCGTACTTCCGTCTGCTCCGCCTCCAGGCGGCTCATCCAGAACTCGCGGCAGAGCCGGTTGTATTCGCCAATCGCTTCCTGGAACTCTGCGCTGGCGACCACCACCTCGCCGTCACGGAGGACATAGTAGCGACCGTCCGCAGGAACGGCCTCGGTGTTGGCCTCTAGGCTGAAGTTAGCGCCGTTGAGACCACGCTTGTAGCGTCCGTGCGGCGGGGCAGGTGAGGTTTCTACCATCCGTGCCTCCTGGTACACGTCGATGAGAAATCAGGGTGTTTCGCACGCTTATTCTATCGTAAAATGGCTCGCTCTGCCGGGCGAGGAAGCGGGGGCAGGTCTCT
>Ga0255338_1003202_pt1 | contig 20435 bp, 16 predicted proteins | sample MeOH1_35cm_T4_19_FD_203715 | JGI IMG/M metagenome (GOLD analysis project Ga0255338, IMG submission 203715) | Sandy soil microbial communities from University of British Columbia, Vancouver, Canada - MeOH1_35cm_T4_195 | ecosystem: Engineered > Artificial ecosystem > Sand microcosm > Unclassified ...
ACCACCGGAATGTGCAGGTGACGCTTCATGTGCGCCGCGAATGGCACCAGACAGCCGCGTGGGAAGATCATCGGCTGGATGATGTGGTGCATGTGGGCGTATGTGCCGCTCGAGACCTCGATGTAGTCGATGCCGTGGCGTTCCAGTTCCTTCGCAAGCTCGGTGGTATCCTCGATCGTCAGCCCGTCTTCCATGTATTCGCGCGCCGAGATCTTGTAGCCCACCAGATAGTCCGGGCCGACGGCCGCGCGGACCTTCTCCAGCGTCTGGAGCGGAAAGCGGATGCGGTTCTCCCAGGAGCCGCCGAAACGGTCGCTGCGGTGGTTCGAGGTCGGCGAGACGAACGAATGCAACAGGTAGCCGTGCGCGCCGTGCAGTTGTACCCCGTCGAACCCGGCATCCCTGGCGCGTCCGGCGGCCTGGGCGAAGCGCTCACTCAGCTGCTCGACCTCTTCGGTCTCAAGGGCCCGCGGCGTGCTCCTGATGAGGGGGCAGGGAATAGCCGAGGGCGCCACCGGCTGACGCCCCGACAGCTTTTGCGACATCTGCCGCCCCGCATGGGCCAACTGCAAAACGACGGGGACGCCAAGCCGGTGGAGTCGCTGCACCAGCTCCCGCAGGCCGGGGATAAAGCGGTCGTCGTCGAGGCGGGGCTGGTTGCTGTTGGTCTGCCCGCCGGCGTCGACCGCGCAGAACTCGACGTGGATCAATCCGACGCCACCCTGGGCGCGGCGTTCGTAGTAACGGATCAAGCGCTCCGTGACGAACCCGTCGCGAGCGTACTCGGTGCCTATGGCAGGCATCACCATCCGGTTGCGCAAGAGGATCGGGCCGAGGCGGTAAGGCTGGAAGATGACGCTGGATTCGGATGGCATGTCAGGTAGGTTGGACAAGTTCAACGACGGCGGCGGATTCGATCTCCACCAGCAGGTGCTTCAGCGGCACCTGCTGCCCCTGGCTGCAGTAAACAGCCTTCACCGTGCCGCTCGCGCGGGCGCTGATCGTGGTTTCCATCTTCATGGCCTCCATGATCAAGAGGATGTCGCCGCATTCGACGGCATCGCCCGGCCTGGCATGGACGGTGACGACCATGCCAGACATCGGCGCGAGGATCGCGTACTCCGCGTCCGTCTCATGGTGCTTTTCGCGGTATTGCCACACGGAGGCCGTGACCGTCTCAAGTCCGACGGTGAGGTCGAGATCCGCACCGGACCAGGTAGTGATGGCGTCCTGCTGCAGGCCGTCGATTTCCGCCCGGACGCCTCCCGGCCGACGCGCCAGCAGCCGCACAAACATGGGAGGGCTCCGGTCGTCCAGGGTTATCCGCAGATCTCCGTCGCGGCTGCACACCGTTGCGGGCACGTCGTGACTGTTGACGCGAATGGGAAACGGTTGCTCCGGCCGGCCGCTGCTTTTCCAGGCGCGCAGCGACGGGGGGAATGAGGTCGCGGCGCGGTCGTACAGCAAGGCCGTGGCGAGCGCCTGCGTTGCCAGGCTGGCTATGCTCCGGTCACCTCCGGGCCAGTCGACCGAGTCCAGGAAAGCCGTGCTGAGCTCGGCCTGGGCGAAGCGCTGGTGTTCCAGGCATGCCACCAGGAAGTCGCGGTTGGTGCGGACACCGCCCACGACCTGCTTCTCCAGCGCCCTCACCAGCCGCCGTCGGGCCTCGTCGCGTTCAGAACCGTGGGCGATCACTTTGGCGATCATCGAGTCGTAGTGGCTGGAAATCCAGGCACCAATCTTCAGGCCATGGTCCACACGGATGCCAGCTCCGGTGGCCGGAATCCACTCCAGGATGCGACCGGTTTGGGGCAGGAAGTTGGCATGCGGGTCCTCGGCGCAGAGACGGGCCTCGATCGCGTGCCCCGTCAGCCGGATTTCGTCCTGGAGCAGGGGCAGCGGTTCTCCGCGTGCGATGCGAAGCTGCCATTCCACGAGGTCCAGGCCGCTGATCATCTCCGTCACCGGGTGCTCGACCTGCAACCGCGTGTTCATCTCCAGGAAATAGAAGCGTCCGTCTGAATCGATCAGGAATTCGACGGTTCCGGCGCCGACATAGCCCACCGCGCGCGCTGCCCTCACAGAAGCTGCGCCCATCTCGGCCCGCGTCGCCGACGGCAGATTGGGCGCGGGCGCTTCCTCGATCACCTTCTGGTGGCGCCGTTGGATCGAGCAGTCACGATCGCCGATGTAAACCACGTTGCCGTGCCCGTCCGCGAAGACCTGCACCTCGACGTGCCGGGGCGCGAGCAGGGCCTTCTCCAGCATGAGCGTTCCGTTGCCAAAGGACTTCTCCGCCTCAGAACGCGCCATCTGCAGGGCATGGGTCAACCCGGCGGCGTCTCGGACGAGACGGATGCCTTTGCCGCCCCCGCCAGCCGTCGCCTTCACCATCAGCGGGTAACCGGTGTGCTGCGCGTGCGTGTGCATGGCGCCGTCCGTCTGGTCGGCGCCGTCATAGCCGGGGATGCAGGGCACACCCGCGTCGAGCATCAGGTGTTTCGCGGTGGCCTTGTCGCCCATCAGCCGGATGGCCTGCGGGCTGGGGCCGACAAACGTCAGCGAGGCCGCGGCGCAGGCTTGCGCGAAATGCTCGTTTTCGGAGAGGAAGCCATACCCTGGATGGACGGCGTCCGCGCCGGTGCGCCGCGCCGCGTCCAGGATGCGGTCGATCGCGAGGTACGAATGCGTCGCAGCGGGGGGGCCGATCAGCACCGCGACATCGGCCGCCTCCACATGCGACATCTCCCGGTCGGATTCGGAGTACACGGCCACCGTGCGGAGGCCCAGGGCTCGGGCGGTACGCGCAATGCGCACGGCGATTTCGCCCCGGTTGGCGATCAACAGCGTTTTCATGTTCTTCACGGTGATGGGCGGTCAGAAGCGTGCGACCGCGAAGGTGTTGGAATGCAGCACGCGGGTTTGCGCGTCCTGGCAGATGTCGAGGCAGATTGCCAGCACTTGCCGGGTGTCGCGCGGATCGATGATCCCGTCGTCCCACAGTCGTGCTGTCACGTGCAGCGCGGTAGACTCGCGCTCGAAGCGGGCGACAAGCCTGTCTTCGGCCTGCTGCAGCTCAGCGCGATCGACCTCGGCGCCGCGCCTGCGCGCGGCTTCCTCCTCCACGATGGTCATCACTCGCGCCGCCTGCTCCCCGCCCATGACCGCAACCCTGTTGTTGGGCCAGGCGAACAGGAAGCGAGGGTCGAGAGCGCGGCCACACATTCCGTAGTTGCCTGCGCCAAAGCTCGCGCCGATGTTGATGGTGATCTGCGGAACGATGGCGTTGGCCACAGCCTGGATCATCTTGGAGCCGTGCTTGACGATGCCACGCCGCTCGGCTTCCTTGCCCACGATGAATCCCGTGATGTTCTGTAGGTAGACGATTGGCGTGCCGGACTGGCACATCAGCTGGATGAACTGCCCCGCCTTCGCGGCGCCGTCGGCGTCGATGGGCCCGTTGTTTCCGATGATGGCTACCGCCATTCCTTCGATGCGGGCCTGGCCGCAGACGGTCGCCGGACCGTAGGCAGGCTTGAAGTCATAAAAGTCCGAGTCGTCCACGATCCGCGCGATCACCTCGTGCACGTCGTAGCTCTTGCGGAAGTCAACTGGCACGATGCCGAGGAGATCCTCCGCTTCGTACCGCGGCGGCGGCGCATCCGGTGCCTGTCGGGGCGCGCGCCGCCAGTTGAGGTTGCGGAGGATGTTGCGCGCGACCTCAATCGCTTGGTGGTCGTTGTCCACGACGTAGTCCGCCACGCCCGAGACGGTGGCATGCATCTCGGCGCCGCCCAGCTCCTCGTCCGTGGCCACCTCGCCGGTGGCTGCCTTCAGCAGCGGCGGTCCGGCAAGGAACACCTTGGCCTTGTCACGCACCATGATCACATAGTCCGACAACCCGGGGATGTACGCTCCGCCGGCGGTGGAGGAGCCGTGGACCACGCTGATCTGGGGAATGCCGGCGGCGGACATCCTGGCCTGATTGGTGAACTGGCGGCCACCTTCGACAAAATATTCACCCTGATGATGCAGGTTGCCGCCGCCGGACTCGACCAAGTAGATCGTGGGGAGCTTGTTCTCCTGGGCGATCTGCTGCGCGCGCAGGTGCTTACGGATGCCCAGGGGCAGCATGGTGCCGCCCTTGATCGCGCTGTTGTGGCAGATCACCATACAGCACAGGCCGCTGACAAATCCGATACCGATGATGAGGTTGCCGCCCATCACGAAGTCCTCGCCGTCGTCCTCGTGCATCCCGAGACCGGCGAGCGTCGACAACTCAAGGAAGGGGCTGCCTGGATCCAGAAGGCGCGCGACCCGATCGTGCGGCATGAGCTGCCCGCGCTGCTCGAACTGTGGCCGGCGCTTCTCCGACAACGTTCGCACCCGGCCTTCCAGATGCCGCATCCGCGCCAGGAGTTCGAGCATGCCGCGGCGGTTGCTGGCGAATGTGGGACTCGCCGTGTCGATGGTGGATTGCAGAACTGCCATGTACCCAGTGCTTGTTCACCGCGCGGACCCGCCCGCCCGGTCTTGGTTGTTCAGGTTGTCTAGTCGAGCAGCAAGTTTCAGGCCAGCGCGTGCGTGCGCTAACTCCGCCGTGGCGCGCGTTGCAGGCGCCGTCGTGTTGTCTTCAGCAGGGACACAGTGCCCAAGGGAAGGGCACTTGCGGCGGCGATTTGCCCACCGACGCCGTGAAAAGCACTCCATAGTCGTGGCACCGAACTTGCCGGATGAAGGTGGGTGGCCGCAGCGCCGCTGGACATGAGAGCGGGCACCGACACGGCGCTGGCGCGCGTGGTGGCCGTGTTCGGGACGGCCCGGCCGCATCACGCGACTGCTTCGCCAACGCCCGGGCCAACCGCCTGAAAGTGCTGGTGCATGACGGTATCGGCATCTGGCTGGCCGCGCGGCGGCTGCACACGGGCAAGTTCACTTGGGCGACGACGGCGCAGCCGCACGTGGGCGTCACAGAGCAGCAGTTGCAGGCGCTGGTGCTGGGCCTGCCCTGGCAGCGCGTGGGCGAGGCCGGGATCATCAGCGTGGTGTAGGGCGCCCGTGCAATTGCCGGATACGCCAATGGCGGCGGTGCCTGCGGCGCGGCACACTAACAGCAATGACAGACCTCGCGCAGATTTGGGTGATCTTGTTTTCGGTGCAATCCGTTGCGCTATCGTCTACGGGTAAACCCGTTTACATAGGGGATACCGGCCTCATTGCGCCCTGACCAACATCGAAATCCCCCGCCCGCGCCCGGAAACCGGAGTGTTTGGGAGCGCCGTGAGCACATGGTACGCCTTTGCGCCATCAAGCGACCCATCGCCACATGGCCGAGGAAAGCGACTTCCCCGAACGGCACCGCCACCACAGTGTTTACCCGGGGGCAATAGTGCCACGATCCGCATCAAAAACAAGATCACCCCAACAAGAGCGAGCTCGCCAGAATGGCCGTGGAGCTGATCGGCCAGCTGTATGACGTGGAACACAACATCCGCAGCCTGGCCGCCGAAACCCGGCTGCAGCAGCGGCGAATCCGGGCCGCGCCTGTGGCTGACGCACTGCACGACTGGATGCTGGCGCAGCGCGTCCGGGTCACCAACGGCACGGCCACGCCCAAAGCACTGGACTACAGCCTGAATCGATGGACAGCGTTGACGCGCTACCTGGAAGATCCACGCCTGCCGATCGACAACAACCACGATGAGCAACAGATCCGGCCATGGGCAATGGCCTGCTCATCTGCTCATAGTGCCCCCTTTCGTTAAGTACTTGAAAACATTGGAATCTAATTCTCGCCATCGACGCGACACGGGCGAGCTGTTCGCGCGGCAGCCTCGATGACTCGCTGATCGAGCAGATCGTCGGTGCGGATCTGGTACGGTGCTCTCGCGACGACCTGTTCGGCGGGCAGGAGCCCTGCCTTGATCAGGCGCTGGATGCAGTGATTGGTGACGCCGAGCTTGGCTACAGCTTCCGACATCGTCAACCATTCGCCATCCTTGTGCGCAGAGCGATAGGCGCGAATGTCATTGACCATTCGCACCGAGGCAACGCGATGCGCGGTCCAGGTCTTGCCCTGACCCGTCGAAAGCGCCATGCGATTGAGCGACGCGGCGATGTGCTCGTCGGACCACTTGCCTGCCATGCTGCGCATGACGGCCAGCGCCTCCTCGGGTGTGCGGCAGCCATGCTCACCGGAGCGCGGCTTGACCATCCGCACTTGAGAGTGCTGGCCGCCACGCCAGTGGATCGTGAGCACGACCTCGCGCGTCGCATCGTCAACGTCGGCAATGATGTCCTTGACGAGCGTGCGCAGCAACTGCTGGCGCGTTCGCATCGTGACGGGGGGCGAATTCCACGCTGCGGCGAGATCGTCAGCCAGTCCCGCCAGGTCCGGTGGCGGTGCCGAGGCCTGGGCTACAAACCTCCAGCGTCCCGTCTTTGTGGGAACGACCTATTGCAACTCAACAAAGCGGGCATGTCGCCAGGCGCTGTGCGCTGCGGCCCCGCGGCGGGCCCATGGGCCTCAACCCGCCTCGTCGGCGTGCGGGCTTCCCCGGTCCAACCAACTTCCCTGCCTGTTTTCGGGCAGGCCATGGTACGGCCGGGAGCGGCGATGCGGCGGAACCGTCCAGTCTACGCGTCGGTTCGGCTCGCCCCCGTCGATCCGGATGCAGGTGCCAGTGACGAAGGCCGCCCCTTCGGACAGCAGGTAGACAACGGCCGAGGAAACTTCGGATTCGGTGCCGGCGCGCTGCAGCGGAATCCAGTCGCGCTGCTGGAGCATGGTGGGCCGGAAGGACGCCGGGTAGGTATCCAGGCCGCTCGAGGCAATCAGACCGGGCGCCACCGCGTTCACCCGTACGCCGGCATGCGCCCACTCCAGGGCCGCCGTCTGCGTAAAGTTGAGCAAGCCGGCACGCGCGGCGCCCGAGTGGCCCATGCCTGGCATCGACTGCCACATGTTCGCCAGGACGCTGACGATCGCGCCGCCATGGGCCTCCATCGACGCGCGAAAGCATTCGCGAGCAAACAGGAAGCCGCCCGTTAGGTTATTGCGCACCACTGCGTCCCAGCCGTTGGCCGAGATGTCGCGCAGCGGAGCGCGAAACTGCCCGCCTGCATTGTTGACGAGCCCGCGGATCGGCGAGCCCAGGGCGCACACCTCTCGTACAACCGTCTCGACCTGCGGCTCGACACGGATGTCGCAGGTGTGGACGCTGGGAGGGGTGTGCCCAGCCGCCGCGATCTCGTCGCGAACCGTCTGCAGCTTCTCGATGCTCCGGCCGATCAGCGACACGGCCGCGCCCAGGGACGCGAGTTCGTGGGCGATGCAGCGGCCGATGCCACTGCCGCCACCCGTGACGATGATACGCCGGCCTTCGAACAGGTCACCCCTGAAAATGGAGCGGTATTGGCCCGCACGCTTCGCGCCGCTGTCCGCGCCGGCATCCGTCGAGTCGTTCATGCCCACTCCTTCAATCAACCATGCCGAGTTGGCGCGCCACCAAGTCCTTGAGCACCTCTTCGGCGCCACCGCCGATCGCATTGACCTTCACCTCCCGGTAGATGCGCTCCACCTTTCCCCCCCGGATGAAGCCGGAGCCACCGAGGATCTGAACGGCCTCGCTGGCGCAGAACGCGAGTGTCTGGGTGGCCTGGTTCTTGAGCATGCACAGGTCGGCCACCACGCGGTCCCCCTGGTCCATGCGCCAAGCTGTGATTTCCAGCATCGCCTGCGAGGCCGCGATGCGCTGCCGCATGTCGACTAGCTTGTGACGCACCACCTGATGCTGCACCAACGGCACCCCGAACGTCACGCGCATCTGGGCATAAGCCAGCGCCTCCTCGTACGCCACGATCGCGAAGCCGAGCGCCGACGCGGCCAGGCCCAGACGCTCGTCATTGAAAGTGGAAACGACGGCCCTGAAGCCGACGCCTGGCTCGCCCACCAAATTGCCCGCCGGCACCCGCACATTGTCGAAATGCAGCGTCGCGGTATCCGAGGACAGCCAGCCCATCTTGGAAAGCCTGTGCCGTTCCAACCCAGTGGGCTCGCCCTCCACCAGCAGTAGCGAGATGCCGCCCATGCCAGGACCACCCGTCCGCGCGGCGACCAGTATGCAGTCGGCACGCATGCCGCCGGTGATGAAGGTCTTCTCGCCATTGATCACAAATTCATCGCCAACACGCTCCGCGCGCGTCCGTAGGCTGGCCACATCAGACCCGCCCTGGGGCTCGGTGACGGCCAGCGCGCCGATTTTCTCGCCCGCGATCACGCCTGGCAGCACGCGGGCCTTGAGTTCTGCGGAGCCCATCTTCGCGATCGGAATCGCGAAGATGGCATAGCCGATCAGCGAAACGTAGGCCCCACCGGAGCCGCAGCGCGCCAGTTCCTGGTGCAGGATCACCGTGTGCAGGTGGTCGACCTCGCTCCCGCCGTATGCCTCGGGCAAGCGGATGCCGCTGAGACCGATGCGCCCCGCCTTGCGATGCAGTTCGAGTGGAACCTCGCCTGCCTCGTCCCAGGCGTGGCAGTGCGGCTCGATCTCCTCGCGTACGAAGCGCCGCACCTGAGCCCGGAAGGTCTCATGGGCAGAGGTGTAGAAGGGGGAAACGGCGGTGGAAGGATCGAAGCTCATAGCGGCGTAGGAGATGAGTGGCTGGCAACGATCAGGCGGGCTGCACCTGGCCGCCGAGATAGAGGTCGACGATGCGGGGATCCGACAGCATAGCTCGCGCGTCACCCTCCTGGCGGATCTGCCCTAGTTCCATCACGTAGGCGCGGTCGGCGATTTGCAGGGCCGCCCTGGCGTTCTGTTCGACCAGCACGACGGCCATGCCATCGCGCTTGAGTTCGGCGACCAGCCGCAGCACCTCCTCTACCACTTTCGGCGCCAGCCCCAGGCTGGGTTCGTCCAGCATCAGAACCCGCGGCGTCACCATCAGGCAGCGCGCCATCGCCAGCATCTGGCGTTCGCCGCCGGAGAGCGTGCCGGCGAGTTGCGTGCGCCTCTCCTTCAGGCGAGGAAACCGCGCGTAGTTGGCTTCGAGCCCATGCTGGATAGCACGCCGCGAACGCGACCGGTAGCCACCCAGAATGAGGTTGTCCTCGACAGACATCCCCCCAAAGAGGTCGCGGCTCTCGGGCACCAGCGCCAGGCCCATGGCGACGCGCTCGTCGAGCCCGCTAGCCGTGATGTCCTCGCCGTCCAGCACCAGCCGACCGGTCGCGGACAGCAGGCCCATCAGGGCATTGAGCGTGCTCGTCTTGCCAGCCCCGTTGGCGCCGATCAAGGTGACGATGGAGCCTGGCGCGACCGTCAGACTCACCCCATCGACTGCCCGAGTGCGCCCGTAGGACACGCCCAGCCCTTCCACGCTCAGTAGGGAGGTCTCAGGCGCCAATGGCTTCCCCCAGGTATGCGACCTGCACCGCGCGGTCCTGCCGGATGTCGCAAGGCAGGCCTTCGGCGATCTTGGTTCCGAAGTTGAGCACGACCAGGCGGTTCACAAGGCTCATCAGGAAGCCCATGTCGTGTTCGACCAGCAGCACGGTGATGCCCTGCTCCCGCAGCGCCCGCAGCTTTTCGGCTAAGGCCTGCTTCTCTCCGTGGCGCAGCCCGGCTGCCGGCTCGTCGAGCATGAGCAGTAACGGGTCGAGCGCGAGCGCCCGAGCGATCTCCACCAACCGCGCCTCGCCGAGCGAGAGGCTCGCCGCGTGCCTGTGCATGATGGAGCTCAGGCCCAGCCGTTCCAGCTGCCGAGTGGCCAGCCCGAAGATTTCGAGCTCTTCGGCGACATTCATGCGAAGCATGGCCCGCAGCGCCCCGTGCTTGCCCCTGCGGTGGGCGCCGAGGGCGACGTTCTCCAGCACCGACATGCCCGGCACCAGCCGCGCATGCTGGAAGGTCCTGGCGACGCCCCGGCGCGCGGCGTACTCGGGTGAGCGGCCCGATAACCTATCGCCGAGAAAGGTGACGGATCCGTGCTCCGGATAAAGCGCTCCGCTGATGATGTTGAAGGTAGTGCTCTTGCCCGCGCCATTCGGCCCGATCAGTCCGAGGATCTCCCCCGCCCGCACCTGGAACGACAGGTCGTTGACGACGACCAGGCCACCGAACCGCTTGGTGATGCCATCGATGGTGAGGACCGGCGTGCCGCGTTCCGGTTGCGCCGCGGGGCTCACATCCGGCGCCGTACTGCCCTCCGGCACTCGCGGCGCAGGCAGGCGGCAGAACCGGCGCACAACGGACCAAATGCCGTCCGGCGCTGCGTGCAGAATCGCGATGAGAAGCGCTCCCAGCACGATGACCTCGTAGTTGCCCGTAAGGTTGAAAAGCCCGTTGAGCACCCCTTCCAGTTGGCCGCGCAGGATCACCACCGCGGCCGAGCCCGCCAGCGCGCCATAGAGATGGCCGGAACCGCCGATGACGGCCATCAGCAAGTATTCGAGGCCCGCCTCCAGGCTGAAGGAGGTGGGCGTCACGACCCGTTGGAAGTGGGCGAAGAGCCAGCCCGATACAGAGGCGAGCACCGCCGCAAATACGAACACGGTGAGCTTGACCCGCATCGTGTCCACGCCGCAGGCACGGGCTAGTTCAGCCTGCCCGTGAAGCGCGCGGATCGCCCGCCCGACGCGGCTCGACAGCAGGTTGCTGCTGGCCAGCAGGGCGAGACCCACCGCCGGCCAGACGAGATAGAAGAAGCTCCTGGTTTCCTTGAATTCGAACCCGCCGACAGCGATCGCAGGCACGCCGGTGATGCCGTTATTCAGGCCGAAGGCCTCCACGGTGCCGAACAGGTAGTAGACGCTCACGCCCCAGGCAATGGTGGCAATGGACAGAAAGTGCCCGCCCAGCGGCACGGTGGCTAGGCCGATGACAAGTGCGCAAACGCCAGTCGCCAGCATGCAAAGCGGCAGGGTCAGCCACGGAGATAGCCCATATCGAGTCGTCAGGTACGCCGTCGTGTAGGCGCTGATGCCGACGAAGGCCGCCTGCGCGAAAGAGGTCATGCCGCCGACGCCAGTGAGGATGACCAGACCGACCGTCACCAGCGCGGCCAAGCCGATGTAGACCATCAGCGTAATCCAGGACGTCGGGATGCCCAGCAGGGGCAGGCACAGCACAGCCGCGCAGCCCAGCGCCACCGCTGCGTACTTCCTTGCCGCCGTCATGCGTGCTCCTCCGAGTGCAGCGCCCGCGCCGAGATCCAGAACAGCGCCGGAAGGATCAGCGTGAAGACGATGACCTCCTTAAACGTGCTGGCCCAGAAGGAAGCGAACCCTTCCGTCAGTCCGACGAAAATGGACACTACCAATGCTGTGGGGTAATACGCCAGCCCACCAAAAATCGCCGCCACGAAGCCCTTGAGCCCGATGATGAATCCGCTGTCGTAGTAGATAGTCGAAAGCGGGGCCAGTAGGATCCCGGCCGCCGCGCAGATTGCCGCCGCAAGCGCGAATGCAGCCTGTCCGGAGGCATCGGTCGAAATTCCCATCAGCCGGGCGCCCCGAGGATTCATCGCCGACGCGCGCAGTGCCTTGCCCTGCCGGGTCCGGGTGCTGAAGAACCAGAGGCCGACCAGGATCGCCAGGGAGACGACGACGACCAGGATGCTTTGCCACGGAACAGCCTGTCCGAACAGGTTGACGCCGCCAGACAGGTATGCAGGCGTTCGCACGCCGTCCGAACCGAACACATACAGGCCGGCGCCGGTCAATACTAGATGCGCCCCCATGGCCGCCATCATGAGCGTCAGCACCGATGACTGCGCGATTGGGCGGAACGCGAGGCGGTAGATCGCTGGCCCAAGCGGGATCACGATGGCAAGGGTCAGGAGCGCGCACGCCAAAGGCCCCATCCTCAGCGGGGCGAGAACGACTCCGGCGACACAGATGGCCGCGGGGTACCCGAGTTCCCGCGCCAGGATGACCAATGCGCCGCGCACCGTGAGGGGGCGGATCCTGAAGACGGAGTGGACCGCAGTCAGCACGCAGATCGCGCCGAGCAACAGCAGGATGCGGGGGGTCGAGCCGGACAGCAGCGCGGTCATCGTGAGAGAAGAGAAGACAATCAGTTCACCGCCGAAGAACAGCACGATGCGGGTGACGCTAAACACCAGGATGATCGCCATCGCCAGGATGGCGTAGATCGAGCCGTAGACCAGCCCGTCCTGCAGTAGTGCGAGAAAAATCGTCAGATCCATGCGTCTGTGCAGTAAGCAGTGAAGCAGCCGGCGGAAGCTGCGCCGGACAGGGAACGGCGCACAGTGGCCGCTCGCGGGAGTCGCGAGTAGCGGCTCATGGGATGGGATCGGGGCGTTTCGCAGCCACGAACACGTCCCCACTGGCTTGCGGTGCGAACAACCGGGCCACCTCCTCGACCCTGCGGGCCAGAGCAACGTTGGTGCTCAAGGTGTTCTTGTCCGTGACCTCGGCGTCCGAGGGCGTCATCCGCGAAACCAGCATGCGCGTGATACGCGTGGAGCTGGAGTTGCCCATGTCCGCCATGCGATCAAGGCGCCGCTGGAACTCCTCGCGAAGGGCAAACGACTCCAACAGCTCGCAGGACTCCTCGCCTGCCGCTGCCTGCAGCCGGCCGCACGCATCCAGAGCCGGTATCACGATCAGCCCGATCTCAGACTCGTCGGCCCCGCAGATCAGAACGTGTGAAGCCAGGGGCAACAGCCCGTTGATCGCGACTTCACGCAACGCGGCAACGTTGATCCAGGTGCCTGTCTTCAACTTGAAGTCCTCTACGACGCGGCCGTCATACTTCATGCCCTGCAGCATGTCGGCCGGATCTGCGAAGCGCACGGCGTCGCCGAGACGGTACCAGCCCTCCTCGTCGAAGGCCTTGGCCGTCAGTTCCGGCTGCCGGAAATAGCCGCGAAAGACCGCCGGGCCCTTGCCACGGATCTCCAGTTTGGCGCCATTGGGAAGGAGCTTCACCTGCGAGCCCGCCACGGGCAGGCCGACCACACCCTTGAGCCTCGTCATCCAGTTGCACACCACGAGCAAGGGCCCGGTTTCAGTGGAACCGTAGCCGCTGCCGATGTAGATGTCGCCGCCGGAGACTTCCCTCGCGAGGTTGCGATAGCGCTCGCTGACGGCGTCCGGGAGGCTGGCCGCCGAGTAATACAGCATGTCCATGCGGCTGAAGAAGCTCTGCCGGAATTCCGCATCCTTCTCGATGAACGGCAGCAGCGCCTCAAAGCTCGCGGGCACGCCGATGAAGATGGTCGGCCTGACGTCGGTGAGGTTGCTCACCGTCTTGGCGATCAGCGCCGGCGTAGGACGGCCGTCGTCGATGTGGAGCGTGCCGCCGCTTTGGATGATCAGCCCCATGATGAGCGACCCGCCGAAAGTGTGGTTCCACGGCAGCCAGTCGCACATCACCACCGGCGATTCGGTAGTGAACGGCCACGCCTGCTCCACCATCTGCATGTTCGCGCGGCACATGCCGTGCGTGGTGACCACGCCCTTGGGCAATGCGGTGGACCCCGAGGTGAACAGGATGCGCGCGACGGTCTCGGAGCACACCCGCGATGTCGCCTCCTGCACTGCCGGCCCTGCCGTCGTGCGGAGCAGACTCTCGAACTCCGTTGCCGCACGCTCCCCGGAAGCAGTCTTGCCGCAGACGACTTCCATCCCGGGCGGAACCACGGCTGCGAGTGCGCGCCCATACTTCGCCATGTCTTCCACGAACACCAGCCCGGGCGTAAGCAGGTCGTAGCAGTGGCGCAGCTTGACGAAGTCGGTGGAGAGCAACGCATAGCCCGTCGAAACGGCTGAATAGGGGATGCCGACGTGGAGCGCGGCCAGCCCCATCAGGGCGTGCTCGATGGTGTTGCCGGACATGATCATCAGCGGGCGCGCCGTCCCCAGGCCGCGATCGACCAGGGCCTGTGAAAGCCGCTCGACGCTGGCGAAAGCCTCCCGGTAGGTAATGGTGCGCCAGCCGCTGCCGCTTTCGAGGCGCTGGGCCAGGAAGACGCGGTCTCCCGCGTTCGTGGCCCAGTGCTCGAGGCGCTCGGTGTAACGGACGTTGTGCGGCCGCAACTCCTCGGTGGATCGCAGGATGATCGAACCGTCCGGCATCTGGCGCACAGCGGTTGCATGTCCGCCGAGATGCAGGGCATCGCGGGCGCGACGCGTCAAGTTGGCCTCCTGGTGTTGTCTCATTGGAAAGTACCACCCAGCAGAGCCGCCGTCACTTCGCGAGCACCCACTCTCCCTTGCGAACCGTCACCATGACGACCGAGGCCTTGTCGGTCACCTCGTGATTGGAGGCAGTATAGGCTAGTATGGCATGGGCGCCCACTACCTTCAACTGCTCGATGGCGTCGCGCAGCGCGGCCCGGAAGGCCGGCGTACCCGGCTTGCCGGCCTTCTTCTTGGCGATCGGCACGGCCGCGCGCAGCAGTTCTGCGGCGTCGTACATGTTGGCGGCCGATGGCGTGCGGGAGTTGACGCCGTACTTGGCCTCATAGAGCTTCACGAAGCCAAGGCTCTGGGCATGGGTCGGATAGTCCTTCGGCAGCTGTTCGGCAACGCCGCTTGGCCCCATGGGGAAGAAGATGCCTTCCGCCGATCCGCCCGCGGCCCGCATGAAGTCGGCGCGGTCGATGCCGTGCGTCTGGTAGATCAGGCCCTGGTACCCCCTCTGGGTGAGCGCCAGCTGCGGCACCGCTGCGCCAGCATAGGAAGCCGCCACCATTACCGCATCCGGCTTCCTGGCAATGAGTTGCAGGACCTGCCCGCTGACGGTGGTATCGGCACGGCCGAAGCGCTGATCGCTGACCAGTTCGATGCCCACGGGGGCGCCAGCCTCCTTCAGCGCGGCAGCCCATTGGTCACCCCAGGTGTCCGAGTAGCCGATCATCCCCAGCGTTTTGACGTTCTGGCGCTTCATGTGTTCGACCACAGCCTTGGCAAACAGCGGCACCGCGCCGGAGGTGTTGAAGACCCACTTGCCCTTGCCCTCGATGTTGGGCACGGGAGAGGGGGTGATCATCGGCGTGTTGCTTTCGTCGGCAATCGGGCCAACGGCTACGCACATCGGGGTGACGTTGGGCCCCACGATCACATCGACCTTGTCGTCGCTAACGTATTTGCGAACGATAGTGGTGGCGGCGACTACGTTCGTGCGGTCGTCATGGATGATCAGTTCGACCGGTTCGCCGTCGATCTCCTTAGGGAACAGATCCACCGCATTGCGGACCGACTTCGTGAACGATGCGGCCGGACCCGTGAGCGAGAGGACGACGCCGACCTTCAGCTGGGCGTGCGCCGCAGGCTGCCAAAGCACGAACGAAGCCGCCGCGCAGATCCACAAATTGGAAAGCTTGACCATCTCTATGTCTCCTGTACATGTTATTGCGATGGGGTGCGGCAAGCACCAAGAAAACCCTCGCACCCGCAGTGGTGCAGCAAAGACCGTGCCACAGCGACTTTCCCGCGGGTTATCCACTAACTGCCATGACCAAGGTAGTTCACCCTAGATGATGGAAGACACTGGCCAGCTGGGTGGGCATCTGTCCGGGCAACAACGAGAGTGCGGGCAAGCGCAAAACCGGGCGCATCCGCAAGGGCAACGCCTGGGTCAGACGGCTGCTGTGCGAGTTCGCCCAGGCAGCTGCCCGAACGCGCTGCGCGCTCAAGGCCAAGTTCGACGCGTTGGCCATCCGCAAAGGCCACAAGAAGTCGGTCGTGGCGCTGGCCCACAAGATGCTGCGCACGGTCTACGCCATGCTGGCCAAGGCACCCACTACCAGGACAAGGAGATCGACTACGAGGCCCTCAACGTCCAACGCAACGCCCCGCGCTGGATCAAGATGCTGCGCAAGCACGGCTTCATCGCCACGCCCGCCGCCACCTGAGACTCGCTCCCCCCGTCGCCTCTGCGGTTCCGGCCAGCCTCAGGTCGGGCAGCGTTACGCCGGTACGCGGGTGTCTTCCACATTAACGCACAGCCGAGAAAGAAGGCGCACCGTCGGCAATGCGCGCCGGGGAAAGATTTTCGGGGCGCCCACCTCCTGAGGACGCGTCCTCGCTGGACACATTTGTGTCCTCACCACGGTCAACTGGGTGGCCACTGGCGGCCGGAGCGCGCGTCGGGGCCTCGCCCCTCTCTGTGGGGACCCGCGGCCGCCCCGCCATGAACATCGGCAAGTGCCTCCGGATTTGTTCGCCTCATGCGCATCGTGTGAGACGGAGAAGACTGCCGCGCCGCGCTTCCCCTTCTTTGCGCCAGCGGCCACGGACGCGAATATCACAATCTATGCTGCCACGCTACCCACCCCAGGGCGAGGGGGTTCGGTGACGGCTGCCGCAGCCTGCTGTGTTGGTGTGCATGTGCTGGCGGCCACAACGCCGCAGGTGCTGCCCAGGCCGCCGCACAAATCGCCGCGTGGCCAAACAATGCCGACGGCGCGCACTTCGACCACGGCCTAGCGGAGAACGGGCCATGAAAATGCTGGCACTGTGCGGAATTGGTACCGGCAATTACGGCCACATCTTGTTCCCCGACCGCTACCAGCGGCAAGAACGTCGCTCGGCGCGTGGCCGCCAGGTTGGATGTGGCGCAGCCGTCCTACGTGACCAAAGTCACGATCAGCAAGGATCCCGAAGCGATCTTCAGCGTCGCCAACTACGGGCTGGAAACTGATCTGTTCACGGCCGTGCCGGAGCTGGGGCAACGGCTTTGAACTGCCGCCCGATGAGGGGTTGCATCTCTCTGTGGAGCACATCGTCTGCGACCTTTATCCACGAACAGCGCTCGAAGCCAGGACAGATCAGGCACGCAAGTTGCCTCCGCACTTGCATACCGACATGCTCGGGAGCCGAACGCGGTTGCCGCCGTCGATACAAAATGCTGGAGACAACAGATGACCTACGACTATGACGTAATCGTGATCGGAGCGGGCGGGGCTGGAATGGTCGCCGCCCTCTCTGCGCGGGAGGAAGGTGCCAACGTACTGCTTCTCGAGGCCGGAGAGCGCGCCGGTGGCTCCACTGCGCTTTCCGGCGGCGTCTATTACGCCGCCGGAACCAGCGTGCAGCGTGCCTGCGGTATCGAGAACGACTCCCCGGATGCCATGTTCCTCTATTACATGACGCTAAATCAGCATAAAGTCGAACCCTCTCTGGTTCGACGTCTCTGTGACGATGCACCCGATGGACTGGAGTGGCTCATCTCCCTCGGCGTTCGCTTTTCGGCCGAAAACCTTTATGCGTCCGGTGTCGAGGGAATTGCCCGAGGGCATCGGGCGGAAGAATTTGGCGAAGAGATCGCATCGGTTCTCGAAGGCCACGTGAGCAGGAAGGGAATCGACCTTCTGGTCCGCACCCGGGCCTCCGGCCTGATCATGCAGGATGGCAACGTCCGTGGAGTGAGGATAGGGGACAATCTCGTCACAGCGCCCGCCGTCGTGATCACGACCGGAGGCATGGGGAACAACCGCGAAATGCTCGCCCGTCACTATCCCGACGCCATGGCGCACGCGGAGCACTCCTGGTATGTTGGGTCGCAATACTGCAGGGGCGATGGCATCAGGCTTGGTGAATCGGCGGGAGCAAGCCTGGCGGGACACAACCGCGGGCTCTTGATGGCCACCCCGGGTTTTGCGCGCGACTTCGAAGTGGTCCTGCCGGAGTGGCTCGTCTATGTCAATCGGGACGGAAGGCGGTTCATCAAGGAAACCACCGAATACCCGGTCGTTGCCGGCGTCATCAAGGAGCAACTGAACTCTGATTGTTTCGCCGTCTTCGACGAGGACGCGCGCCTCCATGCGGAGCGCGAGGGTCCACGTCCGTTGCCGAGCTGGGCTCCCGATACGCTTGCGGACATGGCCAAACGGGGCCGGATCTTCAAGGCCGACACCATCGAGCAACTCGGGGAATTGGCCGGAATCCGATCGTCGACGCTTGCGACCACAGTGCGACAATACAACGAAGCCTGCGCCAAAGGCATGGATGAAGTATTCTTCAAGAGCAAGAATGGACTCCGGGCCTTGACGCAAGCGCCTTTTTACGCGGTTCGAATGACCCCTTCCATCATTGTCGTCACGGGCTTTGGATTGCGAATCAATGCAGATGCCCAGGTGCTTAACGATGCAGACGAGGCTGTCGCAGGCTTGTTCTCGGCAGGAGAAACCACAGGGAGCGTTTTCGGCGAGAGATACATTGGCAGCGGCAACTCGATCTCCAATTCCATTGTGTTTGGCCGCATAGCCGGCCGCAATGCGGCGAGGCGAGCCGCGGCGGAAAAGGGCACGGCGAACCACGAGTAGAGTGTCATGGCGTCACTCCTCGTGTTGCCTCACGGAGGAATATTACCCGGAGAGAAGTTGTCGCTTGACTTCGCTTTTTCGACTGGTTTAGAGGGCTGTGGTCATGTGGGCGAAGGGCTCGGCGGTGGGCAACGCATCGCGTTGTCCACGGCTGTGCCCGGTGCGCCGCAGGCGCATCGTCCACATGTCCATAGCCCCGCGGCCCGATGCATGTCGCACTCCTGCGCCTCATGAAGTGGCAATCTCTGGCGCCGCATTCGCCAACTTGCCAAGAATCACCTGTTTGAACTGCTCCGCACGCCACGTCTTGATGCGTCGCTGCAACGTCCGCAATTGCTTCTTGTTCGCATAAGCCTCGGGGACTGTGAGTGCGAGACGAGTCATCAGCTCGCCGGCCGTGGACGACGGCTTCTCGATCAGCCAGCCCTCGATCACTGGCCAGGAATGTTCGAACGGGTCAACTCGTGAACGCCAATACCGCGGCACCGATGTTTTGCGTCGATGGGTCGGGCGAACCTCGCCATCCTTCCAGGCGGTGGCCAGCCCTGCGAGGAACGTCGATACGTCGCACGGCGTCGGTGCCGCAGCGGCCTCTTGCCTCGGTTTGCGCAATGTCATTTCATTGAGCACCTGTTGGGCCGTGCGCATGTCGCGAAGCAAGCGAACCGGATCGAGCTCGCCGAAGTGCTTGCGCAAGCCCGCCTTCACGTCCTCAGTGACCGAGGTCGAAGCGAGCAAGCGATCGCAGGGCGTGGCGGGCGGATGGTATTTCTTGCGCACGCGCGCTCCTTCGCGCATCTTGCCCTTGAGCTTGAACGAGAGCTGGAAGAAGCTGATGTACAGCCGCGCAGCGGCATAGAGTTCGGCAAGCGCATATGTCGCGGCCAGCCCACTCAGACGGCCATAGCCCACCAGGCGACGGACGATCGCGCCGTTCTTCTGCTCGACCCGGGCCTGATCATTCTTTTTGTAGGCCCGAGACCGTGTCTGCTCCAGACCTCTTGCCTTGCAGTGGTCGAAGACTGTCTGATTCATGAACGCCGAGTCGTTGTCGGTATCAATTCCCAGCATCGCGAATGGCAGCTTGGCTTCCACCAGGCTGAACGCCTCGACCACCAGCGATTGGTTGCGCAGCGGCATGGCAATGCACTCGGTCCATCCGCTGGCAATATCCGTCAGCACCAAGGTGTGTACGAAGTCGCCCTCGGTCTTCGGCCCACTGTGCTCGACCATATCGACCTCGAGGAAGCCCGGCGGAGGGTTGCGCCAGTCGGAGAACGTGCGCACGGGAATGCTGAGCCGACCCCGGTGCGACGCCGACGTTGCCCGTCGACACTTGCACGAGCGGGGCTAAGCAACCGGTCGATCGTCGCGGCGCTGACCTGCAGGAGCTGCGTCTTTACCGATGAGTGCATTCGCAAATGCCCGTGCTTCTCCATCGCTTCGATCAACAGCGGGATCAATGCCTTAAGCCGCTTGCCACAAACCCGGTCACCGGCCTCCCACAAGACGATGAGCGACTGGCGGAACTCATCGTCATAAACACGCCGTCGGGCGGCTCTTGGGCGGACAGATGGCGCCTTCCCGGCCAGCAGCCGAATTGCGTGCTTGCGGTGATACCCCGTGAGTTCGATGAACTCGTCAAGGATCTTCGTCTTGTCGACGGTCGGCGCGCCACGGTATCTCTCGCGGACGGCCTCGATCAACTCCTTACGTGTTGCCATGCTGACTTTCCTCGTCACGTCGTTGTGCTCCCGCCGGCCCCTCCGGCGGGTAGCAGACTACGTGAGGCAACAAGTCAGCGCAAGTAGCAATACTGCTGAGTCATGCGCTCCTTGACGTCATGTTGCCGACACGTCAGCAGCGATGCTTCGCAGCCGTTTGCATGAGGTGGACTCCCCGCCCCCCGCTTCACGCCAGCTGGAACTGGCCCATTCCATGAGCTACTACGTCTCGCTGAAGCTCCACGCGCCCACGTAGGAGCGCCGCCGCGCGACGGCCTGCGGCCTGCGCCAAGAACCGGGGGCCAACCGGCGCGCGTCAAGGTAGTTGTCGCCTCATTCATGCAGCCAGTGGCTGTTTATCCGTGTAGACCTCGTGCGACTTGATGATCGAGTCGCGTTCGGGGTTGAGCGTCA
>Ga0255338_1003203_pt1 | contig 20427 bp, 19 predicted proteins | sample MeOH1_35cm_T4_19_FD_203715 | JGI IMG/M metagenome (GOLD analysis project Ga0255338, IMG submission 203715) | Sandy soil microbial communities from University of British Columbia, Vancouver, Canada - MeOH1_35cm_T4_195 | ecosystem: Engineered > Artificial ecosystem > Sand microcosm > Unclassified ...
GCGCGCCGCGACTTCGGCGATGCGGCCCGAACCCTTGGTGATGACGACGAAGTTCACGATCACCAGAATGGCGAAGACGATTACGCCGATGACGAAATTGCCCTGCATCACGAAGTGACCGAAGGCCTCGATGACCTTGCCCGCGGCGTCCGTGCCGTCATGGCCCTGGGAAAGGATGAGGCGCGTCGAGGCGAGGTTGAGCGCGAGGCGCAACATCGTCGTAATGAGAAGGACGGTCGGGAACGCGCTGAATTCCAGCGGCTTCTGGATGAAGAGCGCCGTCATCAGCACGAGCACCGAGAAGGTGATCGAGATGGCGAGCGAGAAGTCGAGCAGGAAGGACGGCATCGGCAGGATGAGGACGACGATGATCGTCATCACGCCGGCGGCGAGCGCGAGGTCGCCGCGCTTGGCGAGATTGCCGAGCACGCCTGCGGGCGTGAGCCCCGGCAGGCCGAAGCCGCTCAGCATTCCGCCCGTCTTGCCGTTAGCCACGCTTGCATCGCTCATTGAAGTCTACTCCGGGCCTGCCGCATTCGTTTCTTGTGTTCAGCCGAAGCTGACGCGCGCCTCGCCGCCGGGGACCGGAACGGCAATGCCGGATTCGCTGTATTCCTTCAGCTTGTTGCGAAGCGTCCGGATCGAAATGCCGAGAATGTTCGCGGCATGCGTACGGTTGCCGAGGCAATGGTCGAGCGTCTGGAGGATGAGATCCTGTTCGACTTCGGCGACCGTGCGGCCGATGAAGGCGCGGCTCGCCGCATCGGCGGCGATGGCGGCCTTCTGCGCGACGCCAAGAGCGGGCGCGGTTTCGTCCAGCCGCGAACCGTCGGGAAGGCGGATCGCCTCGACGTCGATCTCGGGGCCGGTCGCGAGCAGCGTGGCGCGGTGCATCGTGTTTTCGAGCTCGCGCACGTTGCCCGTCCAGATGTGGCGCGTGAGAAAGCGGCGAGCCTCACCAGAAATCGGCTTCGTGGGGATGCCGTTCGCCTTCGCATAGCGTTCGGCGAAGTGCTCTGCCAGCGCCAGAATGTCGGCCGGGCGCTCGCGCAGAGGCGGCAGCTTCAGGTTGACGACGTTGAGGCGATAAAAGAGGTCTTCGCGGAAGCGGCCCGAACGCGCGTCGCCCTGAAGGTCGCGGTTCGAGGTCGCGATGATGCGGATATTGACCTTGACGGGGGCCTTGCCGCCGACGCGGTCGATCTCGCGTTCCTGAATGGCGCGAAGCAGCTTCGCCTGGAGGCGCAGGTCCATTTCGCTGATTTCGTCGAGCAGAAGCGTGCCGCCATCAGCCTCTTCGAACTTGCCGATGCGCCGCGCAACCGCGCCGGTGAAGGCGCCTTTCTCATGACCGAAGAGTTCGGATTCGAGGAGGTTTTCCGGGATCGCGGCGCAGTTGACGGAGATGAAAGGCTTGTCGCGGCGGAGCGAACGGCGGTGCAGATAGCGCGCCATCACTTCCTTGCCCGTACCGGACTCGCCGGTGATGAGGATGCTGGCATCCGACGGCGCAACCTGATCGGCGAGACGGATCATGTCTCCCATCTTCGGATCCTTGAAGATGAGCGAGTGACCGTCATCGGCGACGGCGGCGAGCACGGCGGCGATGAGTTCGGCATCCGGCGGCAGCGGGATATATTCCTTCGCGCCAGCGCGGATCGCGTTGACGGCGGCGCGCGCGTCGGTGTCGACGCCGCAGGCGACGACCGGAACGCAGATATGCTCGTTCTGGAGCTGGACGATAAGGTCCGCAATGTCGCAGCCGACATCGACCATCATGAGGTCGGCGCCACGGCCGGAGCGCAGCGTGTCGAGCGCCTGAGCGGTCGTTTCGGTATGCGTGACCTTGGCGCCCTTCGCCATCGCCATTTTTGTGGCGGTGGAGAGCTGGCCGTTCAGGGTTCCGACGATCAGAAGGCGCATTTGCGGCACTCCTCTTCTTTCTTATTATCTAACGCGAATTGAATTCAGTGCGGCGCGGATCAGTTCGCGGCGCCCTTAACGATTTCCGTCATGGTGACGCCGAGCCGGTCGTCGACGACGACGACTTCGCCGCGTGCGACGAGCCGGTCGTTGACATAGATGTCGATCGCTTCCCCCACCTTGCGGTCGAGTTCCACGATGGTGCCGCGGCCGAGCTTCAGCAGGTTGGACACTTCCATATGCGTCTTGCCGAGCACGGCAGAGACGTTCACGGGAACGTCGAAGACAGCTTCGAGGTCATGCGCCATGCGCACGCGGTCGCCATCGTCTTCGCCTGCATTTTCGAGTTCCGCGGAAAGCGGTTCGGCGCTTGCGAGATCCGGCAGTGCGATTTCGTCGTCCTGGTCAGCCATTTTGAGCTCCTAGCTCTCAGAAATTCGTATGACGCGTCTCAGCCATAGCGAGACTGTTGTCGACGGTGCGGGGGCCGGTGAGGCTCTCCACGTAGCGGGCGATGGTTTCGGCAATTTCGGCTTCGATGTCGGCACGCGAGCGCACGACGCCGCCATCCGCCCATTCGACGACGCAATCGCCCTCGGCGACGTCGCTCTGGCCGAGCAGGATGATGCGGCCCGAAAGCCCGCGTTCGAGCGCCATGTGATCGACGGTTTCCTTCAGACGGTCGACCAGCGTGTTGGCGACGCGAAGAACGATATGGGGTTCGCGGTTGAGATGCGTCAGGCAATCGCGCAGCACGGCCTCGATCTCGGCCTGGGGCCGGGTGGCGACAAGCGCGGGGGCGAGCTTGCGCGCGGCTGTGAGGGCGAGCGTGGCGGCGTCGGCGCGCGCGCTGGCGCTCCCGGCCTGAAGAGCGTTGAGAAGGCTCGCCGCATTGACGGCGAAATTCTGCATGGCAACACCGATCTCGTGATCGGCGCGGGTGGCGGCCTCCGCCTGACCTGCGACGAAGCCTGACGCATAACCCTCGGCGCGCGCACGCTCGATGTCCGCCGCCGTGTAGACGGGTGCAGTCGGCTGGACGCGCGGCGCCGACACCGTTTCATCGGCGTCGAAGCGCGTATCGAAGGTGAATTTAACTGCCTGCTTCATAACCATCTGCATCTGTCGAAAGGGGTGCCGCATCGGCCTCAGTAGATCAGCTCGTCTTCTTCCTTGTTCTCGGAGATCAGGATTTCGCCCTTCTGCGCGAGATCCTTGGCGATGTTCACCATCGTCATCTGCGCATCGTCGACATCCTTCAGGCGCACGGGGCCCATGAGCTCCATGTCCTCGCGGAGGATCTTGCCCGCGCGTTCCGACATGTTGGCGAAGAAGAGATCGCGCAACGCGTCGGACGAGCCTTTGAGCGCGACCGCGAGCTTGTTCTTGTCGACGGCACGAAGCAGCGTCTGCACCGAACCCGGATCGAGCTTGCCGAGGTCTTCGAAGGTGAACATCAGCGCCTTGATCTTCTCTGCCGACTCGCGGCTGCGCTCTTCCAGCGCAGCGAGGAAACGGCCTTCGGTCTGGCGATCGAAATTGTTGAAGATTTCGGCCATCAACTCGTGCGCGTCGCGGCGATTGGTGCGCGACAGGTTCGACATGAATTCGGCGCGCAATGTCTGCTCGACCTTGTCGAGAATGTCCTTCTGCACCGCTTCCATGCGGAGCATGCGCGTCACGACTTCAAGCGCGAAGTCCTCGGGCAGATGCACCAGCACGCGGGCGGCATGTTCGGCCTTCACCTTGGAGAGGACCACGGCGACGGTTTGCGGATATTCGTTCTTTAGGTAGCTCGCGAGCACCTGCTCGTTCACATTGCCGAGCTTTTCCCACATGGTGCGGCCTGCGGGGCCGCGAATTTCGTCCATCACCGAATTGACGCGATCTTCGGGAAGAAACTTCGCCAGAAGACGTTCGGTCGAGTCATAGGAGCCGATCAGCGCGCCGGTGCCGGACATCTTCGATGCGAATTCGACGAGTAGCTTTTCGACCGTGCCTGCCTGGACGGTGCCGAGCGTCGACATGACCTGGGACATTTCCCGGATCTCGTCGTCATCGAACATTTCCCAGAGCGAGGCGGCATCGTCCGCGCCGAGCGCGAGCATGAAGATCGCCGCCTTCTGCGGGCCGGTCATGGCCTTGTCGTCTTGCTTTTTCGGTACGGTTGCCACTGACTTCGTTCCTTACGCGGTTTCGTGCAGCCAGCTACGAAGAATGGAGATGGATTCGTCGGGATGGACGGAGACGAGTTCGCCGATCTTCCTGACGGAGGAGTGCTTCACTTTTCCGGCGACCTGCGCAATGTCGATCATCGAGTCCGGGCCTTGAGCGTCATGCGACGCGCCTTCCATCAACACGCGGGAAATATCGTCGCCGGAAAGCGCACCGTCCGGTGCGGGCAGGGCGGCGGTGGCGCCAGCCGCCGCGGCGCTCACGCCAATCGCGGGTACCACGACATGGCCGGCATTGGCCGTGAGGCCGCCGAGCATGGGACGAATGACGAAGAACATCGCGACGAGCGCCAGGACGGCGAGAACGCCGAGCTCACCGATGCGCATGTAGTCGGCCTTGGTGAGACCGAGGAGCGGCTCGGCGGTCGTCGCGACCGGTTCGAGAGCGACGGGCTCGGCAAACTGGAGATTGACCACTTCGACGTGATCGCCGCGCGCTTCGTCGTAGCCAATGGCCGACTTCACCAGCGCCTGAATCTTGGCGATCTCCTGATCGGAGCGCGGCGTATAGAGCTGCTTTCCGTCCGCGCCCTTCGCATAGACGCCGTCGACGAGGACGGCAACGGAGATGCGCTTCACGCGGCCGGGCTCAAGCGTTTCCGTCTTGGTTGTGCGCGAGATCTCGTAGTTGACCGTCTCCTCGTTGCGGTTCGCGGTCTGCTGGGAGGTCGTGCCCTGGTCCTGCGTGCCGGCGAGGTTGGCGTTGGGCAGATTGTTGCCGACCGAAACCGACTGAGCCTGCTTGCCATCGGTGTTGTTCGACGTGTCGGCGACGGTCTGCGTCGAGCGCACGACCTGGCCGTTCGGATCGAAGAGGTCCGAGGTCTGGGTCACGCGGTTGTAATCCATCTGCGCGGTCACTTCGACGCGGGCCTTGTCCTGCCCGACGACGCGCTGAATGATGTCCTCGACATGGGTGCGAAGGTTGTTTTCGTAGGACGCGCGCTGTTCGTCGACGGTCGCGGTGATCATCGACTGGCCGTCATCGCCCGTGCCGCTTGCGAGCAGGGTGCCGCGCTCGTCGACGATCGACACATGGCCGGGCGAGAGACCCTCGACCGCAGAGGCCACGAGCTGCTGGATCGCCTTGACCTGCTGCACGGCGAGTGTGCCGCGCACCTTGAGCACGATCGAGGCGGAGGGGGGGCGCTTGTCGTGCGAGAAGAGCTCGCGCTCCGGCATGACGAGATGGACGCGCACGCCGTCGATGCCTTCGATGGAACGGATCGTGCGCGACAGCTCGCCTTCGAGAGCGCGCAGGTGATTGATGTTCTGCAGGAAATTCGTTGTACCCAGCGCATCGGCATTGTCGAAGATTTCATAGCCGACGGTGCCGCCGGAGGGCAGGCCCTTGGAGGCAAGCGACATGCGGAGCTTCAGAACCTGGCTTTCCGGCACATAGATCATGTTGCCCTCGCCGCGAAGCTCATAGGGAACCTTTTGCGCGTCGAGCGCCGCGCCGATCTTGCCGGCATCTTCCTGCGCCACGTCGGAGTAAAGCAGCGCCATCGGCTCGGCAGACATGCGCAGGCCGATATAGGCGAAGAAGCCGAGCAATGAGAGAGCGACGACGCCAAGCGTCGCAAGCCGCACCAATCCCAGCGATTTCAGAAGATTCGAGAATCCGCCCACGTCCCACCTCAAGTGTCACCGCTCCGAAGCGCCAGCCCGTTCCTCGGACATGCGTCGATGCAAGACACCAGGTTTTCGACAAATTCTTTGTCCCCCGGAAACCCGCGCCCAATTGCCCATGCGGATCCCCGACCCCGTGCCGGTAGGTAAAAATTACCGCCCATAAGCTAAACAGATGCTTAACGCGCCCGGCAAAAATTGCCGGTCAGCGGTCGCGGGGGAAGGAAAGGGGAGAACAAAACGAAAAACGCCGGCGAAGGAAACCTTCACCGGCGCGTTCGTGAGAGCGACTATGTGGCAATCCGCAGGGCTACTGCCTGTATTGCTGGACGCGCGTGGCGCGCAGTCCGGCCAGGCCGTGGCGCTCGATGGAGCGCTGCCAGCTGAGGAATTCCTCGACGGTCAGCGTGTAACGCCGGCAGGCGTCGTCCAGACTGATCAGCCCTCCGCGGACGGCTGCCACGACTTCCGCCTTTCGGCGGATCACCCAGCGCTTCGTGTCCGGTGGCGGCAAATCAGCCACGGTGAGCGGGCTTCCGTCCGGCCCGATCACGTAGTTGATCTTGTGCGTATACTGCTCGCTCATCGAACAGGTTCTCCGTGCTCGTTACTTGGACGCAAGCCTATCGAAGCCCGTTTAAGAAACGCCTAAGTCGCATGGTAAAATTCAGCAAAAATCAAAGGCTTAGGTGTTTCGTTGTGGGACTCTTGGCTCAAGATCCGTTCAATACGGCGGTAATGTTGCCGTAATCGATCTGTGCGCCGTTGACGGTCACTTTCGGGGCGCCGTTGCTGAAGTCGACGGCCGACACCTTTCCCGTAATCGAGGTCGAGGACGTGACCGCTGCGCCGGTGGCGTCGGCAGCCGTGAGGTTGATGTAATAGGTGCCGTCCGGCTGGGTTGCGCCGGAGCTGTCCTTGCCGTCCCAGGTGAAGCTGTTGTTGCCCGCGGTGCCGGCGGTCGTCGTCGAATAGACCGTCGTGCCGGTGGAATTCACGATGCTCACATTGACGGTCGAGGCGTCGCTGGCGAGGTTGTAACCCCAGTTGGCCGAGCCATTGGAGAGTGCGGCGCCCGTGCCGGTGGCCGAAACCTGCTTGCCGAGAAGGTTGACGGCGAAGGTCGCGTTCTGGTTGCCGACGGTCGAGATCAGCGTTTCGAGGTTCTTGTTGGCCTGAATCTGCTGTTCGACGCTCGAATATTGCACAAGCTGCGTCGTGAATTCCGACGACTTCATCGGGTCGGTCGGGTCCTGGTTCTTGAGCTGCGTCGTCAGCAGCGTCAGGAACATGTTGTAGTTGCTCGACAAGGCCGAGGAGGCGGCGCTCGCCTTGCTGGTCGAGGTGGCCGATGCGGTGGCTGCTGCTGCGGCCTGCGAGGCGGCGATGGATTCGACGCTCATGGTTTGCTTCCTTCCCCGTCAGACGCGGATGTCGACGCCGCCCGAAGCGGACAGGTTGAGGTTGTAGATCGGGCCGCTGCTGGCTGCGGTTTCCTCGACAGAGGCGATTTCCGAACTGCCGCCGCTTCCGCCATTGCCGGCCGAACCTTGCGCATTGCCGCCCGCGTTCTGGTCGCGCAGCGAGAAGCTCAGACTGTCCGAATTGGCCTGAAGGCCGGCATCGGTGAGCGCCTGTTGCAGGGCGCGCTGATCGCGCTGGAGCAGATCGAGCGTCTGGGCGCTCTCGACGGTGAGATGGGCAGCGACATGGCCATCGCGCTGGACCTCCATGCGCACGTCGATACGGCCGAGTTCCGGCGGATCGAGGCGAATGTCGAACCGGTTGATGCCCTTCTGCACGTTGCGGGCGATCTGAAGCGCGATCGCCATGGAGGGTACGACGCTCGGTGTGGTCTGGCCGGGCAGGGTGCCGATGCGGATGGTCGTGTTGTTGGTGTTGGACTGCTGTGACCCGCCCGCGCTTTGAAGGTCTGTGAGCTGTGCGGCGAGTGTTCCGCTGGTTGCCGTAATCGGCTGGGTGCCCGTGTCACCCGATGTGCCACCCGCCGTCCCTGTAAGATTCGTAGCGGTCTGAACCGCGGCTACGGCCTGCGGGTTAGACGTCTGGGGGGGCGGGGTCGGGATGGTTTGCGCTGCGGCCTGGCGGTCCGAGGATTTCTCGGCCATGGCGGCGGCGGCCTGATGGCCCAGGCCTTCCAGCTTGGGTTTGACCGCAAGTTCCGCCTCGTCCCCCGTCGCGCTCCCGTCTTCGCCGGTATCCGTCTGGGCGTCACCCAGGGCAGATTGCGCCGCTGCGGCGGCGGCAAGCGTCGCATCTTCCGGCGCGGTGGGCTGCGGCGTTCCGCTCGACGCTGCGGGCGCAGGCTGGACGGAGGGAGGCGTTGTCGGGGTCACCGGCGTCTGTTGCCGGGGCGCGGTCTGCGGCATGAGAAGCGCGGCGAGCGTGGTGTCGCCGGACTGGTCGGGCGCCTTGTCCTTTTCTGCCTTGTCGCCATCCGGCTTTGCGTCCTTGGCAGCGCCACCCGCGATGGCGGCCTGCGCATCGGAAAGCCCGGCTTCGGCCGCAGCGCCGGTTGTTTCGGCGTCCGGAGTGGTGGAAGCGGCGCCCGTCGTTTCGGTGTTGGCTTCGGCCGTGGCGGCTGCGTCGCCGGTCGCCGTCTCCGCGCCGGTCGTCGCTGAAGGGGCGGCGGAAAGGGTCGTCGTTGCTGGACTTGCATCCTGCCCGCTCTGGGAGGCGGACTGGCTACCCTGAGTGGAGGCCTGGGAGGTGTCGGTGCTGTCGCTCTCGCGCTGGCGCTGGTCGTCGCGCCGGTCCGCGGCACGCGCGGCGGGGGTATCCGTTGCATCGAGATGCTGCTCGAAGGCGCCCGAACTGTCGCTCGCGCGGGAAGGCGCGGGGATCAGCGAGCCCGGATCGACCTGTGCGATGCGAAGATTGATGGCAGACGGCAGACCCATGGCGCCTCGCTTGAAAAGAATTTTTCTCCGCGCCTCTGGTAGCAAGGGGCAGGCCACAATAAATATCTTTGGAAATCAGTCGGTTGGGTGATTTCTGAGCCCCGTTCGGGGGGCTCGTTTCTGCCGGTCCGGCAGTTTTTGCCGGGGCGCGCGGGCAAGGCTCGCGGCGTGCTTGCCCTTCTGAACCGGCTCCCTATGATGCGGCCTCTTTAAAGGTGCCCCCTGTTGAGATGTGCTTTGGCGGCAAGACAAGACCATGCGTAAGCCCTTCGACGAAACGACTGGCCTGAACAGCCTCGACCTCCCGGGACGGCCCGAGGAGACGCGCGTGGTCGTTGCCATGTCGGGCGGCGTGGATTCCTCCGTCACGGCCGCGCTGCTCAAGGAGCAGGGCTACGACGTCGTCGGCATCACGCTCCAGCTTTACGATCATGGCGAGGCGGTGAAGCGCAAGGGCGCCTGCTGCGCCGGTCAGGATATTCACGATGCGCGCCGCGTGGCGGAGCTCATCGGCATTCCGCATTACGTGCTCGACTATGAAGACCGGTTCCGTCACTCGGTGATGGAGGATTTCGTCTCCTCCTATGCGGCTGGCGAGACGCCCATTCCCTGTGTCCGCTGCAACGAGCGGGTGAAGTTCCGCGACATGCTCGAAACGGCCCGCGATCTCGGTGCGGCGGCGCTCGCCACCGGACATTATATTGCGAGCCGTCAGGGCCCCAACGGCCGCGAACTCCATCGCCCTGTCGACCTGGATCGCGATCAGAGCTATTTCCTCTTCACGACGACGCGCGAACAGCTCGAGTTTCTACGCTTCCCGCTGGGCGACCTGACGAAGCCCGAAACCCGCGCGCTGGCGGAGCGCATGTCGCTGCCTGTCGCGCAGAAGCCGGACAGCCAGGACATCTGCTTCGTGCCGTCCGGGCGCTATACGACCATTATCGAACGGCTGAAGCCCGGTTCGGGCGAAGAGGGCGACATCGTCGATCTCGAAGGACGCGTGCTCGGCCGCCACAAGGGCATCATCAACTACACGATCGGCCAGCGGCGCGGCCTTGGCCTTGGCGCCAATGAGCCGGAGGCGCAGCCGCTTTTCGTGGTGAAGCTCGATCCCGCGCGGCGGCAGGTCATTGTCGGCCCGAAATCGGCGCTGGAGACGAAGCGGCTGATTCTGCGCGAGGTTAACTGGCTGGGCGTTAGCGCTTTCGAGGCGCTGCCGGCCGAAGGCATCGACATTATGGTGCGGGTGCGTTCCAGCGGCGGCACCGTGCCCGCGCGCCTGAGGCCGCTGGAAAAGGGCGCAGAGGTTGCCTTTTTCGAGGGGCAGGACGGCGTCGCGCCCGGCCAGGCATGCGTCTTTTACGATTCTATCGAGCCGAGCCGGGTTCTGGGTGGCGGCTTCATCGCCGAAGCGCTGCGGCAGGACGCTCCGGCCGCAGCGGCGGATACCCGCGTCATCGCGGCGCAGTGAACTGGAAATGCAGGGCTTCCTTGTGCCGTCGACCGCAATTCGGCCCTATTCGAGCGGAATAAAACTCTTGCGGCACAGAGCTTCGCGACCCCAAATTAGGGGCGACGAACAGAAGGTGGGGATTTCAAGTTGAACGGCATTGCCCGCATCGACGAACAGTCGGTCCTAAAGGCCTATGCGCGCTGGGCGCCGGTTTACGATTGGTCATTCGGGGCAGTCGCAGATTTCGGACGCAAGCGCGCCATCGACGCCATCAATCAGCGTGAAGGCAAGCTGCTCGAAGTGGGCGTCGGCACCGGCGCCGCTCTGCCGAACTATGCGCCGCACCTCACCATCACGGGCATCGACCTCTCGCCGGACATGCTGCGCAAGGCGCGCAACCGTGTTCGCCAGCGCAAGCTGAAGAACATTGCCGGGCTTTATGAAATGGATGCGTCGGAACTGCGGTTCGACGACGAATCCTTCGACACGGTCGTCGCCATGTATGTGATGACGGTCGTGCCCGACCCGGTAAAGGTGCTGGCGGAGCTTGAGCGTGTCTGCAAGCCGGGCGGCGAGGTCGTCATCGTCAATCACTTCGCCCAGGATCACGGGATTCGCGGCATGGTCGAGCGCTGGATGACGCCGGCGGCCCGCGCTCTCGGCTGGCACCCCGATTTCCGCATTGAGACCATCACGCATATGACCAAGCTCGATCTCATCGAGACTCGGTTGCTGCAGCCGATGGGCCTTTTCACCATGCTTCGCTTCCGGAAGCCGGCCGAAGGTGAGAAGGCATGCGCGACGACGGGCGAGGGCGCCTGCTGCTGCGGCTGAATCCGGCCTTTTTGCCAAAGTTTTTGCAATGCGGCGGGCCGCCTGCTTGACAGGCTTTCCGTCGCGCCCTTATATCCCGGTCTCTTTCGAGGCGGGCCCCCAAGGGCCCTTGCCCCGCGGCCCCCAGAAGGGGCCGCTCTTTGGGGCGGAGTAGCTCAGCTGGCTAGAGCAGCGGAATCATAATCCGCGTGTCGGGGGTTCGAGTCCCTCCTCCGCTACCAAAAAATCCCCAGGTCTGTAAGAATTCGCCGAGGTTGCGTTGCTTGCTCGGTTGTGGGGCTCTTCCATTTAAGCCACTCACACACGGCGTTAACCGGCATCGAAGAGCTGGTGCGGCGAGGTACGGCCGGCCCTGTAGCGTTGATCACACCTTCCAGTTCCGTCGATCTACAAAGACGAGGTCGGACAATGCCGCGAACAGTCAAGGTGCCGCCGGAGTTCGAGGCAATCTTCGAGAGAGCGGAAGAGCACTTCAGCCGATTTTTTCAGAATTGGAGAAACGACCCCGGCAAAGGCATTATCGAGGTGTCGGGCGAGAGATTTGTGCTCATTCGGGGAGCGGCTCTCTCAATTGAATTCTTCGACTTCGTAAGGCGTCTGTTCGGGCAGTCCGAGCGTGAGGCTGTCAGCATGGCTAGTCAGGTGCTGTTCGATCTCGCGCATGCACTTGGCAAGGCAGACGCCGAGCATTTTCACCGAACGATGGGCTTGACCGACCCGCTCAGCAAACTTTCCGCCGGCCCTGTGTACTTCGCCAATGCAGGCTGGGCCTTTGTCAACCTGCATGAGCAATCGAACCCGACACCTGACGAAAACTACTACCTGTTCTACGACCATCCTTATTCCTTCGAGGCCGACGCCTGGATTTGCGCCGGTAGGCGCAGTGACTTTGCCGTGTGCCAAATGAGCGCTGGCTATTCCTCAGGATGGTGCGAAGAAAGTTTCGGGCTGCCGTTGGTCGCGACCGAGATTTCATGCCGAGCGAAGGGCGACGATATGTGTCGCTTCGTCATGGCGCCGCCTCACAGGATCGACGGGCATGTTGAGCAACATCTCGGTCATCCGCTCAACGGGACGAAGAAGATTCCCAGCGAGGACGTCTGGAGGTCATTCAGGCGGGATTGGGCCAAGGAGGCGCTGCTCGAAAGGAGGATGCGTGAGGAGGAATGGGCCTATCACAGCCTGTTCGCACTTCTCCCCGACGCGATCGTCACATGGGACAGGAATGGAGTAATTCGGGCGGCCAACGCATCTGCGGCGAGGCTACTCGGCTATGAGAAACCGGAAGAGCTAACCGGCAGATCCTGGAGCGATTTTATCGTCCCGGAAGACCGTGAGGCTCCCGCGAAGCATCTCCAAACATCGGAAGTGCCAGGAGGAATCTCGGAGTCCGAATTCAGGATGCAACGCAAAGATGGGCGCCGCCTTTATGTTCGGGGGCGCGCGGTTGCGGTTTTCGACAACGAAGGTCAACAGGTGCAGACCATTGCTGTCGCACGAGACATCAGCGACCACAAGGAAGCGGAAGCAATACTGCGCGAGCGCGCACTTCACGATCAGCTCACGGAATTGCCCAATCGGCCGGCCTTTGTTGAGCGTCTGCACGAAGCATTTGCCTCGTGCAGACGCGGCGCGAGCGCCTTCGCCATCATTTATCTCGACCTCGACAGATTCAAGGATGTGAACGACATGCTCGGCCACGCGATCGGCGATCGTTTGTTGCAAGCGGTCGCGACCCGCCTCAAGAGTGGGGTTCGTGTGAGTGACATAGCGGCCCGGTTCGGTGGTGACGAATTTGCGGTCCTCCAGACGGGTTTGCGAGATCCCGCCGATGCCGGCGTGTTGGCCGCGAAATTACTGAAATCGTTGGCGGCGCCTTATCGCATCGACGGAAATGAAATTCAGCTCACGGTGAGCGCGGGCATCTCGTTTTACGATCCGGAAATTTCCGATCCCGAAGCGCTCCTCACGCAGGCTGATCTGGCGCTCTATCGCGCCAAGGATGATGGACGTGATCGATATCGCTTTCATTCGAGCGAACTCGATCAGGAGGTGCATGAACGCGTCGAGCTCAACAACGAACTGCACACCGCTCTTGCCAACGATGAAATGGTTTTGCACTACCAACCACAGGTCGAGCTGACGTCCGGTCGGGTCGTGGGGTTGGAAGCGCTGGTTCGATGGGATCACCCGCGGCGCGGTCTTCTAATGCCGGAGACCTTTGTCCACATTGCCGAAAGAACAGGGAACATCGTTGCGCTCGGGCGCTGGGTTCTCGGACAAGCTTGCCGGCAGATCAAGGAATGGCGCGATCAGGGGATCGCGCTGCCACTCCTTGCAATAAATGTTTCCGCCGTCGAGATGAACGGTCATGCCGAGTATGATCGATTTCTGCTCGAGACCTTTAAACATTGGGACATCACACCAAGCGATATCGAGCTTGAACTCACCGAGTCCATGCTGATGCAGATCACGCGCGGCAGCGGCGAGACGCTGAAGCGCATCAGGAATCTGGGGTCGAGCATTGCGATCGACGACTTCGGAACGGGCTACTCTTCGCTTTCCTATCTGAGCGACTATCCGATAAAGCGGCTTAAAATCGCCCAGCGGTTCGTCCTCGGCATACCTGAAAGCGAGCGGGATATGCTGATCACCAAGGCGACGCTGGGTCTTGCCAGGGGACTTGGCATCGATGTGGTCGCCGAGGGCATTCAGACGAAGGCCCAGCTCGATTTCCTTATTTCCGCCGGTTGCACGGTGGGACAGGGATTTTACTTCAGCAAGCCCGTGCCCGTCGGGCGCGCAACCGAGCTTTTGCGCCGGGGATTCGTTGAACCGGCGGCCGGTGGAAAAGAAAAATTCGCGCCTGATGGAGCCGGGATTCATGGCTAGTGATGAAGACGGGCGCAATAGAGCGATTGCTCGACCGATAAAGCAAACAGACGCTACGGCAACCTGGCGCGACGGGTGCACCGGTGTTTTGCACTTCACGATGTGATGGAGCGCCGTCCGTGGAAGTGGCTATGATGCCGGCCGCGCTGCGGGGGAGGCGGCATCCGGCCACGATCCCCGCTCAATGAACTTCACATAGCGGAGGCGTCTTGGATTTCTCTCTCACTCCTGAACTCGTCGAACTGCGCGAACGCACACGCAGCTTCATCGCCGAGAAGATCATTCCTTTCGAGCGCGATCCGCGCGTGACCTCGCACGGTCCCAACGAAGACTTGCGTCGCGAGCTCGTGTCTCTGGCGAAACAGGCGGGCCTGCTGACGCCCCATGCTTCGAAGGAGATGGGCGGCCTCGCCCTGAATCACATCGCGAAGTCTGTCGTCTTCGAGGAGGCCGGCTATTCCACGCTCGGGCCGACCGCGCTGAACATTCATGCGCCTGACGAAGGCAATATTCATCTGATGGAAGAAGTCGCGACGCCCGCGCAGAAGGAGCGTTGGCTTCGGCCGCAGGTGGAGGGGCTCATCCGCTCCTGCTTCGCCATGACGGAGCCCTCGCCGGGCGCGGGTTCAGATCCCTCCATGCTCTCGACCGTCGCCGTGAAGCAGGGCTCCGACTATGTGCTCAATGGCACCAAGTGGTTCATCACGGGCGCCGATGGGGCTTCCTATGCAATCATCATGGCGCGCATGGAAGACGGCTCCGCGACCATGTTCCTCACCGACATGGACAAGCCCGGCGTCCATCTCGAACGCAATATGGACGCGATGGATGCCTGCTTCACCGGCGGTCACGGTGTGCTGCGCTTCGAAAATCTCCGCATACCGCAGGAAGACGTGCTCGGCGAGATCGGCAAGGGCTTCCGCTATGCGCAGATCCGGCTTGCGCCTGCGCGCCTCACGCATTGCATGCGCTGGCTCGGCCAGGCGCGCCGCGCGCATGACGTCGCCGTTGCCTATGCGGCGCAGCGTCAGGCCTTCGGCAAGCCGCTCGCCGAACATGAGGGCGTCGGCTTCATGCTTGCCGACAACGACATGGACCTGCAGACGGCGCGGCTTCATATCTGGCACACGGCCTGGCTTCTCGATCGTGGCGAGAAGGGCAATTACGAGTCGAGCCGCGCCAAGGTGGTTTGCTCGGAGGCCTCGTGGCGCGTCGTCGATCGCGCCGTGCAGGTGCTCGGTGGGCAGGGCGTCACGACGGAGACCATCGTGATGCGCATCTTCATGGATATGCGCGCCTTCCGCATTTATGACGGCCCGAGCGAGGTGCACCGCTGGAGCATGGCGCGCAAGCTCGTCGAGCAGTCGCACCGCAAATGAACTTGTTGCGCATCGGCGGACTCAGGATCGCCGATGCGCAATGCCGCCAAGTCCGCGATGAAAATTAACCATCAGGAGCGGCGCATCCCTTGCTTCGTACCTCGCGAATTTGACTCGTGCGGCCCGGATATGTCTCTTTTTGGGTCGGTCGAGACGATGCGTGTCACGGGGTGAAACGAATGAAGATGGTTCTTTCCAGGCGTTGGTATTTTTTGGGCGGCGCTCTGTCGCTCGCCGCCGCTGCGCTCGTCTATGCCTTCGCCACGGCAACACCGGCTCTGGCCTGTTCTTCCGGCGGCGGTTCGATCGGCGGATCCAGCTCGAACTGGAACTGGAATTTCAACTCGAACAGCAATTCGAACTGGAATTCCAACTCTAATTCGAACTCCAACGGCAACAGCAATTCGAACTCGAATTCCAATTCGATCGAGCTGCGCATCGGTGGCTGAGGCGTTGCCTCATGCTGCCGTCAGAAGGGGCAGGCGACCGTAAAAGCGCATTCGCTTCCTTCCGAGGGGTGCCGGAAGCTCAGATATTGCGCGTGGAGTTGTAGCCGGTCGGCGGCTGCGAAGGCCGCCTCATGGGCGTAGAAATTGTCGCCCAATATCGGATGCCCGAGACTCAGCATGTGAACGCGAAGCTGGTGCGAGCGTCCCGTCGCCGGATGCAGCTCGACGCGTGTGGCCATCTCCTCGCGGGCAATGACTTTCCAGTCCGTCTGCGCAGGCCTTCCGTTCACCCGGTCGACCATCTGCTTCGGGCGGTTCGGCCAGTCGCAGGCGATGGGCAGGTCGATATGGCCGCTCTCCTCCGCCATGGAGCCCCAGACCCGCGCGATATAGACCTTGCGCGTCTGCCGTGTCTCGAACTGCTGGCTCAGATGCGCATGCGCCTTGCGGTTCAACCCCATCACCACCACGCCCGACGTATCCTTGTCGAGGCGATGCACGGTCATCGCGCTCGGGAAAGCCGCCTGCGCGCGGGCTTCGAGGCAATCGGCATGTTCCGCAGGTTTGCCCGGTACATGGAGGAGGCCGCTCGGCTTCGACAGCACGAGCATGTCGTCGTCGCGATGGAGGACCTCGAGATAGGGCTCCATCGGCGGCGCGTAGTGAAAGGGTTTGGGCGGACCGAAAGACATGGCGCGCGCTCAGTAATGCGGCGGAGGAGGCTCGACCGGGGCGGGGCCGTCGGTTCGCTCTTCTACCGCTTCGAGGCGGACGCCAAGCGTGGCGAGCTTGCGCGTCAGCCGCTCGATTTCGCTCCACTGGTCGGCGACGACTTTTTGCAGATCCTCGATGGCCTGCTCCTGATGAGCGGCATGCATTTCGAGCTTGTCGATGCGCGCGCTCAGGCGCTCCGTGTCGGACATTGGACGAAATCCTTTCACACCTCTGCGAGCTTGCGCTTCTCGGCGGGAGAAAGCTGCTTCAGCGCATGTTCCGCTTTCGATGCTTCTGAGCGGTTAGGAAAGCTCTGCACCAGAACCACGCGGCTCGGCGGAAAGCTGCGCGTGAATTTCGCGCCGCGCCCCTCGGCATGCGCCTTGTAGCGCGCCTCGACGTCGAGGGCGATGCCTGTATAGAGCCGCCCGCCCGCGCATTCCAGCATGTAGAGGTACCAGGTCTTCGACATGGGGTGGGAGCATAGCGCCGAAGCGGCTTCCGGCGAAGGTGTCATCCAATGGAAAAGGCCCCGGCTTTCGCTGGGGCCTTCGATCCGCGATGCCGCTTCGGCCCTCTAGTTCGGGCTTTGCGTATCCTGCTGGTTTTGCTGGTTCTGGAGGAGATTGTCCCCGCCTTGCTGAATGCCATTCTGGTGTTCCGTGTTGTAGCCATTTTGCAGGGCGGGATCGTTGGAGCCCTCCACCATGCCTGCAATGGAGCCCGCGGTCGTCGGGTCGGTCTTGCCGATTGCGTCGGTCGCGTCGGCGAGGCCCTTGCCCGTTCCTCCCTTGAGATCGTCGTTCAGATATTTTGCGCCCTTGATGATGTCGCCCGCGCTCGATGCCTGATCGACCGCGCCCTGCACAAAGTCGCTCACCGCCTGCGCTAGGTCCTCGGCGCTGACGCCTGCCTGCGCGATGCCCGCCGCAATGTCCCGCAGGTTCTGCGCGGTAGCCTCGTCTCCGACGGCGCCGATCGCAGCAAGAAGCTGGGCGGCGGTGCGTGCCGGGTCATCGGACCCCTGAACGAGCTTCGCCACGGCGTCCGTCAGCGATCCGGCCTGAGTGGTGGAAGTGCCATCCGGGCCGATGACCACGAGGTTGCCCGCAGCCTCCATGGTCGAGGTCTTGCCGTCCGAACCGGTGACCATGGCCTTGCCTTCGTCGAGCACGACTGCAAGTCCCTGATCGGTCGCCACGATGTTGAGCACGGTGCCGCGGACGCCGATGCTCGCCACTGCCGTATTGATCTTGTAGGCGGATTTATCCTGCGTGCCGGTCACGAAGCGCAGCGCGCCCTTGGCGACGGTGATGGCCACCGTTCCAGCCGTGCGATTGGGGTCGTAGACGAATTTGTCGATCTTGACCTCCGATCCGGGGGCAACCTTGAGGTCCGTCTGGTCAAGGAAGCGGAGCTCGGCGGAGCCAGTCTTTCCGGTGCGCACCATATCGTTCTGGAACACCGCGCCGCCCGACAGAAGCGCGCGAACCGTGCCGCTGGTCGAGGATTGCTGCACGTCGTTGCGGATGGTGGCAGCTATGCCTGCCTTGGCTGGCGCATCGGCGAGGGCCGGCTGAGCGACAAAAGCGCCTGCGATCATCGAAAGGGCGACAAGAATATTGCGAAGCCCGGTATCTACAAACGAAGGCGTCATGCGCTGTCCTCGGACGGAAGGTTAAATCCACTGGCGCACTCACGTCGCCACACCGATCTGGAGAGGCGGTCGCGCAATGTCGGCATCAGCCTATGCCAAGGGAAAAATATTTCCATCAGTTTCGACATAGTGAAATACGATATTCACCGAGGAAATGCCTGCGAGCCTGAAGGTCGCGCGCTCGTTCTCATGCAGAACAAGGCGCATACGGAGTGAATATCTGCCTGAAAATTATGCAGCCGGCGGCCGCGGCCCCGGTGCAGGATTTGGGGCGGTGTCAGCTCGCCGGAAGGAAATGCAGGCTGAGACAGGTGATGTCGTCGAATTGCGGCGCATCCCCGGCAAATTCGTCGACGGCGGCGATGATGCTGTCGATTGCCTGCCGGCCGGGAAGACCTGCTGCTTGCCTTACTGTCGCTTCGAGGCGGTCATCGCCGAAGAGTGTCTTGTCTCCGTTATGCGCTTCAGTGATCCCGTCCGAATAGAGGAATAGCCTGTCGCCAGGTTCGAGCTTGGTCGCGCGGCTCGAATATGGGGCCTCGTCGAACATGGCCAGAGCTATGCCCGTATTCGTCAGCATCTCGATCGAGCCGTCGCCGCGGACGAGCAGCGGTGGATTGTGACCGCAGTTGCAGTAGGTGAGTTCGCCTGTCTCCAGATCGAGAATGGCGTAGAAGAGCGTAGCGAACATCGAAGAGACGTTGTCGGCGCAGAGCAGAAGATTTGCCCGCGCCATGGCAGACGCGAGATCCATCTCCTGCCGGACGACGAGGCGGGTCACCGTCTGCGTGATGGCCATGAAGAGCGAGGCGGGCACACCCTTGCCGCAGACATCGCCGACGGAAATGCCGACCCGGCGGTCGTCCAGTCGAAGAACGTCGTAGAAATCGCCACCCACTTCGCGGGCAGGACGCATCTCCGCATGGATGTCGGCTCTCCCGGCGAACTCCTCCAGCGCCGTCTCACGCGGCAGCATGGCGCGCTGGATGATGGAGGCGCTGGCCATTTCGTCGTGCTGGCGGCGGCGAAGGATGATCTGTTCGGCCATGCGCCGGAATGTCTGGGCGAAGTCGATCAGTTCCGGCACGGGGTTCAGAAGCGTGTCGAGGATCGCAGGGTCGAAATCGTGCCGCTCGAGGGCCGCGAGCGCGTTGGTATAGAAGCCGACGGCCTTGTTGACCGCGCCGAGGCGCTGGCCGAGTTGTCCGATCACGGAGATCAGCAATCCCGGATGGTCGCGGCCGGCCTGAAGCAGGCTGTCGCGGCCGATGCGCAGGACGCGGACGTGGCCTGCGGCGCGGAGTGTCGCGGTGCGGGGCAGATCGGCCAGGACGCCGATGTCGCCAATCAGGCTCCGCGCCGGAAGCCGGGCAAGGGGGACGGCGCCGAAGCTGCTTTCGGCGATGACCTCGACCTCGCCTTCGAGAACGAAAAAGGCCGCGTCGCTGGGGGCCCCCTGCCGGACCAGAATTTCATCTGGCGCATAGGCGACGACCGAAGACCCCTCGATCAAACGGTTGATCGCCTCCGCGCTGAATTCCGCGAAGGCGTTGTGCTGACGAATTGCCTGCTGAAGGGCCGTTGTATCTAGATCGTGGGGCATGGTGGGTGTTGTCGCAGAGCCTTTGCCATCGTTCAACGAGAGATCGATCCTCCAGAGCTAGCTGCGTTCCTTCCCGGACGATTGTCAATGGGCTGGTCCGCACACTAGGTTATATGGAAGCCGCCACCCGGGCATTGCGTCGATGCCGGTCGGGTGCGGGGAGGGGTGTCGTTCATATGATTGTGACTTTTGCCATTGTCGCGGCCGGCCTGGCGCTACTGCGCTTTTGGGCGCTCGGCTGGTTCCTGGCGGTCCTTCCTGAGTCCATGGCGGCATTTGCCGAAGACTCGCTCGGCATTCTGCTTGCGCTCGTCCTGTCGCTCCTTGTCGACCGTCTGTTCCGCTATTTCTACTGGAACCGGATTTTCCGCCGCAAGAAGGGGCGCAAGGCGCCCGCCCTCGTCAGGGACCTGGTGACAACCGTTTTTCTGGCGATCGGCCTTTCGACGGGTCTTTATCTGGAAGTCGGCGTGGCTGCGTCCGGCATCGCCGCGGCTTCCGGCGCGACAGCCGTCATTCTGGGTTTCGCCCTTCAGACGATGATCCAGGATCTCTTCGGTGGCCTCTCGATCAATCTGGATCGCTCCTACGCCATCGGCGACTGGGTCACGATTCACGCCACGGATCTCGGGGCGGCGGATTATGGACGTGTCGAAGGCATCACCTGGCGCACCACCTTTATCCGTATGAACGACGGACGCAGGCTGATCATTCCGAACCGCCTGGTGACGTCCAA
>Ga0255338_1003204_pt1 | contig 20388 bp, 19 predicted proteins | sample MeOH1_35cm_T4_19_FD_203715 | JGI IMG/M metagenome (GOLD analysis project Ga0255338, IMG submission 203715) | Sandy soil microbial communities from University of British Columbia, Vancouver, Canada - MeOH1_35cm_T4_195 | ecosystem: Engineered > Artificial ecosystem > Sand microcosm > Unclassified ...
TGGGGGTGAAAACGGCTCAACAAGGCCCAGACGGCGACCCAGCCCAGGACGATGACGGCCGATTCGGTGCCGGTTAGTCCGAACGGGGCAATGGCGGCCAGGGCCGGCAGAAACCAGAGCCAGCTCAGGCCATAACGCAGCAAGGCACGAGCCTGTGTGAGCGGGCGGCCTCGGGTGTCAACAATGCGGATGTGCCAGGTTTTCATGGCCAATGTCTGGCCCTTGGCCCAGAACCAGGAGAAATAGATGCCCAGCACGACAAACAAAAAGGCTTGCTGCACATGCCGGTTCTCCAGCGCGTGCCGTGTTTGCGTCAGGGTGCTGAAGAGGTAGCCGGCGATGAAGACCACGCCGAACAGAAGCAGGCCCTCATACAGCCAGCACGCCATACGCCGCCATAGGCCGGGGGCCTGCAGAGAGAGGAACGTAGCGGGGGCATTGGAGAATGCATGCGCCTGGCTGCCTGCCTGATTCGGAGTCATTGATCGTGAGCCGGCTCAGATGTTTCTGTTGTCGCGGGCGGTGTCGCTGTAGGTGTTGTGGCTGGCGGTGCTGACAAGACAGGCTGCGGCAGGAGGGTGTTGGCTTGAAGCGGTATCGGCTTGGCGGATGGGTTTTCCGGTTTGGGTGTATGGCGGGTCACCGGCACCTTGGTCAGCTTATCTGACGCCAGGACCGGTTTGACGATGGCGGCACCTGTTATCGGCTGGGCGGGCGCCTTGGCGGCCAGTTTTTTCTTCTCTTCCGGGCTGAGCTCCTGATAGGCCTGCCATTGGACGGCCTTTTCCTGCGGGGAGAGTTTCTTGGTTTCGACGAAGTTCAGGCGTGCCTGTGTCCGTTGCTGCTGGCTGAGCGAAACCCACTCGCTCATACGGCTGTGCATCATGGCTTGCTCGGCAGGGGGCAGCGCGTGGTAATTTCTGGAGATCTCCAGCCATTTGCGCTTGCGCTCCTCAGGCAGTTCATGCCAGTTGCCAGCCAAAGGGCGCAAGGCTTGCTGCTGAGCTGGCGTCAATTTCTGCCAAGTTGGCTGGCTGCGGGATTGTGCTGCCGCGGCTTTATGGGGGGAGGATGCAACAGGAGCGGTGGATTGCTCGCCCGTCTGAAGACCACCGGGAGCTGCAGGGGTGCCGGTCTGGGCCTGGGCGGGCACAGCCAGACTGTTCAAAGCCGCCGCCACCAGCAGGCATGCGAAATTGACAAAAACTTGTCCCATGGTGTCGACTATTTACTGGGCTTGCTGTTCGAGGCGGGATTTGAGGAACTGCACAAAGCCGGCATCGGTGTAGGCGGCAGGAGGTAGGTCGTCCGTGAGAATGGCCGCGTCGATATCGGCCAGTTCTTTGGCACGGAAATCGTCGTTGAGCATGTTTACGGCAATCAGGCCCGCAATCAGAAGCAGCAGGGGAACCAGTGCAGCCAAGCGATGCCACAGGCGGCCTTCTCCCTCACCAAAACTGAGCGTGGCTGCACCACCGTTGGACAGCGCGCTTGGCGCAATAGCGATTTGGGCCACTTTACGTGCGCTCAGTGCCTGCATCCGTGCTGCACGCAAGCGTTCGGAAATGTCATAGGGGAGGGCTCCTGCGGATTCGGACAGACGCACTGCCACCGCCCGACCGAAACGGTCTTGAATGGACAGGTCTTGCTGTGGTGTCGAATGCTTCATAGTCGTATTCCCTTGGCTTTTAATGCCTTGCTCAGGGCCTGAACCGCCCTGGAGCAGTGCGTTTTGACGCTGCCCTCGGAACAGCCCATGGCCGCAGCTGTCTCGGCTACGTCCAAATCCTCCCAGTAACGCATGAGAAAGGCTTCCCGTTGACGGGTGGGCAACTCCTGGATTTCCTGCTCGATTGCAAGCAAGACCTGGGCCCGTTCCGTCTGGCTTTCGGCGCTTTCAGTCTGGTTGGAGCCGTCCGACGTGTCCAAAGTTTCCAAAAGGTCGAAATCGCCGTCCAGGTCATTCGACTCGAAGTCGCTCATGTTCGAAAACAGGGCATTGCGGGTTTTTTGCCGTCGGAACCAGTCCAGCGTGCAGTTGGACAGGATGCGCTGGAACAGCATGGGCAGTTCCGAGATCGGCTTGTGGCTGTAATGCTCGACCAGCTTCATCATGCTGTCCTGGACAATGTCCAGAGCGGCCTCATCGTTGCGAACGTGATACACCGAACGCTTGAACGCGCGTTTTTCAACGCTTTTCAGGAAGTCTGAGAGTTCTTGTTCGGTGGCCAAACGTGTGAAACCCGGGCAGGTGGTTGAGGTGTCTCGATGTTCTGGTGTGCCCCGCATTGGGGCGCACTTTGGAGACAATTATGGCATCCGAAGGCCTATTTTCCAGGGCTGGTTTCAATTTGATTGGTGCAGTGCGATAATCTGCCCTGCGAATCAAAAAGCAAACGGATCACAGTCCGGCGCTACAAGCAATGCGCCCATGGCTTTGATCTTAAGTCCCGACGCGACGCCATAAGTGTTTGCGAAGGGGCACCCAAGGTTTTTCGTTAGAGAAATTCACAAAGGTTCATCATGGAAATTTCCAAAGCTGAAATTACTTCGGCGGCCGCTGCCAGCCCGGTTGAGCACGCAGAGGAGCTGCGCGGCGCTGAAATCCTGGTCAAGGCGCTGCAGGCCGAAGGGGTCAAGTACATCTGGGGCTATCCCGGCGGCGCTGTCCTGCACATTTACGACGCTTTCTACAAGCAGGACACCATCCAGCACATTCTGGTGCGCCACGAGCAGGCGGCCGTACATGCCGCTGACGGCTACGCCCGCGCCACCGGTGACGTCGGCGTGGCGCTGGTGACTTCGGGGCCGGGCGTGACGAATGCCATCACCGGCATTGCCACGGCCTACATGGACAGCATTCCCATGGTGATCGTGACTGGCCAGGTGCCGACAGCGGCGATCGGCCTGGACGCCTTCCAGGAGTGCGATACCGTGGGCATCACACGCCCCATCGTCAAGCACAATTTCCTGGTCAAGGACGCGCGCGACCTGGCCATGACGATGAAAAAGGCCTTCCACATTGCCCGTAGCGGTCGTCCCGGCCCGGTGGTGGTGGATATCCCGAAGGACGTCTCGTTCAAGAAGGTGCCATATGCCGGCTACCCGGAATCGGTCGAGATGCGTTCCTACAACCCGGTGCGCAAGGGGCATGCCGGCCAGATCCGCAAGGCGCTGCAACTGCTGCTGACGGCCAAGCGCCCCTACATCTATACCGGCGGTGGGGTGCTGCTGGGCAATGCGACCGCGGAACTGCGCACCCTGGTGGACATGCTGGGTTACCCCTGCACCAACACCTTGATGGGCCTGGGTGCCTATCCCGCATCCGATCCCAAGTTCCTGGGCATGCTGGGCATGCACGGCACGATCGAGGCCAACAACGCCATGCAGAACTGCGACGTGCTGCTGGCCGTGGGGGCGCGTTTTGACGATCGCGTGATCGGCAATCCCAAGCATTTTGCCCAGAACGAGCGCAAGATCATCCATATCGATATCGACCCGTCGAGCATTTCCAAGCGCGTCAAGGTGGACATCCCGATCGTCGGCGATGTCAAGGACGTGCTGACCGAGATGATTGCCATGATCAAGGAAAGCACGATCAAGCCTGACACCCAGGCCCTGGGCGGCTGGTGGGAGGCGATCGAGGGCTGGCGCAAGCGCGATTGCCTGAAGTATGACCGCGGCAACAAGGACGTCATCAAGCCGCAGTACGTGATCGAGACGCTTTGGAACATGACCAAGGATGCGGACACCTACATCACGTCCGATGTGGGCCAGCACCAGATGTGGGCAGCGCAGTACTACCGGTTTGACGAGCCGCGGCGCTGGATCAACTCCGGTGGCCTGGGCACCATGGGCGTCGGCATTCCCTACGCCATGGGCATCAAGCTGGCCAAGCCGGAAAGTGAAGTCTATTGCGTGACCGGCGAAGGCTCGGTGCAGATGTGCATCCAGGAGCTCTCCACCTGTCTGCAGTACAACACGCCGATCAAGATCCTGTCACTCAACAACCGCTACCTCGGCATGGTGCGCCAGTGGCAGGAGATCGAGTACTCCGGCCGCTACAGCCACAGCTACATGGATGCGCTGCCGAATTTCGTCAAGCTGGCCGAGGCCTATGGCCACGTCGGCATGCTGATCGAGCGGCCGCAGGACGTGGAGCCGGCGCTGCGCGAGGCGCGCAAGCTCAAGGACCGCACGGTGTTCATGGACTTCCGTACCGATCCCACCGAGAACGTGTTCCCGATGGTGCAGGCCGGCAAGGGCATCACCGAGATGCTGCTGGGCAGCGAGGACCTGTAACGCACCAAGACCGGGTCCGGTACCAGGCCTGGTTATCTTTAATCGTAGACGAATCTATTGCCTGCCAAGCCCTGCCGTTACCGCGGCCGGGGGAGGGCAGCGAAAAGAGGAATCCTGACATGAAACACATCATTGCCGTATTGTTGGAGAACGAGCCGGGGGCTCTTTCTCGCGTGGTGGGCCTGTTCTCGGCCCGTGGCTACAACATCGAGTCCCTGACCGTGGCGCCGACCGAGGATGCCAGCCTGTCGCGCATGACGATCCAGACCACAGGTTCGGACGACGTCATCGAGCAGATCACCAAACACCTCAACCGCCTCATTGAAGTGGTCAAGGTGGTGGATCTGACCGAAGGTGCCTATATCGAGCGCGAGCTCATGATGGTCAAGGTGCGTGCCGTTGGCAAGGAACGCGAGGAGATGAAGCGTATGGCCGACATCTTCCGTGGCCGTATCATCGACGTCACCGACAAAAGCTACACCATCGAACTGACCGGCGATCATTCCAAGAACGATGCCTTCCTGGAAGCGATCGATCGCAGTGCCATTCTGGAAACCGTGCGCACCGGCAGCAGCGGCGTAGGCCGCGGCGAGCGCATTTTGCGGGTCTGATTTTTATCTGATTTTATCAAGGAGAAAGAAGTGAAAGTTTTCTACGACAAAGACTGTGACCTGAGCCTGATCAAGGGCAAGACCGTGGCCATCATCGGCTACGGCAGCCAGGGCCATGCCCACGCTCAGAACCTGAACGACAGTGGCGTGAAGGTCGTGGTCGGTCTGCGCAAGGGCGGTGCTTCCTGGGACAAGGTCGGCAAGGCCGGCCTGACCGTGATGGAAGTCAACGACGCGGTCAAGGCCGCCGACGTGGTCATGATCCTGCTGCCCGACGAACAGATCGCCGAGGTGTACACCAACAACGTTGCACCGAACATCAAGTCGGGCGCTTCGCTGGCCTTCGCCCACGGCTTCAATGTCCATTACAACCAAGTCGTGCCGCGTGCTGATCTGGACGTGTGGATGGTGGCGCCCAAGGCCCCGGGGCACACCGTGCGCAGCACTTACGCCCAGGGTGGCGGCGTGCCCCATCTGGTGGCGGTGCACCAGGACAAGAGCGGCAAGGCGCGCGATTTGGCGTTGTCCTACGCCATGGCCAATGGTGGCGGCAAGGCCGGCATCATCGAGACCAACTTCAAGGAAGAGACAGAGACAGACCTGTTCGGCGAGCAGGCTGTTCTGTGTGGCGGTGCGGTCGAGCTGATCAAGATGGGTTATGAGACCCTGGTCGAAGCCGGCTACGCTCCTGAAATGGCCTACTTCGAGTGTCTGCACGAACTCAAGCTGATCGTGGACCTGATCTATGAAGGCGGCATCGCCAACATGAACTACTCGATCTCGAACAACGCCGAGTTCGGCGAGTACGTGACGGGCCCCGAGGTCATCAACGAGCAGTCGCGTGCTGCCATGCGCAATGCGCTCAAGCGCATCCAGAACGGCGACTATGCCAAGATGTTCATCCAGGAAGGCCGCCTGAACTACCCGAGCATGACGGCTCGTCGCCGCAACACGGCCGACCACTCCATCGAGAAGGTCGGCACCCAGTTGCGCGCCATGATGCCCTGGATCGCCAAGAACAAGCTGGTGGACCAGACCCGCAACTAAAAGCAACATCTTGTGCTTGCGACAAAGGCCACTTCGGTGGCCTTTGTTTTTGTTTGCACCCCGGCTTGGGGGTGACTTACACTCGAACTCTATGGATTACCTCAACTCTTTCTGTTCCCATGCTGTAGCCAGAGGGCCGGCGCCTTCCGGAAATCTGTTTTCGAAGACTGGGGTTTGATCATGCATGACGGTGATGACGCATTTGCCGAGGGCGAAGCTGTGATGGTGCGCAAGCGCCGCAAGGGTATTTACATCCTTCCCAACCTGTTCACGCTGGCGGCCTTGTTTGGTGGTTTCTTTGCCATCGTGATGGCCATGAACGAGCGTTTCGACATGGCTGCCATCGGCGTGTTCTGTGCCATGGTGCTCGACAGCCTGGATGGCCGTGTGGCGCGCATGACGAACACACAGAGCGCCTTTGGCGAGCAGATGGACTCCCTCTCTGACATGGTGTCCTTTGGCGCGGCACCAGCCTTGATCGCCTACGAGTGGGCACTCAAGGGGCTGGGGCGCTGGGGCTGGGTTGCCGCCTTCGTCTATTGCGCCTGTGCAGCCTTGAGGTTGGCGCGTTTCAACGTCAACACGACCGTGGTGGACAAGAGCTATTTCCAGGGCTTGCCGTCGCCGGCCGCCGCCGCCCTGGTCACCGGCTTCATCTGGATCATGACCGAGCTCGGTGTAGCGGGCCCGACGGTGGCTTGGCCCATGTTTGTACTGGCCCTGTACGCTGGCCTGACCATGGTGAGCAATGTCCCGTTTTACAGTTTCAAGGACATCCAGATGAAAAAGAGCGTCCCGTTTGCGGTGATCGTTCTGATTGCGCTGGGTATCGCTGTCATCAATATCCACCCGCCCGTCGTGCTTTTTGGCGTTTTCGTGATCTATGGTCTGAGCGGCTATGCGGTGTATGGCTGGCGCAAGGCCAAGGGCAAGCCCACCAGCGTCATCAGCACTTCGACCGACGAGCCGGACGAGCGGGGTTTGCACCAGTAAGAAGGCCTTCTGGCTGGACAGGCCCCCGGCCTTGCCATCTTGTGGTACATTGATCTCATGAAATCAATTTCGCTAGCACTACTTCTGCTACGCCAACACGGGCGGAACTGGTAGCGCGCGCGCAGATTTTCCACAAGGCCCGTATGCACTCGCAGCGGGCCTTTTGCTTTGTACTTTGTCATTTTTGAATCGCAGGAAACCAGGAGAACGAGATGGCTGACAAATTGATCATTTTTGATACCACCTTGCGCGATGGCGAGCAGTCGCCCGGCGCATCCATGACCAAAGATGAAAAGCTGCGCATCGCCCGGCAACTTGAGCGCCTGCGTGTGGACGTGATCGAGGCCGGTTTCGCGGCCAGTTCCAATGGCGATTTCGAGGCCGTGCAGACCATTGCCAATGCCATCAAGGACTCGACCGTGTGCTCGCTCTCGCGAGCCAATGATCGCGACATCTCCCGTGCCGCCGAGGCGCTCAAGGGGGCTAACAGTGCTCGCATCCACACCTTCATCGCCACCTCGCCGCTGCACATGGAGAAAAAGCTGCGCATGATGCCGGAGCAGGTGCTGGAGCAGGCCAAGTTGGCAGTGCGATTCGCCCGCAATCAGGTGGTCGATGTCGAGTTCAGCGCGGAAGACGGCTACCGCAGCGAGATGGATTTCCTCTGCCGTGTGGTGGAGGCCGTCATCAAGGAGGGTGCCACCACCGTCAACATCCCGGATACCGTGGGCTACGCCATACCGGAGCTGTACGGCAACTTCATCAAGACCCTGCGTGAGCGTGTGCCCAATTCGGACAAGGCGATCTGGTCGGTGCATTGCCACAACGACCTCGGCATGGCCGTGGCCAATTCGCTGGCGGGCGTGAAGATCGGCGGCGCCCGTCAGGTGGAGTGCACCATCAACGGTCTGGGTGAGCGGGCCGGCAACTGCAGTCTGGAAGAGGTGGTGATGGCGATCAAAACGCGCCGCGACTACTTCAATCTGGACGTCGGCATCGATACCAAGCACATCGTGGCGGCCAGCCGCATGGTCAGCCAGACCACCGGCTTCGTGGTGCAGCCCAACAAGGCGGTGGTGGGGGCCAATGCGTTTGCCCATGCCTCCGGCATCCACCAGGATGGCGTGCTCAAGGCGCGCGACACCTACGAGATCATGCGTGCCGAGGACGTGGGCTGGTCTGCCAACAAGATCGTGCTGGGCAAGCTCAGCGGCCGCAATGCCTTCAAGCAGCGCTTGCAGGAGTTGGGTGTCTCGCTGGACAGCGAAACAGAGATCAATACCGCCTTTGCCAAGTTCAAGGAGCTGGCTGACCGCAAGAGCGAAATCTTCGACGAGGACATCCTGGCCCTGGTCAGCGACGAGAGCGTGACCAGCGAGAAGGAGAAGTACGGCTTCGTGTCGCTGTCCCAGCACAGCGAAACCGGGGAGCGGCCGCAGGCGTCGATCGTGATCACGGTGGACGGCAAGGAGGTCAAGGGCGAGGCCGACGGCAACGGCCCCGTGGATGCCTCGCTCAAGGCCATCGAGTCGCATGTGAAAAGCGGGGCGGAAATGGTGCTTTATTCGGTGAATGCCATCAGCGGATCGACCGAAAGTCAGGGGGAGGTGACCGTGCGGCTGCAAAACAGCGGTCGAGTGGTCAATGGCGTCGGCGCCGACCCCGATATCGTGGTCGCTTCGGCTAAAGCGTACCTGAGTGCGCTCAATAAGTTGTCCAGCAAAGCCGACCGGGTGGCCGCTCAAGGCTAGGGTGATCCCGGACTTGCAGGAGTTTGTTGAGATAAATCGCGCAAGTACTTGATCTTGCGCGATTTTTTTTGTATAAACCGAGCATCGAATATGTGCGGAGAAGAATACATGCGGATTCAAAACAGGGCTGGTTGGGGAAAAGCTTTGAATCGATTGGTTTGGGGCATGTGTGCCATGTCGGTTTTGACGGCTTTTGTCGCTGTAGATGCCAGCGCAGCCCAAATCCGCGCTTCCGATAACAAACCGGGCGTTAAACGCAAGGTTTCCAAAACGATCTACGTTGCCAAGCGCAAGTCCGCAGTGCGTATGGCGGCAATCCCTGCTAAGCCTTCTTTCGGCCAGCTGGCCGGATTGCATCAGGCACAGGATGCGCTGGATCTGAAGTCCAGTGTGGCTTTGGTGGTGGATCAGGAAACGCAGGAAGTGCTGTTCAGCAAGAACGAGCAGGCGGTACTGCCGATTGCCTCCCTGACCAAGCTGATGACCGGTCTGATCATCAGCGAAGCCAAGCTGCCCATGGACGAGATGCTCACCATCACGCAGGACGATGTCGACACGGAGAAAGGCAGTTCTTCGCGTTTGCGCGTGGGTACCACGCTCAGCCGCGCCGAGCTGCTACATCTGGCCCTGATGTCGAGCGAAAACCGGGCTGCCAGTGCGCTCGGGCGCACTTATCCTGGCGGCTTGTCCGCTTTCGTCAGTCTGATGAATGCCAAGGCACGCATGCTGGGCATGCATGACACCCGCTATGTCGAGCCCACTGGACTGTCCAGCAAAAACCAGTCGAGCGCCAAGGATCTGGCCATGCTGGTCAATGTGGCTTCGGCTGATCCGCTGCTGCGTGAATACTCCACTTCGCCGGGTTATCAGGTCGCCGTTGGCCGGCAGGTGCTGCAGTACAACAACACCAACCGGCTGGTGAAGAACCCGACTTGGGACATCGGTCTGCAAAAAACAGGCTATATCTCCGAGGCCGGGCAATGTCTGGTGATGCAGGCGCAGGTGGCGGGCCGCAAGCTCATCATGGTGTTCCTGGATTCGGCGGGGAAGCTCACTCGCATTGCCGATGCAGAACGTGTGCGTCGCTGGGTCGAGTCGATTCCGCATGCGCGCCCGGTGACCGGCTTGGAAGCCAACCAGACGCTGGCGCTCAACTGATTTCACTGTTCCCTACATTGCGCCCCTTGCGAGGGGCGCGGTCGTTTGGGCAACAGATTTATTGCACCTTGGCGCCAGGCTGATAGCCCAAGGTACGGGAAATTTCGTCGGCCACGGCCTGCAGCTTCGGCAGCCATTCCTCGTCCAGTCGCCCGGTCGGGGCGGAAATCGATAAACCCGCCACCAGCTTGCCCTGGTCGTCATAGATGCCGGCGGCCATGCAGCGCACGCCCAGTTCCAGTTCTTCATCGTCGCGCGCCACACCGTATTGGCGTACCTTGGACAATTCACGCTCCAGTACCGGCAGTTGCGTGATGCTGTTCTTGGTGTGGCCGCTCAAACCGGTACGTGTGGCATAGGCGCGTATGCGCTGCGGATCTTCCGCTGCCAGAAACAGCTTGCCGACCGAAGTCAGGTGCAGCGGCGCGTGGCCACCGATGGCGCGCACCACCTGCATGCCCGAACGCTCGCTGTAGGCGCGCTCGATGTAGACGATCTCGTCGCCCTGGCGCATGCTCAGGTTGACCGGCTGGTGGATCTGCTTGTGCAGTTCGCGCATGGGCGCCATGGCGGCGTCGCGCACATTGAGCCGCCCCTTCACCAGATTGCCGAGTTCCAGCAGCCGCATGCCCAGGCGATAGGTACCAGGCTGGGGGCGGTCAACGTAGCGGCCGATGGCCAGATCGTTAAGGATGCGATGCGCCGTGGAGGGGTGCAGGCCGGTTTTTTCGCTGATTTCCTTGAGCGAAACAGCCTCCTCCCGGGAGGCCAGCACGTCCATCAGGGTGAACATGCGTTCAATCACCTGGACGGTGGGCGTGGCATTGATATCGGGATCTTGTTTTTTCATGAACTACTCCTGGACCTCGCCAGGATTTTACTTCGTGAAATCAACTTCCCGCTGCATTCGGGAGGCCATCAGCGATGATCCGAGAAATTGGCAAGCCAATGACCATCGAGCAGTACCTCATTGGGGGAAAAACGGGCTTTGTAGTTCATTTTCCGGCTCTCGGCGATCCAGTAGCCAAGGTAGACGTAGCGCAAGCCCATGGATTGCGCCTGTGCAATCTGCCAGAGGATGTTGTAAGTGCCGTAGCTGGCGTGGGCCTCGGGTTCGTAAAACGTGTAGACCGCCGACAAGCCGTCATCCAGCACATCCAGGATGGAGACCATCTTCAACGTACCAGGGCTGCCGTCAGGTTGGGTTTCGCGGAATTCCACCAGCCGGGAGTTGACCCGGCTTTGCAACAGGAACTGGGTGTATTGGTCAATGCTGTCCTGGTCCATGCCGCCACCCGCATGCCGCCCGTTCTGGTAGCGCAGGTAGAGCTGGTAGTGCTCGGGCATGAAGCACAGCTTGAGGACGCGGGCCTGCAGGGACTGATGCTGCTGACGGGCGCGGCGCTGGCTGCGAGTCGGCTGGAACTCTTGCGCCAGCACGCGCAGTGGGGTGCAGGCCTGGCAGCCATCGCAATAGGGGCGGTAGGTGAACATGCCGCTGCGGCGAAAGCCCTTGGCCACCAGTTCCGAGTAGGTGACGTTGTTGATCAGATGGCTAGGGGTCGCCACCTGCGAGCGTGCCAATCGGTTGTCCAGATAGCTGCACGGGTAGGGCGCGGTCGCGTAGAACTGCAAGGCCTGCAGGGGAAGATCCTTGAGGTGCGTCACGTGGGCTCCGAAGGCGTAGCGGTGAGTTGCTTCCAGTATAGGGGCTCGAAATGCCAGCGGGGAGGCAACGCCTGGCGTGTGCGGCGAACCTCGGCCAGGAAAGCAGAGCGCGGTACCTCCTGGGCGCCGAGCGAGGCCAAGTGCCGGGTGTTCTGCTGGCAGTCGATCTGGCGGATGCCGTGCTGGCGGCAAAAGCAGACCAGGGCAGCCAGCGCGATTTTGGAGGCATCGGTCGCACGTGCGAACATCGATTCGCCGAAGACGGCCTGGCCCAGGGCCACGCAATACAGGCCGCCGACAAGTCGCCCGTTGACCCAGGTCTCCACGCTGTGCGCGAAGCCAGCACGGTGCAGCGCACGGTAGGCCTGCACCATGGCCGGCACAATCCAGGTGCCCGACTGGCCTTCGCGTGGGCTGGCCGAGCAGGCCTGGATCACCTGATCGAAGGCCGAATCGATACGGATTTCGCAGCCGGGCGTTACGTGAAATTTCTGCAGCGTTTTTTTCAGCGAGCGGTGCAGGCGAAATTTCGCCACATCGAGCACCATGCGCGGGTCCGGGCTCCACCAGAGAATCGGCTGGCCCGTGCTGAACCAGGGGAAGATGCCTTCGGCATAGGCCTTGCATAAGGTCGGCACATCGAGCTGCCCGCCGGCCGCCAGCAGTCCAGGGGCTTCCGAGTGAACACCCCAGGCCTGCGTGACCGGGGGGAAGTCGTCGTCGGGTTTTAGCCAGGGCAGAGGTTGCGCGCGTACTTGCATGCGGCAACTTTAGCCGAGTCAAGCCGGGAATCACGTCATGGAGCCGGTAGAATATGCAACTTGTCGGGGCGTAGCGCAGCCTGGTAGCGCATCTGCTTTGGGAGCAGAGGGTCGTACGTTCGAATCGTATCGCCCCGACCATCTTCTTGTTTCAAGATATCACTGCGTCATAAAAGAACAACCTCTGCCATGCCGTCGGTGTACTGGCGGCATGGCATGGTGGTAGGCATGTGCGGACGCGTCTCGTAATCAGGATTCAGCCGTAAAGCCGACCTTCTTTATCAGCGGCCCCCACTTCTTGTACTGTTCACTGAGGCTCTGTCCCAACTCGGTGGGGGTGGAGCCTTGAGCGATCAGGCCAACCAGCGCAAGCGCGTCGACGACGCTTCGGTCCTTGACGGCGGCATTGACCGCAGAGTTCGCCGCAGCAACCACGCCTGAGGGTGTCTTGGCTGGCGCAAAAAACGAGAACCACTCATCGACAACAAGGTCGGAAAAGCCTTGTTCCGCAAACGTGGGAATGTCGGATACAAATGGCGATCGTTTGGCGCCAGAGGTGGCGAGGATGCGCAACTTGCCTGCACGGTGATTGGCCAGGAAGTCGCCGTGCGGCGTCACCATTGCCGCAATTTGCCCGCCGACAACGTCCGTGACGCCAGGCACCGACCCCCGATAGGGAATGTGCTTGAGTTCCACGCCGCTGGCGAGCCCAAGAAGGGCGCCGATGAAGTGAGGCGTCGACCCGGCACCTGGCGAGCCGTAGCTTGCATCTTTCGGATTGACTTTGGCCCACGCCAGAAAGTCTTGCACCGTCTTGACACTGGTCGGCACCAGAGGACCGACAGCAAGGCCGTGTTGCATGATGGCCGCCATACCCACCGGCACAAAGTCCTTGAACGGATCGTAAGAAAGCTTGCTGTATACGTGGGGATACAGCGCCAGCATGGAGAACGGGGTGAGCGCAAGACTGGCCCCATCGGCGGGCGCGGTTCGGAGGACATCCAAGGCGATCCGACCACCGGCACCTGGTCGGTTGTCCACTACCGCGATATTTTTTGTATAGCTGCTGCCGGCAATTTTCTCTCCGACCCGGCGTGCAACGATATCGCCAGAGCTCCCCGCGGGGAAGCCATAGAAAACTTTAACCTGCTCTAACGGGAGCCCGGCTTGCGCATAGGCTTTCTGGCCGAAGACTCCCAGGGATCCAGCCACGGCTGAGCCCAGGGCGACATGCATGAACTGACGGCGGTTGCTCATAACACTTCTCCTCTTTAGGTAATGAAATATCTAACTCAAGACACGATCACTAGCAGAACAATTCGTGCTGGCGGCCACGATCTAGCCCCATGGGAGCCAAGTTGAATTGGCCGCTGATTTCCTGTCACGGACACTCAGCTCCCATCCGGGTTCTCGATCAGGAGGGCGATGCCTTGTCCCCCGCCGATGCAGGCGGATGCAATGCCCCAGCGTTGACCAATCTCACGCAGTTGGCGGGCCACTGTGATGGTCAGTCGCACCCCAGTGGCAGCAAGCGGGTGGCCCAAAGCAATCGCGCCACCCTTGGCGTTGAGCTTGTTCATGTCCAACCCGAGCTCCTGCGCAACCGCCAGGGTTTGCGCACCCTGCGCCTCATTGATTTCAAAGCGGGCAATGTCGGCCAACGTTTTGCCGCTGCGTTCGAGAAGCAGCCTGATCGCCGGCGCCGGTCCTATGCCCATGATCTCAGGCGGAACCCCGACCACAGTGGCAGCAGCTACGCGCGCCAGAGGGCTTCGCCCCCAGCCCTTGACCGCCTTGCTGTTTGCAACCAGAGCCGCTGCGGCCGCATCGGTCAATGCCGAGCTGTTGCCGCCGGTTTGCACACCCCCAGCGAAAACCGTACGGAGTTTGGCGAGCGCTTCTGGCGGCGTTGGCCGTGGATGGGTATCACGGTCGCAGATGGAAGTTTTGCCCGTCAGTCGAAGTTGACGCGACTTGTAGCCAGGAAGTTCAAAAATCTCGTTGGCCACCGGCGTGATTTCATCTGCAAACCAGCCGGCCTCCTGCGCAGCTACGGCGCGTGAGAATGAAAGAGAGGCAAAGTGGTCGACAGCTTCCCGCGAGATGCCATATTTCTTTGCCAGGTTCTCGGCTGTATGGATCATCGAAATATCAGCCGCTGGGTCGGTGAGAGATTCCCACATGTAATCCTTGAAGGCCACAGGCGCGCCAAGGCGGAATCCTCCCCGATGATCGAACGCGGCGATGGGGTGGCGGGTCATGGATTCGGTTCCAACGACCAGAGCCAACGAGGCCACGCCGGCCGTGATCTGTTCCCCTGCCTGTCTGAATAGTTCGAAGCCAGTTCCGCAAATGCGTTGGCACATCAAGGCAGGTACCCCTACCGGAACCCCCGCATACAGTCCGATATGACGAGGCAGGTAGAACTGGTCAAAACCACCCGGTGCCATGTTGCCGGTGAGGACCGAGTCGATGTGTGTCGCCTCGATACCCGTTCGGGCAAGAACGGCCTTGGCGGCCTTGATGCCGAGGTCGATCGGGTTGACGTCGGCGAAAGCGCCCTGGTAATCCACCATGGGGGTGCGCACACCATCAAGAATGTAGATGTCGTCGAATGACTGATACAGGCCTGAACTCATGATGCTTTTTCCACTTTATTGGCCCGCTTTTCGAGAAAGTCGCGGACACGCTGTTTGGCAGCCTCGTCTCCTTGCGCGATGGCGGACATCAGCGATTCGACGAACAGGCCCTCTGCGGGCGCCATGTCCGCAATCCGCGGCAAGGCCTGCGTGATTGCATAATTTGACAAGGGTGCGTTGCTGGCGATCTTTGTCGCCAGTTCAAAGGCCTCGAATAGACCTTCACCTTCGCTGACCAGGTAGTTTGAGAGCCCGATGGACTGCCCTTCGGCTGCATCAAAAACGCGGCCGGTCAGCATCATGTCGCTCATTCGCGAGACGCCGATCAGCCGAGGAATACGGGCTGAACCACTGCCTCCTACGAAAATTCCACGCTGCCCCTCGGGCAGGCCATAGTAGGTAGAAGGCTCGGCTACACGCAGATGAGTCGCAGCGGCCAACTCCAGTCCACCGCCGACAACCGCACCATGCAACACCGAAATGACCGGCACCGGACCAAACTGGATGGCGTCAAATGCGGCATGCCATAGTCGCGAGTGATGGATCCCTTCGGTCACCGATTGCTCAGAAACTTCAGACAAGTCGAGACCAGCGCAAAAATGAGAACCTTCACCACTGATCACGACCACGCGCGCATCCGGCGGCAGGTTGATGAATGCGGTGTGCAACTGACGGATCATGGTGTCGCTCATCGCATTGCGCTTGCCGGACCGGTTGAGCCGCAAATGAACAAGCGGTCCCGACTGCTCGATGTAGAGCAAGGACTGCTGAGCCAGCACTCCTTGTGCCGGCCGGAATGCTGCGGTTGGTGAGGTGTCAGCCTGGATAGATGACATCGGATCCTCCCGCGTAGAGCGACGCTATATCGCCGGCGCGTCGCTTGAGGACGGCTCCTTGATTGATGTAGCCTTTGTCGGTGATCTCTCCGGCTTCAATATTGGGTGGCTCGCGCAGAAGAAGAGCCCGTTTCGGTGTCTGGGAAGAGCCGCCGCCTTCGCCTCCAATTGTTTTTAATGCAGCTCCCAAATGTTTTGCCAGTTCTTGGGCGGGCAGCGTAGCGGCCTGAGCCGTTGGGAAGACGAGGACACCTATCTCGTCGCGGTCATGGCCCGTGACCACGACGTCTTGGGCGTAGGGGGCCATGGCCGAAACCACTCGTACACGCAGGGTCCCAACGCTCACCCAAGTTCCCGTCGTCAGCTTGAAATCTTCAGCGACGCGGCCATTGAAAACGACACCTTGCTCAGGCTGTGTCTCATCGGTGAGATATCCGGCATCGCCGATGCGGTAATACCCTTCTTCGTCGTAGGCCTGTGCGGTGAGTTGAGGTGCGTCGCGATAGCCCGGGAAAACGCTTACGCCGCGCACGCGCAGTTCGAGCTTCTCGCCATTCGGTATGAATTTCAACTCAAGCCCTGGCAGCACGCCACCAATGACGCCCGCACGCTTCAATTTCCAGTGGGCACTCGTGATTGCGGGTGAAGTCTCGGTCGATCCCCAGGAGGTGGTCAGCCATACCGGTTCCCCTTGGACCTTGATTGCCAGCGCCTGCAATCGATCCCATGTCGCCTGCGGTAAAGCGGCACCGGCATAAAAGACCGCACGCAAGCGCCCGAACACACGCCGAGCAAGCGCCTCGTCAGCTTCAAGCAATGGCAGTGCCATCTCGAAGCCCCTTGGCACATTGAACCAGATGGTAGGTTGCATTTCTGCGAGGTTGGCCACTGATTTCTCGATCAGGCCTGGCGCAGGACGTCCCTCATCGATGACCAGGGTCCCGCCATTGCGCAGCACAAGGTTCAGATTGTGATTGCCGCCAAAGGTATGGCTCCAGGGAAGCCAATCGACGAGAACAGGTTTTTCCCTGTCGAGAAAACGCCATGCCTGGCCGATCATCTGCTGGTTCGCGCACAGCATGCGGTGCGTATTGATGACCACTTTGGGGTGCCCGGTCGACCCTGAAGTCAGCAAGTATTTTGCGTGCGTGTCCGGAGTGATGGCCTCGAACGCCGCGCGAACAGCTGGGCCTTCGGCCGTTCTTGTCAAGCTATCAAATGAGAGTGCTCCAGGAAAAGTTTCGGCACCCTGGCTGAACACCGTCACGGCGTGCAATCCGCTGCTGGCCAGCGGTGGGCCGTAGACCGCAGCATCAGAGGCGTAGACCAATGCCGGTCCCAGCGCATTCAAGATGCCGTGTATCTTTGTGTAATCCTTGGTCATGCGCGAATAGGCGCTTGAAACGGTGCACACGGCACGTCCAATGTGCATTCCCGCAAGCGCCATCAGGACGTGATCCAGTGCGTTGTCTGACAACACGACGATCGGTGCATTCGGCATCAGCTTCAAGCCCAGCAGGCTTTGTGCAATGCGCCCAACGAGAACGCGCGTCTCGACCCAGGTCAAACGACGCCAGTGACCGTCGAAAGTTCGCTCTGCAAACGCCAGCGCATTGGGCGTCTCAGCAGCCCATCGATCGAGCCATTCACCGATGCAGCGTGCATACGGCTGCAGGGGCTCCGGAGAACGCAGGACAAAACTTCCGTCATCGAAGCCGACGCGCACTGCGCGCGGCCTTGCCAGCATATTGGGATCAGATAACCAGTCAGATTTAATCGACATTCCATACACCTCTGTATGTTGATGCGAACGCAGTTTATAGAAATTTGTATTGATTAAAATCAGGGTTTACACCTGGTTCCATACACTAATGCATGGCATCATGATTGCGTATCTTTAGTTCGCACTGCATATGAGCACACACACTTCCGATGGCAAACCGGCGCGCAAAAAACGCCAAGTCTCCGATGTCCCGGAGAGTGAAGGAAGTCCACGCAACACCCTGACTCCTGAAAGCTGGATCGACGCCGCAACCGAGGTACTGGCGTATCAAGGTATCGATCGTGTACGGGTGGACTTGCTTGCCCAGCAACTGGGTGTCACTCGAGGCAGTTTTTACTGGCACTTCCGCGATCGAGAAGATCTTCTGCGCAGAGTGCTCCGTGCTTGGCATGAACTTGCCACTGAACAGCTGACGGTTCGGCTCGAGCATGCCCGTACCGACGCGCTCGAACAATTGCGCGATGTTGTTTCACTGCCGTTCCGGGGGCGCAGTGCCGAGCGTGCGGCACGAATCGAGCTGGCCATCCGCGCCTGGGCTCGTCGCGACGAGATGGCGCGCCATGCCGTTGACGAGGCCGATGCAAGCCGCATTGGGTACATCGCACAGATATTTTCATCGCTTGGATTCGCGATTGCCGAAGCGCGGTCGCGCGCCTTTCTGCTCTACAGCTATGTTGTTGCAGAGTCGCAAATGCCGAACCAGGGAACGACTGCGCAACGGGCGGCCCGAAGTCGCTTGGTCGAGAAGTTACTTACCCAAGTGCTGCAGTCTGACCCAAAGTAGAGCAGCCAGTGGGAACTTGATCGCCTGCATTCGATGACATTGCGTGTCCGACGTCAATCAGCACCTTAAACGCCAAGATAGCCAGAAAGCTCAGGGCTGCTACTGACTGCTTCGGCGCTGCCATGCAGTACGATCTGCCCTTTCTGCAGTACGAAGGCGCGGTTGGAATGCGCCAGTACTTTGCGATAGTCGCGGTCAACGATCAGCGTGGCAATGCCGCTGGCACGGATCTCGCCGATCACGCGCCAGATCTCATTCACGATCAGCGGCGCCAGGCCTTCAGTGGCTTCGTCCAGGATGATGAGATCAGGATGTGTCATCAGCGCACGTCCGATGGACAGCATCTGCTGTTCGCCGCCGGAGAGCTGCGCGCCCTGGTTGTCCAGACGTTCTTTGAGGCGGGGGAAGGTCTCAAGCGCACGTTCAAAGGTCCAGTCGTTCCGTCCGTCACGTCCGCTGCGCGCAGCCATGACGAGATTCTCGCGCACACTCAGATTGGGAAAGATGCCGCGGCCTTCGGGTACGTAAGCCACACCCAAGCGCGCCACGACGTGCGGGCGGGCGTGTGAGACGTCCTGGCCGAAAAAGCTGATATGGCCTTCGCGCTGTGCTACGTGGCCCAGCAGGGTGCGGATCAACGTGCTTTTGCCCATGCCATTTCGGCCCAGTAGTCCGACAGTTTCTCCACGCTCGATCGCCAGGTCAACGCCGTGCAGTACGTGACTGGAGCCGTACCAGGCATGGACACGGCGGGCGTCGAGGATCCGGTCGGTTGAGATACTAGCCATGTCAGTGTCCTCCCCCCAGGTAGGCCGCCTGCACGTCGAGGTTATTCCGTACTTCATCAGGCGTGCCGGTAGCAAGAACACTGCCATTGACCATCACTGTGATGCGATCGGCAATGCGGAAGACCGCATCCATGTCGTGTTCCACCAGCAGGATGGCGTGATCATTCTTGAGTTCGGATAGCAGACGGAGCATGCGTTCGGTCTCCTCGGCACCCATGCCGGCCAACGGTTCGTCGAGCAGCAGAACCTGCGGCTGCGTGGCCAGGCACATGGCGATTTCCAGTTGTCGTTTTTGCCCGTGCGACAGCAGGCCAGCCGGGCGTTCGAGCAGATCGCTCAATCCGCTACGGGCAGCAGCACCCAGAGCCGCTGCCATGCTGACCTGGCAGTGCTGCGCATTGTGCCACCAAGTCCATGGTTTCTGCGCCCTGGCTTGTGCCGACAGGCGGCAGTTTTCGAGCACGGTAAAGCTCGGGTAGATGGTGTTGCGCTGGTAGCTGCGCCCCAGGCCGGCACGCGCACGCCGAGGCTGCGACCAGGTGGTGACGTCCTGCCCCAGCAGCTCGACCTGACCGTCCGAGGCTTCGATTTCGCCAGAAAGAATATTGATCAGCGTGGACTTTCCAGCACCGTTGGTGCCGATAACGGCATGCACGGTACCGCGCTCAAACTCCAGCGACACGCTGTTGACGGCTACCAGACCGCCCCAGCGACGGGTGATATCTGTGCAGCGCAGCAGTGGGGTGGACTGGCTCATGGCATTTCCTCCGCGGCGGCAGCATCGTGCATGGTGTTGCGACGGCCGGTTAACCGTTCGCGCACCTGGCCCGGAATGCCGACCAGCCCGCGCGGCAGCAGTGCCACGCTGGCGATGATGGTCAAGCCCAGGCCAAGATGCCAGTGCTTGGCAAAGGCGCCGAACACCGCCTCGGACATGAAGAACTCTTGCAGCAACGCGAAGGCGAAGGCGCCGATCAGTGCGCCGCGCAGGTGGCCCAGGCCGCCGAAGATGATCATGATCAGCACGGCGCCGGATTGGTGCCAGCCCAGCATTTCCGGGTTGACGAAACCGTCCTTGACGGCGAACAGGAAGCCCGCCAGGCCGGCGATGCCGCCGGAGATCACGAAGGCCGCCAGCTTGTAGGGATAGGTCGAGAAGCCGGTGGCGCGCATGCGCTGTTCGTTGACGCGAATACCAGCCAAGGCGCGGCCAAAGCGCGAGCGCAGCAGCAGCGCCAGAAAGCCGAAGGTCGCGGCCAGACTGCCC
>Ga0255338_1003205_pt1 | contig 20382 bp, 16 predicted proteins | sample MeOH1_35cm_T4_19_FD_203715 | JGI IMG/M metagenome (GOLD analysis project Ga0255338, IMG submission 203715) | Sandy soil microbial communities from University of British Columbia, Vancouver, Canada - MeOH1_35cm_T4_195 | ecosystem: Engineered > Artificial ecosystem > Sand microcosm > Unclassified ...
TGGAACACCGGAATGTTCATGAGCTCGCGCAGCCGGCTTTCGATGATGAAGCAGTCGGGGGCCGAAATGTCTTCGAGGTTGATGCCGCCGAAGGAGGGCCCGAGATAGCGCACCGCGTTGATGAAGGTGTCCGGGTCCTTTGCCTTGACGTCGATTTCGAGATCGATCGAGTCGACGTCGGCGAAGCGCTTGAAGAGGACGGCCTTGCCTTCCATGACCGGCTTCGAGGCCAGCGCGCCGAGGTCGCCGAGGCCGAGGATCGCCGTGCCGTTCGAGATGACCGCGACCAGATTGCCCTTGGCCGTGTAGTCATAGGCCGCATCCGGATTCTCCGCGATGGCCCGAACCGGCACCGCGACCCCCGGGGAATAGGCGAGCGAGAGGTCGCGCTGCGTCGCCATCGGCTTCGTCGCGTTGATCTCGATCTTCCCGGGCTTTCCCTGGGAGTGGAAGAGGAGCGCTTCCTCGTCGGTAAACTGGTTGCGTTTTTTGCTCATGATGGCTTCGATCCGGACGCGGGCGTAAAGTTGTCCACAGGGGTGCTGGCAGGCCCGCTTTTTAGGCCCCTGCAGGTTCAATAACAAGCGAAGTTGGTTGATTTAAGCCGAAGATCAGATTTATGGGGGCTCTTTTTTGGCTCCCTCTTTTCGGGAAGGGCCGATCTGTTAGGCTCCGCCTCATGTCAGAACACCTGCTGCAGTCCCCTTCTCAGGCTTTGCCCGGCGCTCCCGCCGAAATCGAGGAAGACGCCCCGGAAGCCGGGGCGGCGCCCGCCATTCCGGCGGATGCCACGCCCATGATGGCGCAATATCTTGAGATCAAGCACGCCTATCCCGATGCTTTGCTCTTCTACCGCATGGGCGACTTCTACGAGCTGTTCTTCGACGACGCGGTAAAGGCTGCCGAGGCGCTGGACATCGCGCTGACCAAGCGCGGCAAGCATCTGGGCGAGGATATCCGCATGTGCGGCGTCCCGGTCCATTCCCATGAGAGCTATCTCGAACGGCTGATCCGGGCGGGCTTCAAGGTCGCCGTCTGCGAGCAGACCGAGGACCCCGCGGAGGCCAAGAAGCGCGGCTCGAAATCCGTCGTCCGCCGCGAGGTCGTCCGGCTGGTGACGCCGGGCACGCTCACCGAGGACACGCTGCTCGACGCGCGCGCCCATAATTACCTTGCCGCCCTTGCCCGCACCGGCGCCGATCAGTCTTTCGGCCTTGCCTGGGCCGATGTCTCGACGGGCAAATTCGAGGTGACGAGCGTTTCGGAAGGGGCTCTGGGCGCGGAGCTTGCCCGCCTCGATCCAGGCGAGCTTCTGGTCGCTGACAGCTTCTTCCGCGACGAGGCGCTCTCGGCGCTGATCGCGCAGCATGCAGGCTCTGTGACGGCCCTTCCGGGCGCCCGCTTCGACTCGGGCGCCGGCGAAAGGCGCCTCAAGACGCATCTCGGCGTCGGCGCGCTGGACGGCTTCGGCAGCTTTTCGCGGCCCGAGATCGCGGCTATGGGCGCGTTACTCGATTATGTCGAGCTGACGCAGGTCGGCCGCATGCCGACCCTGCAGACGCCGCGCCGCGTCGCGACCGGCGCTGCCATGGCCATCGACGCGGCCACGCGCGCCAATCTCGAACTCATGCGCACATTGAAGGGCGAAACCAAGGGCTCGCTTTTTTCGACCATCGACCGGACCGTGACGGGCGCGGGCGCGCGCGAACTCGGCTCGCGGCTCGCGGCTCCCCTCACCGATCCGCATGCCATCAATGAAAGGCTTGATGCGGTCGAATGCTTCGTCGAGGCGCGCGATCTTCGCGCCCGGCTCCGTGCGGAACTCCGCGCCGCGCCCGACATGGCGCGTGCATTGACCCGTCTTTCGCTTGGCCGAGGCGGTCCGCGCGATCTCGCCGCCATCCGCGATGGAATCGGTGCGGCCCATGCGCTGGCGCGTCTCATCGATCAGGCGCCACCCTCTCTCCTGCCGCTGCCGAAGGAAATCACCGAAACCGCCGACGCGCTCAGAAGCGTCGCGGCGGCGCTGCGCGACCGGCTTGCCGCCATGCTCGCACAGGATCTGCCGCTCATCGCGCGGGACGGCGGTTTCATCGCGGCTGGAAGCAACGCGCCGCTCGATGAACTTCGCATGCTGCGCGACGAAAGCCGTCGTCTCATTGCGGGGCTTCAGTCGAAATATGCCGATGAGACGGGCGTTTCCGTGCTGAAGGTCCGGCACAACAATGTGCTTGGCTACTACATCGAGGTCGGGCCCAAACATGCCGAGCGCATGATGGCGCCGCCTCTCTCGCAGAATTACATTCACCGCCAGACGCTGGCGAATGCGGTGCGCTTCACCACGGGCGAACTGGCCGATCTTGCGAGCCGCATCGCGGAGGCCGCGGGCCGCGTGCTCGAAATCGAGCTTGGCCTGTTCGACGAACTCGTCGCCGCGACGCTGGAAAAGGCGGACGCCATATCGCGTGCCGCCTCTGCGCTCGGCTCTCTCGACGCGACACTAGCGCTGGCCGAACTCGCCGTCGAGCGGCGCTATGCGCGGCCCCGTGTCGACGACAGCCTGGCCTTCCGCATCAAGGGCGGCCGTCACCCGGTCGTCGAAGCCGCGCTCGAGCGCGAGACGAGCGCGTCGCCATTCGTGCCCAATGATTGCGACCTGACCGGCGAGGGTGAAGAGGCGCATCGGCTCTGGCTTCTCACCGGCCCGAACATGGCCGGTAAGTCGACTTTCCTCCGGCAGAACGCGCTGATCGCCATTCTTGCTCAGATGGGAAGTTTCGTGCCCGCCGAGGACGCGCATATCGGCACGGTGGACCGGCTCTTCTCCCGCGTCGGCGCGGCGGACGATCTTGCCCGTGGGCGCTCGACCTTCATGGTCGAAATGGTCGAGACGGCGGCGATCCTCAATCAGGCCGGTCCTCGCGCCCTCGTTATCCTCGACGAGATCGGACGCGGCACGGCGACCTTCGACGGCTTGTCCATCGCCTGGGCGGCGGTCGAGCATCTGCATGAGGTGAACCGCTCACGCGCCCTTTTCGCCACGCATTACCATGAGCTGACGGCGCTTGCCGAGAAGCTGTCGCATCTCGCCAATGCCACCATGCGCGTCAAGGAATGGGAGGGCGATGTCGTCTTCCTGCATGAGGTTGGGCCGGGTGCCGCCGATCGTTCCTACGGCATTCAGGTAGCGAAGCTCGCAGGACTTCCCGCCGCCGTCATCCATCGCGCGCGCGAGGTGCTGACCGCGCTCGAAAAGGATGGTTCAAGCGACCGCGCCCAGGTGCTGATCGACGATCTGCCGCTTTTTTCGGCATCGGCGAAGCCCACCCCTGCGGCCCCGCAAAAGAGCGCGGCTGAGGAGGCGTTGAAAGCGGTCAATCCCGACGAACTCACGCCGCGAGAGGCGCTTGATCTTCTTTACCGGCTGAAGGCGCTGACGGCGGGCGCGAACTGACATCGCCCGATCAGGCGGCCTTGCAAAAAACCGGTGCGTTCCGCTGCGATCGCCACCATATTCGATGCGCAGCCTTGCTATATGATGCACTGACCCGCCGGGTTCCCGGCTCCGAAGGAGTGGCCCTCTCATGGCCCGCATGTTGCCGAGCCTTCTCGAAATCGTCGATCCGGAGCATCTCGCCGCCGAACTCGATGCTGTTGCCGTTCGCCATCAGGGCGACGAAGTCGCGCTGAAGCGCGGGCTTGTTTCCGCTTTGAAGCAGACGCTCGCCGCCGGCAGGGCCAAGGCGCGCGAAAGGCTCGAAAGGGGTGCCCACCGGGGCCGCGTCTGCGCCGAGGGTCTTTGCTACCTTCAGGACACAATAATCCGCGCGCTGCACGATGTGACGGTTACGCGGGTCTTTCCGGTCGGCAATCCGAGCGAGGCGGAGAAGATCTGTATTGCGGCTGTCGGCGGCTATGGCCGCGGCGCGCTGGCGCCGGGCTCCGACATCGACCTCCTCTTTCTGCGTCCCTACAAGCAGACCCCCTGGGGCGAGAGTGTCGTCGAATACATGCTCTATGTCCTCTGGGATCTGGGGCTCAAGGTCGGCCATTCGACGCGCTCGGTTGCCGATTGCGTCCGGCTCGCGCGTGAGGATTTCACGATCCGCACCGCACTTCTCGAATCTCGCTACCTCCATGGCGATGAAGCCCTCTTCGACGAATTCGAAAAGCGTTTCGACGCCGAGGTCGTGAAAGGCACCGGCAATGAATTCGTGGAGGCGAAGCTCGCCGAGCGCGACGGGCGCCACGCCCGCGCGGGCGAGAGCCGCTATCTCGTCGAGCCGAATGTCAAGGAAGGCAAGGGCGGGCTTCGCGACCTCAACACGCTCTTCTGGATCGGAAAATATATCTACCGCGTGAAGCAGCCTTCCGACCTCGTGACCGTCGGCGTCTTCACCCGTTCGGAATATGCGACCTTCCGCAAGGCGGAGGATTTTCTCTGGGCGGTGCGCTGCGAATTGCACTTCCTCACCGGCCGCGCCGAGGAGCGCATTACCTTCGACCTCCAGACCGAAATGGCGAACCGCCTCGGCTATCAGGGCCATGGCGGGTTGAAGGCCGTCGAGCGCTTCATGAAGCACTACTTCCTGGTCGCGAAGGATGTGGGCGATCTGACGCGCATTTTCTGCGCCGCGCTGGAAGAACAGGAAAAGAAGAAGAAACCCGGCATCGGACGTTTCATGCAGGCCCTGCGCCGCAAGAAGAAGATGATGAAGGGCTTCAAGCTTGAGGGCGGCCGCCTCGCCTTCCAGAATGACGGAATGATCGAGCAGGACCCCGTCAATATCATCCGCATCTTCCACCTCGCGGATGCCCATGCGCTCGAACTGCATCCGGACGCGCTGAAGCTCGTCACGCGGTCGCTCAAATATATCGGCGCCGATCTGCGCGCCAACCCCGAAGCGAACCGCCTCTTCCTCGAAATCCTGACTTCGGAGAAAGACCCGGAGCATACGCTGCGCATGATGAACGAGTCAGGGGTGCTCGGCCGGTTCGTTCCGGATTTCGGCCGCATCGTCGCGCTAATGCAGTTCAACATGTATCACCACTACACGGCGGACGAGCATCTCCTGCGCGCCATCGGCATTCTGTCCGAGGTTGAGAAGCGGAAGGAAGAGGACGATCATCCGCTTGCCAACGAATTGATGCAGAAGGTGCAGAGCCGCGCGGCGATCTACATGGCCGTTTTCCTGCACGACATCGCCAAGGGCCGCGACGAGGATCATTCGGATGCGGGCGAGCGCATAGCGAAGCAACTCTGCCCGCGCCTCGGCATGAGCGAGGGCGAAACGGAATCTGTCGCCTGGCTCGTCAAGAACCATCTCGTGATGAGCGACGTGGCGCAGAAGCGCGACATTTCCGATCTGCGCACCATCCGCGATTTCGCGAGTCTTGTGCAGAGCCCCGAGCGTTTGAAGATGCTCTTCATCCTCACCGTGGTCGACATCAAGGCGGTCGGCCCCGGCGTCTGGAACGGCTGGAAGGGCCAGCTCCTGCGCGAGCTTTATTACGAGACTCTCGCAGTTCTTCAGGGTGGAGACGCGCAGCTCAATCGCGCGAACCGCATCGCGACGGCGAAGGATGCACTGCGCGAGCGCCTCTCGGACTGGACACCGGAGGACTGGGGCGCCTATCTCGCGCGTCACACCGAAGCCTATTGGCTCTCCTTCGACACCAATGTGCTGGAGCGGCAGGCGCGTCTGATTTCGGATGCGAAGGAAGCTCTCACCATCGTTGCCCGGTCTGAGCCGACGCGCGACGTCACCGAGATCACGCTTTACGCGCAGGATCATCCGGGCCTCTTCTCGCGCTTCGCGGGCGCCTGCGCCATTCTCGGCATGAACATCGTCGACGCGAAGATCTTCACCACGCGCGACGGTATGGCGCTCGACACGCTCTGGGTGCAGGACCAGCATGGCGGTGCAATTTCTGAAGAGCGCCGCGTGAAGCGCCTCGAGGAAACGATGCGCAAGGTGCTGGCCGGCGAGGTGTTGCCGCCCGACGCCATCGAGCAGCGCTTCAAGGGCGAGAACCGCACCGAGGCTTTCAGCGTCGCCCCGCAGGTCTTCGTCGACAATGAGGCGTCGGATGCTTTCACCGTCATCGAGGTGAACGGCCTCGATCGGCCGGGTCTTCTCCACGCGCTCACCAAGGCGCTGTTCCATCTGGGGCTGACCATCGGTTCCGCCCATGTCGCCACTTATGGCGAGCGTGCCGTCGACGTCTTCTATGTGAAGGACGTGATTGGTCACAAGGTCACCAACGCCAACAAGAAGAAGGCCGTCGAACGCCATCTCCTCGAAGCGCTGGCCGATCCGATGGCGAAGGCGCGGCCCGCAAAGTCGCGCCGCCGGGAAGAAACGGCGGCGGCGGAATGAATGGCGGGTTGCTGATCCGATGAACCTTTTGCGTTCAGCCGTAACCGTTGGCGGCACGACATTCCTCAGCCGCGTCCTCGGCTTCCTGCGCGACATGATGGTGGCCTCGGCTCTCGGCACGGGGCCGATCGCCGATGCCTTCTTTGTCGCTTTCCGCTTCCCGAACATGTTCCGCGCCATCTTCGCGGAAGGCGCCTTCAATTCGGCCTTCGTGCCGCTCTTTGCCAAGAGGCTCGAGGGCGAAGGCGAGGCATCGGCGCGCCGCTTTGCCGAGGATGCGACCTCGGTGCTGCTGACAGGACTCCTCGTCTTCACGATCTTCGTCGAGATTTTCATGCCCTGGCTGATGTGGCTCTTCGCGCCGGGCTTCAGCGACGATCCTCAGAAGCATGAATGGGCGGTACAGTTCACGCGGGTGAACTTTCCCTATCTGCTTTTCATCTCGCTCACCGCCGTTCAGTCCGCGATCCTGAATTCATTGGGCAAGTTCTTCGCGGGCGCCGCCGCGCCGGTGATGCTCAACATCACCATGATCGTCGCGCTCTGGTTCGTTGTGCCGCTTGCCACCAATCCGGGCCTCGCGCTTTCATGGGGCGTCATGGCGGCGGGCATCATCCAGTTCGTGTGGCTGGCGATCTCCTGCCACCGCGCGAACATGTCGCTGAGCCTGCGCCTGCCGAAACTCACGCCGGAGGTGAAGCATCTCCTGCTGCTCGCCGTGCCGGGCCTCATCTCGGGCGGCATCGGTCAGCTCAATCTCACCATCGGCACGATCATGGCGTCCTGGCAGGAGGGCGCGGTCTCGTGGCTCTATTATGCCGACCGCATCTATCAGTTTCCGCTGGGCGTCATCGGCATTGCCATCGGCGTGGTGCTGTTGCCCGATCTGTCGCGGCGCTTGCGTGCGGGCGACGGCGACGGCGCGCATTGGAGCCAGAACCGCGCCATCGAATTCTCGATGCTTCTGACGGTGCCTGCCGCCGTGGCGCTGGCGATCATTCCCTATGAGATCATCAAGGTGCTGTTCGAGCGTGGGCGCTTCCATGAGATCGACACGCATGCGACCTCGCTCGCGCTGCTGATCTATGCGGTGGGCCTGCCCGCCTTCGTGCTCAACAAGGTTTTCTCGCCTGCCTTCTATGCGCGCGAGGATACGAGGACGCCGCTGCAGTTCGCCGCCATCTCCATCGCGGTCAACATTGCGTCGAGCATCACGCTCTTCCAGTTCTTCGGTTACGCGGGCATTGCGGCGGGAACGTCGATCGCAGCCTGGGTGAATACGGGCCAGCTTGGATTGCGCCTCTGGAAGCACGGCCATTTCGTGCCCGACGCTCAGTTGATGAAGCGCCTTCCGCTCACTGTCCTTGCCTCGGTGGGCATGGGCGCGGTTCTCTATGCGGGCGCGCATTTCCTTGCGCCGTGGTTTGCATTGCGCTTCATCTGGAGTGTTTCGGTGCTGACGGGGCTCGTTACGGGCGGGCTCGTCGCCTATGCGATTTTCTGCCAGTTCACCGGCGCGGCGCGCTATTCCGACATCATGCGTCTTTTGAAAAGGCGCTGACAAAGAAGCGGCGGAAGGGTTCCTCCTTCCGCCGCACCACGTCAGAGCTTCAAGCCGAGCCGCTCTGCCACGCCCGCGCCATAGGCAGGATCGGCCTTGGAGAAGTGGCCGATCTGACGACGCTGGATTTCTTCCGGCACCGGCTTCATCGCACCGGCAATCGAATCCATCAGCGCTGCCTTCTGCTTGTCCGACATCAGGCGGAAGAGGTCGCCCGCCTGCGTGTAGTCATCATTGCCTTCGCGGTGATTATAGCGGTCGGCATCGCCCGTGATCTTCAGCGGCGGTTCCTTGACGCTCGGGTCTTCCTTCGGACCGCCGAAGGAGTTCGGCTCGTAATTCACCGAGCCGCCGCCATTGCCGTCGAAGCGCATAGCGCCGTCGCGGTGGTAGGTATGGACCGGGCAGCGCGGACGGTTCACCGGCAGCGCATCCGCATTGGTGCCGACGCGATGGCGATGCGCGTCCGCATAGGAAAAGATGCGGAATTGCAGCATCTTGTCCGGGCTGTGGCCGATGCCGGGGACGACATTGGCGGGCGAGAAAGCCGATTGCTCGACGTCAGCGTGATAGTTGTCCGGGTTCCTGTTCAGCGTCAGCACGCCCGCCTCGATCAGCGGGAAATCCTTGTGCGGCCAAACTTTCGTCAGGTCGAAGGGATTGTAGGGCGTCTTCCCGGCCTGCTCTTCCGTCATCACCTGCACCATGACGCGCCACTTCGGGAAGTCGCCGCGCTCGATCGATTCATAGAGATCGCGCTGATGGCTCTCGCGATCCTCGCCGATGAGCTTTGCCGATTCCGCATCGGTCAGGCTCTCGATGCCTTGCATCGACTTGAAGTGGAACTTCACCCAGTAGCGCTCGTTCTTCGCATTGATGAAACTGTAGGTGTGCGAGCCGAAGCCATGCATGTGGCGCAGCGTCTTCGGGATGCCACGATCCGAGAAGAGAATCGTGACCTGATGGAGGCTTTCCGGCGAGAGCGACCAGAAATCCCACATCGCGGTGGCGCTGCGCATGTTGGTGCGCGGGTCGCGCTTCTGCGTGTGGATGAAGTCCGAGAACTTGTAGGGGTCGCGCACGAAGAAGACCGGCGTGTTGTTGCCGACGAGATCCCAGTTGCCCTCTTCCGTATAGAACTTCACCGCGAAGCCGCGCACGTCGCGCTCGGCATCCGCCGCGCCGCGTTCGCCCGCGACCGTCGAGAAGCGCAGGAAGACCGGCGTCTCCTTGCCATTATGTTCGAAGAGCTTCGCCTTCGTGTATTTCGTGATGTCGTTGTTGACGCGGAAGGTGCCGAAGGCCGCCGAGCCCTTGGCGTGGACGACGCGCTCGGGGATGCGCTCGCGGTTGAAGTGGGCGTGCTTCTCGAAGAGCTGCCAGTCCTGAACCAGCAGCGGCCCGCGCGGGCCTGCGGTCAGCGCATTCTGGTTGTCGGGAACGGGGATGCCTGCGGCAGTGGTCAGGCGGTTCGGTTTGCCGGTCTGGTCGCTCATGGCGTCCTCCTAGATTAGAACATATCTAACTTAGGGATCGAGGTAACCGGGGTCAATATAGCTTAGAATAATTCTCAAAAAGGAACACCGATTTGCGCGATCCCCTCGGAAAAGCCGCGGCTGCCATTGCCAAGCGGGTGCCCTACGCAGCATAAACCTCGCCGGAGCGGCCCACTGTCGGGCCTCGCGTGACGGACGATTTGAATGGAAAAGCCGACCAACCGCGTTTTTTCGGGTGTGCAGCCGACGGGCAACCTGCATCTGGGCAATTATCTGGGCGCGATCCGCAATTTCGTCGGGCTCCAGGACACGCATGAATGCGTCTATTGCGTGGTCGACATGCACGCGATCACGGTCTGGCAGGACCCGAGGGAACTCGCTGCGAACACGCGCGAGGTCGCGGCCGCCTATATCGCCGCCGGCATCGACCCGAAGAAGCACATCATTTTCAACCAGTCGAAGGTTCCGGCTCATGCGGAGCTTGCCTGGATCCTGAACTGCGTCGCGCGCATCGGCTGGCTGAATCGCATGACCCAGTTCAAGGACAAGGCCGGCAAGGATCGCGAAAAGGCCTCGGTCGGCCTCTATTCCTATCCGGTGCTGATGGCCGCCGACATTCTCGCCTATCGCGCGACCCATGTGCCGGTCGGCGAGGACCAGAAGCAGCATCTGGAGCTGGCCCGCGATGTGGCGCAGAAGTTCAACAACGACTTCGCGGAGACGGGCGGCGCTGACTTCTTTCCGCTGCCCGAGCCCCTCATCATGGGCCCGGCGACACGCGTCATGTCACTCCGCGACGGCACCAAGAAGATGTCGAAGTCGGATCCGTCCGATTATTCGCGCATTACGCTCAAGGACGATGCGGATGCCATCGCGCTGAAGATCCGCAAAGCCCAGACCGATCCCGAGCCCCTGCCCGAGACCGTCGAAGGGCTCGAAGGCCGTGCGGGTGCCGACAATCTCGTGGGCATCTATGCGGCGTTGTCGGGTCTTTCCAAGGCTGACGTGATCGCCAGGTTCGGCGGGCAGCCCTTCTCGGCCTTCAAGCCTGCGCTGGCCGAGCTTGCGGTCGAAAAGCTTTCGCCCCTCACCGGCGAAATGAAGCGCATGCTGGATCAGGATCGCAGCTATATTGACGATGTGCTGGCAAGCGGCGCCGAACGCGCCAATGCCATCGCTGAGCCGATTTACAAGCGCGTCCGCGAGATCGTCGGTTTCATCTGAAGGCCAAATGGAGCGCAGCCGTCTTGACCGGGTGGTCCTTCTTCCCATCTAGTTAAGGCGACAATCGACAGGAGCCGGAGAAAATGTCCTTTCGTGAAAATGTTGCGCGGATGCGCGACTGGGGGAGGGACAGGTTCGACGGCGCGGCGGATTGGCTTCGCCACCGCTGGATGTATCGCAAGGGTGCTACCCCGGAGGGCGCTGGCAATGGCGGCGCGCTCTTCTCGAAGCTCGACGAGCCGGGCTGGGGTGGTATCGCCTGGCGCGCGCTGGTCGCGCTCGTCGTCGTCATCCTGCTCTACTATCCGATCGGCATGCTGATGGTGAACCGGATCGACGACGATCCGGATTTCAAGCCTGCGGGCGCGAATGCCATCGGCGAAGGTGGCAGCCAGGCCGTCGCCATGATGGCGGCGCTGATCGACCGCGAGGTCAACCAGAACAGCTGGACTGCCAACGATCCCTTCTTCCAGCCCGGTGCGCTGCTCGACAACATGCCGAACTTTCAAACCGGCATCGTCAGCGCGCTGGCGCGTTTTTCCTTCGAGATGACCGACCAGGTCGGGCGTTCTCGCGGAAGCAGCGAAGCGGACCCCGATTTGCAGAAGGCGGCGGGGCTTCTCCAGTATCCCGGCGATGTCTGGATCTGGAATCCGACCGTTTCGCTCGCGATCAAGGCAAGCTCTGAATCTCAATACCGTTCGGCGCGCCTCGCGCTCATCCGTTACAACAAGCGCCTTGCCAAGGGCGACGCGACCTTCGAGCGCCGCGCCGACAATCTCATGGCGACGCTTGATCGTTTCGCCAGCGATCTCGGCTCGCAATCGGCCGTGCTCGACACGGAAGTGCGCGAGCATTCGAGCTACTTCATCGACACCAATGCCGATGACGTCTTCTACAACACCAAGGGCAAGCTCTACGGCTACTACCTGCTGACCAAGGGACTTGGCGAGGATTTCGCGCCGGTCATCAAGGAGAAGGGTTTGCAGAAGAACTGGGCGCAGTTGCTTGACACTTTCCGCGAGGCCGCCGCGCTTTCGCCATGGGTCGTCGTCAATGGCGCGCCCGACGCCCAGTTCGAACCGAGCCACCTTGCGGCACAGGGCTTCTACCTCCTGCGTGCACGCACCCAGCTGCGCGAAATCACCAACGTCCTCCTCAAATAGCCCGGCCTTGCCGCTGGTTCCCGGCGGTGGCAGCATGCGCCCCATGACAGAACGGGCCACAGCGAAGCGCCGCAAATTCCTCGTCGTCGCCGACGGGACGCCGGAATCCGAGGTGGCGATCCACTTCGCGAGCCTGCGCGCCCAGCATACGAATGGCGTCGTGACGCTGCTTGCCGTCATTCCGCCCGCGGATAGCGCGGGACAATGGCTCGGCGTTCAGAACCTCATGCGCGAGGAAGCGCGGGCCGAGGCGGAGGCCACGCTCCACAAGCTTGCCGCCCATGTGAACGAATATGCCGGGATCATGCCCGAACTCGTGATCCGCGAAGGGCTGCTGGCCGACGAGCTGCACCGGTTTATCGCGCAGGACAAGGACGTCGCGATCCTCGTTCTCGCCGCGGGCACCGGCAAGGACGGCCCCGGCCCCCTCGTTTCGACGGTCGGCGGCAAGGGTTTCCCGATCCCCGTCACCGTAGTGCCGGGCACGCTCACCGAAGAGGCGATCCGGGCGCTGGCGTGAGTTCTCTCGCGGCCTTGGGTCGCGGTTTCTCGGGCATGCTTGATTCCCGCGGCGTGACGGTCCATTTATGAGCCAGATAGAGCGCGGCAAGCCCGCGTTTTTAAAAGGGTTTTTCGAGATGTTCATCCAGACAGAGGCGACGCCGAATCCGGCGACCCTGAAGTTTCTGCCCGGCCGCGAGGTTCTGGGCGAGGGCCGCGCCGCCGATTTTCCGGATGAGGAAGCTGCCCGTCGTTCGCCGCTGGCTATGCGGCTTTTCGCGGTGGACGGTGTTTCGGGTGTCTTTTTCGGCTCGGACTTCATCACGGTGACGAAGAGCGAGGGCGAGTGGCAGCATCTGAAGCCCGCCCTGCTCGGTGCGATCATGGAGCATTTCACCGGCGGTGCGCCGATCCTGTTCGGTGATCTCGCAGCGGGCGACGCCCATGCCGCGCATGAGGGCGAGGACGCCGAGATCGTGCGCGAGATCAAGGAAGTTCTCGACACGCGCATCCGCCCTGCCGTCGCGCAGGATGGCGGCGACATCACCTTCCAGGGCTTCGAGGACGGCGTCGTCTTCCTTGCCATGCAAGGCGCCTGTTCGGGCTGCCCCTCCTCGACCCTGACGCTGAAGCGCGGCGTCGAGAACACGCTGAAGCACTACGTCCCCGAGGTCAGGGAAGTCCGCGCGATCTGATTGTTTCTCTGGCGCGTCATATTGTTTCACCTTCGGGGCTGGCGCCCGCGTGAGGCGGCGCTATCCTGTGCGCCCTTCAATATTCCTTTCGTACCTCCCGAGGAGTCAGTTTCATGAGTGGTATTCTGAGCGAAGATGCGCTCGACACGCTGTTCCGCCATGCGCGCACGCATAACGCCTGGCAGGACAAGCCGGTCTCCGACGAGACCCTCTACAAGCTCTACGATCTCATGAAGTGGGGTCCCACCAGCGCCAATTGCTCCGCCGCTCGCATCGTTTTCGTGAAGTCGAAAGAAGCGAAGGAAAAGCTCGCCCCCGCGCTCTCGCAGGGCAATCTCGCCAAGACCATGGCGGCGCCTGTGACCGCCATCATCGGCTACGACGTCGAATTCTATGAGCGTCTGCCTGAGCTTTTCCCGCATGCGCCGGAAGCCAAGACCTGGTTCAACTGGTCGAAGGAATGGGCCGAGCAGACGGCCTTCCGCAACGGTTCGCTGCAGGGCGGATATTTCATTCTCGCCGCGCGTGCCCTTGGCCTCGATTGCGGGCCCATGTCGGGCTTCGACATGAAGAAGGTCGACGAAGCTTTCTTCGCAGGCACCAGCGTGAAGGTCAATTTCCTGTGCAATCTCGGCTATGGCAACCCGGACGGGCTTTTCGGCCGCAGCCCCCGCCTGCCCTTTGCCGACGTCTGCCAGATCGTCTGACGACGGAGCATCTGTCCTGAAACTTCTCGCATTCGATACGGCGCAAGGCGCCCTCTCCGCCGCCATTATTGGCGACGAGGGCGTCCTTGCGCATCGTTTCGAATTGCGCACACGCGGCCATGCCGAAGGCCTCATGCCGGTGCTGGAAGCGGTGATGGCGGAGGCGGCTCTGGGGTTTTCCGATCTCGACGCGCTCGCCGTCACCATCGGCCCCGGCACGTTCACGGGGCTTCGCGTCGGGCTTGCCGCCGCGCGCGGCCTCGCGCTTGCCCGTTCTCTGCCGCTCGTCGGCGTGACCACGCTCGAAGCGCTGGCGGAGCCTGTGAGGGCAGAGCGCGGCGAGGCGATTGCCGCGGCGTTCGATGCGAAGCGCGGTGAAATCTATCTCCAGACCTTCGACGCAAACCATGCGGCGCTGACCGAGCCAATGCTCGTTTCCCTCGACGAGGCGCCCGCCCATGTTCGGGGCGATGCGTTCGTTTGCGTCGGCACCGGCGCGGGGCTTCTCGCCGCCGCGCTCGCCGCGAAGGGCATCGCGGTCCGGCTTTCGGACGCGCCCGCCCAGCCTGATGCGCGCTCCGTCGGGCGCATCGCCGCAGCCCGTCTCGCCGTGGAAGGCCTGGAAGCGTTCCGTCTTGCGCCTGCTCCCCTCTATCTGCGCGCGCCCGATGCGAAGCTGCCCGGCGGCATAGACCCCTTTGCCGCATGAGCGGGCCTGACGAAATCGACATTCGTCCCGTCACGAGCGGCGCCGCGCCTCAGCTCGCCGATGTCCACGCGACCGGCTTCGACGAGCCCTGGGGCACCGACGCGATCAGGGACATCATCGCCATGCCCGGCGCGTTCGGCCTGATGGCGGCGTCCGGTGAGCATATTCCCGGCTTCGTGCTGGCACGGGTTGCAGGCGACGAGGCTGAAATCCTCACCATCGCGGTGGCCGCAAGCCATCGCCGCCGGGGCCTTGGACGGCGTCTCATCGAAGCGGCAGCCGCCGCCTCCATCGCTAGTGGCGCGAGCGCGCTTTTCCTCGAAGTGGCGGAGGACAATCCCGCCGCGATTGCCCTTTACCAAAATCTCGGCTTCACGACCGTCGGCCGCCGACCCGGCTATTACCGTCGCCGCGGCGGCGCCTCGGTGGCGGCGCTGACCATGCGCCTCGATCTCGCGGATCAGTCGCAATAACCCCTGCGGCATTCAGGTTACGTAGTCGCAAAACGGTTATAATTCAGGTGCTTAGTGTGCTAAGAAGGGTGAAGCGGATAATCTGCTCGTCCGTGACAATCGGCCTTCTCTAGAGCTATTATGACAGCGATGACGACAAACCCTTCCGCCACCGGCCACGCACAAACCGACGCGAACGATGCAGACCGCATCGAGAATCTTTGCGTCGAAAAAGGCATGCGTATGACAGAGCAGCGGCGCATCATCGCGCGCGTGCTGTCCAACGCCCATGACCACCCGGATGTCGAGGAGGTGTATCACCGCGCCTCGAAGATCGATAACAAGATCTCGATTGCGACGGTCTATCGCACGGTCCGCCTTTTTGAAGAGGCGGGCATTCTCGAACGCCATGATTTTCGCGATGGCCGGTCGCGCTACGAACAGGTGCCGGACGAGCATCACGACCACCTGATCGACCTCTCGACGGGCAAGGTGATCGAGTTCCATAGCGACGACATCGAGCGGTTGCAGCATATCATCGCTCGGGAACTCGGCTTCGATCTGGTCGATCACCGGCTCGAGCTTTACGGCGTGCCGCTCGGCCGGGACAAGAAGGCCGCCGATTCTCGCAAGAAAGAATGAAGGCACGGGGCGTGAGCCTCGCGCGTATGGGAATGGAAGACGGGACTAGGGAGACGCTCATGGGTCGCTTGCGCGCGGGTTTCCTTCTCGCCGGCTTCATTTTGTCGGCCATGATTCTGATGCCGGCGCAGGCGCTCGCGCTCAAGATGAATTGGCCGCTCGCCAAGCGCCTTCCCAATTTCTATCACCGCTTCCTGTGCAAGCTGGTCGGCATTCGCGTCGTGACGCGTGGCGAACCCTACAAGGGCGGCGCCTGTCTCATCGCGGCGAACCACACATCCTGGCTCGACATTCCGATCATGGCTTCGTTGCAGCCCTCGTCCTTCGTGGCGAAGAGCGAGGTGGCGGGCTGGCCCTTCTTCGGCACGCTGGCGCGTCTCCAGCAAACGGTTTTCGTGGAGCGCGAACGGCGCACCCGCACGGCGGAGTCCCGCAACGAGATCCATGCTCGCATCGCCGGCGGCGACCGGCTGATCCTTTTCCCCGAAGGCACGTCGAGCGACGGCAACCGTGTACTCAACTTCAAGTCCGCGCTGATGAGTGTCGCCCAGCTCACCATCGTGAATGGCGATGAGGACCGCGAGGACGATCTTGTCGTCCAGCCCGTCTCCGTGGCTTATGTGAAGCTTCACGGCCTGCCCATGGGGCGCCAGTTCCGGCCCTTTTTCGCCTGGTATGGCGACATGGAGCTCTTCCCCCATCTCTGGGAGGCCTTTTCCCTCGGACCGATCGACGTGATGGTCGAATATCACAAGCCCGTCACGATCCGCGAAATCGGCAACCGCAAGGCCCTGGCCATGTATTGCGAGGAATCCTGCCGCGCCGGTCTCATTCGTGCGATCAACGGGCGTTTTGACGAAGAGCCTGAGGTGACGACTGCGGCGGGACCGGTCGAGATGCCGCCTCGCCTCGCTGCCGCGCTTTGAGGGTGCCCCGCATTGGTGGATGCAGAAAGGCCCGTCTGCCTGCTAGTATGACGATATGGCGTTTGTCGCCACATTTGGCCCTGCTTTGAGTTCCCCCGTGCCGCAGAAGAAGATTTTCGTAAAGACCTATGGCTGTCAGATGAACGTCTATGACAGCGAGCGCATGATCGATGTCATGGCGCCGGAAGGCTATGTGGAGGCCACCTCGCCCGAGGAAGCCGACATCGTCGTTCTGAACACCTGTCATATTCGCGAAAAGGCGGCCGAGAAGGTCTATTCGGAACTGGGCCGGTTGCGTGAGCTGAAGGCCGAAAAGGCCGCTCGTGGCGAAAAGCTCATCGTCGGCGTCGCGGGCTGCGTCGCCCAGGCGGAGGGCGAGGAAATGCGCCGCCGCGCCCCCGTGGTCGACGTCATTGTGGGCCCGCAGAACTATCACCATCTCCCCGACCTCGTCGCCCGCAGCGGCAATGGCGGCCCTGCCATCGTCGAGACGGAATTTCCGGCCGAGGACAAGTTCGAAAGCCTGCCCGCGCCCGACCGGCGCAAGACGCTGGCACGCGGCCCCACGGCTTTTCTCACCATTCAGGAAGGTTGCGACAAGTTCTGCACCTTCTGCGTCGTGCCCTACACGCGCGGCGCCGAATTCTCGCGGCCCATGTCGCGCATTCTCGACGAGGCGCGCGGTCTTGCCGATGCGGGCGTGCGGGAGATCACGCTGCTCGGCCAGAATGTGAATGCCTATCACGGAGAGGATGCGAAGGGCCGTCCGGCGACGCTCGGCGCGCTGGTGCGCGCGCTGGCCGAAATCGACGGCGTCGAACGCCTGCGCTACACGACGAGTCATCCGCGCGACATGGACGAGGAATTGATTTCCGCCCATGGGGAAGTCGAAAAGCTGATGCCCTATCTGCATCTTCCCGTGCAGTCGGGCTCGGACCGCATCCTCGACCAGATGAATCGTCAGCATACGGCGGCGACCTATCTCGAGATTATCGCGCGCATCCGTGCCGCGCGCCCCGATATCGCCCTGTCTTCGGACTTTATCGTCGGTTTCCCCGGCGAGACGGAAGAGGACTTCGAGGCGACGCTCGACCTCATCCGCAAGGTGAAGTTCGTGCAGGCCTATTCCTTCAAATACAGCCCCCGGCCCGGCACCCCCGCCTCGACGCGCGGCGAACAGCTTCCCGAGGAGGTGAAGACCGAACGTCTTCATCGTTTGCAGGCGTTGCTGTCCGAGCAGTCCGAGGCCTTCAACGCCGCCTGCGCGGGCAAGGTCCTGCCGGTTCTCTTCGACCGCAGGGGGCGCGGGCCCGGCCAGCTTCTCGGCCGCAGCCCCTATCTTCAGCCCGTTCATATCGACGCAGGTTCTGACGATCTTCTCGGGCGCATCGCGCCTGTCATCATCGAGCAGGGTTTTGCGAATAGTCTTCGTGGACGACTCGCGGAAAGCGAGAAGGTGACTGTCTGATGAGTGACGAGCCGGATGCCGGTATTTCCATGACCAGTATTTGAAAGGACAGGGAGCAGTTGGGCGCATCGGGAGGGATGAAGACCTTCGGAAGGAATGGCGGTGCAGGCGGTGGCCGGGCAGCGCCGGGCGATAGCGAGAGCCTCGTCATCGCCTTTGACGACAACCGGCTTCTTACAGAGCTTTTCGGCGAGCATGATCGAAATCTCGCCCGCATCGAGGAAGGCCTCGGTGTTCTGGCCAGTTCCCGCGGTAACAAGCTCGTCATCACAGGAAAACCGGAAGCCCGCGCGCAGGCCGACCGCGTTCTCCGCGAACTTTATCAACGCCTGAAATCGGGCCTCGACGTGAATGCCGGTGAGGTCGATGGAGCTATCCGCATGTCGAAAGCGCCGGAAGAGGAAGCAGGCCGGGCCGCCGGTGGCGCCCGCCAGATCCAGACCAAGCGTCGCGTCATCGGCCCGCGCTCGCCGACGCAGGCGACCTATATCGATGCGCTGATGAAGCATGAGCTCGTCTTCGGCATCGGTCCGGCGGGCACTGGCAAGACCTACCTTGCCGTTGCCGTCGCCGTACAGATGCTTCTCCAGAAGCGCGTCGACCGCATCATCCTGTCGCGCCCCGCGGTGGAAGCGGGCGAGCGTCTGGGTTTCCTTCCCGGCGATCTCAAGGAAAAAATCGACCCCTATCTCCGCCCGCTTTACGACGCGCTCTACGACACGCTGCCGGGTGAACAGGTGGTGCGGGAGATCGAGTCGGGCGAGATCGAGGTGGCGCCGCTCGCCTTCATGCGCGGCCGCACGCTCGCCAATTCCTTCGTCATTCTGGACGAGGCGCAGAACACCACGCCCGTCCAGATGAAGATGTTCCTGACCCGGCTCGGCGAGAACAGCCGCATGGCGATCACGGGCGATCCCTCGCAGGTCGATTTGCCCTTGGGTGCGAAATCCGGCCTCAAGGACGCACTGGAAACGCTGGGCAGCATTGAGGGCATCGGCGTGGTGCACTTCACCGATGCCGATGTGGTACGTCATCCCCTCGTGACGCGCGTGGTTAAAGCCTATAATGCCCGCGATCGGGGTCTTCTGGACGCCCGCGGAGAGGACAAGGAATGAGCCCGAGCCGGCCATCGAAGACGCTGGAAGATCAGAGCCCTGTTTCCGGGCTCGAGATCGACATCCTGCGCGAGGCGGGAAACTGGGCGGCGGACGCAGAGGAACTGGTGCGCCGCGCCGCCGAGCATGCCTATGTCGTGGCGGGCCCCTCCGAAGAGGCGGAGCTTTGCGTCGTTCTCGCCGACGATCCCTTCGTGCAGGCCCTGAACAAGACCTGGCGCGGAAAGGACAAGCCGACCAACGTATTGTCCTTTCCGACCGGTGACATGCCGCAGGCCGAACCCGTGCAGACGACGCTTCTCGGCGACGTCGTGCTCGCGCTCGAGACCATCGAGCGCGAGGCGAGGGAACAGGGCAAGACTTTCCCCGATCATCTCTCCCATCTCGTCGTGCATGGGGTGTTGCATCTTCTCGGCCATGACCATGAGGTCGATGCAGAGGCCGAAGAGATGGAAGCGCTCGAGCGCGACATTCTCGAGGATCTCGACATAGCGGACCCCTACGCGCCCACCGACGGCCCCGACGATCCGAGCAAGCGCCTTCCCCGCGGTCCCGATGTCTGACGCGCAGAAAATGTCCGACCGAACAGATACAGCCTCATTGGGCGACGACACCAGGCCGCGCGCCAGCTTCGCGCAGCGGCTCCAGACCTTGTGGCGCAATGTTCTCGGCGCACCCTCGGCGAGCGATCCGACGCTTCTCGAAAGCCTTGAGGAAGCGCTGGAAGGCCGTGACGAGGAAGGCCGTGCGCTGGCTCCCGAAGAGCGCCACATGCTGGCGAACATTCTGAGCTTCGGCGAACTCCGGGTCGATGACGTCATGGTGCCGCGCGCCGATGTCGTCGCCGTGGAAGAAAGCGACACTCTCGAAGAGGTGCTGCGCCTCTATCGCGAGTCGACCCATTCACGCATGCCGATCTATCGCGAGACGCTCGACGATCCGCTCGGCATGGTTCATATCAAGGACATCGTGACCTATCTTGCGACGGATGAATCTGTCGCTCCGCGCGGTCCCTTCTCGCTCAAGGCGATCCGGCGCGATGTGCTTTTCGTGCCGCCTTCCATGCCGGCGCTTGACCTGCTTCTGAAGATGCAGGCGACGCGCATACATCTCGCTCTTGTCATCGACGAATATGGCGGCACCGACGGTCTCGTCACGATCGAAAATCTGGTCGAGGAAATCGTCGGTGATATCGAGGACGAGCACGATACGGATCAGGGTCCCGTGCTCGTGAAGCGCGAGGATGGCACCATCGACGCCGACGCCCGCACGCCCATCGAGGAGCTTGAGGAGATGATCGGCCTGAAGCTTGTCGATGAGGAAGGCGACGACGACATCGA
>Ga0255338_1003206_pt1 | contig 20374 bp, 16 predicted proteins | sample MeOH1_35cm_T4_19_FD_203715 | JGI IMG/M metagenome (GOLD analysis project Ga0255338, IMG submission 203715) | Sandy soil microbial communities from University of British Columbia, Vancouver, Canada - MeOH1_35cm_T4_195 | ecosystem: Engineered > Artificial ecosystem > Sand microcosm > Unclassified ...
GAGGCCAACCTCGAGACCCTGCACATCCGGGACGGGCAGGAGTTGAAATTCTCCGAGAGCCCGCAGCTCTGCGGCAGCTGCCATGGCCCGACCTACCGTGACTGGGAAGCCGGGGCCCATGGACGTACCAATGGCTATTGGGACCGGAGTCGCGGGGATATCCAGCGCCTGCTCTGCGCCAACTGCCACAACCCGCACAATCCGCGCATTCCCACCCGCGTGCCCGCACCCGGCCCCCACGCCCTCCGCACCCCGGTGGTGGCCGGGACCCATTCAGCAACCACGCCCTGACATGCCCCTCCCCGAAGCCACGCCCCCGCCCCCCGCCCCGCCGCCCGGCGGCCCGATTGACCGGCGGAGCTTTCTGCGCTCGACCGCGGCCTTCGCCGGCCTGTCCGCCCTCGCCGCCAGCCTGGCCCCGCTGCGCGAGCTCAGCGACTTCAGCTCCTTCGAGCAGTTCATGCAGAAGTACTACAAGGAGCTCACCCCGGATGAGATGAAGAAGGTGCTCCAGCGCATCACGAACGAGGTCGAGCACCAGTACGGCATCCGCCCGCATGTCCGCGACCTCAAGCCGATGGACGGCGTCGAGTTTGTCTACGCCCTCAACCTCACGCGCTGCATCGGCTGCCGCAAATGCGTGCACGCCTGCGTCGCCGAGAACAACCAGTCGCGCAGCCCCGAGATCCAGTACATCCGGGTGCTCAAGATGCCCCATGGCTCGCTCGACGTGGAGAAGGGCAACCACACCTACGACGACAAGGAAGTGCCCGACAAGGGCTTCTTCTACATGCCGATCCAGTGCCAGCAGTGCAAGAACCCGCCCTGCGTCAAGGTCTGCCCCGTCAACGCCACGTGGCAGGAAGCCGACGGCATCACGGTCATCGACTACGACTGGTGCATCGGCTGCCGCTACTGCGAGGCGGCCTGCCCGTACTGGGCGCGCCGGTTTAACTTCACCAAGCCGGAGATTCCCGCCGACCGCCTGAACCCCGACATGGCCTACCTCGGCAACCGCCCCCGCAAGCAGGGCGTGATGGAAAAATGCCACTTCTGCATCCAGCGCACCCGCGTCGGACGGTATCCCGCCTGCCTCGAGGTCTGCCCCGTCGGCGCGCGCAAGTTCGGCAACATCCTCGATCCCAACAGCGAGGTCTCCTACATCCTCCGCGAAAAGCGCGTCTTCATCCAGTTGAAGGAGGAAATGGGCACCTCGCCGCGGTTCTTTTACTACTTCGACAAATAGGCCCGGCCATTCCCCCAAAGTCCCCGTCACCACAGCCGCCCGCCGCGTTCCCAACACCTTCGTAAAATGATCACCGCCGCCCGCAACTACCTGGTCTTCCTCCAGCGGAGTGCCCGTTTGGCCTTCGTCGGCGACTGGCGCTACTACGCCTGGATGGGCGTGCTCACGGTCATCTGCCTGCTCGGGGTCAACGCCTACGCCAAGCAGCTGGTGCACGGCCTCGTGGTCACCGGCATGAGCGACGAGGTTTCCTGGGGCGTCTACATCGCCAATTTCACCTTCCTCGTCGGCGTCGCGGCCGCCGCGGTGATGATGGTCATCCCCGTCTACATCTACGACAACGAGGAGCTGCACGACCTTGTCATCTTCGGTGAATTGCTCGCGGTCGCCGCCATCATCATGTGCCTGGCGTTCGTGACCGTCGACCTCGGCCGCCCCGACCGGTTCTGGCATCTCATTCCCGGCATCGGCCAGATGAACTTCCCCGCCTCGATGCTCAGCTGGGACGTCATCGTGCTCAACGGCTACCTGCTGCTCAACATCTACATTTGCGGCTATCTGCTCTATTGCCGCTACCAGAAGCGCAAGCCGTCGAAATGGTTCTACATTCCCTTTGTCTTCCTCGCCATCGTGTGGGCGGTTTCCATCCACACCGTCACGGCCTTCCTCTATGTCGGCCTGGGCGGCCGCCCCTTCTGGAACTCCGCCATCGTCGGCCCGCGCTTCCTCGCCTCCGCCTTCACCGCCGGCCCCGCCCTCATCATTCTGGCACTGCAGATTGTCCGTTGGGTGACCGCCTCGGGGACCGCGGCTGAACTGGCCGCCGGCGCCGATGCCGGCAACCGGCCCGGCCGGCCCGCCACGCTCGACGACCTCGACGCGCTGGCCCGGGATCTGCCGGAGCTCTTGTCCGTCCCGAACGCAGACCGCGTCCGTGCGCTCGCCGGCGCCTCGATCATCGACGTGGCCGCCGGCGAGGTGCTGCTCCGGCAGGACACGACCTCCAATTTTGCCTTTTTCGTGCTGAAGGGCCGCGTGGTCGTGAAACGCCTGGAAAGCGGCCGGGTGCGCATCACCCGCACCGCCCGGCCCGGCGACCAGTTCGGCGAAGTCTCCGCCCTGCACGGCACCCCGCGCGAGGCCACCGCCATGGCCGAGGAACCCTCCCGCATCCTGCGCCTGTCCGGGACGTCGCTGCGCATGCTGATGGAAACACGCTCCCTGGACCAGATCGTCCGCTCCCGGATGACGGAACGGCTCATGATCACCGACCGCAGCCTGCTCATCCTGCGCGGCATTGTGCAGGTCTCGATGATCATCAATGTCTTCCTCCTCGTGTGCGAGGTGTTCAAGGAATTCTACTCCGGCACCTCCCACGCGGCCTCGGCCCACTACCTGTTTGTCGGCCTGCACGGCCACCATGCGCTCGTGCCGTGGATCTGGACCGCCATCAGCTTCAACCTCATCGCGATGGTCCTGCTGGTGCTGCCGCTCAGCCGCGGGCTGAAGTACCTCAATCTAGCCTGCGTGCTCTGCATCATCGGCATCTGGATCGAGAAGGGCATGGGCCTCGTCATCCCCGGCTTCATCCCCACCCCGCTCGGCGCGATCGTCGACTATGTGCCATCGCTCAACGAGACGCTCGTGTGCCTCGGCATCTGGGCGTTGGGCCTGCTCTGCTACACCATCTTCCTGCGCATGGCGGTGCCCATCCTGCAGGGCCGGCTCACCAAGGCCAACGAGGGCCGGCCGGAAGTCTCTTCCGACGAACCGGTCCCGCTCGCCGTCCCCGCCCCACATTGATCCCTGCGCCCTGTCCACGCCATGGCCACCCAGCTCACCACCGCCGACGCGAAACTTTCGCTCAACGCCCATGTCGCGGCCAAGGGGGCCGAGTTGTTTGCGAAATACGGTCCGGTGATCGGCTGGAATGAACTCCAGGCCATCCTGAAGGACCGCGCCTTTGTCCGCTATCCCTGCCAGCTGGTCTTTGACAGCGCCCGGCTCAATCCCGGCGAAACTGCCTATCCCGAACCGAAAGGCGAGATGCCCGAGGAGGGTTTCACGCTGTATGTGCATCCCGTCTACATGACCCAGCTGGCCATGGTGCCCTACCTCGCGCTCTACCAGCTCGTCGCGGTGAACTACGGCGCCTTTGCCTCGGCGGACGACGCCGAGACCTTTGCCGCCCAGGCGCTCGGTCTGCCCCGGGAGGAATACTACCAGGCCCTCTGCGGCCTCGCCGATGAACTCGGGGCCGGGATCGATCCCGGGACCGGAGCGACCGCCCACGGGCAATGCAGCGGCGGAGGCTGCGGCTGTGACTCCTAGCATGCTTTTCCCCGCTACTTCATGAACACGTCATGATCTCTCCGCGCAGCCCGGTGATAGCGGCCTGCGCCAGCCTTTCGCAACCCCAACCCGCCAACCGCCGGATGTAACATGAGTGAGACCCCCACTCCCCGGTCCGAGCAAAACCTGGCCGAGACGGTATCGCGTCTCGAGCAACGGCTGGCGCGCCTCGAGCGGCATCTTCAGCTCCCCCCGCTCGCCCCCATCGCGACAGCGCCAGCTGCCCGGGTGGATGCCGTGCCGCCCCCCGCACCTCCCGCCCACCTTGCCCCTGTCACCCTGGCACAGAACGAGGAGGAGCTGGAATTCGTCGTGGGACAGAACTGGTTCGCCGGTGTCGGCGTCCTGGTCCTCACCTGCGGCGTGGGCATTGCCCTGTCCCTGCCCTGGGCCAGCCTGCCGCCGATCGCCCCGGCCCTGATTGGCTACGGCCTGGTGCTGGTACTGCTGCTGGTTGCTCACTTCTGGGAGAAATCATTCGAGCTTGTCGCCGGCTACATGCGCGCGGCCGGCATGACCCTGCTGTTCTTCTCCACCCTGCGGCTCTACTTCTTCGGCACGACACCGGTGCTGGAGATCGATTCCATGGGAGGGCGACTGCTCCTGCTCGGGGTGGTCGCGGCCAACCTGGCCGTGGCCCTGCGCCAAAAATCCCCGTGGCTCATCGGCCTCGCGCTGATCACCGGCCTGGTGACAGCCGTGGCCGTCGGCACGCCGTTCTTCGTCTTTGCGAGCATCGCCCTCCTGTCGGGACTCGCGGCTTTCGCCGCCGTGCGCCACAGCTGGCCGGGGCTCCTCCTCTTCGCCATCCCCGCCGGCTATACCGCCCATCTTCTCTGGCTCATCAACCGCCCGTGGTCCGGTCGGACCTTCAAGCTCCAGACCGAGCCGGTCGCCGGTCTGTACCTGGTGCTGGCTTACACGGTGTTGCTGGCGGTCGGTTCATTGCTGCGCCGGGAGCGGAAGGGCGAGGATCCATTCACGGTGAGCAGCGTGCTGCTGAATTGCGGCGCCGGTTACGGACTGTTCCTCCTGCAATCGCTCCGGATGGAACCGGGCCTGTTCACGCCGGCGCACCTCACGGCCGCCCTGGTCTATCTCGGCCTCGCCGTGGCCTTCTGGCGGAGTGAGGCGAGCCGCATCTCGACGTTCTTTTACGCCATGACCGGCTACCTGGCGCTCAGCGTCGCGATCGTGCGGACTTTCCCCTCGCCCGAGGTGTTCATCTGGCTGTCCGGGCAGAGCCTGGTGGTGGTGGTGACGGCACTGTGGTTCCGCTCCCGGCTGATCATCGTCGCCAATTTCTTCATCTACGTCTCGATCGTGCTGGCCTACATGGTGATCGCGCGGACGGAGACCGGCATCAGCCTGGGCTTTGGCATCGTCGCCCTCCTGTCGGCCCGCATCCTCAGCTGGAAGAAGGAGCGCCTCGAGCTGAAGACCGAGCTGATGCGCAACGCGTATCTCGCGAGCGCCTTTGTCGTGTTTCCCTACGCCCTCTACCACCTGGTGCCGCGCGTCTATGTCAGCCTCTCCTGGGTCGGCGTGGCGGTCGCCTACTACCTGATGAACCTGATTGTGCGTAACCCGAAATACCGCTGGATGGGCCACCTGACGCTGCTGCTCACGGTCGTCTATGTGGTGGTCATCGGCGTCACCCAACTCGCCCCGGCCTACCGGATCCTCTCCTTCCTGGTGCTGGGCACGGTGCTGGTGGTGGTCTCGCTGATCTTCACGCGGGTGCGGTCGCGCCGGAAGCGGGCCGGCGGGGACCAGGCGGCGTAAGGCGACAGCCGGGCCCTCGCGGGCGGGATCGCGCACGCGCCAAGGATGCGTTATCTGGAACCACGGCGACCTCGCCGTGGTTTTCTCGGCCTACTTGCCTTGGATGCCGCCGTTATGGCAGTCGGCGCAGGTCAGCTCCGCGTCCATTTCCCCGCCCGGGTGGACGAACTCCATTCCGGTGGGACTGATGGAGGCCAGTTCCGAGCCCTTGCCCTGCGCAATGATGGTGTGGCACGAGGTGCAGTCACTGGCGCGCACGGTCTGGCCGTCCGCCGTCTTGTGCTTGTCGTCATGGCAGCGGAAGCAGCCGGCCCAGTCCTTGTGCCCGATGTTGTTCGGATAGACGCGCCAGTCGGCCTTGCGCTCGGGGTAAATGGTCCGGGCATAGATCGCCTGCACCGCGGCGATGGTGCCCGGCAGGTCCTCGTTGTCCTTCGTGTCCTTGTATTTCTCGGTCAGGAAAGCGGCGATCTTCTGCGGAGCCTCGGCCCCGGTGGTGATATCCTTCTGCACCATGGCCTGCACGGCCGTGCGCTTGATGTTGGGCAACTTGGGGCTGACCGTGCCCAGGGCCATCTCGCGCTCCACCGCATCATTGGCCGTGGCGAAGACGTGCGCGGGCCGATTGTGGCAGTCCATGCAATCCATCTGGCGCACCGTCCCGGCCGGCGGCTCGCCCTTGAATTCCTCGTTGCGGAAGATGCGGTTGGTCCCGTCCTTCTTGTTGGTGACCCGCATCCAGACGATGTCCTGCCGTTTCTCGTCGGCGGCGTAATACTCGACCACGTTGTCGGGGCTCACGTGCCAGTGGATGCCGCCCAGCGGGCTGCCCGGCCGGCCGGAGTTCACATGCATGAGCATGCGCACGCTGTAGGCCTCGTTGCGCTTGTTGGAAAGATAGTGGTCGAAGGTCAGCTCCACGTTGCCGTGGAACTTCTCGGGCCAGTGGCATTTCTCGCAGGTCTCGCGGGCCGGGCGGAGGTTGTGCACCGGCGTGGGGATCGGCCGGCGGTAGTTGTCGAGGGTGAAGCCGATGAGCTGCCGCGTGCCGTTGAGCTTGGCCTGCACGAAGGCGGTGGCGCCGGAACCGACATGGCATTGCACGCAGTCCACCCGCGCATGCGCCCCGCGCTGGTAGGTCTGGAACTCCGGGTTCATGGCGCTGTGGCAGACCTGGCCGCAGAACAGGTTGGACTCCGCGTAGTGGTAGGACTGGTAGCTCCCGAAGGTGCTCAGCAGCAGGAAGACCACACCGCCAGTGCCCAGCAGGATGAGGTAGCGACGCTGGTGCGGGTCCGCAAAGTCCAGGCGCCACTTGTCGGGCATGTCGGCGGCATGCTTCAACTCCCACTTCCGCTGCGCCCAGGCGCCGAAAAACACGGTTAGGAGGCCGGTGATCAGGAAGAGCGGGGCGACGATGTAGGTGAAGATGCCGAGGTAGGGATTCTGCTGGTCCCCGGTGAAGTCCATCCAGACCAGCAGGGCGAACGAGAAGAGCGCGCCGACGGCGATGACCCCGCCGATGGCACTGATCCAGTTGTTGAAGCTCGAACGGCGCGGCGGCGGCGGGACGGATGGTTGGTCAGTGGGCTCGGTCATGGTCGTGGTTGGTCAGTGGAGAGTGGGGAAAACAAAGCCGGCGGACGCAGGCAGCGTTCCGTCGGCTGGCATCCGCCCGGTGCAGGCGGTTCAGGCTTTCAATTTGCGGATGTAGGCCACGAGGTCCTTGATCTCTGCGGCGGAGATCTCGTCCTTGAAGGCCTTCATCTTCTCCTTGCCGTCTACCTTGACGCCGTCGGAGATGGCCTTGCACATTTCCTCGTCCTTCATCTCGGCCTGCACCTTCGCGTCGGTGTAGTCCTTCAACTTGAGCTTCTTGCCGGACTTCGTCTGGGCTTTGCCGTCGGCCCCGTGGCACGAGGCGCAGAGGTTTTCCCAGTTGTCGGCGGCGGTTGCGGCACTGGCGATCCCGGCGGAGAGAAGCAGCGCGATGCTGGAGAGGGCGATCTTGGTCGTGGTTTTCATAGGAAAAGAGGTTGGGTTGTGGGTATAAGTAAAATGAAATCCCCGCCGAATGCGACACGCATTTAGTCGGTGGGGATGAACGTGGAGGGCAGACTGGGGTGCTTCAGGCCTTGAATTTCCTGATGTAGGCCACCAGGTCCTTGATCTCCTCGGGGGAAAGCTGGGACTTGAAGCCTTTCATCTTCTCCTTGCCGTCGATGATCACGCCGTCGGCCGTGGCCTTGATCATGTCCTCATCCTTGAGCTCGGCCTGCACCTTGGCATCGGTGTAGTCCTTCAGCTTGAGTTTCTTGCCGCTCTTGGTCTGGGCCTTGCCGTCCGTGCCGTGGCACGAAGCGCAAAGATTGTCCCAGTTGTCGGCGACCGGGGCGGCACTGGCGATCCCGGCGGAGAGCGCCAGCGCAATGGTGGATAACGCGATCTTGGTCCTGGTTTTCATCGGAGGGTTAGGGAGCAGGTCTTACAGGGCGTAGTCGAGCGACAGGTAGGCAATCGGGCCCTTGAAGTTCGTGTTGCCACCGGTCGTGTCGTTCTTGCTGTTGAAATAGCCGACCTTGACGCGGCCGATCATCTTGTCGCTCAGCTTCATCTTCAGGCCGGCGGTGACGGTGTATTCCTTGACCCCGGCGCCGTAGGCGATCGAGGCGGAGGGCACACCCGGGTTGTAATTGTCGGCCTTGTAGTAGGTGTATTCGAACAGGGCGTCCGTCGTCTTGTTCACCACAAACCCGGCGACCACGTTGCCGTTCATGTAATCGTTGTCCGCGTTGCGCAGGACGTCATTGGCGGCGCCACCGGCCCGCGGATAAGCGGTCTGGAGCGTGCCAAACACCACGTTCAGGTTGGCCTGCAGATACACTTGGTTGTTGGGATTCCAGTCGAGCGTTTCACCGAACAGGTGGCTGGTGGAGTCCATGCTCTCGTATTCCGTGCCGCCATCGACGCTGGTGTCCATCGTGCCCTTCTGCCCGACATAGCGGGTGGTGAAGGTCACGGTGGCCGTAGGCTTGATGATGCCGGTCAGCTTGTATCCTCTGAACTCGTAGCCGAGGATGTAGCTGCCACCAAGGCTGGAGTTATAGCCCGTGAACTTGTTCTGGTGATCCTTGAAGAAGTATTCCCCGCGCAGGGTGACCATGGATGAGACGGTCCAGTTGGCGCCGACCTTGTAGTGGCCATGGTTGAATCTCGTGTTGTCGTAGCTGATCACCGGGGCACCGGCGGCACCAGCCAAGGTCACGCCCTGGCTCAGGCCATATTCATCGCCGGGTGTCCGGCGGTAGTCAAAGTTGCCGTAGAGGGCGAAGTCCTTGATGCCCGTGTAGCGGACATCCAGCTCCGGAACCCAAGTCTTCTCCTTGCGCCGGCTTTCATTCGGGGCGGTAACGATCACCGGGGTCACGACCCCGGTAGCCTGGACGATGCCATTGCTGGTATAGGTCACCTGGTTGTGCCCGGACATGTCCAGCTTCTCCCCCTTGAGGGCGAGGCTGATCCGCAGGTCCGTCTGCGGCTTGTAGACAACCCCAAGATTGCCTGTCAGGATTTCCTCGGTCGTGCGGCCGGAGACCGTCTTGTAGGAATAAGGCGGACGACCGTTCGCACCGACAAAGCCACCCACGGTGTTCACGATGCCTGTCCCCGTCGCGATGGAGAGGGTCATCTGCCGGTCGCCCGCAATGTCGGCCCCCGCGTCCGAATAGCTGATTTCACCGAAGGCGGTCAGTTGGTCGCTCACTTTGGTCTCGAAGGTTCCCATGTACGTCCAGATGGTTGAATTGCTCATCTGCCGGTCAAAGCCGCGAATCTGGTTGTTGGCCCGGGAGGGATCAACTAGGAAGGCCGGCTGGCCGGTCGGATAGAGCGGCCAAGGCTTCAGCTCATTCCGGTAGCGGTTCACCGTACGGGTGTCGTCGCTGTCGGTCTTGTTGTTGATGATCTTAACATCGAGCTCCGTGTTGCCAAACGTGTGCTTGGCCCCGATCTCGAAGGTCCTCTGTTGCTCGTCGAGATCGATATAGTCGGCAGATATTTTCTTGTTGGCGGAGACCGGATTCAGGCTGCCCACATTATAGATCGGGATGCCCGTCGCATCGGTGTCACCCTGGATGGTCGTGTCTTTCCGGCCGGTGCGCTTCTCGTCCATGTACTTGACATGGAAGACCGGCATGTTCGGCAGAGTGATGACGCCTTCGACCCAGAACTTGGAGCGGTCGACGTGCAACTCCTCGTTGCTCAGGGGCATCCAGGCCTTGTTGAGCGGGAAGAAACCGCCGACGCCATCATAGAAGGTCCGGTAGCTCTTGTAGCCGGCCTCGAAGGTGCCCTTCTCGTTCATCGTAAACTTGACCTTGGCGAGGTAGTCCTCGGCGCCGATAAGGGCTTTGCCGTCGACTTCCATCGTGGTGTCCTTGTTCACCTCCTTGGAGAGGTGGAGGGCCTCGATGCCATAGGAACCGTTGTCGGGGCTGCGGAAGCGTTCCGCGTAGGCGGCGGGGTTGCCGGAGACTGACGGGGCCTTGCCCGAGATCTTGATGTAGCTGTCGAACGTCGGGAAGGCGTCAGCCTGCTTGGAGGTGGCGTCGGCCCGGAGACTGACACTGCTCAAGGCGAGGGCCAGGCAGGCGATCCCGCTGGTGCCGCGAAGGAAGTTAAGAGTTGTAGCACGCATGGTAGGTGTAGGTTGGGGTGTTAATAGCGCATGGCCTTGCTGGCGTTCGAGCCGTGGACGTCCTCGTGGCAGCCGGCGACCCAGCAGGTGCCGTTCTGCAGACGGGTGCGATGATCCTCACCGCCGGCTACAATTTTGCCGTCGCCGATGGCTCCGCCGGCCAATGTGGCAGGGTGCTCAAGGTGGCACTTCAGGCAAAGGTTGGCGTCACGGGCGAGCAGCATCTTCTGGTTGACCGTGCCGTGCGGGTTGTGGCAGGTCGTGCAGCCTTCGACCATGGCCTGGTGCTTGAAGAGGAAGGGTCCCTTCTGCGCCGTATGGCACTTGGTGCACGTCTCGTTGGGCGTCTCGAGCTCCGCGCCGCTGCGGTTGACGACATGGCCCTTGTGCGGGTTATGGCAGTCGTTGCAGGTCACCTGGCCACTCAGGACCGGGTGCGCATGCGGGAGGCTGAATTCGCCGCGCTTGTCCAAGTGGCAGGCGAAGCAGGCCTCGGGCGACTTGTTGGGATTGACGATGGTGTCCTTGCTGCCGCCGACCTTGACGTGCAGCGAGGCGGGTCCGTGGCAGGATTCGCAACCGATATCCACGCCCTTGGCATCCTTGAGGGCCACCCGGCTGTGGGTCGCACCTTCAAAGTGTCCGGTTTGCTCTTCGTGGCATTGCGCGCACTCCTTGGATCCGACGTACTTGGCACCCGCGATCTGCGGGGGTGCCACCACGGTCCGGTCGGCTATGACGCAGCCGACCAGGAAGAGGCCCCAGATGGCGGTGCCTCCGAAAAGTAATGTGCTCTTAGACCAGCGCTTTTTTTCGCTCATGGCGAGGGATTGGGTTGGGTTGTTGGGATTTTGAGAGTGAGACGTAGCAGGATTTCTTACGGTTGAATCTGATTTAGCTCCGGCATCATGACAAATTATGCGGAAGACGGCTCCGCATCTCTTGTGGACGCATGGTCATTACTTGCGCAAAGCGTGCGGGAAAATCGCGCGTCGTCAGCCTTTTTTCCGCCGGCCGCTGCACAAAAAACCCATAAAAAAAGCCCCCGCATATAATAGGGGGCTTGCCGCGCGATGCGCATTACATCTGACGCGTTAAGCAGACCTAGAGCTACTGCTTCACATCGGCTGGAGGAGGCTGCAGCGTGGCGTGGCCGGGTGCGACCTGGTTGAGGTTCGGGGTGATGTCGGCCTCGACTCTTCCCCCGGCCCAACGGAGCAGGCCCACGAGCATGGATTGATAGGCGGCGCTGTCCCACACGTCGTCGCGATGACCCATGGCCTGATAGGCCACGCGGCCCTTGCCGTGCGGCCGCACCCAGGCCAGCGGATACGGCGGGCGCGCATAATCACCGCCCTGCATGCCGGCCGTCTGCATGACGAGCAGCACGTGGTCGTCGGGGGCGAATTCCTTCATCGTGTACCATTCCTCCATCACCTTGATCTCGGTGCCGAGTTCGCCAAAGCCCGGGAATTTCGGATCCACCACGGTGGCCCTCGCCAACTGCTGCGGGCCGTGCCGGATGAATTCCCCGCCCAGCATCTGGCAGTAGGGATCGCACGCCGACCCGTAGAGCCGGTAGCGCTGCAGGCGCCGCGGATTGTTGCCGCCGCCGCGCTCCTGGGAATGGAAGGTGTCGCCCGCGCTGTGCAGTCCCACCAGGGCGCCGCCGCCGGCCACGTAGTCGAACAGGGCCGACATGCCGGTCCCGGTGATGGCCGGGTGCCCGTCGGTGCCGACGCTGGTGAGGTCGCCGCTCGTATAGAATAGCAGCACGTCGAACTGCTTGAGATAGTCCGCGGTGAATAGCGAGCCGTCCTTGCTGAAAGTGAACGCGATGTCGTGCTTCGCGCCGAGCGCCGTGAGGATATTCTCCGAGTAGCTCGGCTTGCCGTCCACCCACTTGATCGCGCTGTGCTCGAAGCCCGAGGACTTCGTGAAATACAGCACGCGGAGCGGCGCGGCCGGGAGGGACAGGGCGGCCAGACCGAAGGCCAGGCCGAGGAACAGGCGGAGGTAACGGGGTTTCATCGCCATCCACTGAAACGCGTTTGCGCCCGCAGCGCAACGGACTTTTCCCTGACGCCGTTCAGACGTCGCAGACCTCGACGCCGGCGCGCAGCGCCGCCATCGGGTCCGGGCCGCGCGGTATGAATTCCTGCCCGAGGTAGCCCTGGTAACCGGTGTCCATGATCGCGCGCATGATCGCCGGGTAGAACAGCTCCTGGTTCTCGTCGAGCTCGTGCCGGCCGGGGACACCGGCCGTGTGGTAGTGTCCGATGAATTTATGGTACCGCTGGATGGTGGCGATCACGTCGCCCTCCATGATCTGCATGTGGTAGATGTCGTAGAGCAGCTTGAAGCGGTCCGACCCGACGCGCTTGCACAGCTCGACGCCCCACTCCGTCCGGTCGCACATGTAGTCCTTGTGGTTCACCCGGCTGTTGAGCAGCTCCATGCACACCGTGACCCCCAGCTTCTCAGCCAGCGGCATGATGCGCTTCAAGCCGGTCGCGCAATTCTCGAGGCCCTGCGTGTCAGACATGCCATCGCGGTTGCCGGAGAAGCAGATCAGGTTGGGAAAGCCCGCCTCCGCCGTGGCCTTGAGGTGGCCCTCGTATGCCGTCACCAGCGCGTCGTGGTATTCCAGCCGGTTCCACGCCTTCGGGATGGGCCCGACTGACGCGTCGCCCACCTTGGCCGTGGGATTGCTCACCATCGCGCAGATGAGGCCGTGCTTCCTGAGCGTGGGAAAATCCTTCGGCTGCAGCAGCTCCACCGATTTCAGGCCCATGCCCGCGGCCGCTGCGCACAGTTCCTCCAGCGGCATCTTGTTGTAGCACCACTGGCAGACGGACTGTTTCACCCGGCCGATCCGCTCGCGGGGCTTTGCCTCGACGGCGTTGCTGTTGAGCAGGGTCATGGTACTGGCCAGGGCGGTGCCGGCCCCTAGCTGCTGGAGCGCCGTCCGGCGTGAAATGGGGTGTTTCATGCGCCGAGCAAGACTGGCGGATTGGTGTTTGGCAATCCCGCAGCCCGCCGGCCGCCCTACCCTTTGCCCAGCAACTCCTCCGCGTGGGCCAGCGCGCTCTTGGCGCTGCGGTCGCCCAGCATGCGTGCCAGTTCGCCGACGCGGGTCTTCCGGCTCTCGTGGATCGCCTCGATGGTGACCGTCGCGCGGTTACCGCTCTGGTCCTTGGTCACCACGAGGTGGTTCGCCGCCTGTGCCGCCACCTGCGGCAGGTGGGTCACGCACAGCACCTGGTGGCGCTCGGCGATGTCGGCCATCTTCTCGCCCACGATGCGGCCGATCTCCCCGCCCACGTTGGCGTCGACCTCGTCAAACACCAGCAGGGGCACGTCGTCGATCTCGGCCAGCACGGCCTTGAGCGCGAGCATCACGCGGGCCAGCTCCCCGCTCGAGGCGATGCGGTGCAGCGGCAGCGGTGCCTCGCCGACGTTGGGCGAGAACAGGAACTCGACGCCGCAGTCGCCGTGCGGCCCGAGTTCACCCGCCGGGGTGAGCTGCGCGCGAAAATCCGCCTTCTTGAAGCCGAGTTGCACGATCACCTTGCCGGCGACCTTGGAGAGCCGCTGGGCGGCCTGCTCGCGGGTGGCCCGGAGCTCCGCCGCCGCCCTGCGCGCACTCTTTTCCGCGTCGCTGATCTGCTTTTCCAGCCGGGCCAGCGAACCCTCGACATCGCCCTGCTGCTCAAGTTTGCGGCGCATCTCGTCGCGCGCCGCGAGCACGACCTCGACCTTGGCGCCATGTTTCCGCTTCAGCTCTAGCCAGGCATTCATCTTGTGCTGCAGCGCCTCGGCCTGCTCCGGATCGAAATGGAGCGAGGTCGCCAGGGAGGAAAATTCGCCGTCCAGGTCGCCGAGTTCGACTGCCGCCGACTGCAGCCGGTCGGCCAGCGGCCTGCTGGTGGCATCGAAGGCCTCCAGCTGCCGCGCCTCGCGCAGCAGCGCCGCGAGCCGGCCAAGCAGGCCCTCCTCGCCGCTGAGTCCGTGGCTGAGCCGGGAGGCAAGCTGCATGATTTCCTGCGCGCTCTGCTGGCGCTGGAAATCCCGTTCCAGGGTGGCGATGGCCTCCTCGGTCAGCTCGAGGGCGTCGAACTTCGCGAGCTGGAGCTGCAGAAATTCAATCTGGTCGGCTGAAAGCTTGTCGGCGCCGGCCAGCCGGTCGCGCTCGGCCAGCAGCTCCCGCCACTGGGTGTGGAGGGCCTGGTATTTTTCCAGCACCCCGCTGTTGCGGGCGAAGAGGTCGAGCAGCTCGCGCTGGCCGCTCTCCTTCAGGAGGCGGCGCGGCTCTCCCGGGCCGTGGAAGTCGATCCATTGCGCCCCCAGCTCCTGCAGGGTCGAGAGGGTAGCCATGCCGCCGTTGACTGAAAGCTTGGGGGCTTTCTCGCGTGGCAGGCTGCGCTTGATGATGAGCACGCCGTCGTCGCAGGCCGGCAGGCTCAGGTTGGCCAGCACCATGTCGAGCCGCCGGGTGTCGGCGAAGAACAGCGCGGCCTCGACCTCGCAGGCCTCCGCGCCCTGCCGGATGATGGACTTGTCGGCCCGCGCCCCCGCGAGCAGGGAGAGCGCCCCAAGCAGGATGCTCTTGCCCGCGCCGGTCTCGCCGGTCACCGCCGTGAAGCCGCTCTCGAAGTCCAGTTCCACCCCGTCGAGAAGCGCGAGATTGCGGATGCGGAGCGACTGGAGCATTTTCGCATCACGAATGGACACGAATCCGTGCGAATTCAAGCACCACGGCTGGCCGGCCAACTAACTGCGCGACTTGGTCGTCAATCGGCCACCCCGCCCTCAATTTTCCTTGCACCACCCATGGCGAATCTTTCACTCCTGCCCCTCTGCGGACCTTTAGCTCAGTTGGTTAGAGCGTTTCCTTGACATGGAAAAGGTCACTGGTTCGAGTCCAGTAAGGTCCACCACCCGCCTATGCTTTTGCTGTGCAAATGCTACGGCGAGGTGTCTCGCCCAAGCCTGCAAGGCGAAGGCGGACAGAGACTAATGACGATGTAAGGAGGCGCTGACGGCCCCGTACAGCTGCCTAAATCGAGGCTGGATAAAGCTTTCCACGGCCCCGCCGGATTCCCTACTCTCCGCGCCCATGGAACCCACGCCTGTTGCCTCCGTGCCAACCAGCGCCATGCGTGCTGAGGCCGAGTTGGTGCGGCAGGGTTACAATGATTTGCCCGCGGGCATGGGCACGACCTTCCTCGCCTCGACCGGCCTGGCCTGGGTCGTGGCGGAATCGCGTTACTATCCGCAAGCTTGGTTGTGGCTGTCTTTCATGGCCCTGCTGGTCGCCTGGCGCAGCATCACCATCTACCTCTATCGGCGGGCCGATCGCACCCCCGGCCTACACAAGACTTGGGAAAGACAGTTCATCGCCGGGGCGGTCCTGACCGGGTTCGGCTGGGGTTACGCGGCCTGGGTTTTCTATCCGCTCATGGGCGAGCTCGAACTCTCGCTGCTTATTTTGGTGATTGCGGGCATCACCGCCGGCGCCACGCGGTCCCTCGGCCCCATTTTGCCCGCGTGCTGGATCTTCCAGGTGCTGAGCCTGAGCCCCTTGATTGTCCGCGCCCTGCAGGCCGGGGCGGTGGCCCAGACCATCATGGGCGTGCTGGCGATTTTCTACACCGCGTTCCTGATCGCCATGGCCCGCAGCTACCACCGCAGCCTCTACAGTTCGCTGCGGCTGGGCTATGAATCCGCCGCCCTGGCCGAGGAGCTCAAGGAGAAGCAACGCCAGGCCGATGCGCTCAACCGCGGCCTCAGTGCCGAGGTGGCCCACCGCCGCAAGGCCGAGGCCGAGTTGCGCGCCGCCAAGGACCGCGCCGAGGCCGCCAACCAGGCCAAGAGCGAATTCCTCGCGACGATGAGCCATGAGATCCGCACCCCGATGAACGGCATCCTCGGCATGCTCGACCTGCTCAACACCGCCAGCCTCACCCCGGCCCAGCGCGAACAGGTCGAGACCGCCGCCAGTTCCGCCGACTCCCTCCTGCGCATCCTCAATGACATCCTCGATTTCTCCAAGATCGAGAGCGGCAAGCTCGATTTCGAGTCCATCCCCTTCCGCCCCGCGGTGATCGCGGAGGACATCCTCGCCCTCATGCGGCCGCGCGCCGCGGCCCGGTCGCTGGAATTGAAGCTGACCACCAACGACGACGCCCGCACCCGGGTGATGGGCGACCCCATGCGCTTCCGCCAAGTGCTGCTCAACCTGGTCGGCAACGCCCTGAAGTTCTCCGAGCACGGCGAAGTCGAACTGGAGTTGAAGGGTCTCGAGGCGGAGGGCCGGGTCGGGCTGACGGTGCGGGTGCGCGACCATGGCATCGGCATGTCGGAGGCGACTAGGGCCCATCTCTTCGAACCCTTCCAGCAGGCCGACAGCTCGATGAGCCGGAAATACGGCGGTTCGGGCCTCGGCCTCGCGATCTCCCAGAAACTGGTGCAGGGCATGGGTGGAAAGATTGCCGCGCAAAGCACCCTCGGCCACGGTTCGCTCTTCGAGTTCACGCTGTCCCTGCCACTGGCCAAGGAGCGCAACACCGCCCTGCCCTTTGCCGTCAGCACGTCCCTGCCCCGGCATTTCGACGCCCGCATCCTCGTCGTCGAGGACGACCTCATCAACCAGCGCGTCATCTCACTCATGCTGCAGCGCCTCGGCCTGCAGTGCCAGGTGGTGCCGGATGGCCAGTCCGCCCTCAATGCCCTGCAGGCCGGCGAGTGGGACCTCGTCCTGATGGACTGCCAGCTGCCCGGCATCGACGGCCTGGAAACCACCCGCCGCGCCCGGCTCATGCTGGGCGAGCGTGAGCTGCCCATTGTGGCCCTCACGGCCAACGCCCGCGCCGAGGACCGCGCCGCGTGTCTCCGGGCCGGCATGGACGACTTCATGGCCAAACCCATTCGCTCCGATGTGCTCCAGGCCTGCCTGGCCCGCTGGCTGCATCCCGTGCCCTGAGTCATGTGCTATCGCTACTCGCTGACGACGCTGGCCGCGCTCGCCGCGATCAACGAACAGCTGGCCGAGGCCGCAGCCGCCGGCTGGACTCCGCACTACAACGTCGCCCTCACCTGCCGCATGCCCGTCATCCGGGGGGGACCGGCCAAGGCCGAGCTCGCGTTGATGCACTTCGGCTTCATGCTGCCGGGCCGCTCCGCCACCGAGCGGCCGCTGCTCGTCGGCAACGCCCGTGCCGAGACGATCCTCGACAAGCCCGCCTTTCGCGATGCCGTGCAGCACCGCCGGTGCCTTATCCCCGCCGATGGTTTCTACGAATGGGAAAAACAGGGCGCCACCCGCCTGCCCCACTACTTCACCCTGAAGGATCGGCAGCCGTTTTTCTTCGCGGGCATCTGGGAGCCGGAGCGCGATGAGGCCCCGTCGGCTTTCTGCATCGTGACGACCACTCCCAATCCGCTCCTGGCCGCCATCCACGACCGCATGCCTGTCATCCTTGGCCCCAATAGCGGCCCGGCGTGGCTCGGCGATGAACCGCTGGCCCCGGCGCGGCTCGCCCAACTCTGCCGCCCGCTGCCGGCGGACAAGATGACGGGACACCGGGTGGATCCCCGCGTCAATAATTCCCGTTACGAGGCCCCGGACTGCATCACGCCGGTTTAGGCACAGTTTGAATTCAGCCCGCCCGCTTCACCCGGTCGCGATTCCGCCAAAGATTTTTCCCTCGGGCCGGACGCCGGTGACCGCCTTTGCGCTTTACGAGTGTGGCGGCAGGTCCCACAACCTTGGGCTCGTGGCCACATCCCCGAAGCACGATGCACCCTCGATCCACCTCGCGATCGACCGCGTGGCTTCCGCCCTGGTACGCCGCCACAAGGGCACCGCCCGCCTCCTGCTCCTCGGTGTCGCCAATGGCGGCATCGTGCTCGCCCACCGCCTGGCCGCGGCCCTGAAGCAGGCCGGCCTCAAGCCGGGCCTCGGCACCATAGATATTTCCTTCCACCGCGACGACATCGGCCGCAATCCCATCCCCAAGGAATTTTCCCCCACCCTCATCCCCCACGACGTGAACGGCGCGACTGTCATCCTCGTGGACGATGTCCTGCACTCCGGGCGCACGGTCAAGGCCGCCCTCGACGAGCTCTTTGACCACGGCCGGCCGGCCTCCGTCGAGCTCGCGGTCCTCGTGGACCGGGGCGGACGCCTCCTGCCGGTGGCCGCTACCTACACGGGCATCACCCTCGTCGCCGCGGACGATGAAAAGGTGAGGGTGCGCCTCGACCCCGTCGCCCCGGCCCGCGACACCCTTCTAACCGAATCGGCGGCGAAACACTCCAAATCACCCTCCCGTGCCCTGGCATCGTAAACATCTCCTCACCATCGAGGATCTCAAGCGCACCGAGATCGAGCAGGTGCTCGCCACCGCCGGCGCCTTCCGCCGCATCCTCGACCGCAAGGTCAAGAAGGTCCCCGCCCTGCGCGGCAAGACCATCGTCAACCTCTTCCTCGAGCCCAGCACCCGCACCCGCCTCTCCTTCGAGATGGCCGCCAAGCTGCTCAGCGCCGACGTCATCTCCTTCGACTCCGCGTCATCCAGCACCACCAAGGGCGAGACCCTCCGCGACACCGCCCAAAACATCCAGGCGCTCAACGCCGACATGATCGTGCTCCGCCACTCCGCCAGCGGCTCGCCGCTCTATCTCAGCAAGGTGCTCAACATTCCCGTGGTCAACGCCGGCGACGGCGCGCACGAGCATCCCACCCAGGCCCTCCTCGACGTCTTCACCATGCGCGAGAAGCTCGGCGACCTGAAGGGCCGCAAGATCGTCATCCTCGGCGACATCCTCTTCAGCCGCGTCGCCCGCTCCAACATCCACGCCCTCACCAAGCTCGGCGCCAACGTCACCATCGTCGGCCCCTCCACCCTGGTCCCCCACTGGTTCGAGGCCATGGGCGTCAAGGTTTCGCACAACCTCCGCACCGCCCTCGCCGACGCCGACGTCGTCATGCTGCTGCGTATCCAGCACGAGCGTCAGGGCGTCAGCCACTTCCCCTCCCTCGGCGAGTACACCAGCATGTTCGGCCTCAACTACACCCGCGCCAGCTGGGTGAAGCCCGACGCCATCATCATGCACCCGGGCCCCATCAACCGCGGCGTCGAGATTGACAGCGACATCGCCGACTCCCCCCGCAGCGTCATCCTCGAGCAGGTGACTAACGGCATCGCCGTCCGCATGGCCGTCCTTTACCTCTGCGCCGGCGGCCAGCCGGAGCACGTCCTCGCCCCGGTCGGTTAACCTTCTTCCCCATGTCTTCACTCTGGATCAAAAACGGCCGCGTGATCGACCCCGCCGCCAGGCGGGACAAGACCGGCGACGTCTTCATCGTCGACGGCAAATTCGTCAAGGGCCTCACCGCCGCGCAGAAAAAATCCGCACAGGTCATCGACGCCCGGGGCCTGGTCGTGTGCCCCGGCCTGGTCGACATCCACGTGCACTTCCGCGAGCCCGGCCAGACGCACAAGGAAACCATCCTCACCGGCTCGCAGGCCGCCGCCGCGGGCGGGTTCACCACCGTGGTGTGCATGCCCAACACCTCGCCCGTCGTGGACAACGCCGGCACCGTCGCGCTGATCAAGTCGGTCGCCACCGCCGCGCCGGTTCACGTCTATCCCACCGGCTGCATCACCGTCGGCATGAAGGGCCAGTCCCTCGCCCCGCACGGCACGCTGCAAAAGGCCGGCATCGTCGCCCTCACCGACGACGGCCTCTGCGTCCAGTCCAACGAGCTCATGCACCGCGCGGTCGAGTACGCCAAGATGTTCGACCTCACGATCCTCGACCATTGCCAGGACGAATCCATGACCGAGAAGGCCGTCATGAACGAGGGCGTCATGTCCACGCGCCTCGGCCTCAAGGGCTGGCCGCACGCGGCCGAGGACATCGTCGTCGCCCGCAACATCATCCTCTCCAAGTATACCGGTGCCCACATCCACATGCAGCACATCAGCTCGGCCCACTCCGTCGAGCTCATGCGCCGGGCAAAGAAGGACCGCATCAACGTCACGGCCGAGGCCACGCCGCACCACATCGCCCTGACCGAGGACGCCCTCGGCACCTACGACACCAACCTCAAGATGAATCCCCCGCTCCGCACCGAGAAGGACCGGAAGGCGATCATCGTCGGCCTGCGCGACGGCACGCTCGACTGCATCGGCACCGACCACGCCCCGCACGCCCCCGAGGAGAAGGACAAGGAGTTCGACTACGCCCCCAACGGCATCATCGGCCTCGAGACCGCCCTGCCCGTG
>Ga0255338_1003207_pt1 | contig 20373 bp, 24 predicted proteins | sample MeOH1_35cm_T4_19_FD_203715 | JGI IMG/M metagenome (GOLD analysis project Ga0255338, IMG submission 203715) | Sandy soil microbial communities from University of British Columbia, Vancouver, Canada - MeOH1_35cm_T4_195 | ecosystem: Engineered > Artificial ecosystem > Sand microcosm > Unclassified ...
CCAGGGACAGGTCCATGGTGGCGAGGTCCGCCAGGATGGCTTCCGCGGGATCGACGGTGGAGACGTGAGCGTCCATGACCCGGAGTGAAACACCGTGGTGCGTCAGATTCGGACGTAGATGTCGGGGGGATCCAACCGGAGCGCCAGGCCCTCAGGCCGCGCCGCCCTCTCCCGGCCTCTCTCACGGCGCCGCCGCGCCTGGGAGAGGAGCAGGCTGGAGGCAACGTCCGCTCCCCACCCCACTCGGCGGTTCGTGGTGTCCGCTGTTGGGCAGGTGGCGCAGGTCCGGTTCGCGGCGCGGCGCCGACGACAGGTCCCCTTCGCGGACGTTCGGGCAGGCAGAGTTGGGCCGCTAGCTGCCAACCCGGACCATGTTGGTCCCGAGGACGAGTCCGAGCATGTTGGCCCCTGACCCTCGGCTTCACGAGCCGACCTAGGGCGGCGGGCCGGCGGCGGGGTCGCGGATGGTCTGCATGACCTGGGCCTTGTTCACGAGATCGCGATCGTCGATCGCGCGCTGTCGCAGCTCCGACGGGCGCATGCAGACCTTGGTCTTCATGCGGCTGCCGAGGACGCTCTCCTTGCGGCACACCACGGCGTCCTGATCGGCCTTCTCAGCCTGGACCTTCTGCGTCGTCGGCGCGGTGAAGGAGGAGACGGGCGCCGTGCTCTGGAAGAGGGCGGCGAGCAGCAGGGCGATGGACATGGCGGCGCTCCGGTCGGAAGGGGCCATCCCACCGTCCAGTGAAGCTTGGGTCTGCCCCTTTTCGACGGACGGCGCGTCTTCCGCGACGAACACGCCTGCGCGGCGGCGCTTGCGGCCATTCGAACCTTGAGGCTAAATTGAATTCAATTCAGCGAGGACTGACGATGATTGTTCCCCGGATCGGCACGCCCGAACGATTGGTCCGGGCCGCTCAGGAGGAGCTGGTCCAGAGCCACGGGCTGCTGGAGATGCAGGCGGTGGCCAAGCGGGCGAAGGTGTCGGTGGGCCTGGCCTACCACCACTTCGGATCGAAGGCGGGGCTGATCGCCGCCGTGGTGGAAGGGTTCTACAACCGGCTGGAGGACGCGGCCTTCAACCCCACGAAGCTGACCGCGCCGGACTGGGCGGGCCGCGAGAAGCAGCGGATCGCCGCCTATATCGCCTTCCATTACGACCACCCGTTCGCGCCCCTGGTGGTGGGCCCCTTAAGCCGCGCGCCGGAAGTCCTGGACGTGGAGCAGGCCTTCACCAAGCGGCAGCTCATCGCCGGGGCCTACAACCTGCGGGCCGGCCAGCGGGAGGGCGTCATCCCCTCCGACCTCGATCCGCGCCTGACCATCGCCCTGCTGATCGGCGGCATCCGTCAGGCCCTGATCGGCGCCCTGACCAGCAGCCACCGGCCCGGCCCGGCCGAGCTGACCGACCGGATCTGGGTCTTCGTGGCGGGCGGCCTGCGCCTGCCGGTGGTCCAGGCGGAGCGGCGGCGCCAACTCAGCAAGAGATCCTAGCCATGGCCGATCCGCACGATTTCCATACGCCGAAGTCCAGCTACACGAGGGACGACCTGATCCTGTCCGGGCGGGGCGGCTATTTCGGGCCTGGCAATGCGCAGCTGCCGGCGCCGCCGATGCTGATGATGGACCGGATCACGGAGATCGGCCTGGACGGCGGCGAGTTCGGCAAGGGCCATGTCACGGCCGAGCTGGATGTCACCCCGGACCTCTGGTTCTTCGACTGCCACTTCCCGGGCGACCCGGTGATGCCCGGCTGCCTGGGGCTGGACGCCATGTGGCAGGTGCTGGGCTATTGGCTGGGCTGGTCGGGGTCGCCGGGCAAGGGCCGGGCGCTGGGCGTTGGCGAGGTCCGGTTCCGAGGCGACGTGACGCCCGCGACGAAGGTCGTGCGCTACGAGGTGAGCGTGCGGCAGGCCCGGCGCGGACCGCTGGCGGTGGGGGTCGCGAACGGCCGGATGTTCGCGGACGAGGCCTGCGTCTATGTGGCGACGGACCTGCGGGTGGGCATGATCCGGCCGACCTAGCGGGAGGCCGTGCGGCGACGCCGCGCCGGGGCCTTCGCCATGCCGCCGGCCAGCGCCGCGTCGGGCATTTCGATGTCGATCTCCAGGGTCGAGACCTGGTCGCCGCGGTCCAGCTTGACCATCACCCGGTCGCGGTCGATCGGGATGTGGCGGGCGATGACCTCCAGGATCTCTTGCTTGAGGACCGCCGCCAGGTCGGCGCCGCCGGTGAGCGCGCGCTCGTGGGCGAGCAGGACCTGCAGGCGTTCGCGGGCGACCGGCGCGGAGGTTCGGCCACGGGTGAAGAAATTCAGGATGCTCATGCGGCCGCCTTGCGCCCGAACAGGCGGCTCATGAAGCCCTGGCGATGCGCCTGCGGCGTGCTGAGCGGAACGGTCTCGCCCATCAGCCGGCGCGCCGCGTCGTCGTAGGCGCGGGCGGCGGCGGAGGTCGGGTTGTGCAGGGTGACCGGGCAGCCGACGTTGGAGGCGGTGAGCACGTCGGGGCTCTCGGCGACGATGCCCAGCAGCGGGATGGCCAGGATCTCCAGCACGTCCTCGACGGTCATCATCTCGCCCCGGGCGGCGCGGGCGGCGTCGTAGCGGGTGAGGAGGAGCTGCTTCTCCAGGCGATCCCCGGCCTCGGCGCGGACGGTCTTCGAATCCAGCATGCCGATGATGCGGTCGGAGTCGCGGACCGAGGAGACCTCGGGGTTGGTGACCACCACGGCGGTGTCGGCGAAGCGCATCGCCATGGTGGCGCCCTTCTCGATCCCCGCCGGGCTGTCGCAGATGATCCAGTCGAAGCTCTCGCGCAGCTCGTCGATGACCTTGCCGACGCCGACCTCGGTGAGCGCGTCCTTGTCGCGGGTCTGGGAGGCGGGCAGCAGGGAGAGGTTCTCCAGCCGCTTGTCGCGGATCAGGGCCTGGGGAAGCTTGGCGTCGCCCTGGACGACGTTGACGAGGTCGAAGACCACGCGCCGCTCGGCCCCCATCACCAGGTCGAGGTTGCGCAGGCCGACGTCGAAGTCGACCACGACCACCTTCTGGCCGGCGCGCGCCAGCGAGGCGCCCAGGGAGGCCGACGAGGTGGTCTTGCCCACCCCGCCCTTGCCGGACGTGACGACGACGACATTGGACATGCTACTCACCCATTCGCTTCCCCGCCTTGCGGCGAGCCTGTTCAGTCGAGCGCCGAGAGCCGGAGCGCGCCGCGGTCGCAGCGGACCTGGACGGCGCGGCCGTGCAGGTCGGGGCCCCAGGTCTCGGCCGTGCGGTAGAGCTGATCGACGCCCAGCATCTCGGCCTCGAGCCGGGTGCAGAAGATGCGGGCGCCGCTGGTCTTGAGGCCCGCGATCGCCCGGCCGCGCAGGGCGCCGTAGACATGGACCGAGCCGCCGGCGATCACCTCGGCGCCCGAGGCCACCGGCCCCACGATGGTGATGTCGCCCTCCTCGAAGACCACCGACTGGCCCGAGCGGACGGGCCGTTCGATCAGCAGGGAGGGGGCGTGCGGCGGCGCGGGCTCGGCGCGGGCGCCGCCGGACCGGGCGTCCAGCGGGACCTCGCGGCCGTGCAGGTTGGTGGCGAGGCCGGCCCAGGGCGTGCCGCTGAGCAGGGCCGAGCGCACGCCCTCGACCCCGGCGATCTTCAGGCCGCGGGCGGCGAGACCTTCCAGGACGAGGGGCAGCGAGTCCGCGCCCACGGACTGAAGGACATCCGCCAGATCGACCACCATCGGCCGGTCGGCGAAGAAGCCGGGCGCGCCGGCGAGCTGGCGGTCCAGGGCGGCGAACCAGTCGCCGAACGGGAACGCGGGCGTGACCACCATGGCCATGAAGCTGCGGCCCCGGATCCGGATCGTGGGGAGCGAAATCGCCTCGGCGTCCAATGAGCCCTCCATCCGCGTGTCGAATGGGGCTGGCCCGCCGCCGACCGCCCCCAGAGGCCTGGGTCCGCGATTCGTGAGGCATTTCCGGGGCTAAGGCCCCGCTTGCCGCCGCAGAAACGCCTTCATGAGGCGAAGCTTGGAGGGATCGGCGCGCGCGGCGGTCAGGCGGCTCTCGGCACGGCGAGCATCCCGGCAAGCCGGTTGTTGACCTCGCGGGCGGCGAGCACGGCGCGGTTGAAGGTGGTGGCGCAGCCGGCGCGGCCCTCGGCGCGCCAGGTCCGGCACCGCGCAAGCGCGGCCGCGCGGCCCTGGTCGGGGGTCGCCGCCACGGGGACGGGGGCGCCCTGCATGGCCGTGGCGAGGCTGTCGAACACGCCGGCCGGAGGCGGCGGGCCGCGCAGCGCCTGCTCGCTCGCCGCGAAGCCGCCGTCGAGAGTGAGGCCCAGCATGTAGGGATCGAGCGGCCCCAGGCGCAGGCTGCCGTTCGGCGCGATCTGAACCAGCGGCGCGTAGGGCGCGAGGTCGGGGAGGATGTGGTTCGGCAGGAACCGCCACTTCCAGTACCGGCCCGCGATCCGGGCGAAGTGCAGGTAGTCGGCGATCGGCGAGAAGTCGGCCTCGGCCAAGGGGAGGATCTGGACCGGCGGCTTGGTCGCCACCACGGTGTCGTTCGAGACGTCCACGTAGAGCGTGCCGACGATCAGGGCGTTCTGGAAGTACTGCCCCCGCAGGTCGCCCCAGGCGCGGCGCACCTCGCCGCCGGCGGCCTGGAAGGTGCGGAGGGTCGCCAGGGCGGCGGCGTCGGCCTCGCAAAGGTCGGCCGGCTGGAGGCTTTCGAGCCGCGCCTGGACAGCCTGGGTGGTCTCCAGGCACCGCCCCAGCGGATAGGGCGCGCCGTTCAGGGTCGGCCGAAGCGCCTTCAGGCCCGGATCGACGGCGGCGCGCAGGCGGAGCAGCAGGGCCTCCAACGCCGGAAGCACCGGAAGCAGGAGGCTCTCGGTCAGCGCCTGCTGCCGGGGCGCATCCGTCAAGACGGGCCGCAGGGCCAGACCGTCCGCGATGTATTCCGACATGGAGCCGGACAGCGCGATTCGACCCGCCGGGACGTCCAGCCGATTCGCCATCGCGGCCAGATCGGCGCGGTCGGGATGATCCCGGGGCAGTTCGCGATCTGGGAATTGCAGCATCGGGCCTTCTAGCGCCTTCGCGCCGGCGCCGGGATGCGACCCGGGGTCCCTATCCCTTCTCCACCGGCTCCACCAGGAAGTGCCGGCCTTCCTTGTCCTCGATCTCGACCACCCAGACGTCGGGGTCGATGCGCACGGCGCGCTCGATGTAGCGGTCCAGGTCCCGCTCCTCGCGGGAGGCGGCGGGCTCCATCCAGATGCGCTCGCCGTCGCCGCGGGTGGCCTCGGACAGCAGGCGCGCCGAGCCGTCGGTGCGGTTCAGCACCTTGACCAGCACCGCGCCCGCCCGGGGGTCGCCCTTGCGCGCCACCACGGCGAAGCCGCCGCCGATCTCGACGCGGCGGATCAGGGCGCCGACCCAGATATCGGTGGAAAGCAGCATGGAGGGCTTATGCGACGCCCACTCCCGCTCGTCATCCCCGGGCTTGACCCGGGGATGACGAGAAGAGAGGTGGTGATCGGCGCCGCAACATCGCGAGGCGACGTCAACCTTGGTTCAACCCTCTTGGCCTAGAACGGTCCGCTCAGACGGCCAGACAAGGCCGCGTCAGATGGTGGATGCATGACCAGCACGCGCAGAAGCGCGATGCCGGCGTCACGGTGGATGGGGTTGTTGGGGATGGCGTTCGCCGCCATGCCCCTTGCCGCGCTCGCGCAGCCGGCCGACCTGTTCTTCGAGCGTACGGTGATGACCGCGGCGGACGCACGCTGTGGCCTGTTCACGCCGGAGGTGTCCGCGGCCCTGGCCGCCGGCGCCGCCCAGGCGCGGGGCGCGGCCCTGCGCGCCGGGACCGACACCAAGCTTCTGGGCGAGCGTGAGGCTGCCGCCCGCCGCTACGCCGGCCAGCTGAACTGCAAGAGCCCCAGGGTGCTGGCCGAGGCCGCGCGCGTGCAGCAGTCGTTCGCCGGCTACGCCCGGGTGACCCGGATGACCTATCCCGGCGACGCGGCCGACTGGCGCGCAGACCGCGGTTCCGGCAAGGCCGCCCGCTGGCGCCTTGCGCAGGATGCGACCTTCGCCGGGGGCCGCCTGACGTTCGGCCTCGCCGGCCGCGAGGGCGCCAACGCCCTGGTGGCCGTGGCCCAGTTCACCGACGGCCAGACCCCCTACGCCGCGCGGCTGGTGCTGCGCGACGGGACCCGCACGCTGGGCCCATACCTGGACACCCGCGGCCGGGCCGCCCCGCTCAGCCGCAAGCTGCCGCCGCGCGGCGCCACCAGGGCCTACCTGGCCGAGGCGCGCAGCGAGGCCGACGAGATTCTGCTGCCCAAGGGCTCCGAGGGCGGGTGGGCCTTCCGCTTCCCGGCCGCGGCCGCCCAGGCCCTGGCGGACCTGGACCCGCGCGAGGCGATCGCGGTGGAGTTCCTGTTCACCCGCGAGCGGGTGCGGACGGCCTATGTGGAAGTGGGCGACTTCGCCGCCGGCCGCGCCTTCCTGCAGGTCGCCAGCCGCTAAGAATACCCCGCTTTCTCGTCATGGCCGGGCTCGACCCGGCCATCCAACAAGCCGTTCGGAAGTGACGCCTGCGGACGAAGCGCTCTGGAATGGATGGCCGGGTCAAGCCCGGCCATGACGAGCGGGTGGGTTCAGTTCGCTTTACGGAGCAGGACGGGCTGGGCGGTTTCGGCGGTGAGGACCGGCATGCGGATGGTGACGGTCGTCCCCTCGCCTACCGAGCTCTCCACGGCCATGTCGCCGCCGTGCAGGCGGGCGAAGGCGCGGACCAGCGACAGGCCCAGGCCCGAGCCCGCGGCCCGCTGCTCGGCGTCGCCGGCCTGCTCGTAGGGGCGGCCCAGCCGCAGCAGGTCGTCCTGGGCGATGCCGACGCCGGTGTCGGCCACGACCAGTTCCAGGGTGTCGTCGGAGCCCTGCACCGTGACGGTCACCGAGCCGCCGCGGGGCGTGAACTTCAGCGCGTTGGAGATCAGATTGAGCGCGATCTGCTTCACCGCGCGCCGGTCGGCGTCGGCGTAGAGCGGGCCGATCGGCAGGACGCCGCGGAGGTTCACGCCCGCCCGATCCGCCTGGCCACGCATCAGCCGCAGGACAGCGGAGACCGCGTCGCGCGCGTCGAAGGTCTCGATGGAGAGCTCGAACTTCTCGGCCTCGATCTTCGACATGTCGAGCACGTCGTTGATCAGCTCCAGCAGGTGGGTGCCGCTCTCGTGGATCAGCTCGGCATATTCGGCGTAGCGGTCGCCCAGGGGGCCGAACAGACGCTGCCGCATGATGTCGGAGAAGCCCATGATGGCGTTCAGCGGCGTCCGCAGTTCGTGGCTCATATTGGCCAGGAAGCGGGACTTGCCGGCGTTCTGCTGCTCGGCGGCGAGACGTTCGGCCTCGAGGCGGCGTTCGCGCAGGGCCTGGTCGCGGGCGTCGCGCACGGCGGCCACGAAGCGGTCGGCGCCGGCGGCGCGCAGGGAGATCTCCAGCGCCCCCTCCGGATCGCCGGTGGGCGCCACATAGACGGACGCCTTACCGTCCCGCGCGGCGGCGTGCAGGGCGGCGGCGAGGATCGGCAGGTCGTCCTCAGCCACCAGGTGACCCAGGCTGCGGCCCTCGATGTGGGCGGGCCCCTGGCCGGCGATGGCGGCGCCGGCGGCGTTCAGCACCCGGCCGCTGCGTTCGACCAGGGCCAGCAGCAGCGGCTGGCCGTCCAGCAGGGCCAGCACCTGGTCGGCGCGGTCTCGCCGGCGGGTGTCGCGCTGAGAGGCGCCCTGGAAACCGATCAGGCCGACGGCGAAGCCCAGCGTCACGGTGCCCAGCGACAGGAGGCCCAGCCAGGGCGCGATGGCCGGGGCGGCGGTGGGCAGGGTCAGCAGCGTCGCGTCCAGCGCCGAGACGGCGGCGGCGGCCAGGGAGGCGGCGGCCCCCAGGGCCAGGGTGTCACGGCTGCGGAAGGCGGTGGCGGCGGCGGCCGGCGCCAGGCACCAGGCGGCGAGCGGCCCGGCCGTCCCGCCCGTGAGGTGGCAGGCCGCGGCCCCGGCAATGCCCCAAATCAGGACAGTGACCACCCGGCCGGGATTTCCCATCATCGACAGGAGCGCGCCCAGCATGGCGGCCACGCCGCCGATCCCGAGCGCCAGCAGCTCCGGGCCGGCGGGCAGCATGCCCTGGACGGACAGCCCGCCGATGGTCGCCGCGACCGCGAGCGCCCAGGCCGCATGCCACAGGACTCCGGGCGCCGCATCGCTGCGGCGGCGCGCTTTCGGAGATGTGGCGCTGGCCCTGGCCATGGTTCGTCTATGAACCTCCGTCAGGTTCGAGCCTGGAGCGTACTTGCCCCAGGGGATTCGCGCGAGCACCCGCATAATGTCGGCCGCAAGACTTTCGTAAGCGGGAGGCGCCAAGTTGCAGGCCCCAACCGGCCAGGCGTATCGCCGTCACATGCCTCAAGAGGCCCATCCTCCCGCTGGCGCGAAGCTGCGCGCGCACGCCCGATACGAGGCGGCCATGGACGAGCGGAAACGCTCGTTCCTGAGAATGGTCAGCCATGAGCTGCGCACGCCTTTGAACTCCATCCTGGGGTTCTCCGAGATTCTCACCGCGGAACTGTACGGCCCCCTGGGAGCTTCGCAGTACAAGGAATATGCCGAGATCATCCACGGCAGCGGCCAGAAGCTGCTGAAACTGGTGAACCAGGTGCTGGAGATCGCCCGCCTGGAAGGCAGGACGGTCGAGTTCGACGCCGATTGCGAGCCGCTGGAACCCGCCCTGGACGACGCGCTCACGGCCCTGAAGACGGACCTGGCGGCGCGCGGCGTCCGCGTGGAGGTCGAAGGCCGTGGCGGCCTGCCGCCGGTGCTCGCCGACGGGCGCGGCCTGCGCTCGGTGCTCACCCATCTGCTGCACAACGCCATCGTCTTCTCTCCGGAGGGCGGCTGCGTGCGCGTATCCGCCGCAGCCCGGAACGGCGAGGTGGACATCCTGATCCAGGACGAGGGCGACGGGATCGACCCCGCCGAGCTGCAGCGCCTGATGGCGCCCTTCGAGCAGGGCGAGAACGCGCTCACCCGCAAGGCCGAGGGCGCGGGCCTGGGCCTGCCGATCGCCGACATGACCTGCGCGGCCATGGGCGGACGCCTCAAGCTCTCGTCGGTCGCCGGCGAGGGCGTGACCGCCGAGGTGCGCCTGCCGATCGGCTGATGGCGGTTGCGGGGGTGGGGGTCACACCTTAAGTCGCCGCCATGGCTATCGACGACGCGCTGACCGAGCTCAAGGACGAGTTCGAGCTCCTGGGCGACTGGGAAGAGCGCTACCGCTATGTGATCGAGCTGGGCAAGGACCTGGCCCCCCTCACCGACGCCGAACGGACCGAGGCGCACAAGGTGCGCGGCTGCGCCAGCCAGGTGTGGCTGGTCACCGAGCCGCAGGCCGACGGGACCCTGCGTTTCCGCGGCGATTCCGACGCCCACATCGTGCGCGGCCTGATCGCCATCGTGCTCCGGCTGTACTCCGGGCGCGCGCCCGCCGAGATCCTGGCCTTTGACGCCACCGCCGCCTTCGCGCAGCTCGGACTGGCGGGCGCCCTGTCGGCGCAGCGGTCCAACGGCCTGGCGTCCATGGTGGCGCGGATACGGCGTGACGCGGAAGTGGCCCGGGCGGCCTGAGGGCGAAGACCCGGCCATGACGAGCAAGAGAGAGGGTGACTTGGCGCCGCCCAAGCCTACTGCCGCGTCAGCTCCGCCAGCAGGTCCAGTTCCAGGCGGTCGAAGCCTTCGTCGGTGCCTTCGATCCGCTCCTCGCGCTCGTCGTGGCCGTCCAGGAAGGCGACCTGCTCGGTGAACAGCATGCGCGTGCCCCGGCCGGCGGGCGCGAACTCCACCGTGACCAGCGAGGCCGAGGTGCGGCGGTCGCCGACCCGGTAGTCGTAGGCGTAGATGATCCGCTGGTCGGGCAGGATCTCGATGAAGCGCGCCTCGACCAGGAAGACCGCGCCGTCCGGGGCGGTGATCCGGTTCAGCTCCACGCCGCCCGGCCGGAAATCCAGGCTGTGCTCGCGCGTCATGCTGGGATGGCACTCGGTCCAGCGCCGCCGGGCGACGGGGTCGGACCAGGCGCGGAACACGGCGGCGGGCGGGGCCGGCAGATCGCGGGTGATGGTGAAGCTGGTGTGGGCCGCCTTGCGATCGGTCATGCATCATCTCCCTGCGCCAGCAGGTATTGCTCAAGCCGATCGAACTGGGCTTCGTAGCCCGCCTTCCGCGCCGCCGCCCAGGCCTCGACCTGGCTGAGCGCGGCGGGCGCCAGGCTGTAGGTGCGCACGCGGCCGGCCTTGCGCGAGGTGACCACCCCGCCCGCCTGCAGCACGGCCAGGTGCTTCACCACCGAGGGCAGGGCCATGCGGAGCGGCTGGGCCAGTTCCGAGACCGAGGCCGGGCCCCGGCTCAGGCGGTCGATCATCCCCCGCCGGCTGGTGTCGGCCAAGGCGTGGAACAGGCGGTCGAGGCCGATCTCCTCCGGCGCGGGCGTCATGCTAGCCGTCCGCCACGCCGGCCAGGAAGCGCGGCGCGAGACGGTCCTTGAGCGGGAAGAAGCGCAGGTAGGGCTTGGCCTCCTCCAATACGCGCGCCACCGAGGGCCGGGCCATCAGGCGCTCGAAATAGGCGGCAAGGCCGGCGTGCCCCGCCGGGAAGGGCGTGACGGCCGCGGCGTAGAACAGGGCCGGCGCGGCGGCGCAGTCGGCCAGGCTGAAGTCGTCGCCCGCGGCCCACTGGCGGTCGGCCATGCGCGCCTCGATCTGGTCGTAGGCCTGGATCAGGGCCGCCGCGGGCTCGGCGCCCCGCTCGGGCTCGCCGCGCAGGGTGGCGCCGACGGCCGCCTGCACGGGATGCTGGACGTAGAGGTCGAAGATCCGGTCCCACAGCCGCGCCTCCAGCCGCGCTTCGGGATCGCGCGGCAGCAGGGGCCGGGCGGCCGGATAGTGGCGGTCGAGGTATTCCACGATGATCGAGGTCTCGAAGACCGTGCGGCCGCGGGCGTCGTCGACCAGCACCGGCATCTTGCCGAAGGGGGAGATCGTCAGGAACGCGGCCCGGGCGGCGGGGTCGCCCAGGTCCACCAGCCGCGCCTCGAACGGGACCCCCGTCTCATACAGCGCGATCAGCACCTTGTGGCAGAACGAGGCCAGCGGATGGGAATGGACGGTCAGGGCCATGAGGTCGGACTCGGGAACAGTTTCCGGTTCGGCTAAGTGTTAGCGCGGCGCGCGGCCGGCGCAAGGAAAACTTTCCCAATTAGCTAAGTGTCTCGGGATCAGGCCGCGCGGATGCCGCTCTGCACGGCGCCCAGGCCCACGACCGCGTCGTAGCCCAGGATCATGTCCACGTCGGAACCCTGGGTGACCAGCGGCAGGCGGATCCAGATCAGCGACAGGTGCGAGGCGCCGCGCCAGGCCAGGTTATGCACCCCCACGCCGGGTCGCCGGTCCTTGACCACCCGGCCCAGTTCCTCGCGCCAGTATTCGGCCGCGGCGGTGTTGTAGATTTCCGAGAAGCTGCGGCCGGTGATCTCGCGGCCGTAGACGTTGTAGAGGCCCGTGCCGGCCAGGCGGACGCGATAGTCTCCCGCCCCCGGAGGCGCCTCGATCAGGCTGACCGTGGGCAGCAGACGCTTCATGTCGGCGGGGTCGAGGCGCTGGCGCGGCGGAACCGGCGCATCGACGCGCAGCGAGCGCCAGTAGGCGAAGAGCTCCTCGTGGGCCCGGATGGCCGCGGCCGGTTGGGCCATCTGCGTCGCCATCTGCGGTTACTCTAATAACGACTTGGATTCATGATGAATCACATATCGCCTGACCCGCGAATCGGCGGCAAGCGACAATGTCCTGGCGGCCCGTAAAAGTGATCGCGGCGCCCTAAAACGCAGAACGCCCGCCGTTTCCGGCGGGCGTTCGAAGATCAGCGGATGCTGAAACGGGCTTTAGCGCTTCTTCTTCGGAGCCTGACGGCCGCCCTGCCCCAGGCCCATCTGCTTGGCCAGGTCCGAACGCGCCTTGGCGTAGTTCGGGGCGACCATCGGATAGTCCTTCGGCAGGCCCCACTTGGCGCGGTATTCCTCGGGGCTCATGTTGTACTTGGTCCGCAGGTGCCGCTTCAGCGACTTGAACTTGCGACCGTCCTCCAGGCAGATCAGGTAATCCGGCGTAATCGAGCGACGGATCGGCACCGCCGGTTCCTTCGGCGCGACCTCAACCGTCTCGACGCCCGAGGAGACGCTCGCCAGTGCCCGGTGAACGCTCTGGATGAGCGTCGGGAGATCCACGGCCGCCACAGTGTTGTTACCCACGTAGGCGGAAACAATGTCCGCAGTCATCTCGATGACTTCCGACTTTTCGTCCATTTCTCTTGGTTCCGAAGGTTCCGCGCCAGAAGGGGCGCTCAGTGATTCACAAGAACGGTGCGCCGTCATTATCGGCATCGACGGCTGCACACAACAGAGAAATAGAACAACGTCCCCACGCCTATTCCGAGAACAGAAGACGAGCGCAACGCAAACAACACGTGTTCCGGGCGCTGAGTTGGCGGCGGCCTCTACCTGCGCAATGCGCGTGCGGCGCAGCATGAGTCGGCAAGCCCGCAAACGAAACGGCGCCCGCTAGACCATTCGTCGCTCAGCCTGGTTCGATCCCGAGCCCGACGAATGGTCTAATTCCAAGCAAAGGTCTTGATCAATCGGCGGCTCGAACGAACCGCCGATTGATCGGGGGGCGCCGTCGGTCACACTATTTCGGTTCGCGCCTAGCTGAACGTCGGTGCGGTCCAATGGGGCCAGATGTCCGGCATGTCCTTCGAGACCTTGTCCGGATAGTTCGGCGGCCGCTTCTCCAGGAACGAGGACACGCCCTCGCGCGCATCCGCCGCCCGGCCGCGCGCCTGGATGCCGCGGCTGTCGGCCTTGTGCGCGTCCATCGGGTGGGGCGCGCCGGCCATGCGGTACATGAGCTGGCGGGTGATGGCGACCGACACCGGCGCGGTGTTGTCGGCGATCTCGCGGGCGATGGCGCGCGCCGCAGGCAGAAGGTCGTCGGAAGCATGGACCGAGCGGACCAGACCGCCGTCCAGCGCTTCCTGGGCCGGGAAGATGCGGCCGGTGTAGCACCACTCCAGCGCCTGCTGCAGTCCGACCAGCCGGGGCAGGAACCACGACGAGCAGGCCTCCGGGTTGATGCCGCGCCGAGCGAACACGAAACCGTAGCGGGCGGTGTCCGAGGCCAGCCGGATGTCCATGGCCAGTTGCATGGTGACGCCGATGCCAACCGCCGCGCCGTTGCAGGCCGAGATCACCGGCTTCAGCGAATCGTAGATGCGCAGGGTGACTAGGCCGCCGCCGTCGCGGTGGACGCCTTCCTCCTGCCGGGCCGCCTTGTCCTCGCCGCCGCGCTGATCGTAGTCGAAGGTCGCCGCCCCGGCGGACAGATCGGCCCCGGCGCAGAAGGCGCGGCCCGCGCCGGTGACGATCACCACCCGCACATTGTCGTCCGCATCGGTCTCGTCGAAGGCGGCGATCAGCTCCTTCATCATGGTGGTGTTGAAGGCGTTCAGCTTGTCGGGCCGATTCAGCGTGATCGTCGCGATCCCGTCCTCGACGGCGTAGAGCAGGGTCTCGAAGGTGGGCATGGGTTCGTCTTCCTCGTCCTTGTTCGCGGGTAGTTCGGACGGGTTGACGGATGGGAGGTCAAGGGGCCGCGGGCGCCGGCCCCTGAGGCCGATCTATTTCGGCGTCGTCTGGGCCACTTGCGCCGCGTCGGTCCTGTCGCCCTGGGCGACCTCTTCGACCGGCTTCTGGCGACAGATCTTCTTCTTGATCGTGCTGCCCACCACGGTCTCCTTGCGGCAGACCCTCTCGGCCTTGGCGGGCGGGGTGATGGCAGAGGCGGGCGCGGCGGACTGGAAGAGAGCGGCAAGCAGCAAGGCGACCATGGAACCTCCTGAAGGATCGGTCTCATAACCTTGATCGGCCACGAGGCTCGGCGCGAGCGCTGCACGCCACAAGGCGGCGGGCGCGACACGCCTGACCTGAGTTCGGGCAAGTCCTGGCCTCTCCGCCTGATCGGCGGGCGCCCGGACGCCGATCAGAACGCCGCCGGCCGCTTGACGCACCTGACGTCAATGTCCGCAATTCGCGCACGACACCGGCCGGCGCGAGATCGGCCCCCTGGGAGTGACACATGCATCCGGCGACCCACGCCAAGACCCACCCTGACCGCGCCGCCTTCATCATGGCCGGCACCGGCGAGACGGTGACCTATCGCCAGCTCGACGAGCGGTCGAACCAGGGGGCGCATTTCTTCCGCTCGCTGGGGCTGAAGGCCGGTGACGTCATCGCGCTCTGCATGGACAACCACCCCCGCTATTTCGAGATCGCCTGGGCCGCCCAGCGCGCGGGGCTCTACTACACCTGCATCTCGTCCAAGCTGACCGCGGGCGAGATCGAATACATCATGGGCGACTGCGGGGCCCAGGTGCTGATCACCTCGCCGGGCGTCGGCGCGGTGGTGGACGAGCTGCCGGCCGTGCTGAAGGGCGTGAAGCTCTACATGGTGGGCGAGGAGCGACCGCCCTACGCCAGTTTCGAAGAGGCGCGGGCGCCCTTCCCCATCACCCCGATCGCCGACCAGACCGCCGGCTCGGACATGCTCTATTCCTCCGGCACCACCGGGCGGCCCAAGGGCGTCAAGCCGGCCCTGACCGGGGCGGCGATCGACGAGCCCAACGCGCTGGTCATGATGACCCAGAGCATCTTCGGCTTCCCGCCCGGCTGCATCTACCTGTCGCCGGCGCCGCTCTACCACGCCGCCCCGCTGCGCTGGTGCATGACCGTCCACCGGCTGGGCGGCACCGTCGTGGTGATGGAGAAGTTCGATCCCGAGACGGCCCTGGGCCTGATCGAAAAGTACAAGATCAACGTCGGCCAGTTCGTCCCCACCCACTTCGTCCGAATGCTGAAGCTGCCGGAGGAGGTGCGCGCGAAGTACGACGTCTCATCGATGGTCTCGGCGGTCCACGCCGCGGCGCCCTGCCCGGTCCCGGTGAAGGAGCAGATGATCGCCTGGTGGGGGCCAGTGATCTACGAGTACTACGCCGGCACCGAGGGCAACGGCTTCTGCTTCATCAAGGCCGACGAGTGGCTGACCCACAAGGGCTCGGTCGGCCGGGCCATGATCGGCGAACTGCGGATCTGCGACGAGGACGGCGAGGCGCTGCCGCCGCGCGCCGAGGGCACGGTCCACTTCGCCAACGGCCCGCCGCTCAGCTACCACAACGCCCCGGAGAAGATCGCCGAGGGGACCAACAAGCACGGCTGGACCACCCTGGGCGACGTGGGCTGGGTGGACGAGGAGGGCTACCTCTACCTCACCGACCGCAAGAGCTTCATGATCATCTCGGGCGGGGTGAACATCTATCCGCAGGAGATCGAGAACCTGCTGATCGGCCACCCGAAGGTCGCCGACGCCGCCGTGGTCGGCGCGCCGCACGAGGAGATGGGCGAGCAGGTGGTGGCGGTGATCCAGCCCATGGACTGGGCCGAGGCCGGCGACGCCCTGCGCGACGAACTGATGGCCTACGCCCGGGCGAACCTCAGCCACGTGAAGTCGCCGCGGAAGCTGGACTTCATGCAGGAGCTTCCGCGCCATCCGACCGGCAAGCTCTACAAGCGCCTGATCCGCGACGCCTACTGGGGCAAGGAAGGCTCGAAGATCGTTTGACTCCTCCTCTCCCCCCGCGAGGCGAGAGGGGAGAGGGCCGGGTGAGGGGCGGCTGGGCGATGCCGCCGCCGCTCCCGGTTCATCGGGGATCTGGCTGGACAAGCGCGCCAGCCGAGGGGCCAGCGTCGCCCCTCACCCTGCCCTCTCCCCTCCCACTTCGTGTGGGGGGAGAGGAGGCGCTTGCCCCGATCCAAACAGATGTTAGACGCTTGGGGTCGAATTCAACACGCGAGGGAACGAGAACATGAACCCGGTCGAGATCAAGGACCTGCCTGGGCTGGTCGGACAGGAAGTGGGCGTGTCGGACTGGGTCCTGATCGACCAGGACCGCGTCAACAAGTTCGCCGAGGCCACCGGCGACCACCAGTGGATCCACGTGGACGTGGAGCGCGCCACCAAGGAAATCGGCGGCCCGATCGCCCACGGTTACCTGACCCTCTCGCTGATCCCGTTCCTGGGCGCCGGCATGCTGCCGGTGAAGGGCGTGACCCGGGGCATCAACTACGGCTCGGACAAGGTCCGCTTCATCAACATGGTGCGCGTCGGCAAGCGCGTGCGCATGCGCCAGAAGCTGATCGGCGCCGAGCCCAAGGCCGGCGGCATGCAGCTCAAGAACGAGTGCACCATCGAGATCGAGGGCGAGACCAAGCCCGCCTGCATCGCCGAGACGATCTCGGTCGTGTACGGCGGCTAGAGACCTGGGGGCGGTCCCGGTTCGCCGGGATCGCCCGCTAGTTCCGCGCGGCCTCTTCCGCCGAGGCCGTGCGACCGCCCACGACGGGCGTGGCGTCGGCGACGGTGGCCGGGGCCAGCGGGTTCTGCAGCAGGGCCAGCGTCTCGCGCACGAACTTGGCGTGGGTGACGATGCCGATCTCCAGCCGCTCGCTGTTCAGCTCGACCTGCTGGGTCAGCAGGCCGGCGATGAAGCCGGGGTCCTGCTGATCGGCCACCTGGGTCACGCCTTGGGTCCTGGACCCGCGGCTGACGAACACCGGGCCGCCGGAGTTGCCGGGGAACACCGAGAAATCGAGCAGGAAGGTGGGGAACACCTTGGCCGGGCCCAGCGGATACGACGCCACGCGCCCGGACCGCAGGATCGGGAAGCCCGCCGCATTGGCCGAGAGGCCACGCGGGAAGCCCAGCGCCATCATCTCGTCGCCGGCGTTGACCCGGTAGGTGTCGAAGGTGTCGTCGGCCGCCAGATAGCGCTCGGGCAGCGCCGCCTTGGCGAACTCGGCCGGGGCCTTGATGGTGATCGCGGCGACGTCGCGGCTGGGGTGGTGGGTCCACAGTTCGCCGCCGTCGTTGTCGCGGATCTTCACCTGCTGGGGCGAATAGCTCCACGAGCCGTCCGCGTTGGAAATCCGGTAGCCGATACGGGCGTTCTGGCCCGGCATCTTCTGGAGCACGTGGTTGGCGGTGACGAGCACGGTGCGGGTCGTGCCGTCCGGCCCGGGCGTCGAGATCAGGAAGCCGGTCCCGACGGTGCGCGTCCCGTCGCCGAGCGGTTGTTCAAGCTGAACAGTCGCGTGGATCAGCTCGACCGCGAGATCCATGACCATGGCAGGCCCCTAAACTCGATGTGCTACTCGCGTCTTTGATGCGCGATGTGGATGCATAAGTAGTGAATCACGGAACGCCCTTCGCCAACAAGTCGCCACAATCGCCTGCGGTCGAACGCCGCGCGCGAAAACGCGCAGGCGCCGCGGGCGTGGACGCTTGAGTGATACGAGCGGGCGTCGCATCTAGCCGCCATGAGCTCATCCAAACCGCCGGTCGCCGTCGCCGCCCCCGTCGCCCCCAAGGTCCCCCATCGCATCGAGCAACTGGGCCGCGTCCGCGTCGACGACTATGCCTGGATGAAGGACGACAACTGGCAGCAGGTGCTGCGCGACCCGAAGGCGCTCAGGGCCGACGTGCGCGAACACCTGGACGCCGAGAACGCCTTCACCAAGGCGGTGCTGGCCGACACCGAGGCGCTGCAGGCCACGCTGTTCGCCGAGATGAAGGGGCGCATCAAGGAGGACGACAGCTCGGTCCCCTCCCCCGACGGGCCGTTCGACTACTACTCGCGCTACGCCATCGGCGGCGAACATCCGGTCCATGCCCGGCGTCCGAAAGGCCAGCCGGATGGCGAGGAGGTGCTGCTGGACGAGGACGCCCTGGCCAAGGGCAAGGCCTATTTCCACGTGGGCGGCGCGAGCCACAGCCCGGACCACACGCTCTACGCCTGGGCCGCCGACGAGCAGGGTTCCGAGTACTATCAAATTCGGGTGAAGGACCTCGCCAGCGGCCAGGAGATCGGCGCGCCGATCGAGAGCGCCTATGGGGACTTCTGCTTCTCGCCGGACAGCCAATGGATCTTCTGGATCTGGCGCGACGAGAACGCCCGGCCGGCCAAGGTCTTCCGCCGCCCCGCGCGCGGTGGAGAGGACACCCTGGTCTATGAGGAGGCGGACGACGGCATGTTCCTGGGCGTCGGGGTCGCCTCCGACGACAGCCACATCCTGATCAACGTGGGCAACCAGGAGACCACCGAGATCTGGCTGATCCCGGCGGCCGATCCGACCGCCGCGCCGGTCGTGGCCGAACCCCGGCGTGTGGGGGTGAAGTACAGCGCCGACCACTGGAGCGACCGCTGGGTGATCCGCACCAACGACGACGGCGCGGTGGACTTCAAGCTGGTGGTGTCCGAGGCGGCGGTCCCGGCCAAGGCGACCTGGCGCGACTGGATCGTCCACGAGCCGGGCCGCTACATCACCGGCTTCGCGGCCTTCGCGGGCCACCTGGTGCGGGCCGAGCGGGTTAACGCCCTGGACCGGCTGGTGGTGATGGCTCGGAACGGAGAAGAGCACATCGTCGACTTCGACGAGCAGGCCTACGCGCTGAACCTCGAGGGCGGCTACGAGTACGACACGACGGTCACCCGCTTCGTCTACCAGTCGCCGACCACGCCCCGGCAAACCTTCGACTACGACATGGCCAGCCGCGAGCGGACCCTGCGCAAGACCCAGGAAATCCCGTCCGGCCATGACCCGTCGCGCTATGTGGCGCGCCGGCTGAACGCCAGGGCCGCCGATGGCGCCGAGGTGCCGATCACGCTGCTGATGCTGAAGGACACGCCGCAGGACGGCTCCGCGCCGGTGCTGCTCTACGGCTACGGCAGCTATGGCCACGCGATGGAGCCCAGCTTCTCGATCCGCAACCTCAGCCTCGTGGACCGCGGGTGGATCTGGGCGACGGCGCACATCCGGGGCGGTTCGGACAAGGGCTGGGGCTGGTTCCTGGACGGGCGGAAGGAAAAGAAACCCAACACCTTCACCGACTTCATCGCCTGCGCCGAGCACCTGGTCGCCGAGAAGTACGCTTCGAAGGGCCGGATCGCGGCCTACGGCGGCTCGGCGGGCGGCATGCTGATGGGCGCGGTGGCCAACCTGCGGCCCGACCTCTGGGGCGCGATCATCGCGGCGGTGCCGTTCGTGGACGTGCTGAACACCATGAGCGACACGACCCTGCCGCTGACCCCGCCCGAATGGCCGGAGTGGGGCAATCCGATCGAGGACCCGGCCGCCTACGACCTGATCGAGAGCTACAGTCCCTACGATCGGGTCAGCGCCCAGCCCTATCCGCCCATCCTGGCCACCGGCGGGCTCTCCGACCCGCGCGTGACCTATTGGGAGCCGGCCAAGTGGGTGGCGAAGCTGCGTGAATCGACGACAGGCGACGCCCCGATCCTGCTCAAGATCAACATGGAGGCCGGGCACGGCGGCGCTTCGGGCCGGTTCGACTTCCTGAAGGAGATCGCCCTGGACTACGCTTTCGCTGTCTGGGCGTTGGAGAGGGACTGGGCCAGGTGATCATTCGGGCGGCCACGGCGGAGGACGCGGACGCGGTGGCGGCCATCTACGAGCCGGCTGTGCTGCACGGCTTCGGCACGTTCGAGACCGTTCCGCCCGACGCGGCGTGGTGGGATACGCGACGCCGCGACATCCAAGGCTACGGCCTGCCGTTCCTCGTGGCCGAGGAGGCGGGCGTCGTCCTGGGCTTCGCCTGCGCCGGGCCGTTCCGGCCAAGGCCGGGTTACCGCTTCACGGCCGAGGACAGCGTCTATGTGGCGCCGGACGCCCAGGGCAAGGGCGTGGGCCGCGCGGTGCTGTCCGCCGTCGTGGAGGCTTGCGAGGCCTTTGGCCTTCGCCAGCTGGTGGCGGTGATCGGCGATTCCCAGAACCACGGCTCCATCAACCTGCATCGGTCGCTGGGTTTCGAACACTCGGGCGTGGGCCGCAGCTTCGGGTTCAAGCACGGGCGCTGGGTCGACATCGTGTGGATGCAGAAGCCGTTGAACGGCGGAGATCAGACGGCCCCGGACACACCGGGCATCAGACTGTCGGGAAGCTGACTCCAGTTTTCGCCTGAACAGATACAGTCATCGCTGGAATACGCCGGAAAAGCGAATTTCCCTGCATGTACGTACCCTTATGTAGTTGTACGTAATTGCTTAGCTCGTTAATTTTTAGCACAACACGTTTGCCGGAAACGGGGCCGGCGCGGAATGTAGAATGCATTTTAGGTTGTGGACGGGAAATC
>Ga0255338_1003208_pt1 | contig 20366 bp, 18 predicted proteins | sample MeOH1_35cm_T4_19_FD_203715 | JGI IMG/M metagenome (GOLD analysis project Ga0255338, IMG submission 203715) | Sandy soil microbial communities from University of British Columbia, Vancouver, Canada - MeOH1_35cm_T4_195 | ecosystem: Engineered > Artificial ecosystem > Sand microcosm > Unclassified ...
CGACTCGGCGACCGGCGACCGGCGACTCGGCGGCGGGCCCTACAGGATCGAATCGATCCAGCCCGCCACCGATTCCGTGTAGGTCCCCGGCAGCCCCAACTGCCGGTCGATGTCCATGTGCCCGATGGCCACGGGCCGCACGTCCACCTTCACGCCGCTGCGGGCGGCGCGCGCCGCGAAGGCCTCGGCCTGCGCGCAGGCCGGGGCGCCGCGCGTGGAGCACACCGCCAGCATGCGCCGCGCATCGCGCGCGATCCGGTGCAGCGGCGAGACGGTGCGCCAGTAGGCGTGGAAGCTGCCGAAGGCGCGGTCGTAGAGCCTGGCGTGCGGCGCGTTCATCAGCGCCGGCACGTCGAACACGGGGTTGTCGAGGCACACGGTGGCGCGCCAGGGGTCGGCACCCTGCTCGCGCGCCAGCGCCGGCTCGGCCGAGAGCAAGGCCACCAGGTGCGCGCCCGACGAATGCCCCATCAGCACCACCCGCGCCGAATCGGCGCCCCAGCCGGAGGCGCGCCGCTGCACGGCGGCGAGCGCGCGCGCCACGTCGCGGGTCTGCGACAGCGGATGCGCGCGCGGCAGCAGCCGGTAGTTGGTGGCGACGACGACCCAGCCGCGGGCCGTCCAGTAACGCACCTTGGCGGCGAGCGCGGGCGAGCGCTTGTCGCCGCGGCTCCAGGCGCCGCCGTGCACGAACAGCAGGATCGGCCCGCGCGGCGTGCCGGGGAGGTAGGCATCGAAGCGCTGGCGCGCATCCGGCCCGTATTCGAGGTCGCGCTCGGGCCGCACCAGCAGCTCGCTCATCGCCGCGGCGATGCCGTTGTCCTGCTGCGCCCGCGCGGGCAGGGCCGCGAAGGCAAGCGCCGCGTGCAGCAGCGCCCGCCGCTTCATCCGCGCGGCAGGGCCGCCGCTTCGGCGGCCAGGCGGGTGACGCGCGGCCAGTCGCCGGCCAGCATGGCATCGACCGGGGCGATCCAGGAGCCGCCCACGCAGGCGACGTTGGGCAGGGCCAGGAACTCGCGCGCGTTCTGCGCCGTGATGCCGCCGGTGGGGCAGAAGCGCACGTCGTTGAACGGGCCGTGCCAGGCCTTCAGCAGCCCGGCGCCGCCGGCCTGCGCGGCGGGGAAGAACTTCAGCGCCGTGTAGCCGTCTTCCTGCGCCATCATGATCTCGCTGCCGGTCGCCACGCCGGGCAGCAGGGCCAGCCCCAGGTCGTGGCAGGCCAGCCCCACCGCGTGCGTGTAGCCGGGGCTCACGGCGAAGCGCGCACCGGCGAGCGCCGCCGCCTGCGCGTCCGCCGCGCTGCGCACGGTGCCGGCGCCGAGCACGGCCTGCGGCACTTCCTTCGCGATGGCCTCGATGCAGGCCAGCGCCACCGGCGTGCGCAGCGTCACTTCCAGCATGCGGATGCCGCCGGCCACCAGCGCGCGCGCCAGCGGCACGGCATGCGCCACCTCGTTCAGGACGATCACCGGGATCACCGGTGCGTCCTCCATCACCTCGCGCGGCGCCAGCCGCGCCGACAGTTGCTTCAGAGCCATGTGCAGGCGCCCTCCTCCGCCATCTTCGCATTGCGCCGGAAGCCGGCGAACAGTTCGCGGCCGATGCCGTGGCCGTTGGCCTCGCGCTGCGCGTCGGCCAGGCGCTCCGGCTCGCGCTGCGCCCATTCGGCGGGATCGACCAGCGCTTCCAGTTTGCCAGCCGCCGCGTCGAGGCGTATCCGGTCGCCGTCGCGCAGCAGAGCGAGCGGGCCGCCCGCCGCAGCCTCCGGCGTGACATGGATCGCGGCGGGCACCTTGCCCGAGGCGCCGCTCATGCGGCCGTCGGTGACCAGCGCCACCCGGAAGCCCTTGCCCTGCAGCACCGCCAGCGGCGGCGTGAGCTTGTGCAGCTCCGGCATGCCGTTGGCCTGCGGGCCCTGCCAGCGCACCACGCAGACCACGTCGCGATCGAGCTCGCCGGCCTTGAAGGCCGCCTGCAGCGCCTCCTGGCTGTCGAAGACGCGCGCTGGCGCCTCGATCACGTGCCGGTCCTGCGGCACGGCGGAAACCTTGATCACGCTGCGCCCGAGGTTGCCGGTGAGCAGCCGCAGGCCGCCCGTGGGGCTGAAGGGCCGGCCCGCCGGCCGCACGATGCTTTCCTCGCGCGAAGGCCCGATGTCCTTCCACGCGAGGGTGCCTTGCTCCCTCCCCCCCTGGGGCAGGGTGGGGGTGGGGGCATCCGCCTCCCACACCGGCTCGCGCGTGTACTCGCGAATCCCGCCTTCGCGCACCGTCAGCACGTCCTCGTGCATCAGGCCCGCATCCAGCAGCTCGCGGATCACGAAGCCCGGCCCGCCGGCGGCCTGGAACTGGTTCACGTCGGCCACCCCGTTCGGGTAGACGCGCGCCAGCAGCGGCACCACCGAGGACAGCTCCTCGAAATCGTTCCAGTCGATCACGATGCCGGCGGCGCGCGCCACCGCCACCCAGTGGATCAGGTGGTTGGTGGAGCCCCCGGTGGCCAGCAGCGCCGCCATCGCGTTGACGATGCAGCGCTCGTCGACCAGCCGGCCGATCGGCGTGAAGCGGCGCGCCTTGAGGATGCCCAGCGCGGTGCGCACGGCCTCGCGCGTGAGCTCCTCGCGCAGGGCCTGCTGCGGCTGCACGAAGGCCGAACCGGGCACGTGCAGCCCCATCGCCTCCATCAGCATCTGGTTGCTGTTGGCGGTGCCGTAGAAGGTGCAGGTGCCTTGCGTGTGGTAGGCCTTCTCCTCGGCCTGCAGCAGCTCCTTGCGGCCGACCAGGCCTTGCGCCGCCTGCTCGCGCACCTTGGCTTTCTCGGTGTTGGACAGGCCGCTGGGCATGGGCCCGGCGGGAACGAACACGGTGGGCAGGTGGCCGAAGTGCAGCGCGCCGATCAGCAGGCCGGGGACGATCTTGTCGCAGATGCCCAGCATCAGGGCGGCGTCGAACACGTCGTGGCTCAGGCCCACGGTCGTCGCCATCGCGATCACGTCGCGCGAGAACAGGCTCAGCTCCATGCCGGCCGTGCCCTGCGTGACGCCGTCGCACATGGCGGGCACGCCCGCGGCAACCTGGGCCGTGGCGCCGTGCTTGCGCGCCTCGTCCTTGATCACCGGCGGGAAGGCGCCGAAGGGCGCGTGCGCCGACAGCATGTCGTTGTACGAGTTGACGATCGCGATGTTGGGCGCGCGCTCGGCGACGACGCGCAACTTGTCCTTGGGCGGGATGCCGGCGAAGGCGTGGGCGACGTTGGCGCAGCCCATCCGGTCGGCGCCGCGCTCGCGGGCCGCGGCTTCGGCTATGCGGGCCAGGTAGGCTGAGCGGCTGGGGGCGCTGCGCTCGCGGATGCGCCGGGTCACCGCCGCCAGCACGGGATGCAGTTTCATTCGTGATGTAGTAGCGGGTCGTGTGCATCCTACCCCGCGTCGTGGGCCTTGTGGCCCGTCGGCAGGTACGAACCGGTTACCAACTTCCGCTAGAGTTCCGGCTGTGAACGAAGTGTCGAAGCCGCAGCGGGATGCGCAGCGCATGCTGGAGCGCGCGGTCGCCGAGTGGGGCGGCGGCGAGGACCTGTGGATCTTCGGCTACGGCTCGCTGATCTGGCGGCCCGAGTTCGAGTTCGCCGAGTGCCGGCCGGCCCGCGTGCACGGCTGGCACCGCGCGCTGAAGATGTGGAGCCGCATCAACCGCGGCACGCCCGAGCGGCCCGGCCTCGTGTTCGGCCTGCTCACGGGCGGCTGCTGCCGCGGCATGGTGTTCCGCATCCCGCGCGAGGAAGGCACGCCGGCGCTGGCGCGGCTGTGGAAGCGCGAGATGGTCACCGCCGTCTACGATCCGCGCTGGCTCACGGCGCACACGCCGCAGGGGCCGGTGCGTTCGCTGGCCTTCACCCTGTCGCGCAGCAGCCCCAGCCATACCGGCGAACTGAGCGAAGAGGAGTTGCGCGCCATCTTTGCCGCCGCGTCGGGCATCTACGGAACGACGCTGGAGTATGCGCACCGCACCTTCGAGGAGCTGAAGCGGCACGACATCCGGGACCGCAATCTCGAGCGGCTGCTGCGCAAGCTGCGCGAAGGGAATTAGGCGCGCAAAGCTGGGGTGGCCGAGGCTGGCGCCTCGGACTACGCGGCGCCTGCGGCCCTCGGCGCAAGGCTCACCTGCGCGGCCTGCGGCCGCCCAGCCTGCGGACTGCGACGCCGCGCCTACGGACTGCGACGCCGCTCCTCCAACAGCCGCCCGGCCCGCGCGAGGTCGTCGACCGTGTCGATGTCGGTGACGATGCCCTCGTCCGGCAAGTCCAGCTTCAGCGGCTGCGCCGAGCGCACGATGGCCGCCGCGCCTTCGGCGCCACTCAGCGCCATCAGCGCCGGCCCATGCTGCGCACCGAAGCCGACCGGATGGCCCCGCACGCCATGGTGCAACGGCAGCACGATCGACGCGCGCTGCAAGGCCTCGGCCACGGCGCGCAGCGACTCGGGGCGCACCAGCGGCAGGTCCGCCGGCAGCACCAGCCAGCCGGCCGCATCCGCGGTCGCGCGCACCGCGGCCGCTATCGAATCGCCCATGCCGGGATGGCCCGCATCCTCCACATGGAACGGCAGGCCGCTCGCGCGCACGGCGGCCAGCGTGTGCGCGATCACGGGCTGGCCGGCCAGCAGCGCCTGCAGCTTGGAGCCCTGGCCGCCGGAGGCGAGGAAGCGTTCGCCGCGGCCGGACGCGAGCACCAGGACGACGGGAGAGGACATGGGGCGAACTTAGCACCGAATGCGACAATCCCCGCATGACCAGCCCGTCCGAACACATCGCCGAACTGCGAAAGAGCTACGAGCGCGCCGAGCTGAGCGAGGACGCCTCGCACGCCGACCCGCTGGCGCAGTTCGACCAGTGGCTGGCCGAGGCGATCGCGGGGCAGATCCCGGAACCCAACGCGATGACGCTGGCCACGGTGGGCAGCAACCTGCGCCCCAGCACGCGCATCGTCCTGATCAAGGGCTACGACGCCCGCGGCATCGTCTGGTACACCAACTTCGAGAGCCGCAAGGGGCAGGAGCTGGCCGGCAACCCCTACGCGGCGCTGCAGTTCCACTGGGTGGAGCTGGAACGCGTGGTGCGCATCGAAGGCCGGGTGGAAAAGACCGCCGCCGAGGAAAGCGATGCCTACTTCGCCAGCCGCCCGCTCGATTCGCGTATCGGCGCCTGGGCCAGCCCGCAGAGCCAGGTGATCCCCGGCCGCGGCGTGCTGGTGGCCAACGCCGCCAGGTACAGCGCGCAGTTCATGCTGAACCCGCCGCGCCCGCCGCACTGGGGCGGCTTTCGGCTGGTGCCGGACGAATGGCAGTTCTGGCAGGGCCGCAAGAGCCGGCTGCACGACCGGCTGCGCTACCGCGTCGAGAACGCGGCGTGGGTGCGCGAACGCCTGGCGCCTTGACGGGAATTCACTTGAACAGCCGGACGCAGAGGACGCAAAGGGTACGCAGAGGACGCAAAACAAAACCTTCTCAAGGTTTCATTGTCTCTTTTGCGTCCTCTGCGTATCTTTCGCGTCCTCTGCGTCCGGAAGTCCGCATTTCACCTCACCGCTTCGCCAGTTCGCTGAAGGTCTTGCGGAACTTGGCGACCTTGGGCGCCGCCACCGCCATGCAGTAGCCCTGGTGCGGGTTGCGCTCGAAGAAGTCCTGGTGGTACTCCTCCGCCGGCCAGTAGTTCGCCAGCGGCTGGACCTCGGTCACGACGGGCTTGCCGAACAGCTTGTCCTGGTTCATCTGCCGGATCATGTCGTCGGCCAGTTGCTTCTGCCCGGGCGTCGTCGTGTAGATGCCGCTGCGGTACTGGGTGCCGACGTCGTTGCCTTGGGCGTTGAGCTGGGTCGGGTCGTGCACGACGAAGAAGATCTCCAGGATCTGCCGCAGGCTGATCTGCTGCGGGTCGTAGGTGAGCTTCACCACTTCCGCGTGGCCGGTGCGGCCGGTGCACACCTGCTCGTAGCTGGGGCGCTGCGCCTGGCCGTTGCTGTAGCCCGATTCGACATCGGTGATGCCGCGCACCTCCTTGTAGACCGCTTCCGTGCACCAGAAGCAGCCGCCGCCCAATACGATCGTTTCGCTTGCCATGCCGGTCTCCTTGGACGGCAACTGTAGTGCCCCCTGCATTCCCTTACCATTCCGGGCCATGCACGACAACGCCGACGCGGTGGGCTTCCTTGCAGCCGGGTGAACTCAAGCCGATCCTGACCGCGCTGGTGCTGCCGCCGACGGGCACCCTGCTGCTGGCCCTGCTCGGACTGCTGCTGGCCGGCCGCCGCCGCCGCGCGGGGCTGGCGCTGGCCGCCCTCGGCATCGTGCTGTCGCTCGCCTCCGGCAGCCACGCCGTGGCGCGCCTGCTGGCGCAGGAGCTGCTCCCGCCGGTGGCTGCGGCCCGGGCCGGGGACCTGCGCGACGTGCAGGCCATCGTGGTGCTGGGTGCCGGCGTCTGGGCCGACCCGCCCGAATACGGCACGCCGCAACCGAGCGAATCCGCCCTGGTGCGGCTGCGCTATGCGGCGCGGCTGGCACGCGAGAGCGGCAAGCCGCTCGCCTTCGCGGGCGGGCTGGGCTGGGGCGGCGTCGAGCACGCGGAGTCGGAAGGCACGGTCGCGCGCCGCATGCTGCGGGAGGACTACGGCCTGTCCGTGCGCTGGCTGGACGACCGCTCCCGCGACACGGCGGAGAACGCCGAGCGCATGGCCGAACTCCTTCGGCGCGACCGCGTGCGCCGCATCGCGCTGGTCACCGACGCGATCCACATGCCGCGCGCGGCGGCCGCCTTCCGGCGCGCCGGCTTCGAGGTGGTCCCCGCGCCGACCGATTTCCCGCGGCCGGAGCACAGCGCCATCCTGGAATGGCTGCCCTCCTCGCCCGGCTTCGTGGCCTGCCGGCACGTGATCCGCGAGTGGCTGGGCGGCTTGGTCGCGCGGGCCGCGCATTGATTCGTGCCGGGTGGCGGGAAGCCTGGCCACGGATGGGTTGCCTTGACGGGCCCGGCGCCGCGCAGCTACATTACTAACCGGTCAGTCATTAATTCCCCGCTTCCCCTCTCACCCCCCGGAGCGCGATCTTGTCCGTGCCCCTTTCCGAACTCGCACGCGAAGCAGAACCGGCCCCGCGCCGGGGCCGCCGCAAGGAGGCCCGGCCGGGCGAACTGCTGGATGCCGCCCTGGACCTGTTCGTCGAGAAAGGCTTCGCCGCCACCCGCTCCGAGGAGGTGGCCGCCCGCGCCGGCGTCTCCAAGGGGACGCTGTTCCTCTACTTCGCGAGCAAGGAGGAACTGCTCAAGGCCGCCGTGCGCGAGAACATCTCGGGCCGCTTCGCCGAGTGGGAACAGGAGTTCGAGTCCTTCGAGGGCTCGACGGCCGACATGGTGCGCTACTGCATGAAGGTATGGTGGCAGCGGATCGGCTCCACCCGTGCCTCGGGCATCACCAAGCTGATCATCAGCGAGGCCCGCAACTTCCCCGACATCGCCGCCTTCTACCAGCAGGAGGTGGTGCGGCCGGCCAACAACCTGATGCGCCGCATCCTGCAGCGGGGCGTGGAGCGCGGCGAGTTCCGCCCGCTGGACATCGAATACACCATCTTCAGCATCGTCGCACCCATGGTGTTCCTGATCATGATGAAGCACTCGCTGGGCGCCTGCGCGCCGCAGGAGTATCCGCTCGATCCCCTGCGCTACATCGACGCGCAGGTGGAAAACCTCCTGCTGGGCCTGTGCGCGCGGCCGGCGGCCAAGGGCCGGCCGTGAAGCGCTGGCAGTGGTTTCTCATCGCCTTCCTGGCGGCCGTGGTGCTGCTGGGCGGCTGGCGCGTGCTGTCGGCGCGGCGGGCGGTGCAGGTGGCGCCGGCGGGCGCGGCGACGCAGCGCATCGAGCCGGTGGTGGAACTCGCGGCCACCGACGTGATCCGGGCCGGCACGCGCGAACTGCAGCGCGGCCTGCCGATCTCCGGCTCGCTCAAGGCCGTGAACTCCGCCTTCGTGAAGGCGCGCATGCCCGGCGAGCTGCAGGGCCTCTCGCTGCGCGAAGGCGACGCGGTGCGCGCCGGCCAGGTCGTCGCGCGGGTGGACCCGGTCGAGGCCCAGGCGCGCGTGCGGCAGGCGCAGCAGCAGGCCGACGCCGCCCAGGCGCAGATCGACATCGCCGAGCGCCAGTGGAGCAACAACAAGGCGCTGGTGGACCAGGGCTTCATCTCCAAATCGGCGCTGGACACGTCGCTGAACAACCTGGCGGCGGCGCAGGCCAACCACAAGGCGGCGCTGGCCGCGGTGGAGGTGGCCCGCAAGTCGCTGGACGACACCGTGCTGCGGGCGCCGATCGGCGGCGTGGTCGCGCAGCGGCTCGCGCAGCCCGGCGAACGGGTCTCGGTGGACACGCGCGTGATCGAGATCGTGGACCTCGGGCGGCTGGAGCTGGAGGCGACGCTCAGCGCCGCCGACTCGGTGGACGTGCGCGTGGGGCAGGAAGCGCTGCTGCAGGTCGAAGGCAGCCCGCGCACGATTGCCGCCCGGGTGGCGCGCATCAACCCCAGCGCGCAGGCCGGCAGCCGCAGCGTGCTGGCCTACCTCGCGCTGGACGACACCACCGGCTTGCGGCAGGGGCTGTTCGCCCAGGGCACGCTGGCGCTGGGGCGCGCTTCCGCGCTGGCGGTGCCGCTGGATGCGGTGCGCACGGACAAGCCTTCGCCCTACGTGCAGGTGGTGGAGGAGGAGAAGGTCGCGCACAAGGCGGTGGAGTCCGGGGCGCGCGGGGAGGCGGACAACGAAACCTGGGTCGCCGTGACCGGGGTGAAGGATGCCGCCGTGGTCCTGCGCGGGCATGTGGGGGCGTTGCAGGAGGGGACGAAGGTGAGGTTCACGCAGGCAGCCCCCTCACCCCAGCCCTCTCCCGCAAGCGGGAGAGGGAGCAAGACTCCCAGCGTCAACCCCTGACCGCCAACCCCTGACCGCCAACCGCCAACCGCTGACCGCCAACCCCTGACCAGCCCGTAGCCCCAGCCCCCATGTGGTTCACCCGCGTCAGCCTGAAGAACCCCGTGTTCGCCACGATGGTGATGCTCGCCATCGTGGTGCTGGGCGTGTTCTCGTACCAGCGGCTGCATGTCGACCAGTTCCCCAACATCGATTTTCCGGTGGTGGTGGTCACGGCCGAATATCCCGGCGCCTCGCCCGAAGTGGTGGAGAGCGAGGTCAGCAAGAAGATCGAGGAGGCGGTGAATTCCATCGCCGGCATCAACGCCCTCACCTCGCGCAGCCTCGCGGGCCAGTCGGTCGTCATCATCGAGTTCCAGCTCTATGTGGACGGCCGCAAGGCGGCCGAGGACGTGCGCGAGAAGATCGCCGCCATCCGCCCGACCTTCCGCGACGAGGTGAAGGAGCCGCGCGTGCTGCGCTTCGACCCGGCCAGCCGGCCGATCTGGTCGCTCGCCGTGCTGCCCGACGCCAGCCGCGGTGCCCGCCCGATGACGGCGGTGGAACTGACCAACTGGGCCGACCAGGTGCTCAAGAAGCGGCTGGAGAACGTGCGCGGCGTCGGCTCCGTCACGCTGGTGGGCGGCACCAAGCGCGAAATCAACATCTACCTGCAGCCCGCCGCGATGGAGGCGCTGGGCATCACGGCCGACCAGGTGGCGGCCGCCGTGCGCAACGAGAACCAGGACCTGCCGGTCGGCGCGATCCGCTCGCTGGCGCAGGAGCGGGTGGTGCAGGTCGACGCCCGCATGCAGCGGCCGGAGGACTTCGGTCGCATCATCGTCGCCCGCAAGGCGGCCGCCGCCGGCCAGGCCGCGGCGCCGGTGCGCGTCGACCAGGTCGCCCGCATCGCCGACGCCGGCCAGGAGATCGAGAGCCTGGCCCTCTACAACGGCCAGCGCACCCTGGTGCTGCAGGTGCAGAAGGCGCAGGACGAGAACACGATCCAGGTGATCGACGGCCTGCAGGCCACGCTGGCCGAGATGCAGGCGCAGCTGCCGCCCGGCGCGAAGCTGGAGCCGGTGACCGACGCCTCGCGGCCGATCCGCGTGTCGGTGGAGAACGTGCGCCAGACGCTGATCGAGGGCGCGCTGCTGACCGTGCTGATCGTGTTCCTGTTCCTGAACTCGTGGCGCTCCACGGTGATCACCGGGCTCACGCTGCCGATCGCGCTGATCGGCACCTTCCTGTTCATGTACGCCTTCGGCTTCTCGATCAACATGGTCACGCTGATGGCGCTGTCGCTGTGCGTGGGCCTGCTGATCGACGACGCGATCGTGGTGCGCGAGAACATCGTGCGCCACGTGCAGATGGGCAAGGGCCCGTACCAGGCCGCGCTGGACGGCACGCAGGAGATCGGCCTCGCGGTGCTGGCCACCACCTTCTCCATCGTCGCCGTGTTCCTGCCGATCGGCTTCATGGGCGGCATCATCGGCAAGTTCTTCCACGAGTTCGGCGTGACCATCGTGGCGGCGGTGCTGATCTCGATGTTCGTGAGCTTCACGCTCGACCCGATGCTGTCCTCGGTCTGGCACGACCCGGAGATCGCGCGGGGTCCCGCCCACGGCCGGCGCCGCAGCTTCTACGACCGCACGTTCGGCCGCGTGACGGGCCTGTTCGAGAGCGGGACGGAGCGCCTCGCCCAGGCCTACCAGGCGATCCTGCGCTGGTCGCTCGCGCACAAGCTCGCGACCCTGCTCGGTGCGGTGGCGATCTTCGTCACCAGCGTGTTCATGGTGCCGCTGCTCGGCACCGAGTTCGTGCCCAAGGCCGACTTCTCGGAGACCAGCCTGAACTTCTACACGCCCGTGGGCTCCTCGCTGGAGCTCACCGAGGCCAAGGCGCGCCAGGTCGAAAGCATCATCCGCGAGTTCCCCGAGGTGCGCTACACGCTCACCACCATCAACACGGGCAACGCCGGCAAGATCTACGCCTCGGCCTACGTGCGCATGGTGGACCGCAAGCTGCGCCACCGCAGCGTCGACGAGATGGCGGCCGTGCTGCGGGAGCGCCTGAAGCAGGTGCCCGGCATCACCGTCACCCACGCCGGCCTGCTGGATGCCGTGGGCGGCAACAAGCAGGTCGAGTTCTCGCTCATGGGGCCGGACCTGCAGGAGCTGGAGCGCCTGTCCAAGCTCGTCACCGACCGCATCCGCGACGTGCCCGGCCTGGTGGACCTCGACTCCAGCGTCAAGCCGAACAAGCCGACGATCGCCATCGAGGTCAAGCGCGACGCCGCCTCCGACCTGGGCCTGTCGGTGGCGCAGATCGCCGGCGCGCTGCGCACCCTGGTGGCCGGCCAGACCGTGGGCAACTGGCGCGCCCCCGACGACCAGACCTACGACGTGAACGTGCGCCTGGCTCCCGAGGGCCGCACCGCGCCGCAGGACCTGGAACGCCTGCCGTTTGCCACCGGCAGCAACGCGGACGGCAGCGCGCGCATCGTGCGCCTGAACCAGGTGGCCGCCGTGCGCGAGAGCACCGGCCCCAACCAGATCAACCGGCGCGACCTGATGCGCGAAGTGGCGATCAACGGCAACGCCTACGGGCGCGCGGCCGGCGAGATCTCGGAGGACATCCGCCGGCGCCTGGACGCGATCGCCCTGCCTCCGGGCTACAAGTGGCAGTTCGGCGGCTCCACCAAGAACATGAAGGAGTCCTTCGGCTACGCCGTCTCGGCGCTGGCCATGGCGGTGATCTTCATCTACATGATCCTGGCCAGCCAGTTCAAGAGCTTCCTGCAGCCGCTGGCGCTCATGACCTCGCTGCCGCTCACGCTGATCGGAGTGGTGCTCGCCCTGCTGGCTTTCGGCTCCACGCTGTCGATCTTCTCGGTGATCGGCATCGTGATGCTGATGGGCCTGGTGACCAAGAACGCGATCCTGCTGGTGGATTTCGCCATCCGGCTGCGCGCGCAGGGCGTCGCGCGCAGCGACGCGCTGCTGCAGGCCGCCCGCGTGCGCTTGCGCCCGATCCTGATGACGACGCTGGCGATGGTGTTCGGCATGGTGCCGCTCGCCTTTGCCCTGACCGAAGGCTCGGAGCAGCGCGCCCCTATGGGCCAGGCGGTGATCGGCGGGGTGATCACTTCGTCGCTGCTGACCCTGGTGGTGGTGCCGGTCGTCTACTGCTATCTGGATGACCTGGCTCAATGGTTGCGCCGCTCGCGCCGGCCGCAGGCCTCCGGGGCCGGGGCCGCCGCCGTGCCGGCTTCTAAAATCGGGGGTTTGTCCTGACCGCCAGACGAGAGGAAGAGGAAAAAGCCATGACCGCGCCCGTCGACATCGAACGTGCCCGCTTCAACATGATCGAGCAGCAGATCCGCCCCTGGGATGTGCTGGACCTCGATGTCCTGGGCCTGCTGAACGAAGTGAAGCGCGAGGAATTCGTGCCGCTGGCGCACCAGGCGCTGGCCTTCGTCGACATGGAGATCCCGCTGCTGCCCGACACCGAGGAAGCCCTCAAGAACGGCCACTGCATGCTGCCGCCCAAGCTCGAGGCCCGCCTGCTGCAGGACGTGGCGCCGAAGGCGCACGAGAAGGTGCTGGAAGTCGGCGCCGGCTCGGGCTACATGGCCGCCCTGCTGGCCAGCCGCGCCCAGCGCGTGATCACCCTCGAACTGCATCCGCAGCTCGCCCGCATGGCGCGCGAGAACCTGCAGAAGGCCGGCGTGCGCAACGTGGAAGTGCGCGAGGCCGACGGCGCCAAGGGCCTCGCCGCCGAAGGCCCGTTCGACGCGATCCTGCTGTCCGGATCGGTGCACGAGATCCCGCAGGCGCTGCTGCAGCAGCTGAAGGTCGGCGGCCGGCTCGCCGCCATCGTGGGCGACCCGCCCGTGATGCGCGCCACCCTCGTCACCCGCACCGGCGAAGCCGCCTGGGAGACGGCGCAGCCGTGGGACACGCTCGCCCCGCGCCTGGCCCACTTCCCCGAGGCCTCGCGCTTCCACTTCTGAAGCCGGGATGATCGAGCAGGTCCGCCCCGCCGACTGGGACGACTGGGTGCAGGCCCAGGCCGCGCGCCCGCTCGTCCTCGACGTGCGCGAACCGTGGGAGGTGCGCACGGCCAGCGTGACGCCGCAGGACTTCGACCTGCTTGCGATCCCGATGAACGCGATCCCGGCGCGGCTGGCGGAACTGCCCCAGGACCGCCCGATCGCCTGCCTGTGCCACCACGGCGCCCGCAGCCAGCACGTGGCGGCGTTCCTGCTGCACCAGGGCTACGCCGGCGTGGCGAATATCGCGGGCGGCATCGCGGCCTGGTCGCGCGAGCGCGATCCCTCGGTCCCGCTTTACTGAGCTGTGTTACAAGGCGTTGCACGCACTAGAACAAGACGTGGAAAAGGACGGAGCATGAATCTGTGGCGGCTGCTGCCCGTGACGGCGGCGATCGGGCTCGCGCTCGCGGGCACCGCGCGGGCGGAAGGACTGCTGGCGCTGTACGACGCGGCGCGCGCCTACGACGCGTCCTGGCAATCGGCCAAGGCGCAGTACGACGCCAACATCGCCCGCGCCGAACAGGCCCGCGCCGGCATCCTGCCGCAGGCGGCGCTGTCGGCGGGCGTGACGCGCAGCACGCTCGAAACCAACGTCAGCGGCGCGCCGGTCAATCCCGCGGTGGACCGCGGCTTCACCACGCAGCAGGCGACGCTGAGCGCCTCGCAGCCGCTGTACCGCCCCGCCAACCTGGCCACCTACCGCCAGGGCCAGCGCCAGCTGGAACTGGCCGAATACCAGCTCACCGCCGCCAGCCAGGACCTGATGATCCGCGTGAGCCAGGCCTACTTCGACGTGCTGGCGGCGCAGGACACGCTGGCCTTCGTGCAGGCGCAGAAGGCCGCCACGGCGGAACAGCTCGCCTCGGCCAAGCGCAATTTCGAGGTCGGCACCTCCACCATCACCGACACGCGCGAGGCGCAGGCCCGCTACGACCTGGTGCTGGCGCAGGAGATCGCGGCCGAAAACGACCTGCGGGTGAAGCGGCTCGCGCTCGACACGCTCGTGGGCCGCAACGACGTCGAGCCGAGCCCGCTGGCCACGCCGCTGGAGGTGCCGGCGCCGCAGCCGGCCAGCCCGGGGGCCTGGGTGGCCGCCTCCGAGGACGCCAGCCCCGCGATCCTGCAGGCGCGCAAGGCGGTAGAGATCGCCGAACTGGAAACCGAGAAGGCCAAGGCCGGCAAGAAGCCGACGCTGGACCTCACCACCAGCTACGGCCTCACGCGCAACGCGGGCGGCAGTTCCACCCTGGCGCAGGACTCGCGCACCAACAACGCCAACATCGGCGTCGCCTTCCAGTGGCCGCTGTTCACGGGCTTCGCGGTGGAGAATCGCATCCGCGAGACGCTGTCGCTTCAGGACAAGGCCCGCTCCGACCTGGAGGCCACCCGCCGCCAGGTGGCGCAGGCGGTGCGCACCGCCTTCTTCGGCGTGGTCTCGGGCCAGAACCAGGTGCGCGCGCTCGAATCGGCGGAAGCGTCGAGCCAGAGCGCGCTGGATGCGAACCGCCTGGGCTACCAGGTAGGCGTGCGGATCAACATCGACGTGCTGAACGCGCAGAGCCAGTTGTTCCAGACCAAGCGCGACCTGGCGCAGGCGCGCTACAACGTGCTGCTGGGGCACCTGAAGCTGCGGCAGGCGAACGGGACGCTGCAGGCGGAGGACCTGGCGCGGCTGAACACGCTGCTGGTGCGTTGAGGCTGCGGAAGGCGGACTTCCGGACGCAGAGGGCGCAAAGGGTACGCAGAAGACGCAAAAGAACAGCCATTTAAGAACTGTCTTTTTTGCGTCCTTTGCGTACCCTTTGCGCCCTCTGCGTCCGGAAGTCCGGTATTCGGTCTCTCAGCCCAGCCTATGAAGGCAGCAGCCTCAGCACCGCAGCCGCGGTCTTCTCCGCCGCCCCCCGGTGCGCGGCGGCGAACTCCTCGCTCGCTTGCACGGCGCGCGCCCGCGCCTGCCGGTCGCGCACCAGTTCCGCCGCCGCCCGCACGCCCTCCTGCATGTTCGCCACGCGCCGCGCCGCGCCGGCCTCGCGCGCCAGTTCCGCCGCCTCGCTGAAGTTGAAGGTGTGCGGCCCCATCACCACCGGGCAGCCGCAGGCGGCCGCCTCGATCAGGTTCTGGCCCCCCAGCGGCGCGAAGCTGCCCCCCAGCAGCGCCGCATCGGCCAGCGCGTAGTACAGCGCCATCTCGCCCAGCGAGTCGCCGATCCACAGCTGCGCCGGCGCCGGCGCGTCGTCCCAGGCGCTGCGGCGCGAGACCGTGAAGCCGGCCTGAACCGCCAGCGCCGCGACCTCGTCGAAGCGCTGCGGATGGCGCGGCACCAGCAGCCACTGGATCCTGCGCTGCGCCGCGATCGCCTGCAGGAACTCCCGCTCCTCGCCCTCGCGCGAACTGGCGAACATCACCACCGGGTGCGGCGCCGTCGAACGCCAGTCGCGCCCCTGGGCCAGCAGGGCCGGATCGGGGCTGGCGTCGAACTTGAGGTTGCCGAACACGCCCTGCACGGTGGCGCCGGCCTGCGCCAGCCGGCGCGCGTCCTTTTCGGTCTGCGCCCAGACGGCGCGCAGCGCGCCGTAGGCGGGCCGCGACAGGCGCGCCAGCCGCCGCGCCTGCACCAGCGACTTCTCCGACAGCCGCGCGTTGGCCAGCGCCAGCGGAATGCCGAGCGCATGGCATTGCGCCGCGAGATTCGGCCAGACCTCCGTCTCCATCAGGATGCCGGCGCTGGGGCGGAAGTGCTGCAGGAAGCGGCGCACGGCGGCGGGCGTGTCCCAGGGCAGCCAGGCCTGCGCATCGCCTTCGCGCAGCAGCCGCCGGCCCTCGGCACGGCCGGTGGCGGTGCCGTGCGTGAGCAGGACGCGCAGCCCGGGTTCGGCGCGCCGCAGGGCCTGCAGCAGGATCGCGGCCGCGCGCGTCTCGCCCAGCGACACGGCATGGATCCAGAGCCGGCCCGGCTCGGTGGGGCCGTCGTAGCTGCCGAAGCGCTCCTCCACGTGTTCCAGGTAGCCCGGCTCCGCCGCGCCGCGCCGCCGCAGCTTGCGGCGCAGCAGCGGCTGCGCGCCGATCAGGACCAGGGAATAGAGCGGCCGGATCATCCCGGCATTGTGACGGCCCGCCAGGCCTCCCAGACCGCCTCCAGCGCCGGCGCCGGCGACGCGTAGACGCTGCGCTGGTGCGCCGCGCCTAGCGGGCCGGTGCGCCAGGCGGTGTCGAAGTTGTAGATCTGCACGTGCGGCAGGTCCAGCGCCACGGCGATGTGGCTCAGGCCGCTGTCGACGCCGATCGCGCCGGCGCTGCGGGCCATGCGCTCGGTCAGCGCGTCGAGCGACAGGCGCGGCCACACCTCGGCGCGGGCGCCGAGCGCCTGCGCGATGCGCACGCTGCGGGCGCATTCGGCGTCGTTGCCGTGCGGCAGGCCGAGGCGATGGCCCTGCGCGAGCAGCCGTTCGCCCAGCGCGATCCAGCGCGGCTCGGGCCAGCACTTGTCCTCGCGCGAAGTGCCGTGGATCAGGACCACCGTGTTGTCGTGCCGGTCGGCGGCGCCGAGCCCGTAGCGCGGCGGCCCCGCCAGCCCGTAGCCCAGGGCCCGGGCGCACAGCTCGCGCGAGCGCTGCACGGCGTGCGATTGCGGGCCGACCGGGATCGCCACGTCGGCGACCCAGCGCGTCGGCGCCTCGTAGCTGGAGCCCTCGGTGCGGTTGGCCATGGCGTAGCGCTTGCCGCCGCTCGCGAGCCGCGCCATGTGGGCGATCAGGGCCGACTTGGTGAGGCCCTGCAGGTCGAGCACGGCGTCGTAGCTTTGGCGGTGCAGGTCGTTGCGGAAGGCGCGCCATTCGTGGCGCGTGCTGCGGGCGAGGGGCGCCCTGCGCCAGCGCCGCAGCTCGCACGGGATGACGCGCTGCACGCCTTCGCAGCGCGCCACCAGCGGCGCGAAGCCGCGCTCGACCACCCAGTCGATGCGGGCGTGCGGCAGGGCCGCCCGCAGGTCCTGCACGGCGGGCATGGCATGCACCACGTCGCCGAGCGAGGAGAGCTTGACGATGAGGATGTTCAAGGAGCTCAGTGCGCTGCCTCGGCGATCTGCGCGTCCGGCTTCACGCTGCGCAGCAGCGCCAGCAGCTCGCCCTCGATGCGGTGCAGCGCCTCCTGCGTCTGGCCCTCGAAGCGCAGCACCAGCACCGGCGTGGTGTTGGAGGCCCGCACGAGGCCGAAGCCGTCCGGCCAGTCCACCCGCAGGCCGTCGATGGTGGAGACCTGCGCGGCGGGGAAGCTCGCCTTCTGCACCAGCTGCTCCACGATGCGGTGCGGCTCGCCTTCCTCGCACTTCACGTTCAGCTCCGGCGTGGAATGGCTGGTGGGCAGGGCGTTCAGCACGGCGCTCGGGTCGGGATGGCGCGACAGGATCTCCAGCAGCCGGCAGCCGGCATAGGTGCCGTCGTCGAAGCCGTACCAGCGCTCCTTGAAGAAGATGTGGCCGCTCATCTCGCCGCCCAGCGGCGCGCCCACTTCCTTCATCTTCGCCTTGATCAGCGAGTGGCCGGTCTTGTACATCATCGGCCGGCCGCCGGCCGCCGCGATGGCCGGCGCCAGCCGCTGCGTGCACTTCACGTCGAACAGGATGGGGGCGCCGGGAACGCGCGACAGCACGTCCTGCGAGAACAGCATCATCTGCCGGTCGGGATAGATGTTGTTGCCGTCGCGGGTGATGATGCCGAGGCGGTCGCCGTCGCCGTCGAAGGCGAGGCCCAGCTCGGCGCCCGTTTCCTTCAGCTTGGCGATCAGGTCGCGCAGGTTCTCGGGCTTGCTCGGGTCGGGATGGTGGTTGGGGAAGTTGCCGTCGACCTCGCTGTACATCTCGATCACCTCGCAGCCGATGGCGCGGAAGATCCCGGGGGCCGAGGCGCCGGCGACGCCGTTGCCGCAATCCACCACGATCTTCATGGGCCGGGCCAGCCGGATGTCGCCCTTGATGCGGTCGCGGTAGGGGCCGAGGATGTTGACGTTGCGGATCGTGCCCTGCTGCGGCGGCTCGTCCCAGCCTTCGCTCTCGATCATCGTGCGCAGCGACTGGATCTCGTCGCCGTAGATGGCGCGGCCGGCCAGCACCATCTTGAAGCCGTTGTAGTCCTTCGGGTTGTGGCTGCCGGTGACCTGGATGCCGCTGGTGGCGAGCGTGCTGGCGCCGAAGTACAGCATGGGCGTCGTGCACATGCCGAGGTCGACCACGTCGACGCCGGCGGCCGTGAGGCCGCGCACGAGGGCGGCGGACAGGGAGGGGCCGCTCAGGCGGCCGTCGCGGCCGACGGCGACGGCGCGCTCGCCTTCCTTGCGGGCCAGGGTGCCGAAGGCGCGGCCGAGGGCCTGGGCCACCTCTTCGTTCAGCGTGGCAGGGACGATGCCGCGGACGTCGTAGGCCTTGAAGATGCTGGGGCTGAGCTGCATGGATCTGCTTGCTTTCTTCGAATCGGGTCCGGCGCATTCTAGGCGGCCGCCGTGCGGGAACATGTCCGGAAACGGCTGGTCCTCGCCCGGGCGCTGCGTATCATCGGCTGCATGAGCCCCGTCGAGCCGCCCCTGCATCCGGATGCCTGCTACCTCGCGCTGAAGACGCGCGACGCGCGCTTCGACGGCTCCTTCTTCACGGGCGTGACCTCGACCGGCATCTACTGCCGCCCGGTCTGCAAGGTGCGCACGCCGCGGCGCGAGAACTGCCGCTTCTTCGCCCTGGCGGCCCAGGCCGAGGGGGCCGGCTTCCGGCCCTGCCTGCGCTGCCGGCCCGAGCTGGCGCCGCAGGGCCTGCGCTGGTCCCTCAACGACGCGAGCGCCGTGCTGGCCCAGCAGGCCGCCCGCCTGCTGGACGAGCCGGAGGCCTGGGGCGGCGAAGCGCCTTCGGTCGAGGGCGTGGCCCGCCGGCTGGGCATCAGCGACCGCCACCTGCGGCGCATCTTCGAGGCGCAGCTGGGCGTCTCGCCGCTGCAGTACCTGCAGACGCGCCGGCTGCTCAGCGCCAAGCAGCTGCTGGCGGACACGCGCCTGCCGGTCACCGAGATCGCGCTCCTGAGCGGCTTTGCCAGCGTGCGCCGCTTCAACGCCGTGTTCGCGGCGCAGTACGGCATGAGCCCCAACGCGCTGCGGCGCGAAGGCGGCGCGCGCGAGACAAGCTGCGCGGTGCGGCTCGGCCTGCGGCCCCCGTACGACATCCCGGCGATGCTGGGCTTCTTTCGCACCCGGGCGATCGAAGGCGTGGAGGCTGTCGGCGAGCGGCAGCTGGCGCGCACGCTGGCCCTCGATGCGAACGGGCGCCGCTGGGAGGGCTGGCTCAGCGCCGACTTCGACGAAGCGCAGTCGCAGCTGGTGCTGCGGGTGAGCGAATCGCTGCACGGCGTGCTGCCGCTGCTGATCCGGCGGGTGCGCTCGGCCTTCGACCTCGACGCCGATCCGCATGCGATCAACGCGCGGCTGCATGGCAGCTTCCCGCTCGGCGACGGGCTGCGGGTGCCCGGTTCGTTGAGCGGCTACGAGCTGGCGGTGCGGGCCGTGCTGGGCCAGCAGATCACGGTGGCGGCGGCCCGCACGCTGGCGCAAAGGCTGGTGCAGCGCTTCGGCACGACGATCGCGACGCCGCAGCCGCAGCTGCGCCTGCTGTTCCCGGCGCCGGAGGTGCTGGCGGCCGCCGAAGGCGACGCGCTGGGCCAGATCGGCATCGTGCGGCAGCGCCAGGCGGCCATCGTGGCCATCGCCCGCGCCGTCGCCGAGGGGCGGCTCGCGCTGCATCCGGGCGCCGACGTGCCGGCCACCACGGCGGCCCTGAAGGAGCTGCCCGGCATCGGCGACTGGACGGCGCAGTACATCGCGATGCGGGCCCTGCGCTGGCCCGACGCCTTCCCGGCCGGCGACGTGGCGCTGCACAAGGCGCTGGGCGTGCAGCAGATGAAGCAGCCGGCGCGCGAGGCCGAGGCGGCCTCGCAGCAATGGAAGCCCTGGCGCAGTTACGCGGTGGTGCGCGCGTGGAGCGCGCTGTCGCAAGGAGGATGAGATGAAGATCGCCAAGGAGCGCGTCTGCGCGCATTACGAGAGCCCGCTCGGCACCATGCTGCTGGCCGCCACCGACCGCGGCCTGGCCGGCGTCTGGTTCGTCGGCCAGCGCCACGGGCCGGACAGCAGCGGCTGGCGCGAAGACCCGGCGCACCCGGTGCTGCGGGAGGCGATGGCGCAGCTGGCGGCCTGGTTCGCCGGCGAGCGCATGCGCTTCGAGCTGCCGCTGGATCTGCAGGCCGGCACGCCGTTCCAGCAGGGCGTGTGGGCGGCGCTGCTCGCCATCCCGCGCGGCGGCACCACCAGCTATGCGGAACTGGCGCGCCAGCTGGGGCG